>Ga0164307_10000272_pt1 | contig 23532 bp, 22 predicted proteins | sample Whisoiple_243_MG_FD_110214 | JGI IMG/M metagenome (GOLD analysis project Ga0164307, IMG submission 110214) | Soil microbial communities amended with fresh organic matter from upstate New York, USA - Whitman soil sample_243_MG | ecosystem: Environmental > Terrestrial > Soil > Unclassified >...
AGACCGAAGTGCCCATTCTCGGCATCGTCGAGAATATGAGTTATTTCCTTTGTCCGCAGTGCGGCGCGCGCACGGATGTCTTCGCGCATGGCGGCGCTCGTCACGAGGCGGAACGGCTCGGCGTGCCGTTCCTCGGCGAGGTGCCGCTCGATATTATGATCCGCGCCAATTCCGATGCGGGGCGCCCGATGATGGTGGCCGAGCCGGAAAGCCCGCAGGCGCAGGCCTTTCGTGCAATCGCACGCAAGGTCAAAGCTTCGCTCGAAGGCGCACCGGCGCGAGCGGCGCCGCGTATTATCATCGAGTCCTGACGCGCGGCGCGTCAGCTCTGCATCGTCTTGCGGATGTGATCTTCGAGCGCGTTCACCGCGAACGGCTTGGTGACGACCGTCATACCTGGTTCGAGCTTTCCGGAATTCAGCATGGCGCTCTCGGCATAACCGGTGACGAAGATGATCTTGAGGTCCGGGCGGCGTTCACGTCCGGCATCGGCGAGCTGCCGGCCGTTCATGCCGGGAAGTCCGACGTCGGTGATGAGCAACGCGATGTCATCAGGTGATTGCAGGATGTTAAGCCCGCCCGGTCCGTCTGCGGCCTGCAAAACATTGTAGCCGAGGTCCTGCAGGACTTCGACGATCAGCGCGCGGACGATTTCTTCATCCTCGACGACGAGAACGGTTTCGGAGCCGAGCTTATCGCGTTGCCTTTGTTGGGGCTCGGAAGACGCCGCTTCTTCTCCCGCCTTTTGATGGCGCGGCAGATAGAGCTTCACATTCGTGCCGCGGCCGACCTCGCTGTGAATGCGCGCGTGGCCCTCGGATTGCTTGGCGAAACCGTAGATCATCGAGAGACCAAGTCCGGTTCCCTGACCGAGAGGTTTGGTCGTGAAGAACGGATCGAAGACCTTGCCGAGGATTGCCGGGTCGATGCCGACACCAGTGTCCGACACACTGATGCAGATGTAAGGCCCCGGCTTGATTTCGCCTCCGCTTGCTTCGTCCTCTCGTTGGAGATGCACGTTGGCGGTTTCGATGCGGAGACGGCCGCCGTCCCGCATGGCATCGCGCGCATTGATAACCAGATTGAGAATCGCATTTTCGAGCTGATTGGGATCGCAGAGCGTCGCCCACAATCCGGACTCGAGTCCGAGCTCGATCTGGATCGAGGGGCCGGTGGTGCGCCGCAACAGCTCTTCGATCGAAACGATGAGTTCATTGACATCGACCGGCCGCGGTGCAAGCGGCTGGCGGCGCGAAAAGGCAAGCAGCCGATGCGTCAGGGAGGCGGCGCGGTTGGCCGAATTCATCGCTCCGTCAACATAGCGCCCAAGGTCGTCCGTGCGCCCCTGCGCGATGCGCATGCGCATCAGATCGAGTGAGCCGAGGATGCCGGCAAGCAGATTATTGAAATCGTGAGCGATGCCGCCGGTGAGCTGACCGACCGCTTCCATCTTCTGCGATTGGCGCAACGTCTCCTCGATCTGCGCCTGCTTGGCGAGCGCCTCGTTGACGCGCTCCTCCAGCAACTGGTTCATCTGCTGGAGATCGTGCTCGGCTTGCTTTGACGTCGTGATGTCATGGGCGATGCCGATGAAGCCGTTGCGCTCGCCATGTGCGGTGAAACGCGGCTGCGAAATCGAGCGCAGCCAACGCCATGCGCCATCGGCGCGTTTGTAGATGGCTTCGAGCGTGAAGGTCTTTCCCGAGCTCTCGCCGGCGACCTGCTCTTTCAAAATGCGCGGCAGATGGTCGGGATGAATGGCGCGGCGCCAATCGTAGGTCAGTGCCTCCTCGTAGGACACGCCGAGAAATTCCTGATAGGCGAAATTGGTGAATTCGCGTGGGCCGGCGGCCGAGGTCACCCAAATCGGGACTGGCGCGCTGTTGGCGATGACGCGGAAACGCTCCTCGCTTTCGCGGATCGCTTCAAACGCATCCTCCTGCTCGTTCAGCGCGGTCTCGCGCTCAAGAAGCGCGCGACGCAATTGCATCTGCGTCATTACTTGCCGCGCCAGCACACGCAAGGTGAATGCCTGGCCATCCTTCAGGCCGTGCGGACGAGGCGCGTGATCGAGCACGCAGACCGTGCCGAGCGGCAGGCCTTCCGGCGTGCGCAAGACCGCGCCGGCGTAAAAGCGCACGTGCGGGGGTTCGGTGACTAGACCATTATCCCTGAAGCGCGGATCGCGCATGAGATCGGGGATGACCAGCATCTCCTTTTCTTGCAGCGCGGTGGCGCAAATCGACATGCTGCGCGGGGTCTCGCGCATGCCGATGCCGAGTTCCGACTTGAACCATTGGCGCTCCTTGCCGACCAGCGAGACGAGCGCGATCGGCGCGTCGCAAGTCAGCGCGGCGAGCTTGGCGATGTCGTCGAAAGCGGGCTCCGGCGGCGTATCCAGAATGCCGTAGCTCTCGAGCGCGTCGAGCCGTTCCGCTTCCGTCCAGGGCAGGGCGAGTTTATTCAAAACAAGGTTTCCAAGCATCACTCGCTGAGCTCGAATTCAGCGCAGAATTGGGGCGTATCACGCAGGTCGGCTAGCGCCGATCGATCGTGAATTTCTGAAAACCGCGCAGCATCTGCGGCTTGCGCGCCGACAGAATGCGCGAATTGACGCCGGTCCAGCCAATCTCGCCTGATAGGCGGCCATATTCGATCTTCGGACAGCGACCCATGATGACCTCGATGCCTTTTTCTTCCGCACGCGCCGCCGCTTCGTCGTTCCGCACGCCGAGCTGCATCCAGATCACTTTCGGCAGCGGATCGAGTTTGAGCGCTTCGTCGACGATGCCGGATGCCGCCGCGGAGTTACGGAAGATTTCCACCATGTCGAGCGGCTCGGGGATGTCGCCGAGCTTCGCGTAGATGGGGGCGCCGAGAATGTCCTTGCCGGCCAGTCCCGGATTGATCGGGAACAGCCGATAACCCCGCGACAACAGATATTTCAGCACGAAATAGGAAGGCCGTGCATTGTTGTTCGAGGCGCCGACCATGGCGATCGTGCGCACGCTTTTCAGAATCCGTTGGATCGTCTCGTCCGAGTAGAAATCGTGTTTCATGCGCGAGATGTAAGGATCAGCCGCCGCGTTGGATCGTAAAAGCGATCTGCCATTCGCCGCTTGCGTTCTTCAGAAAGCAGACGGCCGGCGGCGTCAGCTCGTTGATCCCGACCTCATCGGTGAAGCCCAGTCCGCCTTTCGGCATTGCGATACTGTTCCAGCCGGCTGGAATGCTCATCGTCAATTCGACGACGAGCGGCAGGAGGTCGCCCGGTTTTATCTGCAGCGCCACGGGAGCATCTTCTGCGGGCTTTTCCTTTAGCGGAATGTCTGCGCCAGCAACGCGTAAGTTCTCCGGATCGATGCCTGCCGCCTTCACCGCCTTCGCCGCTTTGGCGTGATCGAACTTGGCCAGTGCCGGCAGGCAGGCGGACCCCGGCACGTCGGGATGGCTGCTCACGCTGTTTTCCTCGAGCGCGGTGGCGAAGAAGCCGATCACCGTCTCTTCCTGGTCTTGCTTGGACAAATCCGGCGGCACGTCGCCCTCACAGCAAATCGCAGCTCGCAGACGTTCTGCCGACTTCATCTGCGGCTTGCCTAGCACCTTGGCTTGCCCCGGGGCGCACGGCGCCAGCGGATCGACGCTGCAGGAGAGCGCGGCATAGCCGGTCGCAATCATCGCCTCGATCGGCGCGAGTTTCTGGTCGCTGACTGCTTGGCGCAGGGCCTCGATGCGGGCCTTCAGCGCCGGATCGTTTTCAACGCTGCGGTCATAAGTTGCTTGGATCGGCTCGTAAGGCTTGGTTTTGAGCTGCGTCTGCGCAAGCGCGGCTTGCGCTAAAGCGAGCGCGGACAGGCAGAGCAGCGCCGGAAGCAGGGTCGTTCGCGCCATCGCGCTCAGCAATCGCGCCATTGCGGCTCGCGCTTCTCGACAAAGGCGCCGATGCCTTCCTCGGCATCGCGCGCGAGCATGTTCTGCACCATCACGTCGACAGTATAATCATAGGCCGCGGCAAGGCTCATCTCGCGCTGCGCATAAAACGCCTTCTTGCCGATCGCCAGGACGTGGGTCGATTTGGCCGCGATCTTTTGCGCCTGCGCTTGCGCCGCAGCGAGCGCCTTGCCGGCTTCGACAACGCGGTTGACGAGGCCGATGCGATATGCCGTCTCGGCATCGGCGAGCTCGCCGAGAAGCAGCATTTCCATCGCGTGTTTCGGCGCGACATTGCGCGATAGCGCGACCATCGGTGTCGAGCAGAAGAGGCCGATATTGACGCCCGGCGTGGCGAACCGGGCCTTCGCGCTGGCGATCGCCAGATCGCAGGTTGCAACCAGCTGGCAGCCGGCGGCGCTCGCCGCGCCTTCGACCGCTGCGATGACGGGCTGCGGGAGCGCAACGATCGCCTGCATCATCGCCGCGCAGCGCCGCATCGTCTCGGCATAGAAGGCGCGACCGTGGTCGGAATCGGTGCGGTGCGCGGTCAATTCCTTGAGGTCATGCCCGGAGGAAAAGCCGGGGCCGTTCGCCGCAACTACCACGGCGCGCACCTGCCGGTCGCCGGCGATAGCATCGAGGCTCGCATGGAGGGCATCGATCATGGCGAGCGACAGGGCGTTGCGCGCGGCGGGCCGGTTCAGCGTCAGGGTGGCGATGCCGCCGGCATCGCTGCGGAGCACCTCGGCTTCGGCCGTCTCGCCAAAGCGCGTCTCTTCGTTCATGAAGCTCTCCTCACGCGAGCGGCGGTGTTGCGGCAAGCCAGGATTAGCAGATGGGCGGGAAGAGCAACACGTCCAATTCCCCGATCAGCGCCTACCACGCGCATGTCTATTATGAGCCATCGACAAAGGAGCGCGCCGCGAGGGTGCGCGATGAGGTCGCGGCCCGCTTCCCGGATTTCCGGCTCGGGCGCTGGCACGACGTGCCGGTCGGGCCGCACACGCGCGCCATGTATCGATTCTGTTCGGGCCGGATCGGCTCAAGGATTTTTTGCCCTGGCTGATGCTGAACCGGCAGGGGCTCGCCGTTCTCGTCCATCCCGAAACCGGCAACGATTACAAGGACCATGCCGAGCACGCGGTGTGGCTGGGCGAGATACTGCCGTTGAAGCTCGAAGTGCTGGCGGGCGGCGCGTGAGGGTGCCGGTTATGAGCGCGGCCGAGGTGACGGCGTTCCTCGACCGCGAGTTCCCGCAGCTCCTGAGCGGCCACGGGCGGTTCGTGATCGAATCCGTCGGCCCGATGGCCGCCCGAGTGCACCTCGTCTACGACGAGCGGCATTTGCGGCCGGGCGGCACTCTGTCCGGACCCTCGATGTTCGGGCTCTGCGACGTCTCGCTCTACATTGCCATCCTGGCGCAGAGCGGCCCGGTCTCACTGGCGGTCACGACCAATCTCAATATCAATTTCCTGCGCCGGCCGCAGGCGCGCGATCTCATTGGCGAGTGCCGGCTGATCAAGCTCGGCAAGCGCCTCGCCGTCGGCGAGGTCTGGGTCTATCCCGATGGCGCGGGCGAGCCGGTCGCGCACGCGACGGGCACGTATTCGATGCCGCCGCGGTGAGACGCGGTCCATCAAGAGTTTGGCACCAAGCGAGCCGGCTGGCTTCGACCCTCTCGGATGCCGGGAGACGTTGATCAAATTCCCGAAGGCATAGTGTGCGCTTTCGGCCACAGAGGCCGAGATAATGAGCCGAGACGCCGCTAACCTGACTGATGCCGCAATCTGCATCTTTTTGGCGCTCAGCAAGACATTTACGGGTGTCTGCCAGAGTAATTTTTCACTGGGCGATAGGACATGAGAAACGGCCAAATCATAAACATGAACCGTGGCAATGCGAATGCTGGAGCGAGGGACGAGGCAGCTTTGCACGGGTCCGGGCTGCTCAACCGCCGGTCTTTTCTGGTCGGCTCTGCCGTCGGCCTCGGTACGCTTGGGCTCGCGGGTTGCGCGACAATCAATGACATGAGCGAGGCAAAGAAGATCTACGGGCCGGTGGCCGACAAGCGATTTGACATCCCCGCCGTGGACGTCAGCAAGCTCGACGCGAAATACGTTCGCCGGACAGTGCGCTACCACAGCAAGGAGGCGCCCGGTACGATCATCGTCGATCCCGGCAATTACTACGTGTACCGCATGGAAGGCGACGGAAACGCCACCCGCTATGGCGCCAATGTCGGCCGCGACGGGTTCCGCTGGAGCGGTGAGGCCTATGTCGGGCGCAAGGCCGAATGGCCGATCTGGACGCCGCCCAGGGAGATGATCGCGCGCCAGCCCGAGGCGCGCAAATATGCCGGCGGCATGGCGCCGGGTCTCGATAATCCGCTCGGCGCCCGCACGCTCTATCTCTATCAGAACGGCCGCTACACGCTCTACACGATCTACAGCACCAGCGATCCGGAGACGATCGGGAGCGGCATTACCAGCGGCTGTACCGGCCTGCTTACCCAGGACATGATGGACCTTTATTCAAGAACGCCGATCAAGACGAAGGTCGTCGTCCTGCCGGCATAGGGGAACGGCGTCAGCCCCGGGCCAGGCGCTGCCGGTGATGTCGTCCAAGGTCGGTCAAACGCGGTATCATGATACCGCTTCAACTAACCCTCGGTGAAAATTGGGATTTGCGTCCTCATGTTGACGCCATCTGCGCTTGTCGCTATATGGCCGCACGCAATCGGAACTCCCCAAATGTTCGGCAATACCTATTCGGCGAAAGCCGCCGAGATCGAGAAGAAGTGGGTCGTCATCGACGCGGCCGGGCTCGTCGTCGGCCGGCTCGCCTCGCTGATCGCGCTGCGGCTCCGCGGCAAGCACAAGGTGGCCTTCACGCCGCATGTCGACGACGGCGACAACATCATCGTCATCAATGCCGAGAAGGCCGTCCTCACCGGCCGCAAGCGCGACCAGAAGGTCTATTACCACCACACCGGCTATCCCGGCGGCATCAAGGAGCGCTCCGCCAAAATGATTTTCGAGGGCAAGTTCCCCGAGCGGATCGTCGAGAAGGCGGTCGAGCGCATGCTGCCGCGCGGACCGCTCGGCCGTAAGCAGCTCGGGAACCTGCGGGTCTACAAGGGCCCGGATCATCCGCACGCGGCGCAGAACCCTGAAGTTCTCGACGTCGCCGCCTTGAACCGCAAGAACAGCCGGAGCGCCTGATTTCCATGGCCGAGATTCTTTCCTCCCTTCAGGACCTGAAGTCCGCCGATGCTGCACCCGCGCCCGAGGCGCCGCGCTACGTGCAGAAGCTCGACAAGCAGGGCCGCGCCTATGCCACCGGCAAGCGCAAGGATGCGGTTGCGCGCGTCTGGATCCGCCCGGGCTCGGGCAAGATCGTCGTCAACACGAAACCGGTCGAAGTCTATTTCGCCCGGCCGGTGCTGCGCATGATCCTGCAGCAGCCGCTCGCTGTGGCGCAGCGCCATGGCCAGTACGATCTCACGGTCTCGGTTGCCGGCGGCGGCCTCTCGGGGCAGGCGGGTGCGGTGCGCCACGGCTTGGCCAAGGCGCTGACCAATTACGAGCCGGATCTGCGGCCCGCATTGAAGCGCGAGGGCTTCCTGACTCGCGACGCGCGCGTCGTCGAGCGGAAAAAGTACGGCAAGAAGAAAGCCCGTCGAAGCTTCCAGTTCTCGAAGCGCTGATCACGCGCGCTTTTCACGGGAACTGGAGTTTTCAATGCCGCCGTTTTCGGCGGCATTGTCGTTTTGGCGGCATTGTCGTTTGGGTGTCTTGGGAATCGCTGCACACATATCGTTGGTTTGAGGAGGACGCTTTGAGCGACCCCGGCACGATCGACAATGCCTTCACCGGCGGATTGAAGGGCAGCGCCGAAGAGCCGACCTTTTCCGGCGCGCAATCCTTCATGCGCCGGCGCTACACGAAGTCGCTCGCCGGTGCCGACGTCGCGATCCTCGGCATCCCGTTCGACGGCGCGACCTCGAACCGGCCGGGTGCACGCTTCGGCCCGGCCGCGATCCGCCGCGCCTCGATGATCTTCGACGGCGATCCGCAATACCCCTCCGGCATCGATCCCTTCGCCGATCTCGCAGTGGTGGACTACGGCGATTGCCTGTTGCCGCGTGGCCTGTCGCCGCTTGCGCCCGCGGAGATCGAGCGGCAGGTGATGGCGATCGTTGCCACCGGCGTGCATCTGATCTCGCTCGGCGGCGATCATTTCATCAGCCTGCCGCTGTTGCGCGCGCATGCGGCGCGGCACGGGCCGCTCGCCATCGTGCAATTCGATGCGCATCAGGACACCTGGGACGACGGGGTCGATGGCGTCACGCATGGCTCTTTCATCAATCTGGGTGTTGAGAGCGGGCTCATCGACGCCTCGCGCTCGATCCAGATCGGCGTGCGTACGATCGCGCCGCGCGATTGCGGCATCGAAGTGATGGACGCGGAGCGGTGCGCCGAACTGACCGGCCGCGAGATTGCCGAAGAGATCATCGCGCGGGTCGGGGGGGCGCCTTGCTATCTCACCTTTGATGTCGATGCGCTCGATCCAGCTTACGCGCCAGGCACGGGAACACCCGTTGCCGGCGGGCTCACGACCGCGCGGGCGCTCGCCGCGATCTGGCATGCGCGCGAGCTTGATTGGCGCGGGATGGACGTCGTCGAAGTGTCGCCGCCCTTCGATCACGCCGACGTGACGGCAATCGCGGCAGCCACGATCGTGCAGCGTTATCTGCAGATGCTGGCATTGAAGCGGGCGCGGGTGTAAGCCGCGCGAAGGACACACCGAAATGGCGGCAAAAGTTTTCATCGACGGCGAAGCGGGAACGACGGGACTCGAGATCCGCGAAAAGCTCGCCGACCGTCACGACATCGAGCTCGTCAGTATCCCTGCGGAGAAGCGCAAGGATAACGATGCCAAGCGCGAGTTGCTGACGCAAGTCGACGCGACTATTCTTTGCTTGCCGGACGACGCGGCGAAGGAAGCGGTGGAAATCGTCGATACCCTGGGCGGGGCCGGACCGAAAGTGCTCGATGCTTCGACCGCGCATCGCGTCGCGCCGGGGTGGACCTACGGTTTTCCCGAACTGACGAAGGAGCAGCCTGAGGCGATCGCTAGAGCAGAACGCGTCGCCAATCCCGGTTGTTACGCCACGGGTGCGATCGCGCTGTTGCGGCCGCTGATCGATGCCGGGCTTATCCCGTTCGATCACCGGCTTACGATCAACGCCGTCTCCGGTTATTCCGGCGGCGGCCGAAAAATGATCGAGCAGTTCGAGAGCGGGCGCTCGCCGGTATTTGAAGTGTACGGGCTCGGCCTCGAGCACAAGCACATTCCGGAAATTGTAGTGCATTCGCGACTGATCGCGCGGCCGATCTTCATCCCCTCAGTCGGCAATTTCCGGCAGGGCATGATCGTGTGCATCCCGCTTTTCGTCGACACGCTGCCGGGCCGCCCGACAGGTGCGGCGTTCCGCGATGCGCTTCTTGCGCATTATAATGGCGCCGAGGATATCCACATCGTCGAGCCGGTCCCGTCAGGCCGCCTCGATGCGCTCGCGTTCAACAAAACCAACGAGATGGAATTGTCGGTCTACGAGAACGAGATTCGCGGCGAGACCGTCCTCGTCGCGCGGCTCGACAATCTCGGCAAAGGCGCATCAGGCGCGGCGGTGCAGAATCTCGAGTTGATGCTCGGATTGTGAGATCATTCGCGGCAGCCGAAGGCGAAGCTGGAATCCAGAAGATTGTTACTTTATTCCCGCTTGCGCGGGAATGACAACGTCAGTTCGGCTTCGTCCAGCCGACGACCTTCGCCTTCTGCTCGCCGAGCTTGTCCATCCACAATGCGACCGTGTCGCCCTCTTTGAGGAAGCGCGGCGGCTTCATGCCGGCGCCGACGCCGGGCGGGGTGCCGGTGATGATGACGTCACCCGGATCGAGAGTCATGAAGTGCGAGACATAGGAGACGATCTTCTTCACGTCGAAGATCATCGTCTTTGTCGAGCCGGTCTGCATGCGCTGACCACTGACGTCGAGCCACATGTCGAGATTTTGCACGTCGGGAATCTCGTCGGGCGTGACCAGCCACGGCCCGAGGGGGCCGAAGGTCGGGCAGCTCTTGCCCTTCATCCAATTGCCGCCGCGTTCGAGCTGGTATTCGCGCTCCGAAACGTCATTCGCCAGACAATAGCCCGCGACGTGATCGGCGACTTCGCTCTCATTGATATAATTCGCGCGTTTGCCGATGACGATGCCGAGCTCGATCTCCCAATCCATCTTTTTCGAGCCGCGCGGGAGAATGATATCGTCATTCGGCCCGCAAATGCAGTTCGGCGCCTTGTTGAAGAGGATCGGTTCCGCCGGAATGGGCATGCCGGTTTCTTTCGCATGATCGACATAGTTCAAGCCGACGGCGATGAAATTGCCCGGGCGCGCCACGCAAGGGCCGAGGCGCGGGTTACCCGAGGCTTTCGGCAGATCGCGGCGCGCCGCGTCAGCAACGCGCCTCAAGCTCGCGGCGGAAAGATGCTCGCCGGCAAGATCGGGAATGACGCCGCTGATGTCACGGATGGTTCCGTCGGAGTGCACAAGGCCGGGCTTCTCGTGGCCGCGTTCGCCATAGCGGACAAGCTTCATCGGGTTGTTTCCTCGTCTTTTCTAAAGCTGCAGCCGCCCTCAGGCGCCGGCGCGATGAAGCACGACTTTGTCAACGCGGCAAGGGCCGCCCGCGCGCCTCAAGCCTGCACCCTTACGTACTCGCCCGGCGCGTCGCAGAGCGCATTGAGCACTCCGCTGCCCGGCTCGCGTGCCGGCACTTTTTCAGGCGCCTGGCTCGTTACCCATTGCGCCCAATCGGTCCACCAGGAGCCCGGGTGTTTCTCCGCCTTCTCTACCCACTCCTCGAACGCTTCGGCCGGGCGTTCGCCGGTCCAATACTCATATTTCGGCTTCCACGGGGGGTTGACGACGCCGGCAATGTGGCCTGAGCCCGCGAGCACATATCGCATCTCGCCGCCGAAGAATTTCGCGCCGGTGAAAACCGACGCCGCCGGCGCGATGTGGTCCTCTTTCGTCGCGAGATTGTAGATCGGGATTTTCACCTTGCCGAGATCGAGCTTCACCCCGCCGATTTTCATCGCGCCGCGGGTCAGATTGTTCTCGAGATAGCAATTGCGCAGATAGAAGGCGTGATTAGCGCGCGGCATGCGCGTCGAATCCGAGTTCCACGTCAACAAATCGAAAGGCATTGGCTCTTTGCCCTTCAGATAATTGTTGACGACATAGGACCAGACGAGATCGTTCGGGCGCAGCATGTTGAAGGCATTCGCCATCTTCGCCCCATCGAGATAGCCGGTGACCGCCATCTTCTCTTCGACCGCGTCGATCATCGCCTGATCGGCGAAGACCTGCAGGTCACCGGCGTCGGTGAAGTCGACCTGTGTTGTGAACAGAGTTGCGCTGTAGACGCGGTCGTCGCCTTTTGCCGCCATATAGGCGAGCGCAACGGAAAGCAGCGTGCCGCCGACGCAATAGCCGATCGCCGTCACCTTGCGCTCGCCAGTGGCCTTCTCCATGACCTCAAGCGCTTCGAATATACCTTCTCGCATATAATGTTCGAAGCCTTTGTCGGCGTGGCGCTCGTCGGGATTTACCCAGGAGATCACAAAGACGGTCAGGCCCTGCTCGACGGCAAAGCGGATGAAGCTTTTCTCCGGATTGAGGTCGAGCACATAAAACTTGTTGATCCACGGCGGCACGATGAGTAGCGGCCGCTTGTACACCTCTTCTGTCGTCGGCGAATATTGGATGAGCTCCATGAGCTCGTTGCGCCAAACAACCTTTCCCGGCGTGACCGCCATATTGACACCGACCTGGAATTTTGTCGGATCGCTCTGGCGGATTTTCAGCGCGCCTTTGCCGGCGACGATATCCTCTGCAAGCATCTTCATGCCGCGCGCGAGATTCTCGCCGCTCGTCTCTGCCGTTGTGTAGAGTAGCTCGGGATTGGTGCCGATAAAGTTCGAGGGCGATAGCGCGCTGGTGATCTGGCGGACGTAGAAGGTCGCCTTGGCGCGCGTGCGCGGGTCGAGATTGTCGGCTCCGGCCACCATCTCTTCCGCCCAGTCACTCGAAAGCTTGTAGGCTTGTCGCAGGAAATCGAAGAACGGCAGCTCCTGCCAGCGCGGATCGGCGAAACGCCTGTCCGATGGATCGGGCGGCACGAGCGGCTCGGCCGCCTTGCCGCTCATCCGCTTTAAGGTGCGACCCCAAAGATCGATGAAGCCGCTCGTCAGCTTCGTCTGCGCATCCACCGTGCGCTTTGGGTCATTCAGCCAGTGTTCCGCGACTTGGCCGAGCGTGTTGACGCAATCGGCGACTTGGGCCGCGACTTCGCCATGCGTTTCACCTTGCTCGATCGGCTTGACGTAGGCGGCGAGCGCTTTCTGCCCCTCCTCGGTGGCACGCGCCAGATTGACCGAGAGCTTCTGGAAATCGGGCAGGGGGATATTGCCGACCGTGCTCGGCACGGCGGTGGGGGTCGGCGGCTTGGACGCCGACGCGGGAATCGCCTGAACCAAGGGCGGCCGCCTCGCGGCCTCGGCGCCCGCTGCGCTGCGACTGCGCCGGCTGACGCCCTTACGCAGCTCTACCGAGCGGTCGCGTATGCGCTTGACGCCCATGGGATTCCTCCTCCCGCGGCTTCATTCGACTGAAGCTCGATCCCGTTTCCGACATAATAGCGCGCTAACAGCAAAGCGCATCTGGTCAGGCGAATGCAATCGTCGCGCCGGTTTTGGAGATAGGCGCTGATTTAGATCATGCGAGTGAGACAGAGACATGTCTTGGCAACCCGGCGCGGGGCAGCAGCTTTTCTGCTCGCGGCTCCGGCGTTCGCCTGGGTGCTCGCACCCGCTGCCGCCGCGGAAAAGCATGTCAGCCCGCTAACGACGATCTTGAATACCAAGATTCACGCCGACCCCGGACCCGTACCCGAATTTGTAGAGAAATCCCGAGCGTCCGGCGGTGCCGAGTACATCCCGCTACACGCGTCGGACCCCGAGCGCCACGCCAAGCCAAAAACGGCAGCCGAGCTGAAGGCCATGGAAATGGACCTCGATGCCGCCGCCGCCGCCAACCGCCGCCGCGCCGGCCAATCCGACGCCGCCGCGCCGGCGAAGAAATCCGGCAAGGTTTCGGCGGTACGATCCGGTTCGGCGGCACGGATTCACTGAGCCGCAAAAGGTTGATATGAGCGAGGAATAGCGGCGTTCGCGTTTCGAGGCCGCTCCTGAGCCAAGGTGCTTTGAGATGCAGACCGAGTTCCACCGGGTGCGGCGCCTGCCGCCCTACGTCTTCGAAGAGGTGAACCGCCTCAAGGCGAAGGCGCGCAATGCCGGTGCCGACATCATCGACCTCGGGATGGGCAATCCCGATCTGCCGGCACCGAAACACGTGATCGACAAGCTAGTCGAGACGGCCGGCAAACCGCGCACCGATCGCTACTCTGCCTCGAAAGGTATCGCCGGCTTACGCCGCGCCCAGGCCGGCTATTACGCGCGCCGTTTCGGCGTGAAGCTCGACCCCGAGCGCCAGGTCGTGGCGACGCTCGGCTCGAAAGAGGGTTTTGCCAATATCGCCCAGGCGATCACCGCGCCCGGCGACGTGGTCGTCGTGCCCAATCCGTCCTACCCGATCCATGCCTTCGGTTTCCTGATGGCCGGCGGCGCGATCCGCTCCATCCCCGCGGACCCCAATCCGCAATTCTTCCACGGGCTGGAGCGGGCGCTCCTCCATTCGATCCCGAAGCCGATCGCGGTCGTCGTCTGCTATCCCTCGAACCCGACGGCGATCGTCGCTTCGCTCGACTTCTACAAGGACCTCGTCCACTTCGCCCGCAAGCACGAGATTTTCATCCTCTCTGACCTCGCCTATGCCGAGGTGTTCTTCGATAACAATCCGCCGCCGTCGGTGCTGCAGGTGCCGGGCGCGATGGAGGTGACGGCCGAGTTCACCTCGATGTCGAAGACTTATTCGATGCCGGGCTGGCGCATCGGCTTTGCCGTCGGCAATGAGCGGCTGATGTCGGCTTTGTCGCGGGTGAAAAGCTATCTCGATTACGGCGCCTATACGCCGATCCAGGTCGCGGCGACCGCGGCGCTCAACGGGCCGGACGATTGCATCCGCGAGATGCGCTCGATCTACAAGAAGCGCCGTGACGTGCTGGTCGAGAGTTTCGGGCAGGCCGGCTGGCAGGTGCCGGCGCCGGTTGCCTCGATGTTTGCATGGGTGCCGATCCCGGAGCGCTTCCGCAGCCTCGGCTCGCTGGAATTCTCGAAGCTGCTCATCGAGAAGGCCGACGTCGCGGTCTCGCCCGGCATCGGCTTCGGCGAGCACGGCGATGGCCATGTGCGCCTTGCGCTGGTCGAGAATGAGCAGCGCATCCGCCAAGCCGCGCGCGGGGTGCGGCGCTTCTTTGATTCGGCCGATTCGACGCTGCACAATGTCGTGCCGCTCAAGGCAATGGGTTGATGAGAAAAGACGGGTTATGGTGATGCGACGCCGGCTCATTCGGAGGCTCGGTTCCCTTAACGCTGCTGTGACTCTGGGCGCGCTTATTTGCGCAACGCCGTCCCAGGCGCAAAACTTACGCCTTCGGTGCAAACTCCCGGTACGATCAGAGTGCAAATCAATTTGGGCGGGCCGGTTCCTGTGGCCTCCGGCGAGAATCAAAAGAAGTAGGTCGAAAATGCGCGCGTGCAAATCTATGACAGCGCCAAGAAAGAATGCGACCAGCTGTCGCTCTCATTCGACGCGCATTGCAGGCTGGTGACGCTAAATATCAACGTCAATAATCAAATTATCGGCACAACCCCGACGATCAACGCCAACGGATTTGCCGTCTACGAGCTCGATCCCGAACCGCAGACTTCGCCGCGCCGGCGGTGAGGCGGCTTATCGCGGCTGCATCCTGATGGCTCCATCGAGGCGGATGGTCTCGCCGTTGAGCATCGGGTTCTCGACGATATGCACTGCGAGCGCCGCAAACTCAGTGGGATCGCCGAGGCGCGAGGGGAACGGCACCTGCTTGCCAAGGCTCTCCTGGGCTTCCGGCGGCAGACTTTCGAGGAGCGGGGTCAGAAATAGGCCGGGGGCGATCGTGTTCACCCGGATGCGATATTGCGCGAGATCGCGCGCGATCGGCAGCGTCATGCCGACAATGCCGCCCTTGGAGGCAGAATACGCAGCTTGGCCGATCTGGCCCTCATAGGCCGCGACACTCGCTGTATTGACGAACGCCCCGCGCTCCTCCTCCTCAACCTCCACCTCCCAGAGCCGCGCGGCGACGAGGCGGATCATGTTGAACGTGCCGATCAGGTTCACGTTGACGACGCGCTGGAACACTTCGAGCGGGAAGGGACCCTTCTTGCTGATCGTGCGCGCCGCGGTGCCGATCCCGGCGCAGTTGATCAGGATGCGCGCCGGCCCATGCTTGCCTTCGGCCGCCTCGATCGCCGCCTGCGCCTCGGCCTCGCTGGTGACGTCGCCCTTAAGCCCGATCCCGCCGATCTCGGCGGCGACCTTCTCGGCGCCTTCGCGATTGACGTCGAGGCAGGCCACCCTGGCGCCGCGCGCCGCCAGCGCCCGCGCCGTCGCCGCGCCGAGGCCTGACCCGCCGCCGGTAACGATGGCCGCAGCCTTGTCGATCCTCATCACGCCTCCCAGTGTCTTGTAATACCGGCTTCGGATACGCTAGCCGGCACAGTCAAGGCAATCGGCAGCGACGTGGCAGGTCCTTCTTTCTTCAACCCTTATTCCCACGGTTTCGTGCGCGTCGCCGTCGCCGCGCCGCTGACGCGCGTCGCCGACCCCCACTTCAACGTCGAGCGCACGATCGAGATGTTCGCCCGGGCCGACGAGCGCCGCGCCGCGCTCGTGTTGTTTCCCGAGCTCGGCATCAGCTCCTACGCGATCGACGATCTCCTGCTGCAATCGTCCCTGCTGGATGCCGCCGAGGCGGCGCTGGCGCGGCTCATCGAAGCCAGCATGGAGCGCCTGCCGGTCGCCATCGTCGGCGCACCGCTGCGCCACAACGGCCGCCTCTTCAACTGCGCGATTGCGGTGCATCGCGGCCGCGTGCTCGCGGTCGTGCCGAAGACCTACATCCCGAATTACCGCGAGTTCTACGAGGAGCGCTACTTCGCCTCCGGCGCGCTCGTGCAGGAAGGCGAGATCACCGTCGCCGGGCAGAAGGCGCCGTTGGGTACAGATATCTTGATCCGCGCCGCCGATTTCCCGGATTTCGTCGTCGGCATCGAGATTTGCGAGGACGTGTGGACGCCGCTGCCGCCGTCCACATACGCGGCGCTCGCCGGCGCGACCGTGCTAGTCAATCTCTCCGCCAGCAACGTGACGATCGGCAAATCGGATTGGCGCCACGCGCTGTGCAAGGCGCAATCGGGACGCTGCATCTCCGCTTATCTCTATTCGGCCGCCGGTCCCGGCGAATCGACGACCGATCTCGCCTGGGACGGACAGGCGATGATCTACGAGACCGGCGCGCTGCTCGTCGAGGCGCCGCGTTTCGACGAGCATCCGGACATCGTCGTCGCCGATATCGATCTCGAGCTCATTCAGCAGGAGCGCATGCGCCAGAACACGTTTGGCGATTGCGTCGAGATCAACAGCCGCTCGCTCGATTTCCACACGGTCGAATTCACGCTCGATCCGCCGCTGACCAAAGAAATCGCCCTGGAACGTGCCGTCGCGCGCTATCCCTTCGTGCCGGCGGACAATGCGCGTCTTGCCGAACTCTGCTTCGAGGCCTTCAACATCCAGGCGCACGGGCTGCGGCAGCGGCTGCAGGCGACCGCCATCGAGAAGATCGTCATCGGCGTCTCCGGCGGCTTGGATTCGACGCAGGCGCTGCTCGTTGCCGTGACGGCCTTCGATCAGCTGAAACTGCCGCGCAAGAATATCCTGGGCTACACGCTGCCGGCTTACGGCACGAGCGATCGTACCAAGGGCAATGCCTGGCGGCTCATGCGGGCGCTCGGCGTCAGCGCCGAAGAGATCAATCTCACCGCCGCCTGCAAGCAAATGCTGATCGACATCAAGCACCCGTTTTCCAAGGGCGAGCCGGTCTATGACGTGACGTTCGAGAATGTGCAGGCCGGCGCGCGCACGTCAGTTTTGTTCCGCCTCGCCAATCAGCACAAAGCGATCGTGCTCGGCACCGGGGATTTGTCGGAGCTGGCGCTCGGATGGTGCACGTACGGTGTCGGCGATCAGATGTCGCATTACAATGTCAATGCGAGCGTGCCGAAGACGCTGATCCAGCATCTCATTCGCTGGGGCGCGGCGGACGTGCGCTTCGGGCAGGAAACCGTCGACGTTCTCATCGACATTCTCGCGACCGAGATCTCGCCCGAGCTTGTGCCGGGCGGCGAAGACAAGAAGGTGCAGAAGACCGAGGATTTCGTCGGCCCCTACAATCTGCAGGATTTCGACCTGTTCTATACGACGCGATACGGCTTCCGGCCGTCGAAAATCGCTTATCTCGCGCATCACGCTTGGAGCGATGCCAAGCGCGGGGCCTGGCCGCCGCACATCCCGGCGGAGAAGCAGGTTGCGTACGACATCGGCGAGATCAAACGCTGGCTCGGCGTCTTCGTAAAACGCTTCTTCGAGACAAGCCAGTTCAAGCGCTCGGCCATGCCGAACGGACCGAAGGTCAGCTCCGGCGGCTCCCTATCGCCGCGCGGCGACTGGCGCGCGCCGAGCGATTCTTCCGCTGCGGCGTGGCTCAGGGATTTGGACAACGTGCCGTAAGCTGGCGATTAAGAGGTCGAGTGAGCAAAAAAAATGAAGCTGACAGCGACCTATTGCAATGACCTGGGTGTTGCGCGCGCGGCAGTTGGCGGGTTTGCGTAAAACGGCATGGCGAAACTCGCGCGCTGATGTCCGCTTTTCCTCCAAAGGCGGCGAGAAGGCGGACATGACCGCATGACCGCAGGTCCGAGAAGGGCTATTACCGGAAGCCACCGATCGTTGAAATAGGCGCTTTATCACCGATGCGCGTCGATCAAATAAGTTCAAGGTGACCAACCGGATGCACCAGCTCTTGGACGGCAACGTGAAACTTCCCCACTGCAAGATTTCCGCATGTGGCCGCGGGCGCGCGGGCCGTTGCTGCTGGCGATGCCGCGGATCGCAAGCCGCAAACCTACGTCCGGATCGTTTGATGGTCGGCTATGCCGCTGACACCGACCGATATACATGTATGGAGAAATAACATGAATCGACGAATCATTCTGAACATCTCTGCGACAATCGCATTGGGAGTTGCCCTTGGTTGGCATCACTGCCGGCAGTACGGTAACTGCCGCTGATATTAAGCTCTTGTGCGCCGTGGCTTTGCATCGGGCAATTGACGCACTGATACCCGATTTTGAAAAATCAACGGGACACAAAGTAACGGTCGCCTACGGAAATGCGGGCGCTATCGCGGACCGTTTTCAAAAGGGTGAGGCCGCCGATCTTGTGATAAACACTGCGCCGCTGATGGGCCAACTTCGAGCGCAAGGCAAAGTCCTGGCTGGCGACGCCATCATTATCGCGAAGGTCGGTGTTGGTGTCTTCGTACGCATGGGTGCGGCGAAGCCCGACATCAGTTCGGCCGACGCCTTCAAACGCTCGATGTTGGCCGCAAGATCGGTTACTTATCCCGATCCGGTCGGAGGGGGTGCCAGTGGCATCTACATGGTCAATTTGCTCGAACGGTTGGGCGTCGCTGGGGAAATGAAACCCAAGACCAAGCTATCTCCGTCTGCGAAGGTGCTGTACGCAAGCGTTGCCAGCGGTGACATTGAGATCGGATTCAATCAAATCAGCGAAGTCTTGGCTCAACCGACCGTCGAATTCGCTGGCCCGCTGCCGTCAGGGATTCAGAATCACACCCAGTTCGCCCCCGGCATGGTTACCGGCAGCAGTGAGACTGAAGCCGCAAGAGCGCTGATCACGTTCCTTTCCTCGCCTGCTGCCCAGACGGTTCTGAAAGCAAAGGGGTTCGAATAAACCGCGTATGGCGTGCCGCCTCCGCTGGCGACTATTTCCATAAATCCCGGCCTTCCCAAGATGATCCTTGTCAATGCGTGCACGCTCTTGGCATTGGAGAGTTCAAAGCTAGTTCTTTTGCACTTCAAGAAGAGCAACGGGGACGCCCATGTCGAAACCCATCCGCGCCGCCGTCGTCGGCGGCGGCATCAGCGGCCTCTCAGCCGCACATGCACTGGCGCGGCGCGGCATCGACGTCACCGTCTACGAGCAGGCGCCTGCGCTCGGCGAGGTCGGCGCCGGCGTCTTCACCTATCCGAACGCGCTGCGGCCGCTCGAGCGGATGGGGCTCGGGCCGGCTTTTGCCAGGGTCGGTGCAAAGGTCGGGCCCGGCTCCGAATATTACCGCATGGACGGCACGCTTGTCGGCAAGGTGCTCACCACCGACTCCGCCGGCTGGAACGGCATGTACGGCATGCACCGCGCCGATCTCCTCAACATTTTCGCCAACGTGCTGCTGGCGAGTGCGGTGCGCACCGGCCACCGCTGTGTCGGCTTCGAGCAGGATCAGCGCGCCGCTTACGTGAAGTTCGACAACGGCAACATTGCCGAGGCGGACATCGTGATCGCCTGCGACGGCATCCACTCGACCTTGCAAAAATTCGTCGTCGAGCCGTCGCCGCCGGAATATTCGGGCTCGCGCGCCTACCGCGGGCTGATCGAGGCGAAGAAGCTGCCGAACTGGCGTAAGGAAGCGCATCAGATCTGGATGGGCGACGGCAAGCACTTCATGGTGTTTCCCGTCCGCCGCGGCGAGCTTTTGAATTACGTCGGCTTCGTCCCGACGAGCACCGAGACCATCGAATCCTGGTCGGCGATCGGCGACCGCGACGAGCTTGCCGCCTCGTTTGCCGGATGGGATTCTCGCGTGGTCGAGCTGCTCGACAAAGTCGAGACCTGCTTCTGGTGGGGCCTCTACGACCGGCGGCCGCTGGCGAAATGGACGAATGGCCGCCTGCTTCTCCTTGGCGATGCCGCGCATGCGATGCTGCCGCATCTCGGGCAGGGCGCCAACCAGGGCATCGAGGACGGGGTTGCGCTGGCGATTTTCCTCGAAGGGCGAAGCGCCGACGAGGTCAGCGGCATCCTGCCGCAATTCGAGAAATTCCGCCGCGAGCGCACCGACGTCGTGCAGGCCGAGGCGCGGAGAAACGGGCTCCGTTACGATTCAAGGTCCGGCAGTCTCGAAGAGCGGGACAAGGAAATCGCCAGCTCGGCGATCTTCCGCAAGTGGCTCTACGACTATGATGTCGAAAAGGCCGCGACCGCCTACCTGAGCCAGGCGCGCAGCGCCGCCTAACCGGCCACTCGTGGATAACCATACCCCGCGCTACCTGCGGCGATCTCGCACTTGCCGGCACTAGCCGGAACCAGCTTCTGATTTCGGCAGTTCTGCGGGGTAATGGCTCGCCCGGCGGATAGGGACGGGCAGAGGGGCCCTAGTTGGAGCGAGCGGAGCGGGTGGGCGCATCCCAGAGCGACGATGGCCGCTATCGGCTGCTCGTCGATGCGGTCACCGACTACGCGATCTACATGCTCGATCCGGCCGGCGTGGTCTCGAGCTGGAATCCGGGCGCGCGGCGATTCAAGGGTTACGAGCAGCCGGAAATCCTCGGCCAGCACTTCTCCCGGTTCTATACCGAGGAAGACCGCGCCTCCGGCTTGCCGGAACGGGCCCTGAAGACGGCGGTGGAAGAGGGCCGCTTCGAGCACGAGGGCTGGCGCGTCCGCAAGGACGGCTCGCGCTTTTGGGCCCACGTCATCATCGACCCGATCCGCGACCCCTCGGGGAACCTCCTCGGCTTCGCCAAGGTCACGCGCGACTTGAGCGAGCGCAAGGCGGTCGAGGAAGAGCTCAGGCGAAGCGAGGAGCGCTTCCGCCTGCTCGTCCACGGCGTCACCGATTACGCCATCTACATGCTCGATCCCGAAGGACACGTGACCAACTGGAACGTGGGCGCCGAGCGCATCAAGGGTTACCTCGCCGACGAGATCGTCGGCCAGCATTTCTCCCGCTTCTATACCGAAGCGGATCGGGCCGCCGGACTGCCGCAGCACGCGCTCGAGACTGCCGCGCGCGAGGGACGCTTCGAGCGGGAAGGCTGGCGCGTCCGCAAGGACGGCACACTGTTTTGGGCGAATGTCGTCGTCGACGCCATTCGTAACGAGCGGGGACAATTGATCGGCTTCGCCAAGGTCACACGCGACATGACCGAGAAGCGGGAAGCGCAACGCGCCCTCGAGCAGGCGCAGGAGGCTTTGTTCCAGTCGCAGAAAATGGAAGCAGTCGGCCGGCTGACCGGTGGCGTCGCGCACGATTTCAACAATCTTCTCATGGCGGTGCTCGGTTCTCTTGAACTGTTGCGCAAACGTTTGCCCGATGACCCCCGCCTGACCGGGCTGCTCGAAAATGCCATCCAGGGGGCGCAGCGGGGCGCATCGCTGACCAAGCGCATGCTCGCCTTCGCCCGCCGCACGGCGCTCAATCCGGAGCCGCTCGACCTGCCCGCTCTCGTGCATGGGATGGCCGACCTGCTGCAGCGCTCGCTCGGCCCCTCCGTCCACATTGAGACGCGCTTTCCGCTGAGCCTGCCGCCGGCGCGTGCCGATGCCAACCAGCTCGAGCTCGCGCTGCTGAACCTTGCCGTCAATGCGCGTGACGCGATGCCGGAGGGCGGCTCGATCGTGATCAGTGCGCGGGTCGATCGCGTCAGCGAGCCGAAGGACCACCTTTCTCCCGGCCGCTATGTCTGCCTCTGCGTGAGCGACAGCGGCGAGGGCATGGACGAAGACACGCTGGCGCGAGCCGCTGAACCTTTCTTCACCACCAAGGGCATCGGCAAGGGCACCGGGCTCGGATTGTCGATGGTCCACGGCATGAGCGAGCAATCCGGCGGCCGGCTCGTCTTGAAGAGCCGCAAGGGCGAGGGCACGACCGCGGAGATTTGGCTGCCGGCCGCCGCCCAGCAGGCCGAAGCGGTCCTGCAGCCGGCGCATGCCGCGGCCCGGCCTTCCGATGAGGACGCGCGCTCGCTGGTCATCCTCGCGGTCGACGACGACGCCCTCGTCTTGATGAATACGATCGCCATGCTGGAAGATCTCGGCCACACCGTGCTCGAAGCGAGGTCGGGCCAAGAGGCGCTCGACGTCTTCCGGCGGCAAAAGGATATCGACGTCGTCATCACCGACCAGGCGATGCCGGTGATGACGGGAACGCAGCTCGCCGAGGCGATTAGAGCCGAGCGCCGCGATCTGCCGATCATCCTGGCGACCGGTTTCGCCGAGCTGCCGCCGGATGCGGGCGGCGATCTTTTGAAGCTCGATAAGCCTTTCCGTCAGGAAGACCTCGCCGATGCGATCTCTGCTGCCATGCAGAGGGAACAGCGTGCGAGCCGCGCGCGTCGCGCACGCGCGCATTGATGGCGCCGCGAAAGACGCTGTTTGCCGATTGACAGAAGCCATCGCGAAGATCAGCATTCGCGCATGGCTAAGAGCCGCCGCCAGCTCGCTACGAAAAAACTCAGCCCTCCGGGGACCGAGGATCTTCGCGCGCGCTAAACGTCGCAGCCTTAAAAAGATCGATCAGGACCCCGCCGGCTTCGACGGGGTTTTTTGTTGCCCATCCCGTCTCCGGTAGCAGGAGACGAAGATGCACTCCAATCATCCCGTTCCGAGCGGATTGTGGCTGCCGCTGATCACGCCGTTTCGAGACGGCGTGCTGGATGAACGGTCGTTCCGGCGCTTGGTGAAGCACTATGCCGCGGAGCCCGTCGACGGTTTCGTTCTCGGCGCGACGACCGGCGAGGGCCTGACGCTGGATGACCAGGAGGTCGAGCGACTGGTTGCGATCACCGCCGCCGAGATGGCGCGGGCGAGAAAGCAAATCCCGATCTACCTTGGACTGTGCGGCAGCAACACCAGAAAGGGTGTTGCCGAACTGGCGCGAACCGCCGCCTGGCCGATCGACGGGTATCTCGTCACCTGTCCGTATTACACGCGGCCGTCGCAGCACGGCCTCTATCGGCACTTCTCTACCCTGGCCGACAATGCCGCGCGCCCAATTCTTCTTTACGACATTCCCTACCGAACCGGCGTCAATCTCAGCAACGAGGTGACGCTGCAGCTCGCCGAGCATTCGAACATCGTTGGCATGAAGGATTGCTCGGCCGGTCCCATTCAGTCCTTCGATCTGTTGCGCAGCCGGCCTGCGGGATTTGCGGTGCTGACGGGAGAGGACACGCTGTTCTACGGCGCGCTTATGCAGGGCGCCGACGGCGGCATTCTTGCCGCGGCGCATGTTGAGACCGCCGGCTTCGCATTGGTTCGCGAGCGCTTGCTTGCGGGCGATCAGTCCGGCGCACTCGCCGCGTGGATGAGGCTCTTCGATCTCGCGCGACTGCTCTTCGCCGAACCCAATCCGGCGCCGATCAAGCATTGGCTCTGGCGCGCCAAGCTCATCGAC
>Ga0164307_10000275_pt1 | contig 23394 bp, 12 predicted proteins | sample Whisoiple_243_MG_FD_110214 | JGI IMG/M metagenome (GOLD analysis project Ga0164307, IMG submission 110214) | Soil microbial communities amended with fresh organic matter from upstate New York, USA - Whitman soil sample_243_MG | ecosystem: Environmental > Terrestrial > Soil > Unclassified >...
CAATCACTGAACGGCGCGTCCAAGGAGCTCGTACTCTGAATCGCCGTACGCGCGGAGCCGTCCTGGTCGACGATGAACACTTGCTGGCGCTGATCGGAGCGCATACCGCCGGTCACCAGCGCAGCGTTCGAAACTCCAGGAATTTCTTGCCAATCAGCGTACGGCGAAGAAGCTTCAGTGCCCAAGCGCGGGCGGGCGAAAACGCGCCCCTTGTCCGCGATATATACGACGTTGGTATCGTCCGCCGTTTCCGAGATCGCAACGTCCGTTACCGCCTGCCCAACGGACGGCAAACTGACGGGGACCCACAGCAGCCAACCCGTCGATAGTTCCTCCGAGTGCCGGTAGAGACCTCCGCAAAGGGTCGTGGCGAACACCTCGAGGATTCCGTCGATCATCGCGTGGGCCGCCAGGCGATCGGGCTGAGGCAGGGAACTGAAGCAGAGCCAGGACGTCCAATCCTCCGGTTGTTCTGGAGGAGACCGGTTCCATTGTTGCGCGAGTAGTGACGAACCGCGCGCGGAGATGAATAGCTCGAACCCTCCAGCGAACTGCTCAACGCTAAGGATCGCGATGCCTTGGACCGATGGCACGGAGATATATTCGAATGTCGAACAATGTTCGACGACGGGTGCGCCGGGTTGACACGCGCCCGGTGGATAGCCGCCAGCGCCAGAAGAGCCCGCAGTGTCCACCGACCCAGCGGTGCCTGATGACCCAGCGCCACCGACAGTCGGCACATGACCCCCCGATCCTGCGCTATTGCCAGTGGCCGCCGAGCCGCCCTGTCCGACAGCGCCAACAACAGGCGACCCAGCAATGCCTGGCTCGGCAAGTTCACCCGCCGACCCGCCGTCACCTGCGGAGCCTTTCGTGGGATCGCTGGCGTCAGCGCTACCGGCGTCTCCGATGGCTGTTCCTGCGACGCCGACTGATGCTTCTCCCGCGACCCCATTCGGCGCGCCGCCCACTCCGACGCTGCCCCCGCAAGCCGCGCCAAGCCCGTTCGCGCACCTCAGCCTGTAACCCTGGAAGTCCTCACCCAGGATTTCTCCGCACCCCGCAGTAAGCACCACGAACAAGATCAGGCTGCTCGTGAATCGAACCTTCATTGAATGACCCCCATCAATGCAAGCGACACGCAGCCTGGCTCGCCCCGCCAACCGTTGATTGCATCGTACCACGCGCAGATGGTGTACCCCCGGGTGTCGTGCTCGAGCCGATGATCCAGGGATAACCAGCAGCGCCGCTGCCGATATCAACTGCGCCTCCAGGGACATCGACCCAACTGTCCGTGAGTGGGTCTCTGCGCCTAAACTTGTCGATCATTCGGCTCGACCGCTGCGCACGTCTCAAGGGAACAAGCGCCAACTGTCACCCCAGGTGACTCCGGTGCGTTTCACCGCATAGGCGTGCCTCGCCTTAGTCAGCACCATGATTCGGGTTGGCGTGTTCGTCGCCCACGTTAGACCTGCGCCCGAGACTGAAATGATCGGGCCGGGAAGGGCCGGCCCCGCCCAGGCTGTCCACGGTCCAAAGACTCCGGTCGTCTTGTCCTGCGTGCGTTGCCACAACGCGCCGTTCGCATCCACGGCGTACACTTCTAGAGGGAGAGGTCCACCGAGCGGCGCTTCGATGTCCAGCAACGGTTGAGCAAGCTGACTCGAGTCGAAATCAGACCAATCACTGAACGGCGCGTCCAAGGAGCTCGTACTCTGAATCGCCGTACGCGCGGAGCCGTCCTGGTCGACGATGAACACTTGCTGGCGCTGATCGGAGCGCAGGCCAGCGGTCACCAGCCCAGCGTTCGAAACTCCAGGAATTTCTTGCCAATCAGCGTACGGTGAGGAGGCTTCAGAGCCCAAGCGCGGGCGGGCAAAAACGCGCCCCTTGTCCGCGATATACACGACGTTGGTATCGTCCGCCGTTTCCGAGATCGCAACGTCCGTTACCGCCTGCCCAACGGACGGCAAACTGACTGGGACCCACAGCAGCCAACCCTGCGTAGTCTCCTCCGTACGCCGGTAGAGACCTCCGCAAAGGGTCGTGGCGAACACCTCGAGGATTCCGTCGATCATCGCGTGCCCTGCCATGCGATCGGGCTGGGGCAGTGAATCGAAGCAGAGCCATGAGGTCCAATCTTCCGGTTGTTCTGGAAGAGACCGGTTCCATTGTTGCGCGAGTAGTGACGAACCGCGCGCGGAGGTGAATAATTGGAAGCCTCCGGCGAATTGCTCACCGGAGAGGATCGCGATGCCTTGGACCGATGGCACCGCGACGGCTGAGAATAACCACCCGTTCGAGGCACACACGGGGACCACCGGAGCGCCCGGTTGACAAACGCCCTCTGGATAGCCGCCGATTCCGCCAGCGCCCGAGGAGCCCGCCGTGTCCGTCTCACCAGCAGTTCCGGCTGACCCGGCAACACCGCCAGTTGGCATTGAACCCCCGGACCCGGCGGTTCCACCAGCACCCGCTGAGCCGCCACGTCCTGCAGTGCTCGGAGCACCAGCAACGTTCGACCCCGCAATGCCTGGCTCAGCACCTTCACCCGCTGACCCGCCGTCACCCGCGGTGGCCATTGAGGGGTCCACCCCCGTGTTTAAGCTCGTGTCAGGGGTGTCCGCGTGGCTCGGAGCTGCACCGGCGACGCCGCCCGAAGAGTCGCTTCCAACCTGGTTCGGTGCACCAGCGATTCCTGCACGGCCCCCGCAGGCCGCATCGAGCCCGGTCCCGCACCTCAACCTATAGCCTTGGAAGTCCTCGCCCAGAATTTCTGCGCACCCGGCAGTGAGCACGAGGAACAAGCTCAGGTTGCTCGATAATCGCAACTTCACTGGATGACCCCCACCAAAGAAAGTGACGCGCCGTTCGGGCTCACCGAAACTTTAGCCGTCGTTCGCCCCGAGTGCCAGACCAGTATTCCACCCGTCACTAGACCGATTGTGCCCACGACGAAAGCCACGTTCGCGACCTTCTCGTTGCGCGCACCGGATGCGGCTGTATCGAGACCTGCCTGGTCCTCACACTCGTGTTTCGGGCATTGTTCGTGCACGACGTTGCGATCGTGGAGTGCCATCAATCCGAAGACGCCGCTCGTGATCAACCCGGCGACGCCGACCGCGCCGAGACCATAGGCGACCGCGCGTTCGCCACTCCGGATATTCGAAGTCGTGTTCGCGGCGGGTGACGCCGACTGCTTGCGCGGTGGTTGATCGACGTGAGCTCGGGGTGGCATATAGCCGGGCGGCATCAGGGGTGGCGCTAGCCTCGCCGGCGCCGCGATCCGCACGTCGAGCTTTTCGGCGGGATGAATGCGAAAGACCGTTTCATTCGCTTCACCCGTCGGCCGCTTGACCCGCACGAGGTGCTCTCCAGGATTGACCGGGATGGATTGGCTCAAGCTTGCGTTTCGCAGCTCGACGTCGTCGAGCTGAACGATCATTTGCTCATCGACCCCGTCGATGACCAGATGAACCCAAGGCAGTTCTGCCTCGAGCTTCGCGATCTTTGCTTGGGCCACCGGGAGGCGGTCGTCGCCAGCCGGCGCCGAGTCCAAAAACTGGCGCAGCTTCGTCCAGGCAGTCGCGGTGTTGCCGAGCGCTTCCTCACACAGGGCCAAGTTGAGCAAGGTGCCGACCGAGGGATCCAGGCGGTAGCTCTCCTCGAACTTGGGGCAGGCTGCCGCCGGCTCGCCGCGCTTCATTTCTTCACGCGCCTGGCGAAATAGCGACTCGGCGACGCTTTCTTGTTGGGCGAGGGCGGGCGCCGTCGCGGTCAGGACTGCAATCAAAGTTGCCGTCCCCAGCGGAACTTCCATTCTCCGGACCCGTCGCATTCTCGTCTCGCGGCCTTCGCTACCACGATGCGCCGAGTGCGGCCAGGAGCTATCGACGCGCATTGATGCTCGTCGATGTGAGTTGCGTTTGACTTTCTCGACACGAAGTTGCAGGGGGCGCGAAGCGGGTACTGGGGTGCTTAGGCGTCGGCGACGTCGGCGTGAAACAAATGAGCGACGAGGTAGCGGGGGTTCGTCGAACGCCGTTCGCCCTCGTTCCGGGGGGTGGAGAGCTGCCCGAAGGGTGGAGTAACCTCGCCGCTCAGTGCCAGTCTACCGAAGCGTCAGAAATGTCCCATCCACGTCAGATTGAGACTTTGATCGACGTCCGTCGTTCCCTCGGGCGCGTGGCGCGGCCAGATCGCATACTCCGCCAAGAATGACGTGTTGTCGTTGAACTTCAGGCCAACGCCGGGCACGTGCAGCACTTCTTCCACCGACACATCGCTGTAGCGTGCGACGCTCAAGTTGTAGCGAAACGTGACGGGTGCCACGGTGTACTCCGCGCCAGCGAGCAAATACGTATTGTGCGCCGAGGCGCGTGCTGGCAGCGGTGGCATTGCGGTGGGATCGCCGGGATACGGGAAAGCGTCGACGCTCTTGCCGGACTGACGCAAGACCTCACCCCAAAATGCGAGTCCGCCCCAAGTGAGCTTGGTATCGACCGCGCCACGCCACACGGAGTTCTTCCCGTCCGGCAGATCGGCTTGGAAGTGTTCGCCCGAAATGCCGATCTCGAGCGTGGCCGACTTCGTCAATTGGACGAAGGGTTGCACGCGTGCGAGCACGGTGTTGCGACGGCGTGCGCCGGCAATCGAAATCGTATCGCGACCCATCAGCGATGCGTTCGTGTGCCCGTCAACGATGAAGAACTGGGCCCAGAATGCGGCGCCGGCGCGTTTACCCAGCTTGCCCTCGAGTGAAAGGCCAGCATTGGGATCGAGCTTCAGCCCTTCATAGACCTGAATGTTGCCGTAAAACGTGCCGTCCCAAAATAAGCCGAGCTGCTTGTAGATCTTGCCGACTTTGAACACGACCGGCGCGGCATCGACGAACAGATACGCTTCTTGGAGCCACGCCAAACTGTCGTAATACGAGCGCATCTTCTCGTTGCTGAGCCGCGGCTCGAGGTGCAAGCCGAAAGGCTGAAAGCGCGCGTCGAAGCGCAGGTTGGTGTAGATCAGGAATTGGTTTTGCCAGCCGTTGGTCGGTTGGTAGAAGTACAGCGCGATCCCGCCGCTCAGTTTGACGTGGCGCGTCCAGTCGTCCCCGCTGACCGCGGCTGTCTTCTCGATAGGCTTGTTTTCGCGAGCGGGAGCTGGGGTTGGTTCGACGCCCGGACCGGGCAACGCCCACGCTTGACCTACGGCCGCCAACACGACGAGCGCGAGCAACCCCGAGCCACGCGCCGACTTTCGAATCACGTCTTCTACGCTAGCAAGAAAACTCGAGGCTGGGCAGCCGTGGACTCGCGAGCTCACGGTCGGTGATCGTCTCGACGAGTTCGACGTCGTTCCAGACCGAGCCAGCTCGTATTAGGCTTTCGCCATGTTCCGTGCGATTGCTTCTTGGTCGAGCATCGTCGGCGCTGCGCTGTGTGTGAGCTGCGCAGGCTCTGACGATGCGTCTGAGCCGAGTCGCGCCGCGGGCAATTCGTCTTCTGCGGGTCGGAGCGCGGGGGGCAACGCGGGCACATCGCCCCTTGGGCCGAGCGCCGGCAGCGCGGGCGTATCCAATAGCAGTTCGGGAGCGACGAATGGCGGCGCTGCGGGCGGAGGCGCGCCGAACGGCGGCTCTGCAGGCCTGGGCGGGGCCGCAACGGGGACGAACGATGGCGCGTCGAAAACGGCCATCGAGCAATTGAAAGCGTGGCTCGCGCTCGACGCGGCTGGCCGCCCAGCGCTGGCGGAGCAGGTGTTCGCGAAAGTGTCGCTGACGAAGGCCGACGCGGGTGAAGCACAACGACTCCTCCTAGCTGACTACACGGCGCAACTCAAAGCCACGCGCGCCTCCGAGGTCGGTGCGACCGAGAGTAGCGCAAAGACGATCACGGCCGAGGGCGTGAAGATGAAGTACTACCGCGCCCAGCGCGGACAAAAGCCAGCTACTGGGTGGAACTTGTTCATTTCCATGCACGGTGGGGGCAACGCCGACGCGGCCACGAACGACAGCCAGTGGGAAAATCAGATCGCTCTCGTCGATGGCTACGACCCGAAAGACGCGATCTGGGTCGCGCCACGCGCGCCGTCGAACGAATGGAATCTGTGGTTTCGCGACGAGATCGACCCCTTGTTCGAGCGCTTGATCGCCGACCTCGTCGCGTTCGAGGGCGTGGACCCGAATCACGTGTACCTGAACGGCTATTCGGCGGGTGGCGATGGAGCCTATCAAATGGGACCGCGCATGGCCGACGCTTGGGCCGGCGTTGGCATGAGCGCGGGCCACCCGAATGACGCCTCGCCATCGAACCTGCGCAACACCGCGTTCGCCATCCACGTCGGTGGTGACGACACCGCGTACGATCGAAATCTGAAGGCCGCGGAATGGGGCATGAAGCTCGACGGCCTGGCTCTGGCGGACCCCGGCGCTTACGTCCATCAATGGCAAGTCCACGCGGGCAAACCGCATTGGATGGACCTGGAAGATGCCGTCAGCATCCCGTTCATGCAGGCCAACGCTCGCAATCCCATGCCGAACAAGGTGGTCTGGCGTCAATCGGGCAGGCTACGCCCGCGCTTTTACTGGCTGGCTGTGGCGACGGCGGACGTCGCGTCGGGCTCCGAGATCACGGCGAGCTACTCCGGGCAAAGCATCGAACTCAGCGCGATCACGAAGGTCAAGCGCATCACCCTGCGCGTGCACGACGCCATGCTCGACCAAGACCAAGCCGTGACCGTGAAGCGCGACGGCAAGGAGCTCTTCTCCGGCATCGTTCCGCGCACGATCGCGGTGCTCGGCGCAACCCTCGCCGATCGCGGGGATCCCGCGCTGATGTTCAGCGGTGAAGTTTCGCTCGAGCTCGATTGAGTGAGGTCGACGTATTACGGGGGCGCGTTCATTCGACCGCGTTGCGTGAAACCGAAGTGCGGTCCGCGCCGGTTCGGCTCGGCGCGAGCGCGCGTGCTTGCTCGATCGCGAGCATCAGATCTTCGGTCCGGTACGGTTTGCGCAGGAAGGCTTGAAACGAAGCCGGATCGAGATCGCGTTCGGAGGAAGCGTCCAGATAGCCGGACGAGAGCACGATCGGCACGCGCGAGCCCGATTCACGGATGCGGCGGATGACGTCGACGCCGGTCATGTCTCCCATCATGAAGTCGAGCACGATGACGTCCGGCGAACTCGCGGCGAAACGCGCGAGCCCGGCCTCACCGCTGCCCGCTTCGTCGACACGATAGCCGCGCAGCTCGAGCGCTCGGCGCAGGTGCGCTCGCACCAACTGCTCGTCGTCGATCACCAGCACCTCACAGGGGGCGAGCGCGGCAGAATCGCGCGTGGTGCGCTCGGACTGCGTGTGTTTGCTCGCGGGCAGGAGCACCGAAAAACAACTGCCGCATCCCGGAGTGCTCTCCACCAAGATCGCGCCCTTGTGTGAAGTGACGATGCCGAGGCAGGCCGCCAGCCCCAAGCCATGCCCGGCTTCCTTGGTGGTGAAGAACGGTTCGAATACGCGGTCGCGCGTGGCCTCGTCCATGCCGATGCCGCTGTCTTTGACTTCCAACAACACCCAAGCGCCGGGCGCGATGGTCGCGCCCAGGGCGTCGTCCCAACGCGCGTCGGGGCGTGCCACGCGCGCGACGCGAACCTGAACTTTGCCGGGTCGACCGTCGAGCGCGTCGGAGGCGTTGGTGAGCAAGTTCATCACGACTTGCGTGAGCGTCGCGCGATCACCGAGAACCGAGCACTCCGGCTCGATCGAAAGTTCGAGCTCCATCTTCTTGGATAGCGTCGCGCTGAGCAGTTGTTTCAGCTCGCGCAAGAGCTCGCCGATATTCACCGGATCGCTCCGCGCGGGCTCGCGTTGACCGGCGTAGGCCAACATTTGGCGAGTGAGATCCGCGGCGCGCTCACCCGCGGCGCGGATGGCCAGCGCGGATTCGCGTTCGTCCTCCGCGCTGAGTGTCATCAGCAACAGATCCGCGTTGCCCAAAATGCCGACGAGCAGATTGTTGAAGTCGTGCGCGATGCCGCCCGTGAGCACGCCGAGGCTCTCCAGCCGCTGGCTGCGCTCGATCTGCTGCTCCAAGCGGCGCCGCTCTGCCTCCATTCGATGCACCGGTCGCAGATCGCGGATGCCCGCCACGCGTACGGGTTGCCCGTCGAACGTGGAGGGCACTGCCTGAATTTGCACCGGCACGATCTCGCCCCGCGCGCTGACGAACGCCGTTTCGTAGGCGAAGATGACTCCGCCGAAGATGGTTTGCCGGGTTCGCGCGCGTTCGGTCGGCGCAATGTGATCGAACAAGCTTTGCCCGATCAGCTGCTCGGGGCGATAGCCCATCATCTCCTCGACCCGCCCGCCCATCTCGACGATGACGCCGTCGCGGCTGACGGCGAAATAGTCGAAAGCCGCGGCAGCCAGGTCGCGGAGTCGCATTTCGCTCTCTCGGAGCAAGGAGTTCGTTCGCTCGCGCTCGGTGACGTCACGCACGGCCACGACCCGCACTGGGCGGTTGCCGAGCTTGCCTTGCTTGGACAAGATCTCCGCGCGAAAGCGCGAGCCGTCCTTGCGCACGCCGGTGATGAGGTAGGCGCCTTCGACGCCGTCGCGCAAGCGCTGTTGCACGGCGGGCAGATCTTCCGGCGCGATGCACCGCATCATGGTCTCGCTGCCCAGCATTTCCGTCGGCTCGTAGCCGACCAGCTCCGCGAGCCGCTGATTGGCCTCGATCACGACGCCGCCGTCCGCGTTGATCATGATGCCTTCGAACGACGCGGCCGAGAGCATCTCGTGCCGCTCCTGGAGCTCTTCGTGCGCTTCATGCTCGACCAGGCGCATCCAACCGAGTTGCAGCGCTGCGCGCAGGGAAGAGTCGAGCGTTGCGCGCTCGAGCCCTGGACGAGTCGCAATCAGCGACAGCTTGCGGCCGCAATGTTCGAGTTCGAGATGGGCCGGGCCTGGCTCGCTGTTTCGAACCAAGCCGCGTGCAGCGAGCAGTTCGAGTGCTGCTTCGAGTCCTCGCTGAGGATCACCAACCGCGAGCGCGCTGAGCACTTGCGGCAAAAGATCGGCGAGCTCGCGCGCAAGGGAGGTCGTCATGGGTAGGGTGCCCAGTGGCCCTTGGAGTCCTGCGACCATAACCTCGGAACTCGAGATCACAAAACGCGCAATGGTCAATTTGCCTCCTCACGAGTGGCAGGGGTCGAGAGCGGCGATCTGCGCGAAAAAGGGGGCTCTCCCCTGATCGCAACAGCGACGCCGAAGGCTGTGCCGACGCGCGACGTGGCGCGTGACCATCAACCAAAAAAATTCACTGAGGAACGGACTGCGGTATCGGAGCGAGCGCGCGCTGTTGCACGGGTGTGCTTGCAGGAACGGTTGCGACGCTCGGAACGGGGACCTGGCTCGAGGACGCCACCGCGGTGTTCGACGCTGGAGGGGCAGGCGGTAGGCGATTGGCGTAGGCGCGCCATGCGCCGTCGAGGAATGTGCGCTCTTCGTCGCGTAGCGTGCCGGGGCGCGTCCGTTCGATTTCGCTGGCCACGCTCAACCACTGTTGTGCGTGCGTGAGGTCGCCGAGCGCGACGAAGGTGGCCCCACGGTAGGCCGCATACGTGGCGCGCTGCTCGAGAGCGGCGCGGGCCATGCGCGGTTCGGTACGAGCGAACACCTCGTCGGCTTCGACGTAGCGGCCCTCGCCGTATAGGTCAGCGCCGCGTTGGATGTAGTGGCTCGAGCCGCACGCGCTGAGGATCATGAAGCACGCCGCAAGACTCGCTCTGAGCACGGCGCTTTGACCCATCCGCCAAGGATACGGGCGCCTTCGGCGCAAAGCTAGCGCCGGACTAGAAGCGCGCATGAACCCCGAAGAAATCGCTGCTCGCGCACGTCAGCCCACCTTGTCTACCTGTGCGCGGTCCCCGCCTCACCTCGAGTGGGGTGGAAGGGAGCTCCAAAGGCGGTGTCGATGCGCGGGGTTCGGGAGCTCGAAAGCGCGGATGGGCCGATGAATTCGAGTTCATCGGCTCGGAGGGGGGAGACCCCGACGACGAACGGGACCGGTTTGACACGGGTGTGCCACTTGCCGGAAAGCACATTTATCGAAGCGCACGGCGAAAGTGAGCTTTGCCAGTTGGCACTGTGCCATGGCACTATCGCTCGGCTTTGGGCTGTGGGTTCGTCGCTCTGCACTCAATTTTCGTGGTGCACCGAACCGCACGTCCCTCTCGACCAAGACCGAACCGACCCGTGCGCCAAGGAGAGATCTGATGAGCCCCCGCTTTACCTCGTTGCTTATTTCGCTGTTCGCAAGCTCCGCGTTGCTGCTCACCTCGACTGCTGGCGCTGCGCCGAAGGCCAAGGCCGAAACGGCCAAAGAGAAGGCCACCCGGGAGCAGGCCGAGAAGGAACAAGCCGCCAAGGAACAGGCTGCCAAAGAGCAAGCCGAGAAGGAGCAGGCGGAAAAAGAGCAGGCCGAAAAGGCGCAAGCGGAAAAGGCCGAGGCCGAGAAGGAGCAGGCCGACAAGGACGCTGCAGCCAAGGAGAAGTCGGACAAAGAAGCCGTGTTGGTTGCCGAAGCCGAAGCAGGCAGCTCTCCAGTCGAGCAACCCGGCAAGACGTACTACGGCGTGGGTCTGCGCTACCGCGGCATCATCGTGCCGAAGTTCATGATGAACATCTTCGGCCAAGGCGGGACCACGATCCTCGCGAACGGCGTGGGCCCCGAGTTCATCATCCGTAAGGATAATTTCGAGTACGAGTTCTCGGCCATGTACGCCGGGTACGGCATGGATCCGACGCCATTCAAGGCCAAGTCGGACCCGCCCGAGGCGTGGGAAATCGTCGAGAGCAAGCTGAAGATTTTGTATCTGACCGCGGACTTCAATTGGACGCACAACTTCAAGCCCGAGTTCGGCGTGAACTATGGCTTCGGTGCGGGCGTTGGCTTCGTGTTCGGCGATCTGTATCGCACGCAAGCCTATCCCAACGGTCCCGGCGCGAACCCGGACACCGGTGAAGGCTTCGCGAAGTGCACCGCGCCGGGCAATCCGAACGCGGTTTACTGTGGCAACGACAACGGCCACTACAGCGGCTACACCGAGCCGAACTGGGCGAACGGTGGCTCCAAGCCGATCATCTTCCCGTGGCTCGCGGTGCAGACCGGCCTGCGTTACAAGCCGCATCGCAACTTCATCGCGCGCCTCGATTTGGGCTTCTCGACTAGCGGCCCGTTCTTCGGTCTCGGCGCTGACTACGGGCTCTGAGAAATAGGGGGATTGGTGGCCGAGCTCGAGTTACCGAATCGGTACGAGCCGCTCGCTCAGCTCGGTAAGGGGGGTGGGGGCGAGGTCTGGGCGGTTCGCGATCGCCATTCGGGGCGCAAATTTGCCCTGAAAGTGCTGGCCGAAGGCGCGAGCGAACGCGAGATGTCCGCGCTCGTTCGCGAAGCCGTCGCGCTCTCCGGTTTGGAGGGCCTGGGGGTACCGCGCGTGGTTCGCTTCGGGCGCTTGCCGCGCAGCGGTCGCGCGTTTTTGGTACGCGAGTTGGTCGAAGGCCAGAGCCTCGAAGAGGTGATGGACGAAGGTGCGAGCCTGCGTGCGTTGACCGCGCTGGCGCGCGCCGCGGATCAGCTGACCGTGCTGCACCGTGCGGGGTTGTTTCACGGCGACGTGAAGCCGGCCAACATCGTGGTCGAGCTGAGCGGCCGCGCGACGTTCGTCGATCTCGGCTTGGCCGCGCCGTTTCGCGACGGCGGCAGTCAAGCCGAGGGGCTCACTCCGCGTTACGCGGCGCCCGAATTGCTGCGCGGCGCGCCGCTGACCGTGCGCGCCGAAGTTTATGCGCTCGGCATTACGCTCACCGAAATCGTCAGCGAGAGTCGTCGTTCGAGCTTGAACGGCAACTTGGTGCGAGAGCTGACGGCCGTCGCTGATCGGGCAACGCTGGCGCAGCCGTCCGAACGCTTCCCATCGGTCGATGAGTTCGCCAGTGCCCTCCGGCGCGCCGCCGGGCTGTCCGCGACTCCGGACACGGATGCAGAACAGGTAGTGCTGTGGCCCGTGGTCGGTGTCGAAACGACGTCGGCGCAGTTGCTCGATCGCGTGCGTGCGCTCGAGCTCGGCCAACATTTGCGGCTGGTCGGCTCGCCCGGCTCTGGGCGCACGGCGCTGTTGCGGCGCCTCGCTTGGTCGCTCGGGGTGCTCGGTACCAGCTTGGCTTGGGTCGAGGACGTGTCGTCGGATGCGAGCTTGAATGCCGAGCTCGGCGCGCACGCGTCGCTTCATGGCGTCACGATCTTGGTCGATGACGCCGACGCGCTGAGTGAGTCGGGCCTCGCTACGTTGCTCGACGCTCGCGCACAAGGCGCGCGCTTGGTGACGGTGGGCGGCTCTGCATGGCCTGACCCAGTGCTCGACTTTGCGGTGCCGGCGCTCGACGAACAAGCGGCGATCGAGCTCCTGCGGCGCGCGGTGCCGTCGTTGACCCAGAGCCTACTGAAGCGCGTCTTCGAGGTCTCTGCGGGACGACCGGGCGAATTGCGCCGTTTGGTGCGGATCATCGCCAGTGATGCGGTGGCTTCCGAGGATGACCTCGAGCGCGTCTTGGGTTCGGCCGACGCTCGCTCGGTGCCGCCTTCCGATCCGCTGACGCGCGCGCGATTTTTCTTGGAGCGAGGCCGCTACAACGACGTCAAAACGGCGCTCGAAGCCCTGGCCGACGATGATCGCGTCGAAACCGGTATCGCACGCGCGAGACTTCGGCTCGGCCTGGGTGAGGCTGCTTTCGCCGCCAAGTTACTGCAGGAGCTGAGCGAGCGGAGCGACACCACCGCGCAAGAGCGAAGCTACATTGCGCTCTACCTCGCGCGCACGGAGATCAGCTTGAACGACTGCCAGCGAGCGCTCTCGCTGCTCGAGCCGCTGCTCGCCGAACCGGCGCCGCTATGCACCGAAGCGCTCGCCTATCGAGGCCTCGCGCTGTCGATGTTGGGCAAACACGAAGAAGCCCGTGAGGCGCTCGATCTGGCGCTGTCGCAAGCGACGGAAAGCGGAGCCGTGCGTTTGGAGGCGATCGCGCTCACTTCGATCGGCTTCGTTGCGCAGCGTTGCGATCGCATCGACGAGGCGGGTGAGACGTATCGCCGCGCGATCACCGCCGCCGAGCGCGCCAGTGACGCCGGCGCGCTCGCGAACATTCAGCTGAATTTGGCTGGATTGTTGAAGATGCGCGGGGACATTGCCGGCGCCATCGAGCACTTCGAGGCTGCGGTCGATATGGGGCGTCGCTCCGGGCGGCGTTCGAGCGCGTTGCAAGCGTTGCTGAACCTGGCCAACGCGGATCTGTTCCTCGGGCGCCTGGCCCGAGCCCGCACGGCGATCGAGACCCTCGAAGAGCAGCGCGCGGAGCTGAGCTCGGTGATGTGCGCACAGCTGCTCGGGCTGTCCGCCGAGCTGCAACTGCGTGAAGGCAACGTCGATGCCGCGGTCGAAAAGTTCGAGGCCTGTGCGCGCGCGTTCGAGGAGTTGGGCCGGGGCGTGGATGCCGCCGAAGCACGACTCGAAGGAGTGCTCGCCGCGGTGCGCGCGCCGCGCCCCGACTTGATGAAGTTGCGCGCTTGGTTGAGCCGCTCCGAGGCCGACCTCGCGGGCGCCACGGTGCACCGCTCGCTCTTGCTCTTGGCCTCCGCGCGGCTGAAAAACCTGATCGGCGACGAGCTGGGCGCGCGCGCGAACTTGGATGATTCGCTGGCCGCGGCCCGCGCTTCCGCCCAAAAAGACTGGGTTTGGCGCGCGTTGGAGGCCCGAGCCGAACTCGAAGAAGCCGGCGGTCAGCCGCTCTTGGCGCGACGCGATCGCGAAGAAGCGCTGGCGGTGCTCGAAGAGATCGGCGCGCGGCTGCCCCGTGATTTACGAGAGGTGTATTGGAACGACGGTCGGCGTCGCACGCTGCGCGCTTCGGTGCCGGCCGCGATCGGCGTGGCTGCGACCGAATTCTTGCCTTTGGCCAGCTTGAAGAACGCGCCCTTGCCGGCGCGTTCGAATTCCAGCTTGCACGCGGTCACCAGCGCTTCGATATCTCAGCTCAGCTCGACGCCGCTCGAGCAGCGCTTGGCGCGCATCTTGGAGGTCAACAGCCGGCTCGTAGGCGAGCTCGACCTGGAGCGCTTGACCGAACGCGTGACGGATTACGCGGTGGAGCTCGCTCGCGCCGAGCACGGCTTCGTACTGCTCAAGCAAGCTTCGGGCGCGCTCACGGTGTACACGCAACGTTCGCGGGCTGGGGACGCGCACGCAGAATTCTCGAGGTCCATCGCAGAAACGGTGGTCAAGACCGGTGAGCCGGTGTTGACGCTGAACGCGCAGAACGACGCGCGCATGCAAGGCTTTGCTTCCGTGCACCAGATGATGCTCGAGTCGGTGGTGTGCGTGCCGATCCTCGCGCCGCACGGCGAGGCCATCGGCGCCCTGTATTTGGAAACGCGGCTGCGCCCGGGCGCTCAGTTCGAACGCGAACTGCCGACCCTACGTGCGTTCGCCGACCAGGTCGCGATTGCGCTCGAGAACGCGCGCTTGATCAACGAAAACAAGCAGCGCGCCGACGCTCTGGCCGACGCCAACGCCGCGCTTTCCGAGGCCCAGGAGCGCTTACGCGAGCTGCTCGATGGCCGGACCGAACAGCTCAAGCGCGCGCGGCAGAAGCTGCGCGACGCGCGGGAGACGCTGTACGGTCACTTTGGTTACCAAGGTTTGGTCGGCACGAGTGAGGCCATGCGGCGCGTGTACGCGATCATCGACCGAGTGCGGGACACCGATGTGCCCGTGCTCATCACCGGCGAGAGCGGTACGGGCAAGGAAGTGGTGGCCCGCGCGATTCACAGCGCTTCCAAGCGTTCGAAGGCGCGCACGCTGGGCGTGAATTGCGGCGCGATTCCGGAGAACTTGCTGGAAAGTGAGTTGTTCGGGCACGTGAAGGGCGCCTTCACCGGCGCGGATCGCGAGCGCAAAGGCTTGTTCCGCGAGTGTCAGGGCGGGACCATCTTGCTCGACGAGATTGGTGAGACCCCGCTCAAGATGCAAGCTGGGTTGCTGCGCGTATTGCAGGAGCGGCGCGTGCGTCCGGTGGGCGGAAACCGCGAAGAAGAGATCGACGTGCGGATGTTGTTCGCCACCAACCGCGATCTTTCGCAAATGGTTGCGGCCGGCAAGTTCCGCGAAGACCTGTTCTACCGTATCCACGTGGTCGAGATTCGCGTGCCCGCTTTGCGTGAGCGGCCGGAAGACATTCCGCAGCTGGTCGATCATTTCTTGGGTCTGTTCGCCGCGCGCTACAAGCGGGACAAGAACGGCTTGACCAAAGAGGCGCTGCAGCGACTCGGCCAATACGCCTGGCCCGGCAACGTGCGACAGCTCGAGAACGTGCTGCTCAACGCTTGGGTGCTGAGCGAAGATCTCGAGCTCGATGCCGGTGACTTCGATCTTCCGGACGGTTGGGTCTCGGGCCCAACGGCCGCGGCGCGAGCGGCGCGCGAGCCCACGCCGCGCGCCGCCACGATCAAACTACGAAAGGGTGGCGTGTCCGAGCACCGACGCGAAGAGCGCGATCGGATCTTGGAGGCACTGCGCGAGAGCAACTGGAACCGGGTGAAGGCCGCCGAAATCAGCGGTATTCCGCGGCGCACCTTCTATCGCCGACTGCGCGAATACGGCATTCAGTAGCCAAACACGGGCGACGACCGCTCAGCCGACTAGGCGACCGCGGTCGGAAAAATCCGTCGATTGTGTCGACGATCGGTTGTGTGAAAATGTAGGTGTCGAGCCTTCGTTGACAGGCCGAAGTGCCTCAGCGTACCGTCCGCACCCACCGGGAACCAGGGAATTTTGGCTGTTTAGTGCCACCCGGGCTCGCCGTGCTCTGACCCATCATCTGCCTCGGGAGGCATCTCCATGCTGCGCTCTTCGCGTCCCATCGCGTCGCTCATCCGCTCACTAGTCCTGGGAACTGCAACCACGACCACGATGGTCTTGGTCGCTGCCACGGTCGTTGGCTGCAAAGACGAGAGTCAACCCGACTATTGGGTGGAGAAGCTCGACGACCCTGCGTGGCGCGCGCGCGCCGTGAAACGTTTGGAGCAATTCTTCGAAGACTCGGTCACGAAGAACGGCGATCTGAAGTCAGAAGGCGTGCAAACGCTGATCAACAAGACGGTCGATCCGCTGACCAAAACTTACGTCGAGGGCTACGACACGCTCGACGGAAAGACGCGCGTCTCACTGATCAAGTTGCTGGCGGCCTACAAAGACAAGCGCATCGAACCCGCGGTGAAGAAGGCGTTCGACGAGTTTGCCAAGCATCCGGCGACGTCCAAAGAGGATCAAGACCTCAAGTGGGCGGCGATCGCGACCGAAGATCTCAAGCTCACCGCGGTTTCCGACTCGCTTTTGCAGGCGTTTTTGAAGCTGAAGTCGAGCACGATGCTCGGTGGCGTGGCCTACCGCGACGTGAACGACGCGATGCGCGTGGCGCCTTCCAAGGCTTGGGTCGGCCCGCTTTCGAAGATGCTCGAGCCCGAGATGGTTCAGCCGAAGACCAACAAAGACAAGGATCTGATCGACCCCTACCGCGACCAACAGTTCTGGCAAGTGGCGTCCGCGGAAGTGCTCGGGCGCATCGGCGATCCGGCGGCGGTCGAGCCGCTGCTCAAGGTGATGCTCGATCCGGCCAAGGGCGACGTGCAGTCGACGGCGGTGCTCGCGTTGGTGAAGATCGGCAAACCCGCGGCGGACGCCGCGGTGGCTTTGCTCCAGGGCAAGAACGAGCAGCTCGTCACGTTCAACGCGCGTCGCATCAAGGAAGTCACGGGCACGGAAGCCAAAGGCAAGCCGTACGTCGCGACGGCCGCGCTGATCCTGGGCACGATTGGTCGCCCAGACACGATCGGCCCGATGGTGGAGGCGCTCAAGGCCGAGACCGACGACAGCAACAAGGCCGTCATCGCTCGCGAGCTCGCGAAGATCCCGGCCACGGACGAGTCCAAGCAGGCGTTCAAGAAGGCCTATGAATCGATCTCGCTCGAAGCCGAAATCCCGAACGGGGGCGGCGCGCTCGAAGTGTTGACCGAGTCGGCGGGCCAGTTCTTCGACCCGTCGATGGTCGACTGGTTGCTCGGGCGAGTGGCCAAGCTCAAGGGCAGTGAAGAGGACAAGAAGGGCCTGCAGCTCGCCGTCACCGTCACCGCGATGAAGCTGGCGAAGCCGGACCAGCTGCCGACAGTGAAGTTGGCCGTCGACAAGTACGGCACGAAGCTGGAAAAGGACGCCTTCGCCGGCGTCGAGGAGTTGCTGAAGGCCTGCGGCGATCGCGTGCCGTGCTACGTGACCGCGTTGCAGAAGCCCGAGAACCAAGACCGCGCCAAGCAGTTCATCGGCATCAAGGCCGGCTACATGATCGGCATCTTGGGTGACGAGCAAAGTCGCGACGAGGTGGTCAAGGGCATCGATTCGGTGACCAACGCTGCCTTGCGCGCGGTGTCCGCGACGGTCATCGACCGCCTATCGCCGAAAGGTTCGAAGGACGTGGCGGCGAAGCTGAACACGGTCATCGAGCGCAACGCCAAGTCGCCCGACCGCGAAAAGTCCGCCGGTGATTCACCGCTCAAGCAGGTGATGTACCGCTTGGAATCGCGCGCGAGCTGAGTCGAAGCCGAGCATGTCGAGCCTCCGCCTCGAGGTCGCTTCCGGCACCGACGCCGGCCGCGTATTCGACGCGGAGCTCGACACCGTTCGCATCGGGCGCGCGGCGTCCAATGATTTGGTTCTCAAGGACGCGCTGATCTCCAGTGAACACGCGCGGATCGTGAGCAGCGTCGACGGCTTCGTGCTCGAGGATTTAGGCAGCACGAACGGTACTTTTCTGCTCCGCGCGGGTGAACTCCAAGCGCTCGGCGAGGGCCGGCGAGCGATTGCGCTTTCGCCTGGTGACCGCGTGCTGCTCGGCGGACCCGAAGCCGAGGGTGTGGAGCTGCGCGTGGACTTCGCGCCCGACACCGACACGTTGGAAATCGCGTTGGTGCGGCCATTGAGCGAGCTCGGCAAGAGCGCGCCGCTCGCAGCGGGGGACAACCGCTTGCAACTGCTCGTGCAATCACTGCGCGAAGTCGTGAGCCATGAAGGGCTTTCGGACGTGGTGAGCGGCATCGCCGACGCGGCGCTGCTGCTGGTGCCCCGTGCGACCCACGCGACCGTCGTGCTGCGCCGTGAGCCCGACAGCGAACCGTCCGCGTCAGCGGGTAAATCCGCGGGCTTCGTGCCTGTCGTCACGCGGGTTCGTGGGCCTTCCGGGCCGCGCGCTCCGGAAGCCGCGGTGCGTCTCACGCGCAGCATCGTGCGCAAAGTGATCTCGGAGCGGGCGGCAGTGCTCGCCGCCGACGCGCCCAGCGAGACCTTCAGCTCCGAGTCGTTGCTCGGCGCCAGCATTCGCAGCACGATCGGCGTCCCGCTCTGGAAAGACGAAGACATTCTGGGCGTGCTCCAGCTCGACAACCGCGACGCCCCCGCGATGTTCGAAGCGCGCGACGTCGACGCGCTGGGCGTGCTTGCGGTCAGCGCGTCACTCGCGATCGCGAACGCCGAGTTGATCCAACGCCTGCGCCTGGCGCGCGCGGAGCTCAAAAAAGAGAACCAGTACCTGCGCAGTCGCGAACGCGCGCGCACGGCCGAAGTGCAAATCATCGGCGAGAGCCGGGCGATGGCCGAGCTCTTGCGCCAGCTGGACAAGGTCGTCGACACGCGCGTGAGTGTGCTGATCGAGGGCGAAACCGGCGTCGGCAAGGAGCTGATCGCCTCCAGCGTGCACTATCGCTCGAAGCGCAAAGACAAGCTGTTCGTGGCCCAAAATTGCGCAGCTTTCCCGGAAAACTTGCTGGAAAGCGAGCTCTTCGGCCACAAGCGTGGCGCGTTCACGGGCGCCACGGACGAGAAGAAGGGATTGTTCGAGATCGCCGACGGCGGCACGCTCTTTCTGGACGAGCTCGGAGAGCTGCCTTTGTCGCTGCAGGCCAAGCTGCTGCGCGCGCTGCAAGAGGGCGAAATCAGACCGATCGGTGCCACGCAATCGAAGCAGGTCAACGTGCGCATCGTGGCGGCGACGAACAAGAACCTCGAGACGGAGGTCAAAGCCGGGCGCTTTCGCGAAGACCTGTACTACCGGCTGAAGGTGTTTCCGATCCGCGTGCCCCCGCTGCGCGAACGGCGCGACGACATCGCGCCGCTGGCGGTCTTCTTCCTCGATCGCTACACGCGCGAGATGGGCAAATCAGTGCCCGGTTTTGCCCAAGAAACTTTGGAAATTCTCAGCGCTTACGATTTTCCCGGTAACGTGCGCGAGCTCGAGAACGAAGTGCAACGCTTGGTGATCCAGGCCGACGAAGGTTCCTTCCTCACGCCCGAGTTGTTGAGCCCGCGCGTGCGTCAGATCGAGACCGTGCTGCTCAGCGCCAACGCCGCCAAGGGCTCACTGAAGGAGATGGTCGACCAGGTCGAGCGTCACATTTTGATCGAAGCGCTGCGCGAGCACGGCAACAACAAGACGGCGGCGGCAAAGACCCTGGGCATCACCCGCGAGGGCCTGCACAAGAAGCTGAAGCAGCTGGGGATCGGCTGACACGAACGTCAGCCGCGAACGGACTCCAGCTTTTCGATGATGGCGTCGTGCAAGAGGCCATTCGACGCCACCACCCCGCGATCGTTGTCCAAGCGCTCACTGCGGTAGTCGATGAGCTCGCCTCGTGAATCCGTGAGCTTGCCGCCTGCGGCGGTAACGAGCGCGTCCGCGGCGCAGGCGTCCCAGCGCTTGCCGGCGTAGTGCGGCGCGACGTAAGCATCGGCCGCGCCGTGCCCGACGACCGACGCTTTGAGGCCCGCGCTGCCCAGCGCGACGAGCTCTCGCGCGCCGAGCGTGGCCAACGCGCGTTCCAACGCTGGATTTCGATGTGACCGCGAGCCGACGATCTTCGCGTCGCCGAGCGAGCCGACGGTGCTCACCGAGATCGGCTTGCTCGAACCGTCGCGCTCGACTTGGAAGGCGCCGTTCCCCAACTCGCCGAGCCAGGAAATGCCGCTCTCCGGCGCGTGGATCACGCTCGCGGTGGCGCGCTCGCCTTCGACGATGCCGATCATGACCACGAATTCACCGTTGCGGGCGACGAACTCGCGCGTGCCGTCGAGCGGGTCGACGAAGAAGATGCGATCGGCCTTGCGATAGTCGGCGAAGGTCTCGGGGTCGCTCTCTTCGGCGACGATTGGCACGTTCGGAAATTGCTCGTTCAAACGAGTACAAATCAGCTCGTTGGCGCGGCGATCGGCTTCCGTGACCGGATCGCGCGGGGCCTTGAAATCGACGCTGAACTTCGTGGCATAGACCTCGAGGATCAGCACGGCGGCTTCGCGAGCGACGGCGTCGAGTGTACGAAGAATGCTCGAACCTGCCCCGGCGCCGGCGGGGGACATCACGCGGACGCTTTCAAGTTGTCGAGCCGGATCTGCAGAGCATCGAGCGCTTCCGGGCTCAGGTACGGGTGCTGGCCAGCTTCACGGACCAACTGATCGAGTTGGATGCCGTTGCGCGGCCCGAGCACCGCGCAGCTCACCGCGTTGTTGGACAGCACGTAACGCAACGCGGCTGCGCGCAGGCTGGTGACGGTGCTGCCGTTCACGCACGGGCGGATGGCATTGAGCTGCGAGATCCTGCGCTTCAGGTCGTCATTCGTCCAACGTTCGGAGCGATGATCGTTTCGGGCGAACTCTTTGTCGAACGGCCATTGCCCGCACAAGAGCCCGTGCGCGAGCACGGAACGCGCCAAAATCGCGACGTTGTGGTTGCGAATCTCGACATCGAGCTGTTGCATGGTCCGGCTGTGGAAGGCGTTGTACGCGAGCTCGAGCACGCGGACCCCCTGGTGCATCGCGATGCGCGCGGCATCCAGACCCTCGACGCTCGCGCCCCAAGCGCGAATGCTCCCGGCGTTTTGCAGCTCTTGCAAGACCGCGCCGGCTTCGCCACGGGCGATCGTACTTTCGGATGGATTGTGCAGCAGCACGACGTCGATCACGTCGCGCTTGAGCCGTTCACGGGAGCGCTCGAAGCTTTCGCGAATGAACTCGGGCTTGAAGCATTTCCGGACCGGCGAGGCTTCGCGATCCGTGCCGAGCTTGGTGACGATCACGGCTTGGGGATGTGCGGCCAAGCGTTGACCGAGGCGCGTCTCCATGGCGCCCTTGCCGTAGCTGTCTGCCGTATCGAACAGCGTGACCCCGAGCGCGAGCGCCCGCTCGATCACGGCGTCTTGCTCCGACTCGGGCAGGGGCGAATAGCCGTCACCGGATAGGCCCCAGGTGCCGAGCCCCAGCTCGGAAACCGAAATCCCGGTGGCCCCGAGGGCTCGTTGCTCCATGCTCGCGGTATAGCAAAGCTCGGCCGGTCCGGCCCGCAAACTTATCGCGGCGCGTCGTACGACCAATAGTGCAGGGCGCTGAAGGTTCCGTTCTCGGCGCTGAGCGTTAGCTCAGCCGGGCCTGCCGCGAGGTCCGCGGGCAAGTTCAGCACGTGGTCCTCGAAGTCCGGTCTGCTGACCGTCCAGCGCTCGATCAGGCGTCCCGCGATCCGCAGCTGGACGGTGAGCGGCTGTTCGGCGCCGAGCCGAGTCACCAATTGACCTCCCGGGGCCAAATCGAGCCGGAAGGACTCACGACTCCGGTGTAGGCGCGCGCCGTCCAGGACCACGCCGTTGCCGAGCAGCACGTCCTCGCCTTGGCTCGACGGAATCAGCACATAGTCATGCGCGGCCTCGCTGTCCAAATCTGCGACGTCGAGCGAATCGCGTGCAGTCAGCGACCCAAATTGCAGCAGTGACGGGCGCTCACCGGAGCCGAGTCGCGAGTAGTCCGCGCCGCAAGCCACCATCGTCGCTCCGCCGAGAATGGTCGCGTTCACGGTGCGCTCGGTGAAGCACGGTCCGAGCAGATCCGGCAACGCAAACCATGCTGGGTAAACGATGAACACCGTGGGCAGCGCGCTGCGTGGCAGCCGCTCGTAGTGTTCGAAGCGCGAGCCCGCGCCGGCCGTCCAATAGCGCGCTTCGCCCGTCGTGGTCAGGCCGACGATGTCGAACACCGAGCGGCCGGAAAAATAGGCGATCGCGCCCGTGTCATTGACGCCGATGCGCGCGTCTGCAGGTAGCGCTTTTTCGGCCCATTTGCCGAGCTCGGCTTGTTGCGCGGAAATCGCGTACGCGCTCTGCGCCAAATCACTCAACGCAAAAGGGAACTTGTCGAGCAACGCGATCGCGATCGCCGCCGGCAAGAGATAGCGGAGCGAGCTTAGACCTCGCCACAACAGCGCAGCAAAATCCGCAATTTGATCGGCGAGCGCCAGCAAGCCGATCAGCCATGGGCCGGTGAATGGCCACAAATAGCGCAAGCGATTCCAGAGAAAACTATCGTAAGTCGTCGGCAATAAAATCCCCATGCCGAGCGCGAGCAACAGCCAAGCGCGCGCATTCCGGGTCCGCGCCTGACCGGCGAAGATCAACGCAGGCAGCGCGAGCCAATTGACGAACTTGGAGTGCTCCGGCACGAACGCGGCGCTCCACAGTTGGCCGTCGACGAGTGTCGACCAAAACAAGTGCACGTTGTAGAGCACCTGCGCGCGCAGCGAACTTGCGTCCAAATACGGGCTGAACGGCAGCCACTTCACGAGCGTCGTGGTTTGCGTCGCGTGACCGGTGAACCACAGGTAAACCAGCGGCGGCACCAGCGGGCAAAGCAGACACAACAGGGCGTATGCTCGTTTCCGTCCACCGCCCAAGCAGAGTGCACTCGCCAGCAAGGCGCTGCCGAGCGCGCCCTCCGGTCGCATCAGCGGCGCGAGCAACGCGAGCAACATTAGCTCCCCCAGGCGCCCGTGGTCGCCTTCGAACCACTCGGCCGCGCGACGCGCGCAGCGCATCAAGAGCCACGCGAGCGGCACGACCTCCATGCCGCTCGCGGCAAACCAAGTATTGGCGCTGAACGCGAGCGTGAGCACGCCCGCGAGCCACGCGACGCGCGGACTCACGAGGCCCTCCGCGGCGCGCGCAGTCTCATACGCGAGCAAGCCCAACGCGACGAACCCCAACCCCCAGGCAAAATAGATCAGCGTCAGGCCATGCACGCCGAAGCACTGCGGCAGCGCCAGCAGCAGCGGCCAAAGCAAGCTGGTCGCGCCCGCAACCGGCACGGCGCCCGGCGAATACACGAAGGGACGCCCCTCGGCGAACGAACGCGCGAACTGAAAGTGGATGTAGCTGTCGTCGAGCGGAACCGCCGGCGCCCCGTGATTGGCCGCCAAAATCTCGCGAATCGCC
>Ga0164307_10000276_pt1 | contig 23340 bp, 24 predicted proteins | sample Whisoiple_243_MG_FD_110214 | JGI IMG/M metagenome (GOLD analysis project Ga0164307, IMG submission 110214) | Soil microbial communities amended with fresh organic matter from upstate New York, USA - Whitman soil sample_243_MG | ecosystem: Environmental > Terrestrial > Soil > Unclassified >...
ACCTTCAGCGCGTTCTCCTCGCCGACCTTCCACTTCGCCGACTTCACGAACTGGAACACCCCGATGGGCCATCCCTGGTTCCAGGCCCGCAGCGCCAGCCCGAAGGCCGCCGTCGACTTGCCCTTGCCGATGCCCGTGTGGACGAACAGCAGGGGACGGTTACGGCGCTGACGCGTCGTCAGCCCGTCGTCCGGTACCGATACAGGCTGTCCCTGTGGCATTAAGCGGCCCTCCCGGCAGCAGTGATGTCCTTGACCAGTCCGGCGATCGAGTCGGCCCGCAGCTCGTCGAGCGTGACCGCGCTGCCTCCCAGATCCCGGGCGAGCTGTGCGGCGAGACCGAGGCGTACGAACCCCGACTCGCAGTCCACGACGACCGACGCGGTGCCCTCGGAGGCGTGCAGCCGCCCGGCCCGCCCCGCCAGCGCGACCGGATCGACGCCCCCCGTCGCCCGCCCGTCCGTCACCACGACGAGCAGCGGCCGCCGCGACGGATCACGCAGCCGCTCCACGCGCAGCACGTCGTGCGCCTTCAGCAGTCCGGCGGCCAGCGGGGTGCGCCCGCCCGTCGGGAGCGACTCCAGCCGGGCGGCCGCCGCGTCCACCGACGAGGTCGGGGGCAGGGCCACCTCGGCGTCCTTCCCCCGGAAGGTGACCAGACCGACCTTGTCCCTGCGCTGGTAGGCGTCCAGCAGCAGCGACATCACCGCACCCTTCACCGCGCTCATCCGCTGCCTGGCCGCCATCGACCCGGACGCGTCCACGACGAACAGCACGAGATTGCCCTCGCGCCCCTCACGCGTCGCCTGCCGCAGATCGTCACGCCGTACGACGAGACCCCGGCCCGACCTCCCGCGTGCCCGCTGGTGCGGCGCCGCCGCCTGCACGGTCGCCGCCAGGTGCAGCTTCGTCAGCGCGCCCTCGGGCCGCCGCGAACCGGTGGTACGGCCGTGCTCGGTACGCGCCCTGGAACGCCGCCCCGCCGCGCCCTCGCCCAGACCCGGCACGCTGAGCACCTTCGTCCGGAACGGCTCACCGGCCCGCACGGGTTGCTGCTCACCGCCGCCGCCCGGCGCGGGCGCGTCCCCGCTCCCGGTGTCCTCCCGGCCGGGCGCGTCGGCGCCCCCGTCGTCCGTACCTCCGTCGTCGGAGCCGCCCGCGTCCGAGCCGCCGCCGTCGCTCTCGGGCCCGCCGCCCTGCGGGGGCACCCCGCCGCCGGGCCCGTCGGGGTCGGGATCGTCGTCGCCCTGCTCGTCCGCGGCGTCCTGCAGAGCCTCGTCCAGCCTGTCCTCGTCCAGCCCGGGCGCGTCGAACGGATTGCGCCGGCGCCGGTGGGGGAGTGCCAGCAGCGCGGCCTGCCGCACGTCGTCGGAGACGACCTCCTCGCGTCCCGCCCACGCGGCCAGCGCCGTCGCGGTGCGGGCCATGACGATGTCGGCGCGCATCCCGTCGACCTCGAACGCCGCGCAGGTCGCCGCGATCTGCCGCAACACGCCGTCGCCGAGCACCACACGGGGGAGCAGGGCGCGCGCGGAGACGATGCGTTCCCGCAGCGCCGCCTCCTCGTCCGCCCACCGTGCCGCGAACCCCGCCGGGTCGTCGTCGTACGCGAGCCGCCGCCGCACGACCTCCACGCGCAGGTCCGTCTCACGCGAGGCGGCCACCTCGACGGTCAGCCCGAAGCGGTCCAGCAGCTGCGGCCGGAGCTCGCCCTCCTCCGGGTTCATCGTCCCGACCAGCAGGAAACGGGCGGCGTGACGGACCGACACACCCTCCCGCTCCACGTAGGAGGCGCCCATGGCCGCCGCGTCGAGCAGCAGGTCCACCAGGTGGTCGTGGAGCAGATTGACCTCGTCGACGTACAGGATCCCGCGATGGGCGTCGGCGAGGAGCCCCGGCTCGAAGGCCTTCACCCCCTCGGAGAGGGCCCGCTCGATGTCGAGCGCGCCCACCAGCCGGTCCTCCGACGCGCCGACCGGAAGCTCCACGGTCCGCGCCGCACGCGACACGCCCGTCCCCGCCTCGTGCGGACCGTCGGGACACGCCGGGTCGGGCGCCCCCGGGTCGCACGAGAACCGGCACCCCGCCACGACCGCGACCTCGGGCATGAGGGCGGCCAGCGCCCGCACCGCGGTGGACTTCGCGGTGCCCTTCTCGCCCCGGACCAGGACCCCGCCCACGGCGGGACTGACGGCGTTGAGCAGCAGCCCGAGCCGCAGATCGTCCTGCCCGACGAGGGCGGTGAAGGGATACGGCGTACTCACGGAGCCTCCTCTGTAACGGTCACATCTGCACTCTCACGTCCGGTCCCGGCGAACCCTCGCCCGTCCGGAGCGGGTCTACCGGACGTTCCGGAGGCGAGGGCCGGCGCGGGCGGCGCGCCCGGCGGGACGAACGGGAGCCCCTCCGGCGCGCCGGTCTCGATCAGCCGCCACAACGCGTCCGTGTCGGCGTGTTCCTCGATCAGGTCCCCCAGCCGGTCGAGCTGTTCCTCCCGCAGCGCCCCGAAGCTCGTGTCGGGCGCCGCCGCGAACCGGCGCCCGGCGGCCCGCGCGACCTCGGTCAGGAACGCCCGCCGGAAGGCATCGCTCTCCAGCGACCCGTGCCAGTGCGTCCCCCACACCGAGCCCACCCGGCACCCGTCCAGGAACGGCTCGCCGCCGCTCACCTCGGCGACCCCGTGATGGATCTCGTAGCCCTCCACCGGTTCCCCCAGCGCCGTCCCGACCGGCCGGGCCAGCACCTTCTCGCGGCCGAAGCGGACCCGCACCGGCAGCAGCCCGAGCCCCTCGACGCGACCGGCCCGCGACTCCACGTCGTCCTCGATGTGCTCGCCCAGGACCTGGAACCCGCCGCAGATCCCCAGCACCGGCCGCCCCTCGGCGGCCCGCCGCAGCAGGGCGTCCGCCAGACCGCGCTCCCGCAGCCACGCCAGGGCCTTCACGGTGCCCCGCGTCCCCGGCACGATCACCAGGTCCGCGTCGACCAGCTCCTCCGCGCGGTCCACGAACCGCACCACCACGCCCGGCTCGGCCGCCAGCGCGTCCACGTCGGTGAAGTTCGACATCAGCGGCACGGCGCACACCGCGACCCGCAGGACGTCCTCGCCGTGCGGCGGCGCGACGACCGACTCCCGCACGGCGCCGCGCATCGACACCCGCAGCCCGTCCTCCTCGTCGATGCCCAGACCGTGGGCGTACGGCAGCACCCCGAAGGTCCGCCGGCCCGTGAGCCCGAGCAGCATGTCCAGACCGGGTTCCAGCAGCGACACGTCACCGCGGAACTTGTTGACGAGGTATCCGGCGACCAGTGACTGGTCCTCCGGGCTCAGCAGCGCCGTCGTGCCGAAGAACGAGGCGAACACGCCGCCCCGGTCGATGTCGCCCACCACCAGCACCGGGAACCGCGCCGCCCGCGCGATGCCCATGTTCACGATGTCCGTACGCCGCAGATTGATCTCGGCCGGACTGCCCGCCCCCTCGCAGATCACCGCGTCATAGGTACCCCGCAGCTGCTCCAGGCAGTCCGTGACCGTCCCCAGGAGGGCCTCCTGCCGCCCCCCGTGATAGCCGCGCGCACTCATCTCGCCGACCGGCCTGCCCATGAGGACGACCTGGCTGGAGCGGTCACCGCCGGGCTTGAGCAGCACCGGGTTCATCAGCGCCGACGGCTCCACCCGGGCGGCCTGCGCCTGCATCGCCTGGGCGCGGCCGATCTCCGCCCCCTCCCGGGTGACGAACGAGTTCAGCGACATGTTCTGCGCCTTGAAGGGCGCGACCTTCACCCCCCGGCGCACCAGCCACCGGCAGATCCCGGCCGTGACGACGCTCTTGCCCGCGTCCGACGTCGTTCCGGCGACCAGCAGTCCGCCGCTCATGTGGCTCTCCGTCCCCTGGCCAGCCGCCCCGCCGCGCACACGGCGAGGGCCAGCACACTCACCCGGCGCGACAGCCGCACCGCCCGTTCGATGTCCGTGACCCGTACGTCCCGGCCCGCCCCGCCGTTGAGCACCGGCCGGTGCTCCACCCGTCCGCCGTAGGCGAGGGTGCCGCCGAGCCGCACGCCGAGCGCTCCCGCGAACGCCGCCTCCACCGGGCCCGCGTTGGGGCTGGGATGACGGTGCGCGTCGGCCCGCCAGGCACGGACGGCCTCGCGGGGGCGGCCTCCGGCGGCGACGGCGAGCGCTGCGGTCAGCCGGGCCCCCGGCCAGCCGGCGACGTCGTCGAGCCGGGCCGAGGCCCAGCCGTAGCGCCGGTGGCGGGGCGACTTGTGCCCGACCATCGCGTCGAGCGTGTTGACGGCCCGGAAGCCGACCAGCCCCGGCACCCCGCCGAGCGCACCCCACACCAGGGCCCCCACGACGGCGTCGGAGGTGTTCTCGGCGACGGACTCCACCACCGCGCGGGCGATGCCCGGCCCGTCCAGCGCCTGGGGGTCCCGGCCGCACAGGTGCGGCAGCCGCTCCCGGGCCAGCTCGATGTCCCCGGCGGCCAGGGCCCCGCCGATGGCGCGCGCCTCGCGGCCCAGCGACGTGCCCCCGACGACGGACCAGGTGGCGGCGGCCGTCAGCGCCACGGCGGCGGCCGGACGGTTCCGTACGGCACGCGCGGCCAGCGCGGCGGCGCCCGTGGCGCCCCCGGCGCAGACGAGCGTGTGCAGGACGCCCCAGCCGCGGTGGTCGCGCCACAGCAGGTTCTCGGCATGGGTCGCGGCACGTCCGAAGGCGGCGACGGGGTGGCCCCGCCGGGGGTCACCGAGCAGCAGGTCGCCGATCAGCCCCGCGGCGGCGCCGTACGCGAATACGCGGTCGGCTCGCACCGCTCAGCCGGCCGTCGTGCCTCGGAGGGCCTTCTCGGCAGGTGGTGCGGTGACCGGCTCGGGGCAGCCCGACATGGCGTATGTCCTCACTCAGGGTCCGCGCCCTGGTTCGACGTGACCGGCGACGAGAGTCTCCTGGCTCCCGGATCCGCAGCCTCCGGCCTTCCGGTCCGCGGTGGCGGACCGTGAATTCCGTGTGGAGGCTGCTCCCCGGTGACAGTGGCGGGACCGCGCCGGATTCGCACCGGCTTCCTCTCCTGTCGCCGTGAATGGCTCCGGCAGTCCACCACGCTCCGCGAACGTCCGTCAACCTGCCGTTGACCTGCGAGGCTTCGGTGTGCTCAGACGCACATCGGGCCGGACACACACGGAGTGTGTCCGGCCCGACGCGGTCGCCCGCCCGAGGAGTCAGACGACGATCAGGAAGATCCCGTAGGCGACCGCCGCCGCGCACAGGGCGAAGCAGGCGTACGCGCCGGTGCGTGCCAGGACGCCGCCACCGCCGCCCTGCGCCGTCGCCGTCTGCTTGGCGAGACCGGTGATGCCGAGGGTGAAGAGGCCGACCAGCGCGACGGTGATCACGAGGCTGACGCCGAAGACGGACGCGAGAGCTGCCCAGTCGATGTTCATGCGGATCTGTCCTTACACCGTGGCCGGCCGGTCGGCCGGGGTCTCGGCCGTCGGGGCGTGGATGGTGGTCTTGAGGTCCGGGACGTTCAGACCGGCGGGCGGCGGGCTGACGGCCGCGATGCGGTCGTGACGACGCCCGCGGGCTCGTCCCCGGTCGCGTTCACATTGGTGTGGTCGACCGGCTTGCGGCGTGACAGCAGCCAGATGGCGCCGGAGCCGGCGACGAGCAGGACGGCGACCACCGCGACGCCCCAGGGGCCCTGCTTGGTCAGGAACTCGGCTCCCGCGCCGACCAGGCCGGCGGCCGGCAGCGTCAGACCCCAGGCGACGAACATCCGGGTGGCGGTGGACCAGCGGACCACGCCCCCCTTGCGTCCGAGGCCCGCGCCCATGACGGCACCCGAGCAGGACTGGGTGGTCGAGAGGGAGAAGCCGAGGTGCGAGGAGGCCAGGATGACCGTGGCCGCGCTCGTCTGGGCCGCGAAGCCCTGCGGCGGACGCAGGTCGGTGAGGCCGCTGCCCATGGTGCGGATGATGCGCCAGCCGCCGAGGTAGGTGCCCAGGGCGATGGCGATACCGGCGGAGGCGATGACCCAGACCGGCGGGTTGGAACCGGGGGCGAGGACGCCGCCGGTGACCAGGGCCAGGGTGATGATGCCCATGGTCTTCTGCGCGTCGTTGGTGCCGTGGGCGAGCGACACCAGGCCGGCCGAGGCGATCTGGCCGGCGCGGTACCCCTTGGCCGTGGACTTGAGCTGGGCCTCGTCGGTGATCTTCCGGTTGAGGCGGTACGTCAGCTTCGTGGCCAGCAGCGCGGCGACTCCGGCCACCAGGGGCGCGGCGATCGCGGGCAGCAGGACCTTCGTGACGACGGTGCCGCCGTTGATCGAGGACCAGCCGGCCGACATCACCGCGGCGCCGATGAGGCCGCCGAAGAGTGCGTGGGAGGAACTGGAGGGCAGGCCGACCAGCCAGGTCAGCAGATTCCACAGGATCGCGCCGACGAGCGCGGCGAAGATGACCTCGGTTCTGAGGCCGTTCTCGTTGATGATCCCGCCGGAGATCGTCTTGGCGACCTCCACCGACAGGAACGCGCCGACGAGGTTGAGAACGGCGGACATGGCCACCGCTGTCTTGGGCTTGAGGGCGCCGGTCGAGATGGTGGTGGCCATCGCGTTGGCGGTGTCGTGGAAACCGTTCGTGAAATCGAACACGAGAGCTGTTACGACAACAATCGCAAGCAGCAGCGTGATGTGTTCCATTTACCCAGGCAATCGTTCGACGTCATTGGCACGGGGAACGTAAGCAACCTGGGTGAACGGAAGATGAACTGGGCAGGGCGGCACGGTGACCCCAAGCGCGTGGGCGGGTTCCGCTTGTGTGCGCGACGCGTGGGGCCGGGCCCCCGCGGCCGGTGCGGGGCCCGGCCCCACGCGTCGCGGAAGATCGCCGCCATGACCGATTTGCCCCGTTGGCGAGACGTCGGTCACGTCGCCTTAGGATCCCCGCATGAGTGACGTGGGCAAGGACGCGATCGAGCAGGCGTGGGACGCGGTCGTCGGGACGGCCCGGCGGACCGCGGCGGACGGCCTCGTCGTGGGGACCTCGGGCAACGTGTCGGCCCGGGTGGGCGACATCGTCCTGGTCACCCCCAGCGGGGTTCCCTACGACCGCCTGGCGCCCGGGGACGCGGTCGGCGTCGACCTCGCAGGACGGCAGGTCCTGGGCGACATGGTCCCCACCAGCGAGCTCCCCCTCCACCTGGCCGTCTACCGCCACACCGACGCCGCGGCCGTCGTCCACACCCACGCCGTGCACGCCACGGCCGTCTCCACCCTCGTCACCGAGGTGCCGCTCGTCCACTACGCCGCCGCCCTCCTCGGCGGCCCCGTCCGCACCGCCGCCTACGCGCGCTACGGGACGCGCGAGCTCGCCGACCACATGCTGACCGCCCTGCGCGACCGCACCGGGTGCCTGCTGCGGAACCACGGCACGGTCACCTACGGGAACACCCTCGACCAGGCCTACGACCGCACCGCCCAGCTCGAATGGATGTGCAGGCTCTGGCTCACCGCCAGCTCCGTGCCCGGCCACAGCCCCACCCTCCTCACCCCCGCCCAGCTGCGCGACGTGCAGGACGCCCTGGAGGGGTACGGACAGCCTGGCTGAACCGGGCGGCCCACCGTACGGCCGAGGCCCACTGGCCGTCGGCGCCGCCGCCCGGGAGACTGGAGCCGTGCGCCCGGCAACAGCGGCGGCAGTGGCCGCCACCTCGGTCATCGGCGTCGGCGCGGCAGCGGTCGCCGCCGGACGCTACGCCAGCGACGCCGCCCTCGGGGCGCCCTCGCCACGGCCCTTCCCGGCCGACCGCCGCCTCACCGTGCACGCCGTCGCGGCCGGGCAGGTCACCCTGACCCGCTCCTTCTCCGCGCTGCGGCCCGGCACGTACGGCCTGACCGGCCGCGACGTCCACGCGGTCGTCGGCCCGGTGATCGAACAGCCGCCCGGCGACCCGGCGGTCTCCGCCGACACCGTCGTACGGCGGCTGGAGCGCGTCACCCTCGGAAACCTGAAACCGGGCACCAGGGTCCGCCTCACCCCGGAGCTCCACCGCGGCGACCCGCTCGCCGCCCTCGGGCTCGCGTACAAGGAGGTCGAGGTCCCCGGCGAACTCGGCGCCCTGCCGGCCTGGTTCGTGCCCGGCGCCCGCGACACCTGGGTGATCACCGTGCACGGCCTCGGCACCACCAGGGACCACCCCCTGAATCTGACGGGGTTCCTCCACGACCAGCAGTTCCCCGTGCTCGACCTGGCCTACCGGGGCGACCCGGGCGCCCCGCGCTCCCCGGACGGACTCGCCCACCTCGGCGAGTCCGAATGGCGCGACCTCGACGCCGCCGTCCGCTACGCCGTCCGCTACGGGGCCGAGCGCGTCATCCTGCACGGCTGGTCGTCCGGCGCCTCGATGGCCCTGCACGCGGCCGTCAACTCCGCCCTCCGCGACCGCATCAGCGGCCTCGTCCTCGACTCCCCGGTCCTGGACTGGAGGACCACCCTGCGCGCGCTCGCCTCGGCCCGGGGCGTCCCCTCCGCGCTGCTGCCCCTCGCCGTCAGGGCCGCCCAGGGCCAGACCGGACTGCACGGCGCCCGGCTCCTGGACACCTCGGTGCCGACCGCCCTGCACGTGCCCACACTCGTCCTGCACGGCCCCGACGACGCCCTCGCCCCCTGGCAGCAGTCCCGGGAGCTCGCCGCCCGCCGGCCCGACCTCGTGACCCTGCACCCCGTGCCACGGGCTCCGCATGCGGCGATGTGGAACGCGGACCCCGCCGGTTACGAAGAGGCGCTCCGGCGTTTCCTCACGCCCCTGATGTGAGCTGATGGGCCGGAACCGCCCGGTTGGTGACCCGTCCCGGAGCCCCTCCGAACCCCGGTGACACGGCTTCCGTTTGGGCTTTCGGCCCGTCAGAGGCAAGACTGCTCCTCGTGACGTCCCGTACCCCGCGCGACTCCAGGCTGCGACTTGTCCGCCCGCGACCCCAGGCAACCGCCCGCAAGGCCGTGACGACCCGGCGCACCAGGCCGGCCCCCCGCCCACCCGAGGGCACACCGCCCCCGGCCGAACTGGCGCGCCAGGCCAGGGCCGTCCTGGCCGACGCCGTGCGGATCGCCCACTGGGCCGCGGACGGGACGAGCACGGGCTCCGCCCCGCTCGCCGCCCGGACCCTGGAGCGGGCCGCCGCCGCACTCGCACTCGCCCCGGCCCAGGTGCAGGCCGGATGGGACCGGGCCAGGCTGGCCGGACTCATCGAGCTGCACGGCGACACCGCGCGCCCCGGCTGGCGGCTGCGCGCCTGGGACCGTGACGACTCCGCCGTGCTCCGCGGCTGGGTGGCGCTCTTCGACGCGTGGTCGCTCGTCCACGCCTCACCCGACGGCATCGAGGCCACCGCCGTGGCCGAGGCCGTCGAGGCGGTACCCCAGGTGCTGTCCCTCCTCCAGCTCTCGGCGGGCCCCGTCACCGTGCCCGCCCTCCTCGACCTGCTCGGCCAGCGCGTCGCGGAACTCCACGAGGAGCGGTGCGAGGTGCCGTACGGGCCGCAGGAGCAGCCCGCGCCCACCGGCGCGGAACCGGCCGACCTGAACGCGCTGCTGCTCGACTGGGCCCTGGAGGGCCTCGCCTCCGTCGGCGCGCTCACGCTGGGCGCCGGCCACGCCACCCTCACCCCGCTGGGCAACTGGGCGGTCTGGGTCAAGCTGGAACAGATCTGCGTCGCGGCCCAGAGCCCCGCCGGCAACATCGAGCAGTCCGCCGCCGACATGCTGCTCGGCTGCGCACGCCTCACCCCCGGCCCGGCCCGCGCCGAATACCGCGCCTGGCTCGCCGCCCGGCCCGTCGGCAGCGCCGTGGCCGAACTGCTCGCCGTCGCCCGAGGTGAGGACGCCCTGCTGCGCGGCCTCGCCTTCGAGGCGCTGCGCGTCGTCGGCGCCCCCGCCGAGCCCGTCGTCCGCTCCGTCGTCACCGAGGCGCCGCTGCGCCCCTACGCGCTGCTGTGGCTCGCGGAGTACGAGGGCACCGACCCTGACGACGCCCAGGACGTCCTCAGCCGTGAGGAGGCCACCTGGCTCTGGGTCGACACCGCCGCGGCCGTGGCCGACCACGGTGAGACCGGGCTGCTGGTCCGTCATCTCGACTCCGCCGTCCAGGGCACGGTTCCCGCGCTCCTGGACGAGGTGAGAGCCGTCGGGCACCCGCGGACCGTCCAGGTGCTGGTCGCCCTGGCCGCCGCCCACCCGGACCCGGCCCTCGCCAAAGCCGTACGCCGCGCGGCCTTCCAGGTGCACACCGGCGGGGTGTGACCCCGCCGCCCCGGGGGCCTCAGCCCGAGGACCCCGGGGCGTACGTACCGAAGCTCCAGACGTTGCCCTCGGCGTCCCGCGCCATGTAGTCGCGGGAGCCGTAGTCCTGGTCGGCCGGCGGCATCAGGATCTCCACGCCGTGCTCCACGGCCCGCGCGTGGTGGGCGTCCACCTCGTCGACCACCACGTACACCCCGGCAGGCCCGCCGCCGGCCATCGCCTCGGCGAAGACGCCCCCGCGCCCCCTGGAGCCGAGCATCACCCTGCCGTTGCCGCAGGACAGCTCGGCGTGGAGCACGCTGCCGTCGTCCCCCTCGTACACCGCCTCCTCGGTGAACCCCAGGGCCTCGGTCAGCACCCTGATCGCGGCCTTCGCGTCGTCGTACAGAATCGTCGGGAAGATCGTGGGAACGCCGCCCGTGCCTGCCATCGGACTCACCCTCTCCTGTCTCACGCGTACCCGTTCGATGTGATCCGCGTCTCAGTTTTCCATCGGTCGCCGACGGTGTCGGCGGAAGGTGTCGCGGCGGCCCGGGTCCCGTCGCGGGAGCCCGTCGTGAACCACCGCCGGCGCTGCGCGGACGAGCCGTGGACGTGTCCAGGCCGGCGTCGTCGTCGAACCGCGTCCGCCACCACCCTCCGTTCCGGCCGCTGCACGCCGCGTGCGCGGCCCTGTGTCGAGTATCGGCCTGTTCGGTGTGAAATGCCCGGTCAGGTGAGGTGCTGCGGTGGTGCGGGGGCGCGGCGGGAGCATGCGGAAAAGCAGGTGGACACCGCCAGTAGACTGAGTCCATGGCAATTCTCCTTGTGCATTAGACGGCGTCGAGTCGTGAACCCGCTGTCCCTCCGCCGTCCATACCGCCTTGGAGTTTTTCCGTGATCACCGCTTCCGGCATCGAGCTGCGTGCCGGCGCCCGCATCCTCATCGAGTCCGCCTCCTTCCGTATCGCCAAGGGCGACCGCATCGGCCTGGTCGGCCGCAACGGCGCGGGCAAGACGACCCTCACCAAGTGCCTGGCGGGTGAGGGGACGCCGGCCGGCGGCACCATCGCCCGCAGCGGCGAGGTCGGCTACCTGCCCCAGGACCCGCGCACCGGGGACCTCGAGGTCCTGGCGCGTGACCGCATCCTCTCGGCCCGCGGTCTCGACGAGATCCTGCGCAAGATGCGGGAGAACGAGGAGCGGATGTCGAACGGCAAGGGCGCCACCCGCGAGAAGGCGATGAAGAAGTACGAGCGCCTGGAGACGGAGTTCCTCACCAAGGGCGGATACGCCGCCGAGGCCGAGGCCGCCACCATCGCCGCCGCGCTCAGCCTGCCCGACCGGGTGCTGGGCCAGCCCCTGCACACCCTCTCCGGCGGTCAGCGCCGTCGCGTCGAGCTCGCCCGGATCCTGTTCTCGGACGCCGACACCCTGCTCCTCGACGAGCCCACCAACCACCTCGACGCCGACTCCATCGTCTGGCTGCGCGACTACCTGAAGTCCTACCGGGGCGGCTTCATCGTGATCTCCCACGATGTCGAGCTGGTCGAGACCGTGGTCAACAAGGTGTTCTACCTCGACGCCAACCGCGCGCAGATCGACATCTACAACATGGGCTGGAAGCTCTACCAGCAGCAGCGCGAGGCCGACGAGAAGCGCCGCAAGCGCGAGCGCCAGAACGCCGAGAAGAAGGCCGCGGCCCTGAACTCCCAGGCCGACAAGATGCGCGCCAAGGCGACCAAGACCGTGGCCGCGCAGAACATGGCCAAGCGCGCCGAGCGCCTGCTCTCGGGGCTGGAGGCCGTGCGGGTCTCCGACAAGGTGGCGAAGCTGCGCTTCCCCGAGCCGTCCCCGTGCGGGAAGACCCCGCTGATGGCCGAGGGGCTCTCCAAGTCCTACGGGTCGCTCGAGATCTTCACCGACGTCGACCTCGCCATCGACAAGGGTTCACGCGTCGTCATCCTCGGCCTCAACGGCGCCGGCAAGACGACCCTGCTCCGCCTCCTCGGCGGCGCGGAGAAGCCCGACACCGGTGAGGTCATCGAGGGTCACGGCCTCAAGCTCGGCTACTACGCCCAGGAGCACGAGACCCTGGACCCGGACCGCACGGTCCTGGAGAACATGCGCACCGCCGCTCCCGATCTCGACCTCGTCGAGGTCCGCAAGACGCTCGGCTCCTTCCTCTTCTCCGGCGACGACGTGGACAAGCCCGCCGGAGTGCTCTCCGGCGGCGAGAAGACCCGGCTCGCCCTGGCGACGCTCGTCGTCTCGTCCGCCAACGTGCTGCTGCTCGACGAGCCGACGAACAACCTCGACCCGGCCAGCCGCGAGGAGATCCTCGGGGCCCTGCGCACCTACAAGGGCGCGGTCGTCCTCGTCACTCACGACGAGGGCGCGGTCGAGGCGCTCCAACCGGAGCGGATCATCCTGCTGCCCGACGGGGTCGAGGACCTCTGGGGCGCGGACTACCGTGACCTGGTCGCCCTGGCCTGATCCTGGAGGCTCCCGTATCCGGTGCGGAACCCCGTGATCCAACGCGTCTGGATCATTCGGCCCATCGGTGATCCATCATCTGGATGAGCACGTCTCGTACCCCGGCGCGGCGCCCGGCAGATAGCTGCCGGGCGCACTCATTTCCGGCCACCTCGCCCCGTACGGCCCTGACCTGCCCGTTTTTCCCTCAGCCGCTTCCGAATGGCGTCCAGGCCTGTGGGAATGCTGAATTCCGCTTGTGTCGGACCGCTCCGGGGCGCGGAATCCCGTCGTACGTACCTTGCCGAATGGGTGGCCAGGAAGCGCGGGAGGGGTGATCATGAGAGTCCAGAGCGCACTTCCTTGAGGAGGCACGGGTGGCCGAGACTCTGAAGAAGGGCAGCCGGGTGACCGGCGCCGCGCGCGACAAGCTCGCGGCAGACCTGAAGAAGAAGTACGACTCCGGTGCGAGCATCCGGGCGCTGGCCGAGGAAACCGGTCGCTCCTACGGATTCGTCCACCGGATGCTCAGCGAGTCCGGAGTCACGCTGCGGGGACGCGGCGGGGCTACTCGAGGCAAGAAGGCCGCTTCGGCCTGACGGCGGGCGACGGTCACGGGCCGGTCCGGACCGGCCCCGGAGCTCACCGGAACACCGGGTGGCCACCCGGTCGGCCATCAGGTCGTCCGGGTGGTTACTGTTCAGTACTCGTCCAGTACGTGCTGACTGCACCCGGCTCCGGAGGCGCTCCATGACCTCGCTCGACTCTGTGCTCGACAAGGACGGTGTACGGCTCACCGTCGATGACGCGGTTGCCACGGTGACGCTCACCAACCCGGCCAAACGCAACGCTCAGTCTCCCGCTCTGTGGCGGGCGTTGGCAGAGGCCGGACGAGCGCTCCCCGGCAGCGTGCGGATCGTCGTGCTGCGCGGCGAAGGCAAGTCCTTCTCCGCAGGACTCGACCGGCAGGCGTTCGCACCCGAGGGATTCGACGGCGAGCCGTCCTTCCTCGACATGGCACGCGGCTCCGAGGCGGACCTCGACGCGACCATCGCCGAGTACCAGGAGGCGTTCACCTGGTGGCGCCGCAACGACATCGTGTCGATCGCGGCGGTCCAGGGGCACGCCATCGGTGCCGGCTTCCAGCTCGCCCTCGCCTGCGATCTGCGGATCGTCGCCGAGGACGTGCAGTTCGCCATGCGCGAGACCAGCCTCGGACTCGTTCCCGACCTCACGGGCACGCACCCCCTGGTGAACCTCGTGGGGTACGCCCGCGCGCTCGAGATCTGCGCCACCGGGCGCTTCGTGCACGCGGAGGAGGCCGAGCGCACCGGCCTCGCCAACCTCGTGGTCCCCGCCGATCAGCTCGACGCGGCGGGGAGCGACCTGGCCGCCGCCCTGCTGGCCGCCCCGCGTGACGCGGTCGTCGAGACCAAGGCGCTGCTGAGCGGTGCCCTTTCGCGTACGTACGAGGAGCAGCGCACCGCCGAGCGTGCCGCACAGGGCCGTCGGCTGCGCGATCTCGCCGGTCTCGCCGACTGAGCGGCCGGGGTGCTCGCGCCCCGCCGCCCCTCACCGTCCGGTGAGGGGCGGCGTCAGTCCCGTTCCACCACCGCCGTGACGAGTACCGCGACCGTGGGAGGGCCTTCCACGGCGTCGGCCACCGCCCCGCGCACCGCCCGTGCGACATCGAGCGCCCGGTGTCCCTCCGCCGTCGCGAGCTCCACCCGGACGTGACCCTCCGACTGCTGAACGGGGCTGCCCAGCACCCGGGTCAGCGACACGACGCCCGGGACACCGGCCGCCGCCGTGCCGGCCGCCCCGTCGGGTTCCGCGGCCCGGACGTCCGCGTCCGGCTCCGTGGCCGGCCGGGGTTCCTCCTCCAGCAGCTCCGTCACCCGCAGGTCGACCTCGTCGACCACCAGGCCGAGCCGCTGGGCCGCTGCCGTCAGCAGAGCCGCGCGCAACGCGTCGGCGGTCGCGGGCAGCGGCCGCCGGACCGTCGCGGAGAAACCCGCCTCGATCCGCAGCGGTCCGGGCGGCAGCGCGCTGGGAGGCCCGGGAACCACCGGTTCCGGAGCGTGATCAGGCTCGGCGAGGGCGATCCGGAGCGTTCCCAGCACGGCCCCCGAACCGGCTGCCGCGTCCCGCAGCACGGCGGCGGCCGCCCGTTCGGCGATCCACGAACAGTCGGAGGGGCCGCCCAGAGGGAGCAACCTGCCCAGGCCGAGCCGTTGGCGTACGGCAGCGGTCCATCCGTCGGCCCGGTGCGGGCTGTCAGCCGTTGTCATTGCCCCAGCCTGCCCCATCCACGGCGCGGGACCGGGGAAGCGCACTTACTGTGGGCCACGGAAGTCCAACCCGCAGGAAGGAAAGAGCGGCGATGACCGAGAACCCGCAGCAGAACAGGCCCGACAGCCCCGGCGCGGCGTCCCGCGGCGACGACGGCAGGCAGAGCCAGCTCACCAAGCGTGGCGGGGGAGCTCCCGCCACCCGCGGACGCACCACCATCGCCGACGGCGTGGTCGAGAAGATCGCCGGAATGGCGGCACGGGACGTCGTCGGGGTCCACGCCATGGGCAGCGGCCTCTCCCGGACCTTCGGTGCGGTGCGCGACCGTGTTCCCGGCGGCAAGTCGGTGACCCGCGGCGTCAAGGCGGAGGTCGGCGAATCGCAGACCGCGCTCGACCTGGAGATCGTCGTCGACTACGGCGTGGCGATCAGCGAGGTGGCCCGTGACGTCCGTGAGAACGTCATCGCGGCCGTCGAGCGGATGACCGGCCTGGAGGTCGTCGAGGTCAACATCGCCGTGAGCGACGTCAAACTGCCCGACGAGGACGACGACGAGGACGAGTCCGAGTCACGCGTCCAGTAGACCTCCCCCGTCGGCAGTTGAGGAGAGCACACGATGAGCATGGCTGTGGTCGGCCTGGTGGCCGGTATGGCGCTCGGTTTCGCCGGGTACTTCGGCGGGTTCGGGGCCTTCGTGCTGGTGGCCGCGCTGGGCGCGGTCGGCTTCGTCGCCGGCCGCTTCCTGGACGGTGACCTGGAACCCGGCGACTTCTTCCGGAGTCGCGAGCGCGGCGACCGGCGACGGTGAGGGGGGGAACCGGCCGGGTCGACCCCGCGGAGCGCGGGCAGACCCGGATCGCCGACCGGGTCGTCGCGAAGATCGCCGCGCAGGCGGCGAAGGAGGCCGCAGACGAGCGGCCCGACTCCGCCGCCCCGCCCCGCGCCACCGTCACCGTGCACAACGACACCGCCCGGGTGCGGGTCAGCCTCGACCTCGCCTACCCCTGCGACATCGGCCGCCAGTGCGGGTCGGTACGTCGCCGGGTGACCGAGCGGGTAAGAGCACTGGCGGGAATGGAGGTGCCCGAGGTGGCGGTCCAGGTCGAACGGCTGCATCCGTCGGGAGCGGGCACCGCACCGGAGGGGAGGATCCGATGACCGAGCCCCAGGACCCGGAGAACAGCACCCGGCGCCTGCCCACCGTCGGGCCGGCGACGTCGGGCGGCGTGCTCGCGACGGACCGGTCCGCCTCGGGCTCGACCTACGAGGCCGCGCCCGCCCCGGAGCAGCCGGGCGGCAGGGCCGGCCGCTTCTGGTCCGGCCGCAGGATCCCCGCGGCGCTCGTCGCCCTGGTCGTCCTGGGCGCCGCCGGAATCCTGCTCTACGACATCGCCGCCGTGCGCGCGGACCACCCGGCCATGCAGTGGCGGCGATCCGTCGCCGACGACCTGGCGAGCCGTCACCTCGACGACGTATGGGTCCTCGCGGGGTCCGCGCTGGCAGCGGCGCTCGGACTCTGGCTGCTCCTGCTGGCTCTCACTCCCGGGCTGCGCGCCCTGCTTCCCATGCGCCGCCGGCACACCGGTGTACGGGCCGGGCTCGACCGGACCGCCGCCGGCCTCGTCCTGCGCGACCGGGCCGTGGAAGTGGCCGGTGTGCAGTCCGTACGGGTGAAGATGAGCCGCCGTAGGGCGACCGTGCGGGCGCTCTCGCACTTCCGTGAACTCGACGAGGTCAGGGCCGATCTGGACAGCGTCCTGTCCACGGCCGTCGGCGAACTGGACCTGGCCCGGCCGCCCGGCCTCTCCGTGCACGTGCGCCGGCCGGCGAAGAAGGGGTGACCCCGTGATCAAGACCGCCAACCGGGTCCTGCTGGGCCTGGCAGGACTGGTCCTCGTCGCCGTCGGCGGCGCCGTCCTCGCGACGGGCCTCGGCCTGGACGTGCCGTCCTGGTGGCCCTGGGACGGCACGGACGACGTGCTGCTCAGCAAGGCCGACCGCACCAGATGGCGCGACGAGGGCTGGTGGTGGCCCACCGTCATCGCGGTCCTCGCCGTCCTCGTGGTCCTCGCGCTGTGGTGGTTCCTCGCCCAGCTGCGCCGCGGGCGCCTCGCCGAGGTGCTGGTCGACAGCGGCGACGGCGAGGGCGCGCTGCTGCGGGGGAGGGCGCTGGAGGACGCCCTCGGCGACGAGGCGGGCGCCCTGGACGGGGTGTCCGGCGCCAAGGTGGCACTGACCGGGCGGCGTACCGCCCCCCGGGCCCGGGTGCGGATGCTCATGGAGCCGCACGCGTCCCCGGGCCTGGCGCTGCGAGGCCTCTCCGAGGGCGCGCTGACCCACGCGCGGACCTCGGCCGGACTGGACGAACTGCCCGCCGAGGTCCGTATGAAGGCGGTCAAGCACCGCGCGGAACGGGTGAACTGACCGACCGCCTTCCGGCGGGACCGTCAGAACCCGTGGCGGGCGCCGCCGTCGACCGGCACCATGATGCCGGTCAGGTAGGAGGCGGCAGGGGAGAGCAGGAAGGCCGAGGTCTTCCCGAACTCCTCCGGGGTGCCGTAGCGGCGCAGCGGGATGCGGGCCTCGTTGGCCGTGCGGGACGCCTCGGCGTCCCCGGACAGCGCGTCGAGCTCGCGCACCCGGTCCGTGTCGATCCGCGACGGCAGGACGCCGACGACGCGGACACCGCGCGGCCCCAGCTCGTCGGCGAGCGACTTGGCGAAGCCGGCCAGGCCGGGGCGCAGCCCGTTGGAGATCGTCAGACCGGCGATCGGCTCGTGCACCGACCCGGACAGCACGAAGCCGATGACACCGCCCTCGCCGAGCGCCTCGGCCGCCGTACGGGCCAGGCGCACGGCTCCGAGGAAGACCGACTCGAACGCCGACTGCCACTGGTCGTCCGTGTTGTCGGCCAGGAAACCGGGCGCGGGGCCGCCGACGCTGATCAGGATGCCGTCGAGCCTGCCGAAGCGTTCCTTCGCCGTGTCCACCAGCCGCCGGGCGGCCAGCGGATCGGCGTTGTCCGCGCCCAGCCCGACCGCGTCGGCGCCCAGTTCGGCGGCGGCCTCGACGGCGTCCTTCTCGTCACGGCCGGAGATGACCACCTTCGCGCCGTCGGCGGCGAGGGCGCGCGCGGTGGCGTTGCCCAGCCCGCGGGTCGCCCCGGTGACGATGTACACACGGTCCTTCAGTCCAAGATCCATGGTCCTATCCTGCCAAGTCCTCACCGGCGAGGTCGACCGCGCTGTTCACCAGACCGACGTGGCTGAACGCCTGCGGGTAGTTGCCGAGCTGGCGCCCGGCCGCCGAGTCGTACTCCTCGGCGAGCAGTCCCACGTCGTTGCGCAGGTCCAGCAGCCGGTCGAAGAGCGCTTCGGCCTCGTCCCGGCGGCCCGTCCGCAGCAGGGCGTCCACGAGCCAGAACGAGCACGCGAGGAACGCCCCCTCGTTGCCGGGAAGGCCGTCCACCGAGCCGTCCTCGGTGCTGTAGCGGCGGATCAGGCCGTCGTGGGCGAGCTCCTCGCGCACCGCGTCGACCGTCCCGATCACCCGGGGGTCGTCGGGCGGCAGGAAGCCGGTGCGCACGATGAGCAGCGTCGAGGCGTCGAGCTCCCGGGATCCGTAGTACTGGGTGAACGTGTTGCGTACGGGGTCGTACCCCTTCTCGAGGACCTCCGCGTGCACGGCGTCCCGCATCGCCCGCCACCGGTCGGCGTCCCCCGGCAGGCCGGGGTTCTCCTCCAGGGTGCGCACCGCCCGGTCGGCCGCGACCCAGGCCATCACCTTGGAGTGGACGAAGTGCCGGCGTTCGCCGCGCACCTCCCAGAGGCCCTCGTCCGGCTCACGCCAGCTGGACTCCAGGAAGCCGAGCAGACTGAGCTGCAGATTCCAGGCGTGCGGCTTGTCGTCGAGTCCGGCGGCGCGGGCCACCCTGAGCGAGTCGATGACCTCGCCGTACACGTCGAGCTGGAGCTGGCGCACCGCCGCGTTGCCCGTGCGGACCGGCAGCGAGTTCTCGTAGCCGCTCAGCCACGGCAGCTCCGACTCGGGCAGTCTGCGCTCACCGGCGAGGCCGTACATGATCTGGAGGTCCGCGGGGTCGCCCGCCACCGCCCGGAGCAGCCAGTCACGCCACGCGGCCGCCTCGTGCACGTAGCCCGCCGAGATCATGGCCCCCAGGGTGAGCGTGGAGTCCCGCAGCCAGCAGTAGCGGTAGTCCCAGTTCCGTACGCCGCCGATCTCCTCCGGCAGCGAGGTCGTGAGGGCGGCCACGATTCCCCCGGTGGGCGCGTAGGTGAGGGCCTTCAGGGTGATCAGCGAGCGGAGCACCGCCTCCCGGTGCCTGCCGTGGTAGGTGCACCGGGCCGACCACTTCGCCCAGTCGGTGAGGGTGTGCTTCAGCGACGTGTGAGGGTCGATCAGCTTCGGGCGCGGGGAGTGCGAGGGGTGCCAGGTGAGCACGAACGCCACGGACTCGCCCTCGGCGACGGTGAAGGAGGAGCACGTGCTGAACTGCTGGCCCCACGTCTTGACCGGCGGCTCGCTGCGCAGCCAGACGGAGTCGGGGCCGGCGACGGCCACCCGGTGGCCGTCCGAGCGGCGCATCCACGGGACCACGGAGCCGAAGTCGAACCGCAGCCGCAGGACCGAGCTCATGTCGACGCTGCCGCTGACGCCCTCGACGATCCGCATGACGTCGGGCGCCTTGTCGCGCTGCGGCATGAAGTCGACGACCTTGACGGTCCCGGTCCTGGTCTCCCAGTAGGTCTCCAGGACCAGGGAGTCCTCCACGTAGGCGCGCCTGGTGCAGGTTTCCGTGCTGTCCGTGCCCTGGGGTGCGATGCGCCAGTGGCCGTTGTCCTCGTCGCCCAGCAGGGCGGCGAAACAGGCACCGGAGTCGAAGCGGGGCAGACACAGCCAGTCGACGGAACCGTTCCTGCCGACGAGGGCGGCGGTCTGGAGATCGCCGATGATGGCGTAGTCCTCGATACGTGGGGTCACGCTCTGGCGTCTTCCCGAACCTGGGCCCCGCTAAGCAGCCGGACCGGTGCGAACGGAACAGGCGTGAGGGCCTCAGGCGGTGGCCGGTTCCGGCTGCTCAGCCGTCGCGTCCCGCGCGGCGGCCTCCTCGCGGTCGCGCTTCTCGCGGCGTACGAGGATCACCCAGCCGACGGGGACCCCGGCGGCGAAGAGCCACCACTGCACCGCGTACGCCATATGGGGACCGATGGAGCCGTCGTCGGGGGCGGCGATCGTCTCGGGGCTGCCGTCGGCCGGCGCCGGACCGGTCATCTCCAGGTACCCGCCCAGCACGGGACGGTCCAGCAGATGCGACTGCTGTGCGCTGTTCATCAGCATCACCTGGCGGTCGGGCAGACCCTCCAGGTCCTTGATGCCACTGGCGCTCGTCGTCTCGTCCGCCTTGAGGCGGCCGGTGACCGTGACCTCGCCGCGCGGCGGCGCCGGGACATCGGGGAAGGACTGCTGGTCGGCGGCGGCCGGGACCCAGCCCCGGTTGACCATGACCGTGCCCCCGCCCCTGAGGTCCAGCGGGGTCAGGACCAGGACGCCGATGCGCTCGTCCTGCGAGGTGCGGCGGCGTACGACCACCTCGTGCCCGGTGTCGAACGTCCCGGTGGCCGTCACGGCGCGCCAGTAGTCGGAGCGCGGGACCGTGTGCCCGGGAGAGGTGAGACGGGTGACGGGGACCGGGTCCGCCTCGAGGTTCCGGGTGATCAGCGCGTTCTGCTCGACGCGGTGTTCGTGCCGGTGCAACTGCCAGAAACCCAGCTCCACCATCGTGGGGATCATGGCGAGGACGAGCAGGGTGAGAATCACCCACTGCCGGGTCAACAGGAAGCGGTACACCCCATGACCGTACAACCGGGGTCATGGGGTGCGGCACGGAGGGTCCCCCGTGCGGCCGGGGCCGGCCCGTCACACTTTGTCCACGATGCCCGCCCTTCCCTCGGCGCGGGCGCAGTGACCGCCGCAGTACCAGTGGCCCTCGACCTCGACGCCCTGGCCGATGACCTGGACCCGGCAGTGCTCACAGATGGGCGCCATGCGGTGGATGGCGCAGGAGAAGCAGTCGAAGACGTGCACCGCGCCCTGCGCGTGCACCTCGAAGGACATCCCGTAGTCGTTTCCGCATACCTCGCAACGTGCCATGCGCCACAGGGTGGGACGCCGGGCGGTGAGGGGCGAGCCGGTACGGGGCGAGTCGCCGCCGGTTCACTCCGATGACGGCGACGGCTTCGGCACGACGACCGACACGGCCGGTGCCACGTCCCTCAGCAGATGGGTGAACGCGCTCTCCTCCAGGACCGGTGTGCCGAACGACTTCGCCTTCACCGTCTTGGACGTCGCCGAGTCCGGGTCGTTGGTGACGAGCAGACTCGTCAGCCGGGACACGCTGGTCGCCACGTGCAGGCCGGCCTCCACGGCGCGGTCCTCCAGGAGTTCACGGTCGATCGAGGTGTCTCCCGAGAAGGCCACCCGCATGCCCTGCATGAGAGGTTTGTCCGACTCGTAGCGCCCGGGATTCGGATACGGGCACGCGGGACGCTTGCGCGAGGGACGCCAGCTGCCCTGACCCTGCGAGGGCCGGTAGCCGGCGCGCGGGGTGACCGGGGAGTCGTACCACTCGGTCAGCGGCCGGCACTCCAGCAGCGGAAGGCGCACCCCGCCCTTGGCCGCCGCGTGCAGGGACGGCCGGAAGGCCTCGGCCAGCACCCGGGCGTCGTCCAGGGCGTGGTGCGCGTGCTGCTGCACCACGCCGAAGTGCGCGGCGAGCGACTCCAGCTTGTGGTTGGGCAGGGGGAGCCGCAGCTCCTTGGCGAGCGCGATGGTGCACAGCCGCTGCTCGACGGGCGCGGTGACCGCCGCCCGGGCGTACTCCCGGGCGATCATCGACCAGTCGAACGCGGCGTTGTGCGCGACGAGGACCCGCCCGGCCAGCCGCTCCGACAACTCCGCGGCGACCTGCGGGAAGAGCGGCGCTCCTTCCAGGACGTCACTGGTCAGCCCGTGGATCCAGACGGGGCCGGGATCCCGCTCCGGGTTCACCAGCGTGTACCAGTGGTCCTCGACGTCGCCTCTCGCGTCCAGGCGGTACACGGCAGCGGAGATTATCCGGTCGTCGCGGGCGAGTCCGGTGGTCTCCACGTCGACGACCGCGTACCCCTGGGGATAGGCGGCCGGCCACGGCGCTGCGGTCTGACGGTCGTCGAGCATGGTCACAGAGAATACGGGCCGCCACCGACAGCCACCCATCCGGGACCTTCGGCCGCGAACCCGGACGGGACGGCGCGCAGTTGACCGTGGCCGCCGTGCACGCGGGTCGGTGGCGCCCCCCGGGCGGGTCCGGTGAGACGCTCCCGGAGTGACGGACACACCAGACCAGACACACGACGAACCCCACGGCAACGGGCTCGGCACCCGGCTCAACTGGCTGCGGGCCGCCGTGCTCGGCGCCAACGACGGAGTGGTCTCCACCGCCGGCCTCGTCGTCGGTGTGGCCGGGGCCACGGGCGCGCGGTCCACCCTCCTGACGGCCGGCCTCGCGGGGCTGCTCGCGGGGTCCATGTCGATGGCGGCCGGCGAGTACGTGTCGGTGTCCACCCAGCGCGACTCGGAGAAGGCCGCACTGGAGACGGAGAAGCGGGAGCTCCGCGAGACCCCGGAGGCCGAGCTCGCCGAGCTGACCGGACTCCTGGAGGAGAAGGGGCTGAGCCGCCGGCTCGCCCGGGAGGCCGCCGTCCAGCTCACCCGGCGCGACGCGCTGCGCGCCCACGCCGAGGTCGAGCTGGGCATCGACCCGGACGAGCTGACCAACCCGTGGCACGCGGCCGGGGCGAGCTTCCTGGCCTTCACGGTGGGCGCGCTGCTGCCCCTGCTGGCGATCGTGCTGCCGCCCACCTCGGCACGGCTCCCCGTCACGGTGGTCTCGGTCCTCGCGGCCCTGGCGCTCACCGGCTGGTGGAGCGCCCGGCTGGGCGAGGCGCCGGCCGGGCGGGCGGTGCTGCGGAACATGGCCGGGGGAGCGGTGGCCATGGCGGTGACGTACGGAGCGGGGGCGCTGTTGGGGGCCGCGGGGGTGTGAGGGGGGCGGTTGGAGGAACCCGCCAACCGGTCCTGACGCCACGTCTCACATACTTGTCGGTAACAACATCTATGCCCGGTGCCCGGAGCGGCTCTACGGTGCTCGCATGGAGCCGAACCTGCCCGATGTCGTGCTGTGGTCGATCCCGGCCTTCGTCCTGCTCACCGTCCTCGAAATGGTGTC
>Ga0164307_10000278_pt1 | contig 23214 bp, 15 predicted proteins | sample Whisoiple_243_MG_FD_110214 | JGI IMG/M metagenome (GOLD analysis project Ga0164307, IMG submission 110214) | Soil microbial communities amended with fresh organic matter from upstate New York, USA - Whitman soil sample_243_MG | ecosystem: Environmental > Terrestrial > Soil > Unclassified >...
CGGCAGCATCAAGGTCGGCGAGACCGTGAAGATCTCGTACGTCGACCAGGGCCGCTCCAACATCGACCCGAAGAAGACGCTGTGGGCCGTCGTCTCCGACGAGCTGGACTACATCAACGTCGGCCACGTCGAGATGCCCTCGCGGGCGTACGTCTCCGCGTTCGGCTTCAAGGGCCCGGACCAGCAGAAGCCTGCCGGTGTCCTCTCCGGTGGTGAGCGCAACCGCCTGAACCTCGCGCTGACGCTCAAGGAGGGCGGCAACCTGCTGCTCCTCGACGAGCCCACCAACGACCTCGACGTCGAGACCCTGTCCTCGCTCGAGAACGCGCTGCTGGAGTTCCCCGGTGCGGCCGTGGTCATCTCCCACGACCGCTGGTTCCTGGACCGCGTCGCCACGCACATCCTGGCGTACGAGGGCGACTCCAAGTGGTACTGGTTCGAGGGCAACTTCGAGTCGTACGAGAAGAACAAGGTCGAGCGCCTCGGCGCGGACGCGGCCCGCCCGCACCGTGCCACCTACAAGAAGCTCACGCGAGGCTGATCGACTTGGCCCGTCACATCTACAGCTGCCCGCTCCGCTGGTCGGACATGGATGCCTTCGGCCACGTGAACAACGTGGTCTTCCTCCGCTACCTGGAGGAGGCGCGCATCGACTTCATGTTCCGGCTGGCGCCGGGGGACGGCTCGCCGTCCTTCTCGGGCGGCTCCGTCGTGGCCCGGCACGAGATCGACTACGTGCGCCCGCTGGTGCACCGGCACGCGCCGGTGACCATCGAGTCCTGGGTCACGAAGATGACCGCCGCGTCACTCACCATCGCCTACGAGGTGAAGGACCCCGAGCAGGTCTACGTCAGGGCGTCGACGGTCGTCGTGCCCTACGACCTGGCGGCGGGACGGCCCCGGCGGATCACGGCCGAGGAGAAGCTCTTCCTGCAGGAGTACCTCGACCAGGAGCCCGCCGTCGCATGACAGTGCCCGTACGGTCCCCGCGGTTCGCCGACGTGAGGGAGGCGGTGGATCTCGCCGCCTTCCTCCGCCGGCTGCTGCACTACGACCGGGCCGCCGCCGTCCGCCTCCAGGCGGGCGGCGGCGCACTGGCCGTCTTCGGCAGGCCGCCGTCGTTCGAGGTCCTCGCGATCCGGACGGCCCGGCTGTCGGAGACCCACGAGTTCGACGTCACGGTCTCGGCCGGCGAACTCCTCGAATCACTGGACACGGAGGACGCCGACGGCGGGGCCGGCGTGCGCGCCCTCCCGTCCGCCGTGACCGGCCCGCCGTGGGCGGGGATGCTGCCGCCGCGTGGCGGCTGGCGGGAACGCCCCGGGCTGCCGGGACCGGTCGACCTCCGCACCCGGCTCGCCGACGCCGTGGCCGAGTTCCGGTCCCGCGACGCGGCGTTGCCCGAGGACCGGCGCACCCGGGAGGAGCGCGACCTGATCGGCCGCGACATCTGGTCCCGCACCGTCGGTGACACGGAGCTGCCGCTCCGCGCGGTGCACGCCGCGCAGTCCCTCGGCTTCCTCCGCCCGGCCCCCGATCTCCCGGTCGCGCTGCTCACCGCGGGCGCCTGGCTCCGGCTGCGTACGCCGTTCGGTTCGATCGCCCTGCGGGGCACGGGCAGCGGCCTCGGCACGCTCGCCGTGACGGTCGGGACCGTCTGAGGACCGGCTCCCTCCCGCCGGAGCAACCGGCCACGGGCCTCCGTGGTCGCCCCTGCTCCTTCGGTGCGTCCGGCCGCCGGGCCTACTCCTTCGGTGCGTCCGGCCACACCCCGATGTGGTCCTGCTCCAGCTCCAGCATCACCCGGTGCTCCATCCCCAGCGCCTCGGTGTAGTCGGCGGGCAGCTGGAGCCTGCCCGCCCGGTCGAGCATCGCGTACTCCCGTGCCACCTGGGACTCCTGCCCCGTCGCCGCGTCCACCTCGGTGCGCCGCAGGACCTCGGAGGACGTACGCCCGTCGCGGATCGCGACCGTACGGCGCACCTCGCTCGCCACCGCCTGGTCGTGGGTGACGATCACGATCGTCGTGCCGAGCTCCTCGTTGGCCCGGCGGAACGCGGCGAACACCTGCTCACCGGTCGCGGAGTCCAGCTCACCGGTCGGTTCGTCGGCGAGCAGCACCGAAGGGTTGTTGGCGAGCGCCACCGCGATCGCCACCCGTTGCTGCTGACCGCCGGACATCTGGGCGGGGCGGCGGTCGCGGCAGTCCGCGACGTCCAGCATCGAGAGCAACGCCTCGGCGCGCGCCGCCCGTTCACGGTTCCGGCCGCCGCCGCGCAGCTGCATGGGGAGCGTGATGTTCTGGGCGGCGGTCAGATACGACAGCAGATTGCGGGAGGTCTGCTGCCAGACGAAACCGACGACGTCCCGGCGGTAGCGCAGCCGCTCCTTCTGCCCCATCGCCAGCAGGTCGCAGCCCGCCACCTTCGCCGACCCCGCCGTCGGGACGTCCAGACCCGCCAGGATGTTCATCAGCGTCGACTTCCCGCTGCCGGAGGCGCCCACCAGGGCCATCAGCTCGCCCTCGGTGACCAGGAGGTCGAGACCCTGGAGCGCCTGCACCTCCACGCCGTCCGTGGAGAAGATGCGGACCAGCCGGTCGCAGGCGATCAGGGCGTCGTGCCCGTAGGAAGGCCGGTCCCGGCGCGCGGCGGCGCGCTCCTCGAGTTCCGCCAGCGTGGTCTCTGTCGACGATGTCACCGGGTGTCTCCTGCCCTGAGTTCCTTGACCGAGCCACGGCGGCTCGCCCACCACGCCTGGACGCCGGCGACGGCGGCGGCGAGGACGACCACGCCGACCGCCGGAAGCGCGAGCGACGGGAGGTCGGCCCGCAGCGAAGCGGTGTGCTGCGCCGAGGGGTCGCCGCCGGCCAGCGCCAGCGCCCCCAGGTCGATACCCGGCGCCAGCAGGGCGATGGTCGCCCAGCCGACGAGGAGCCCGCCGGACGCCGCCAGCAGCGCCTGGGGCATCGCCTCGAACGCGAGGAGGCGCCGCCCCTGCCGGGTGGTGAGCCCCATGGTGCGCAGCCGGGCCAGGAGCGTGGTGCGCTCCGGCGCGGTCTGCAACAGGGAGAGCAGTACGGCGAGCAGCGCGTATCCCGCACCCGCCACGACTGCCGCTCCGTAGATCCGTTCGGCGCCCGACTGCATCGGGGTGTCGACGAACCTGTCCCGCTCCGCCGACCGCAGCCGCACGCCGAACTCCGGTCCGGCCTCCCGCGCGGCGGCCCGCAGCTGCCGTCCGTCGAGCGAGGAACCGGTGACCAGCAGCGTCGTGGCGCCCGGCTTCGCGAGCTTCCGCGCGTCGACGACCATGAACTCCGAGTCGGTCACCGCGGAGGTGCGCGGAAGCACCCCGGCGACCCGCACCGTGATGTCCCCCGCCTCCGACCGGACGGTGTGCGGCCGGTCGCCGAACCGTTCCGCCAGCCCGGGCGAGACCACCGCGGGAAGCGCCCCGTCCCGCCCCGGCCCGCTCCCCAGCGAGGCGACGGGGAAGGCCGGAAGCCCGGTACCGCGGGCCAGGCGCGCGTAAGAATCCGGCTCGACCCCCACCAGCGTGGCGCGCTTCGTGTCCGACCGGACGTCCGCGGAGGCCGCCAGCGGCGTCCCGTACTCGATGCGCACCGGTGCGACGTCCTTCACCCCGTCCGCGTCCCGCACCTGTCGCAGGAAGCCGTCGGAGACCGGGGACAGCGCGCCCTCCCCGCTGATCCTGGCGTCCGCGCCGACCGCCCGCAGCGCCGCCTCGTCCCGCGCGTCCGCGACCCCCGCGATCACCGAGCCGCCGAACGCCGCCGTGGTCAGGGCGATCAGCAGGGCCAGCAGGGGAAGTGTGCCGCTCGACGAGGCGCGGCCCGCGCGGGCCAGCGACAGGAATCCGACGGCTCCGCGCATCCGGGCCACGGGGCGCGCCGCCAGCCGCAGCGGCAGCGGGTACAGCCGCACGAGGACGAGGGCGGCGATCAGCCCCACCAGGACGGGTGCGGAGCTGACCAGCAGATCCGCCCCCGATCCCGTCGACGTGCCGCGGCGGCGCAGCGCGGCGACGGCGCCGATCGCCAGGACGAGGACGGTCAGTTCGGCCACCGTACGGCGGCGGGAGGGCCTGGCGTGCGTCACGTCGTCGCGGGCGCCGTGCAGCACCGGCCTGCGGTGGTTCAGGGTCGTGCGCAGCGGCAGCACCACGCAGACGAGGACCCCGACGGCCGCCGCGCCGACCAGCGCCGGCAGGAAACGCGCCTCCCGGACGAGGAGGACGGCCGCCGCCAGCCCCAGCGCCGCCGCCGGAACGGCGGACACCGCCGTCTCGGCCAGCAGCCGCCCGCCGATGCCCCGCAGGGACCCGCCACGGGACCGCAGCAGGGCGAGCTCGTGGTGGCGGCGGGTGCCGATCAGACCGCCCGTCATCAGCAGGACGACGGCGGCCACCGCCCCGATGCCCACGGCGGCGACGGTGACGACGGGCCCGATGGCGGCCCGCGTCGAGGAGTAGGCGCCGAGGATCGCGTCGAGGTCGGTGGTGAGCGTGGTGTTCGGCCCGGCGATGTCGCGCAGTTCCAGCAGTCCGGGGCCGTTCTCGACGGCCGCGATGCCGCTCTCCAGAGCGGGCACGTCGGCGGCGGTCAGCCCCGTGGCGTCGGGGGCGAGCCGCCAGTACATCTCCGGCTCACCGGTCGTGGCGAGCAGGGCCGGGCCGGTGTCCTGGGCCAGGAGCAGCGTGGCCCGCCAGTAGAAGACCGGCGTCGGCGACCCGGGGTCCCTGACCAGGGAGGGGGCTCGCAACAGCGGGTCGACCGCCCAGTAGCCGCTCCTCGGCTGCGACGGGGTGACGATGCCGGTGACGCGCACGGTCAGCGGCGTACCGGTGGTGGTGGGCACCGCGACGGTGGAGCCCGGCTCGATCTTCAGCTCGCCCGCCGTCTCCTCGGTGACGGCCGCCTCCACCTCGCGGGTCTCCAGCGTCACCGCGTCCCGGGCGACGGGCCAGCGCCCCGAACGCAGGGTGCTGTGCTCCTGCAGCGCCGAGGGCGCGGCATAGGTGAGCCGGGGCGGCACCGCGTCGGGACGGGGCAGCCACGGCTCGTCCGCGACGAGGGGCTTCGTGGTGTGCACCCCGTACGAGGACGCGGGCACGTCCGCGCGCACCGGGGCGGGCAGCGCCCCGATCAGCTCACCGTGGGCCCGGGCCAGCACCTTCTCCCGCATCGCGGACTCACGCACGGACGGAGCCAGGCCGAGCGGGGGCGGCAGTGTCGTCACCTCGAGCACGCTCTGTCCCGGGGAGGCGGCCGTGACGTCGTGGCGCAGCGCCCTCGTCTCGTACGCGTCCACGGAGCGCGGGAAGACTGCGGCGAGGAACGCGGTCAGGAACACCAGGACGGCCAGGGCGGCGGAGACACCGGGGGCGGTGCGCAGCCGCGTACGCACCCAAGGGGCGCAGGCGGCCTGGATCTTGGCGGCGTTCATGTCAGTTGTCCCCCTGGTGGCGCAGCGACACCGCAGGATCGCCGCGGCGCAGTGTGAGCACCGCGACGATCAGCAGCGGCAGTGCGGCGACCGAGGCGAGCAGGACCGCGACCTGGCCCGCCGGAAGCATCACCAGCACGTCCGGCACCGGCCGCGCGGCCTGCCCGGTCAGCACGACCAGCGGTACGACGGCCCTGGTGAGCACCGCCCCGAGGGCGAGGCCGATCAGCAGCGCCAGCGTGATCAGCACGCCCTGTTCGGCGGCCGTCATCCGCGCCAGCCGTCGGCGCGGGGCACCCAGCGCCCGCAACACCGCGAACTCGGCGGCCCGTTCGCGCTGCGCGCCCACGAGCCCGACGGCGAACCCGACCGCCGCGAGTGCCGCGGCCACCACGGCGACGGCCAGCAGCGCGGCCTGCGGCCCGGCCCCCAGCGGGTCGTCCGCCAGCTCCCTGGCCACCTCGTCCCGCACCCGCACCTGCGCGGGGTCCGTGCCGGGCAGCGCCCGCAGCTCCGCCGCCACCCGCGCAGCGGCACCGGGTGCGGTGCTCAGCCACCACTCGGTGGGGGCGAGCGCGGCGCCCTCCCGGTGGGCGAGCACCTCCGACACCGCCCTGAGGTCCAGCAGCAGACCGCCGCCCGGCTTCGCGGACGAGTCCGCCGAGACGCCCCCGGGCGCTCCGGAGACCGCCCCGGGGCCGGTGGTCGGCAGCTCCCGCACGGCCTTCACCAGGGTGACCCGGACCGTGTTGCCCGCCAGCGTGAGGTCGACCTCCTGGCCCGTCCCGGCGCCCGCGTACCTCAGATACGCGTCGGTGGCCACGGCGTTGAGCGCGGGCGCCGCCGGGCGTACCGCGGTGACGCGGAGCGTGCTGACCGGGTCGCCGTGATAACCGCCGTCCGCGGGGACGGAACCGGTCTCGTACCGGAAGGCCGGTGAGGCACCCGAGCCCGTCACCGCCCCCGGCGGCTCCGCGGCCTGCTCCTCCCCGGCCGCCGCCATGGTCGCCTTCGCCTGCCAGCGCACCCCGTCCGAGGCGGCGGCCGACTGCTCGTCCCCGCGCGCGGTGAGGGCCCGGAGCCCGGTCAGGGAGACCACGCGTGTCTCGGCGCGGCCCTCGGGCACGTCGCTGTCCAGCTCGAAGCCCGTCACCGCCAGGCCGCCCGACGCCGAGACGGGGAAGGACAGACCGTGCGCACGGCCGTCGACGGGGACGCTGCCCGCCCCCACCCGGTAGCCGAGGCCGTAACGGTCCTCCAGCACCACACTGACCATGCCCTTCGCGCCCGACGGTGACCTCCCGTCCGGCGCCGTGGTGTCACGGACCCGCACGTCGAACAGCACCCGCTCACTGCCCTCGGGCAGGACGACCCCGGTCCGCGGCGTGCTCCGTGGAGCGATCGCGTCGAACAGTTCCTGCGGCGCCGTACCGGAGAGGTCCGCGCGCATCAGCATCCGCTCGTCCGCGTGCGCGGTGTCCAGGGCGAGCACCTCGGCCGTCCGGCCGCCGGACAGATCGGCCGTCGTGCGGTAGGCCGGGGCCGCGCTCCGTACGCCCGGCAGGTCCGAGTACGCCGCCGCCTTCGCCGGATCGCCGGACAGCGTGCCCACCATGCGCACCGAGGCGCCCGACCTGAAGTCCGCCTGGTCGCCCTGCGAACGGTCCCAGGACGCGCTCTGGCCGATGGCCAGCATGCCCATCGCGACCGAGAGGACCAGCAGCAGCACCGGGCCCGCGCCGCGCAGCGGACGGCGGCTGAACTGCCAGCCGGCCAGCGCCGCGGACAGCCCCCGGCCGCCCGCCGCACGACGCTCGGCGAGCCGGGCGGCCGGCGGGAGCAGGCGCAGGGTCAGCACGGTGCCCGCGAGCAGCGCCAGCGCCGGAGCGGCGACCAGGAGCGGATCGATGCCGAGCTCGCCCTCGCGGTCGCCGCTGAGCGCACCGCTGCCGGACGCCCCGGTCCGCCGGTCCAGTTGCCAGTACGCCACCCCGGCGATCAGCAGCAGGCCGATGTCGGCGCCCGCCCGTACCGGGGTGGGCAGCGCGGCCGCCCGGGCGCCGCGGCGCTCTCCCGCACCCGCCGCCAGCGCGGGGGCGACGACGGCGAGCGCACAGGCCAGCGCGACGGCGCCGGCCACCAGCCAGACCGTGCCGTCCACCCCGCCGTCGAGCCGCAGCCCGATCCGGCCGAGCGTGCTCCGGTCCGCCAGCAGCCGGGTCAGCGGACCGGCCAGCAGCGGCGCGACGACGGCGGCGGGCACCGCGAGCAGCAGGGCCTCGACCGCGGCCAGCCCGGCGATCCGGCCCCTGGACCCGCCCCGGGCCCGCAGCAGTTCGGTCTCACCGCCGCGTTCGCTGCTCAGCAGCCGGGCCACCAGCAGCAGGGCGTACGCGGCGAGCAGGACCAGCTGCACGGCGACGATCATGATCGTCGAACGCGACACCAGCAGCGCCCGCTCGATCTGGTCGAGGACGGTCGGCAGCGAGGTCCGCACCGTGGCCCCGTCCCCGAACACCGCCGAGTCGGACAGCTTCCCCGGGCCGTCCGCCGACGCCCGGCGCAGCGCCTCGGTCCGGTCCGTCGTCACGGTGCGGAAGTCGGCGGACGCCAGCCAGGACACCGGTCCGTCGCTCACCCGCCCGGAACCCACGACGGCCGGGTCGGCCAGCAGCGGTCCGTACGTGGTGAAGACGACCTTGCGGGCGCCGCGCCCGCCGAGCGGGTCCAGCCGCCAGTACGGGTCGTCCAGGTCGGACGCCTCGTAGAGACCGGTGATCTCGACCCGGAGCGGGGTCTCGCTCAGCCGGTCCGTGAGCGTGAGGCGGGAACCCGGCTCCAGGTCCAGCGCCTCGGCGGCGGTACGCGGCAGCGCCACCTGCACCGGTCCCTCGGCGTCCCCGGCCCCGGCGTCCGGCATGCGTCCCGCCACCAGGCGGACCCGGCTGCGGTCCAGCGAGGCGAGATGTGTCAGGTCGGGCTGGCCGCGCCGCGCGGCGGGCGCCCGGACTTCGCGGGGCAGGGCGTACGGACCCGAGCTCTCCAGCTTCCGCACGGTCACCGGCAGTCCGTCGAAGGTGTCGCGGGCCGCACGGCGCACCGCGGAGTCGGCCTCCGCGCGCTCCTCGCGGTCCACGTCGGCGGAGACATGGAGGGCGGCCTGTTCGGCGGAGCGGTGGGTGAGCGTGTGCCGCAGGGCGGCGTCACCCATCGAGCCGGAGAACGCGGTGAGCCCGGCCAGCACACAGGTGGTCAGCAGGACGGCCAGCAGGGCTGCGGTGAGCAGGAGCCGGTGCGCGCGCACCCGCAGAAGGACGAACCCCGTCACCTGATCCCCCGAACCTCAGCAGCCGCACGCCCCCCGGCGTACAACAGATGCTTTCAGAGTGCACCTGCCGCTGGAAACCGCCTGTGGGCGCACCTTGATGGGATCGTGACCGTTATGCGGCTGGGGAGCACCGGATTCCGCACACAGGTTCAGTCCGCGGTGTTGACCATGGAGGCGGCGGCGTAGGTGAGGTAGTCCCACAACTGCCGCTCGTGCTCGGGGGAGAGCCCGAGCTCGTCGAGCGCCACCCGCATGTGACCGAGCCAGGCGTCGTGCGCCGCCCGGTCCACCTGGAACGGGGCGTGCCGCATCCGCAGCCGGGGGTGCCCCCGCCGGTCGCTGTAGGTGCGCGGACCGCCCCAGTACTGCATCAGGAACAGCGCGAACCGTTCCTCCGCCGGGCCCAGATCGGCCTCGGGATACATCGGACGCAGCAGCGGGTCGTCGGCGACGCCCTGGTAGAAGCGGTGCACCAGGCGCCGGAACGTCTGCTCGCCGCCGACCTGCTCGTAGAAGGTCTGCTCCTGAAGCGTGTCGCGCGGAATCTCAGTCACCCGTCCATCGTCGCAGACGCACCGGCCGAGGACCGGGGTCCTAGGACCCCGGTCCGTACGGACGTGCACCGGGCGCCCGGAGATCAGTCGCGACGGACCGTGATCGTCGTCCAGGCCCCGACGTGCACCTGGTCGCCGTCCTGGAGCGGGACGGGGACGTACGGCTGGATCGGGTCCTCGGCACCGTTGAGCGTGGTGCCGTTGGTGGAGTTCTGGTCGACGACGGCCCAGCCGCCGTCCGGCTGCTGCACCAGCACGGCGTGCTGGTGCGAGACACCCGGGTCCTCCGGCGGTACGGCGAGATCGATGTCGGGGGACTCGCCGGTGCTGTGCCGCCGGCGGCCGATGGTGATCTGGCCGCCGGTGAGGGCGAGGCGCTGTTCCGGGGAGTACGCGGGCAGGTTGAGCCCCGTCGCCTCGGGACCGCTGCGCTGCATCATGGCCAGGAAGTAGTCACGGTCCGGCGCGATCACGGCGGTCCAGCTGCCCGGACCCTGCTCCGGTCCGCCCTGGGCGGGGCCTTGACCGGGGCCCGGGCCCTGGCCGGGGAACTGCTGCTGCGGCGGCTGGGATGCCTGTGGAGCCTGCGGGCCCTGTGGAGCCTGCGGGCCCTGCTGGAAGGCGGCCGGCGGCTGCTGCTGCGAAGGCGGCGGCAGCATCCAGTCGTCACCCCCACCGGTCCCCGGCGCCTGCGGCCGCGGGGGCGCGGGCGGCGCGGACTGCTGCTGGAACGACGGGGGCGGCGGCCCCTGCCGCTGGGGCTCGAACGGCGAGGGCGGGCCGGACCGGTCGGGGCCCTGCGGGCCGGGACCATCCGCACCGGGACCGCCCGCACCGGGCCCCTGCGGGCTCCGGCCCGGCTGATCCGGGCCCTGCTGACCGGGCAGACCGGGCCGGCCCGGCGAACCGAACGGGGACGGCGACTGCTGCTGGAACGCAGGCGGGGGCGGCGGCCCCTGCTGGAAGGACGGCGGAGGCGGCGGCGGACCCGGGCGTTCACCCTGCTCGGGCGAGAGCGGTTCGGCCGGCCGGTTCACCTGGGAAGGCCGGGAGCCCTGGTACTCGAACGAGTCCCGCTGCGGCTGCGGCGGTCCCTGCTGCGCCTGGAAGCCGGGCGGAAGGTTCAGCCCGGGAGGGGCACCGGTCCCGCCCTGCGGGGCCAGCGGGGTGTACGACGTCGCCGTGTTCGTGAGGAAGTTCCAGCGGCACTCCTCGCAGAACGGCGCCATCGCCTCACGCGGGGTGCGGCACTGCGGGCAGAGCTCGGCCTGTGCGGTCGGCTCCCCGCCCTGGGGCGGATAGCCGTAACCGCGCGCGGGCGGGGGAGGAGGCGGCGGCGGGACCGAGCCCGCGGGCGCGCCCGTCCCGGCCATGCGATGTCCGCAGACCTCGCACCAGTCCTCGGAACCCGACTGGTGTCCGTTCGGGCAGGTCGGCATGTCGGCGCTTCCTCCTCTCCTCGTCCGGCCCGGAGGCCGCCATGCTCGTCGGTGCACCGTCCGGTGGGCCGGGGCGGCTCTTCGTACGGCTGTTTCGTGTGGTTCGTGCTGCTACTTCTTGACGCGAACTGTCTTGGTCGAGCGCGTTTCGAGTGTCATCTCGTCCGCATCCGCGACCCTCGCTTTCAGTCGCACAGTACCGGTCGCCGCGTCGACGACGTCGACCACCTTCGAAAGCAGTTTCGCAGTATCCGCGTTTCCGGAGGCCGAGGCGAGCTGCACCGCACGGCCCAGTTTCGCCGTCGCGCCGTCGAAGTCACCCGATTTACGCGCATCCAGTCCCTGCTGGATGACTTGCGCCAGTTCCGCCTGTCCTGTGTAGTGCGCCACCTGGGGGTTGATCGAGGTGGACGCGGCCATGTCGTCCGTCCACACCGCCCGAACGAGCCCCTGCGAGAGGGTCTGCGGGACACCGTCCGCGGAGGCGGGCGGCAGGATCAACGAGACCCGGGCCGCCAGCATCTCCTGGCCGATGCCGGCCTCGGGGACCCTGACGCACACGTGGTAGTCCCGGGACTCGTCACCCCAGGAACCGGTCGGATAGTCACCGGCGCGCGGCCCCGCCACGGTGCGGCGGCCGGTCAGTTCGGCGACCGTGGGCGCCACCTGCTTGACGAACACGATCTCGACGCCGACGGGGGTCCAGAGCCGCAGCGAGACGTCCGCGACCTCCTTGCCCATCGCGTTCCCCATCATCTCGGTGAAGTCCGCGGCGAGCCCGGCGGGATCGGCCACGATGTCCGCCGTGCCGAGCAGGGCCGAGGCGATCGCTGTGACCTCTTTCACCTCCCAGTCCGTCCCGACGCCCCTCGCGTCACAGGTGAACCGGCCCGCGCAGGACTCCAGCGCTGCCCGCAGATCCTCCGGGGACTCGTGCTCGTTGCGCCCGTCCGTGAGGAGGATGCCGTGCCGGATGTCCACCTCGGCGGCGCCCAGGAGCCGGTCGGCCAGCCGCAGCCAGGTCCCGATCGCGGTGCCCCCGCCGGCGCTGAGCCGCCGAAGGGCCTCCTTCGCCTGGGCCTTGGTCTGCGGACCGGCCGTCGCCAGCCGCCCGTTGCCCGGATACACGTCCTTGGCCACGTGCGTCCCCGCGACCACCGCGAACCGGGTGCCGTCACGCAGCGTGTCGATGGCCGCCGCCGTCGCGTCACGCGCGTGACGCATCTTGGTCGGCGGATAGTCCATCGAGCCCGAGCAGTCGACCATGAGCACCACGGCGGCAGCCGGAGCCTGCCCCGGGACGCGCGCGGACGGCCCCGCCCCGTCGGCCAGCGGCACGCCGCCGGTCGTACCGCCGCCCGTGGAGGTGACGGTGACGATCGCATTGACGTCACGGCCGCCCTCGGGCAGGTATTCGTTCTGGTACACCTCGACGGAGAACTGCGGCACGTGGGACTTGGAGAAGTTGGCCATTTGATTGGCTCCTTGAGGCTCCACCTGTGTCGGACCAGGACAGTGGTGCGGACGGACTGCGGGACGGGGGACGCGGACGCGCGGGATGCGAGAAGCCGGTCGCCGGACGGGACGTGCGCGGGCGGACGAGGGGCGTCGGGACGAAGCGTCGGACAGGGCTCCGGGACGGGGCGGTCCGGGACCGCGGGCCGGCGGACCGGCCGCGGCTCAGGCGGATCCTGCCCCTGGCGCCGCCACGGTGAACGGCAGCAGCGCCACTGTTACGTTGTCGTGGCCCCCGCCGTCCAGCGCGTGACCGACCAGCACCTGAGCACCGTGCAGCGGCCGTTCGAACGCGTCGCCCGGGACGGCCGCGGCCATCTCCGCCGCGCCCTCCGCGTAGTTCCACAGGCCGTCGGTGCACACCACCACCAGACCGGACCGGTCCGGTTCGAACGACGCCGTGTGCGGCTCCAGTTCGTACGCGTCGGCGCCGAGCCACCCCGTGATGGCGTGGGCGCGCTCGTCGGCGTACGCCTCCGCCTCGTTCATCAGACCGGCCGCCACCATCTGCGCCGCCCAGGAGTCGTCCTCCGTGAGGCGGGCCGGCGGGTGGGCCCGGTCCTCGGGGACCCAGTAGACGCGGCTGTCGCCGACCCAGCCGATGACCAGCAGACCGCCCGCCACGACCGCGCCGACCACGGTGCAGGCCGGGGCGTTCTGATGGCGGTGCTGGTCGTGCTCCAGCGCCTGGCCCTCCTCCTGGGCGAGCGAGTTGACGGCCTCGGAGGCCGCCACGATCGCCTCGTGCATGGCCTGCTGCGGGTGGGTCCCGCGGGGCAGCGACTCCAGCAGCGACTCGTTGGCCGCGCTCGCCGCCGCGGCCGACGCCTCGTCCGGGCGGCTCGCCGACGAGACGCCGTCGCACACGATGGCGACGACGGCGGGGGAGCCGTCCGGCAGGGCGGTCGACGACACCGCGAACGCGTCCTCGTTGCGGTGGTGGCGCAGACCGCGGTCGCTGACCGCCGCGACCGCACCGAGCTCCTGCTCCATGTGGTCGCGTTCACGGGGCTGGGCGTGCCCGCAGTTCTCGCAGTACCCGTCGGTGTCCACCTGACCCGAGCGGCAGGCCACGCAGACCTTCGCACCGGCCACGGAGCCGCCGGCCGTCGCGTGTTCCGCGGCACGGGGATCGGGCGCGGCCAGTTCGAAGTCGCCCGAGGAGCCGCCCGGCCCACCGGGAGCGGAGGCCGCCCGGGCGTCCGGATCCCCGGGGCCGCGAGCCGCCTGGGCATCGGGTCCGTCGAAGCGGACCGCCGCACCCTCCGCGAGGGGCAGCGGCCTCCCGCCCGAGTCCACGCCCGGCAGATCGGCCGGACGGTGCGTCGGCGCCGGAAGGTCGGAGCTGTCCGCCTCGGAGGCACGCGGCCACTCCACCTGCCCGGCGGCGACCGGCGTGCCGACACCCTGCGCCGGCACGGTGATGGCGACCGTCGGACGGTCAACGGGAGGCGCGGGCACGGCCGAGAGGTCGTACCCGCACGCACCGCAGAAGCGGTCGCCCGGCTCCAGCGGTTCCTCGCAGCTGGGGCACCCCGGCAAGGAGGCCTGCTGGTGGCTCTGTGACATCTTCACACCCAGGTCCGGGGGCGGAGGCGGTTGGCCCGCTCCACCAGTTCGATCCTCTCGTCGCCCCGCTGCGCGAGCCGGGCGAGCATCCGGTACGAGCGTTCGAGACCTGACCTGAGGCCCCGCTCGTCCAGCTCGCTGCCCAGTACCGTCCCCGGCCCCGCCGCTGCGGGGGAGGACGGAGCCGCCGGCTGAGCCGTGGGACTACCGGAGAGTACCCAGTCAAGTGCCGTACCCAGTACCTCGGTCGACAACCGTTCGCGTCTCACCGCGTCCAGGCCGTAGCCCTTCAGCGCGGTCACCTGGTCCGCGGCGGCCGACAGGTCGTCGATCAGCGGCTCCTGCGGCGCACGTCCGCGGAGTCTCGCACGCACCGCGGCCACCCGGGCCGCCGTGTAGTGGATCGACGACTCCGGCACCGACTCGAGGGTGCGCACCGCCGCCGCCCGGTCCCCGGCGGCGATCTGCACCCGGGCCAGGCCGAACGCCGAACTGACGAAGCTCGGATCCGTCGCCCACACCAGGTGGTAGTACTCCGCCGCGTTGTCCAGCTGTCCCAGCACCTCCGCGCACACCCCCAGCGCGAGCTTCGGCGCGGGCTCGCCCGGGAAGGCGTCGTAGACCGCGTCGAAGGACAGCGCGGCGTTCTCGTTGTCACCGGTCACCAGCGAGGTGACACCCCGGTACCAGACGACCCGCCAGTCGTCCGGATGCTGCGCCTCCACCGCCGTCAACGCCCGCACGGCGGAGTCGGGTTCGCGCAGCTCCAGGCGGGCCCGCAGTTCCCGCAGCCGGGTCTCGAGCGAGGCGGCGGGCACCGAGTGCAGTGCGGAGATCAGCTCCGCGGGTGCCGAGGCCATCACTCCGGCGAGGAACCCCGCGTTGGGGTCGTTCGGGTCGACCCGGGGGACCGGCAGGGCCAGCGACGTCCCCCGCGCGTCGAACGCGGCGAGCCGGGGACCCGCGCCGGCGAGGACGGACGGCGGGGCGACGGCGGCCGGGACCGCGGGGCGGGGCGCGGGGACGGACGCCCGGTGCGGGACCTGGGCCACCGCGCCGCCCGGGTACCCGCCACCGGCGCTGCCCCGGACATGGGTGTCGGGCGCGTGCAGCGGAGCGGCACCCACCGCCTGCGGGACGGCGACGGGAGGAGCGGGCGTCCCGGTCGGCGCCGGGGCGGGGAGGGCGGCCGCCGGTACGGCCGCCGCGCCGCGCCGCCCGAAGCGCCCTCTGCGGCCCGGCGGATCCTCCCGGACGCCGAGCCGCGACACCTCCTCGGTCAGCTCCGCGAACAACTCCGTGTCCGTCACGCGCATCTCCACCCCGAACAGGGTCGAGAGCGCCGGGCGCGGACGCCCCGTCTGCAGGGCGATCACCTCCCGCAGCACACCCGTCAGCTGCTCCGCCATCTCCGCGGCCGAGGAGAACCGGCGGGCCGGGTCCGGATCGGTGGCGCGCACGAGGAGCCGGTAGAACGACTCGTACCTCCGGAACACCTCGATGTTGTCCGGATCGGGCAGGGAGTCCGCGAAGACGTTCGTGTACCCCTGGAAGTCGAAGGTCAGCACCGCGAGCGTCCGCGCGACCGTGTAGAGGTCCGAGGCCACCGACGGGCCGGCCTCGGCCACCTCGGGTGCCTGGTAGCCGACGGTGCCGTAGATGGCCGACTCGTCGTCGTCCATCCGGCGCACCGCGCCCATGTCGATGAGCTTGAGCTGGTCCTCGGTCTGGATCGCGTTGTCGACCTTGAAGTCGCAGTACAGCAGGTTGCGGCTGTGCAGGTGGCCGAGCGCCTCCAGCGCCTCGATCCCGTACGCGCAGGCCTGCTCCACGGGCAGCGGGTCCCGCCTCCCGGCCGGTGTGCGGAGCTCGTTGGCGATCTCCTTGAGCGACTTCCCGCCGACGTACTCCATCACTATGTAGCCGTCCAGCGACCCCGTGCGCGCGTCGAGGTGCTCCACGAAGTTGTAGATGCGGACGATGTTGGAGTGCTCGATCTCCGCGAGGAAGCGCCGCTCGGAGATGGCCGCGGCCATGGCGTCCTGGTCCCCGGTGTCCAGCAGGCCCTTGAGGACGACCCAGCGGTCGGAGACCGCCCTGTCCACGGCCAGATAGACCCAGCCGAGCCCGCCGTGCGCCAGGCAGCCCGCCACCTCGTACTGCCCGTGCACGACGTCACCGCCGCGCAGCTTGGGCACGAAGGAATAGGGGTGACCGCACTTGGTGCAGAACCCCTCGGTACGGCCCGGCCGTTCGCCGCGGGCACGGCCCACCGGCGCCCCGCAGTCGGAGCGCGAGCAGAACCGCTTCCGCTCGGGGACCTCCGGATTCTCCATCACCGCGGTGCGCGGGTCGGGCCGCGGCACGTCGGGGACGAGCACCAGGCCCGCGCCCAGCCGGCCGCGCCCGGATGCGGAGCCCGTCGAGGTGCCCGAGGAGCGCACCGAGACCGAGCGGGACGTGGGGCTCCCCGACAACGAGCGCGAGAGCCTCCCCGACACCGAGCGCCGGGAGGTCGACGAGCGGGACGAGGAACGCGCGGACGCCCGCGACCCCGTCCGCTGCGAGGCGCTGTCGCCGCCCCGGCCGCCGGCCGCGATGCCGGTGGGCGGCGAACTCACCAGGCCCGTCGGCGACACGACCGGGGCGAGGCCGCAGGTGTCGCAGTACAGCTCCCCGCCGCCCATGTCCTCGTAGGCGCCCTCACAGGTGGGGCGCTGGCACTCCGTACTCATGATGTCTCCCCCTGTCCGTCGTGCCCGCCCGGACCGCGCGGTGTCAGCTGATCCGTGGCGGCGCGCTGGTAGCGCAGCACCGCCTGCTCGGCGACCCGCAGATCGCACGGCGCGCTCCACAGCATCCGCCGGGCCGCGTCGTAACGCTCGACGAGGAGCGGGTCCTCCGCCAGACCGTGCCGGACCACCTTCGCCCGGTACGCGTCCAGCCTGCCGCGCAGCTCCGCCCGGACCGCGAGCGGCTCGGTGACGGACGTCAGCGACTCGCGGGCGCGCAGCAGTTCGTCCTCCGCCTCCCGCTCCAGCGATTCCAGCAGCGGCGACAGCCGGTTCCACTGCGCGTGCCTGCGGTACGCCGACGCCGTCGCGAGCCGCTCCTGCAGCACGGTGGGGGGCCCGCTGACCGCGGGCACCTCGGAGGCGGCGATCTTCGCCAGCACCTCGCCGCGCGCCAGCCGGGCTTCCGCCAGCGTGCGGTTCGCGCGCGACAGCAGGTCACGCACCTGGACCAGACGCTGTTCGGCGTCCTGCCGGACCGCCAGCACCGCCTCGATCTCCCGGCGCACGTCCTCCAGGGCGCGCGCCGCGCGGTCGTAGCGTGTGGTGTCGGGCCGCCCTCCGCCGGGCGCGGCACTGCCGGGGCCCGGCACCCAGAACGCCAGCGGGTCGGAGATCACCTGCTCCCGCAGCGCGGTCAGCTCCTCGGCGATCGACTCCAGGTCGTCGCCGGCCGGATGCTCCCCGGGCCGCACCCCGACGGAGTGCGCCAGCGAGCCGGTGCGGCGCAGCTCGGCGGCGAGCAGATCGATCCGGGCGGGCAGCGCCGACCACACGGAGTCCGACGCGAGGACCATGTCCAGCGCCTGGGCGTACAGCTCGTTCATCCGGGCGACCAGTTCCTCCAGCGTGAACCGCTCGGAGAGCCGGGCCGGACCGGTGAGCGAGGCGCTCGGACCGGCCACCGCCTGGTGCGCCACGGTCACACCGTCGCCCCGCAGCAGGTCGGTCAGGGCCACCAGGTCGCTCCTGCCGGGGTAGCGCCGCCTGGCCCGGATCTCACGGGCCGAGGCCAGCGTCCCGGCGTAGGTGTCGAAGTACTGCCAGAGCAGCGTGATCGACCGCTTGGTGGGCCCCCAGCGCTCCTTGGTCACACCGGACAGGGTGGCGCCCTCCAGGAGCCGGCGGCCGGCGTGTTCCTCCAGGGCGAGGAGCGAGGTCTCGATGGCCTCGTGCTCCGCACCGAGCCGGGCCAGCGTACGGTCCGCCTCGTCCCGGCCCATGACCGGGCCGGGTGGCCTCCCCGCGAAGCTGGGGAAGGAACCCGCGACGCCCATCGATCACCTCTCCGCTCGTTCCGCCGGACCCGGGGGCCCGCGCGGGGTCAGTTGCTCCGGTACCTGGGCGCCGGAGGGCCCGGGATCCCGGGCAGTCCCGTCGCCAGCCACGTCCGGTACGACGTCATCCAGGGGCTGTCGGCACCGCCCCGGCGGTAATCCTCCAGCACGTGGTTGACCCTGGCCACCAGGTCGTCCGCGCCGAGCTTCGCGGCGACGCCGTAGTACTCCGTCGTGAACGGCTTGTCGCCCTTGAGTTCCACGGCAGGGTCCTGGGCCGCCTGGCCGGCCGCCAGCGCGTTGTCCGTGACGATCGCGTCGACCTCGCCGAGCTGCAGGCGCACCAGGCAGTCCAGCTGGTTGGGGACGGTCAGCAGGTCCTCGTCCTGCCCGGTGCCGTCGTGCTCGTCCTCGTAGACGGCGCCGAAGGACTTCTCCTTCAGCGCGTCGTACGCCGTCGAACCCTCCGCCGTGCAGACCCGCTTGCCCTTCAGCGATTCGTTGTAGCCGTCGATCGTGGACGCCTTGGGCGCCAGGACCTGCTGGCCGGCCTGGAAGTAGGCCGTGGAGAAGGCCACCTGGCCGATGCGCCTGCAGTTGATCGTCATCGTGCGGACGACGACGTCGACCTTGTCGTTCTCCAGCGCCGCGATGCGCTGGTTGGTGGGGATGGCGCGGAAGATCACCGCGTCGCGGTCGCCGAGGATGTCCTCCGCGATCGCGTGCACGAGATCGATGTCGAAGCCTTCGAGCGTGCGGCTCTCCGGATTGCGGTAGCCCCACTGGAAGCTGTTCTGGTCGACGCCCGCTATCAGCTTGCCGCGCTTCCTGATCTTCTCGATGTTCGGGCCGTCCGCGTCCCGCGCGGGCAGGCTCGCCTCCGGGTCCTCGCACTCCTCCGCCACGGTGGGCACCGTCGAGGCGGAGGAGTGGCCGGCGCTCTGCCCGCCGAACGTCCCGTCGCCGTGCGCCAGCGGCAGCAGGGTGAGCGAGGCGGTGACGGCGCAGGCGACCGCCATGCCCGTCACTCCGCCCCAGCCGCGCAGCCCGCCGCGTGTGCCCCGGCCCTTCGCCCTGGTCATCGCTCGTCCCCTCACCGGTACTCCGAGAGCCTGCGGTTGACGCCGACGATCACGGCCACCGCGCCCAGTACGGCGAGGGCGGCCGCTCCGAAGGGCAGCCCGCCCAGCGCCCCGCGCCCGTCCTGTGCCGCCGTGTCGAACTCGTCCTGTTCGTGGGCGAGGGCCCGCTCCAGCGCGTCGTCGACCCGCTCGAAGGACTCACCCGTGGAACCCTCGGGGCCGATGACCTGCTGCAGCGCACTGTCGTAGTCGCCCCGGTCGTCCGTCGTCCGGGCCTTCCTGTGGCGGTCCTGCCACGTCGACACACCGTCGATCGCGTCCTTCACCGGCTTGCTCCCACGGGCGTCGTCGGCGAGCTCCCGCGCTTCTTCGAGCTGTGCGCCGAGCTCCTTCATGCCCGTGCCGTAGTCGGTCTCGTACTGGTCCCTGGTGCCGTCCGGGGTGAGCACGGCGCCCCGGGCGACCAGCGTGAGGTTCTCGTTGGCCCGTGCCTTCAGGGAGTTGATCCGGGCCTTGTTGAGGACGTCCAGCGACTCCTGTCCGTGCGCCATCGCGCCCCGCAGCTCGGCCCTGGCCACCGTGTGTCCCACGGCCAGCCAGAGCAGGACCACCGTGGCCGCGGCCGTCGCGGCGAGCAGCCCGTGGTTGAAGACGCGGTTCGTCCTGCGGTAGTTGCGCCGCTGCATCCACACCAGCGCGCCCAGCGCGACGATCCCGGCCCCCAGGGAGAGGAAGGGGAACCGCCGCGCGTCGGCCGAGTCGGTGGCCAGCCGGCCGGTCTCCGCCGTGTACAACCGCTCGGCCGCGGGCAGGAGTTCACCGGTCATCTTCTGGTTGGCGTACCGGAGGTAGGCGCCTCCGAGCGGCAGGCCCTGCCGGTTGTTGGCCCGGGCACGCTCGACCAGGCCGGTGTACACGGGCAGCAGCCGGCTCAGCGTCGTGATCTCCTTGTGCGAAGCCGTGGCGGGGTCGGTGCTCGCCGCCGCGTCGACCAGCAGCCGGGAGGCCTCCTCGATGTCCGCGTCGTACCGTGCGAGCACCTCGGAGGGCTCCTGCGCACCCGCGAGGAAGCCGCTCGCCGCCATCGTGTCCGCGTCGGCCAGCGACCGGTAGATGCTCGCGGCGTCCGCGCTCAGCGGCTGGCTCCGGGTCACCACGTCGTCGGCGGACGAGGCCCTCGCCGCGATCTCCAGATAGGTGACGGCCCCGAACACCACGACCAGCAGGGCCAGTACGGCACCGTAGATCTGCAGCCTGCCCGGTTCGGTCGTCGCCGCGGCGCGCAGCCGCGCGGCGGCCTCGGCGCCGACGCCACGGCGCTGCGCCGGTACGGTCACGGGCGCGGACGGCCGGCCCGGGCCGGGCTCCCGCGGCGCGGTCCCGCTCGGCGGGTATGTCACTTGACCTCCCCCTCGGTCACTGACGACGGCCCGGGCCCCCCGGCCGATCGGAGGACGACTGGTCCTGGCCAGAAGTATGACCCCCGGCGCCGCCCTCCATCCACCAGGAGCGCCCGGATCACGCGTCGTTGCCCGTATTCGACCAGGACGAGCGCAGGCGATCAAGGCGTTTCGGCCCCGTGCGTCGGCTCCCCCCGCGCCCCGGCCTCCCCTCCGTGAACACGTCCGGGAGACCGCACCGGTTCCCCCACCGCGCGAAGGGGCGCCCCGTGCGGCACAGCCACGGGGCGCCCTTCGCCACGGGACCTCAGGCGTACTGCGCCCGCAGCCTGTCGTGGGCCTCCCGGGCGGCACCGGTGTGGTCCAGACCCAGCAGCGCGGCACCCAGGACCGGCGGAGCCGACACCACCCGGACCACCGCCTTCGGGGCGCGTACGGAGAGGAGTTCGGCGATCCGGTCGTCCAGCGCCGGATGGCGGGCCGCCAGCACACTGCCGCCCAGCACCACCGGCGTCTCCTCCTCCAGCAGACCGAGCCGGGTCAGCGCGACCGAGATCATGGCCACGACCTCGTCCCCCTGCCGCTCGACCAGACCACGGGCGATCCGGTCGCCCGCAGCGCCGGTGGCGAACAGCACCGGGGTCAGCTCGTGCCGGCGCCCGAACGGGATGTGTCCCAGGTGCAGTGCCTCGATCAGCGCGTACACCGAGTCGAGCCCGAAGTGCCCCGGCAGGGTCCGGGCCAGCTCGGTCGGCTCACCGCGCCCGTCCTCGGCCCTCGCCGCGAACCACATCGCCTCCTCGGCGAGCCCCGAACCGCCGCCCCAGTCACCGGACATGCGGCCGATCGCGGGAAAGCGGGCGGTGGCGCCGTCCGGCCTCATCCCGACGCAGTTGATCCCCGCGCCGCACACCACGGCCACCCCGCGGGGCTCGTCCACCCCCGCGCGCAGTATCGCGAAGGTGTCGTTGCGCACCTCCACCGTCCGGCCCCAGCCGCGGGCCACCAGTGCCCCGGCCAGCTCCCGCTCCTCGACGGGGAGATCGGCGTTGGCGAGGCAGGCCGACACATGCTCGACGCCCACCACCCCGGCCTGCGCGAACGCGGCGAGCACGGCCGTCCCCAGCGCGTCCACGGCCACGTCGACCCCGACGACCGGCGGCTGGAACCCGCCCCCGCGCGCGTGGCCGAGGACCGTTCCGTCGGCGCCGATCACGGCCACGTCGGTCTTGCTGTTGCCCGCGTCGATCGCGAGCACATGTGCGGTCAGGCCCACGCCAGGTGCTCCCGGTTGTGCGCGATCAGCTTGTCGGTGAGCGCCTCGGCGTACTCGAACTGGCCGACCAGGGGGTGGGCCAGCAGCGCCTTGAACACCCGGTCACGGCCGCCGCGCAGCGCGGCGTCCAGGGCCAGGTCCTCGTAGGCGGTGACGTGCCCGATCAGCCCGGCGTACAGCGGGTCCAGCGCGGGGACGGCGAGAGGGGCGGCGCCCGTACCGTCGACCCGGGCCTGGACCTCGATCACCGCGTCGTCCGGCAGGAACGGCAGCGTCCCCCTGTTGGAGGTGTTGACCACCTGCACCGCCGAACCGCCCCCGCCGAGCAGCGCGGACGCCAGGTCCACGGCGGCCTCCGAGTAGAAGGCCCCGCCCCGCTTGCCGAGCAGCGCGGGCTTCTCGTCCAGGGCCGGGTCGCCGTACATCTCCAGGAGTTCCTTCTCCATCGCGGCGACCTCGGCGGCACGGGACGGCTTCGTGCCGAGCTCCCTCACCACCTCGTCGTGTGCGTAGAAGTACCGCAGGTAGTACGAGGGGACGACGCCGAGCCGGTCCACGAGCTGCCGGGGCATGCGCAGGTCGCCGGCGATCGCGTCGCCGTGCTCCGCGAGCAGCTTCGGCAGGACGTCCTCGCCGTCCGGACCGCCCAGCCGGACCCCGAGCTCCCACGTCAGGTGGTTCAGCCCGACGTGGTCGAGGTGCACCTCACCCGGCGTCACGTCGAGCAGCGCGGCGAACTTGCGCTGGAAGCCGATGGCCACGTTGCACAGTCCGACCGCCTTGTGCCCGGCCTGGAGCAGCGCCCGGGTGACGATCCCGACGGGGTTGGTGAAGTCGATGATCCACGCGTCGGGATTGGTGCGGCGGACCCGTTCGGCGATGTCGAGGACGACCGGCACCGTGCGCAGCGCCTTGGCCAGCCCGCCCGCCCCGGTGGTCTCCTGACCGACGCAGCCGCATTCGAGCGGCCAGGTCTCGTCCTGGTTGCGCGCGGCCTGCCCGCCGACACGGAGCTGGAGCAGCACCGCGTCCGCGCCGGCCACCCCGGCGTCCAGGTCGGAGGTGGTGACGATCTTCCCCGGGTGGCCCTGCCTGGCGAAGATCCGCCGCGCCAGGCCGCCGACCAGCTCCAGCCGGTCGGCCGCCGGGTCGACGAGCACGAGCTCCTCCACCGGCAGGGTGTCCCGCAGCCGCGCGAAACCGTCGATCAGTTCGGGGGTGTAGGTGGACCCGCCACCAACTACTGCGAGCTTCATGGTTCTCAGCCCTTTACTCCGGTGAGGGTGACGCCTTCTACGAAGGCCTTCTGTGCGAAGAAGAAAACGATGACGACCGGCGCCATGACGAGCAGGGTCGCGGCCATCGTCAGGTTCCAGTTGACCGCGTGGGCGCTCTTGAAGGACTCCAGGCCGTAACTCAGGGTCCAGGCGCCCGGATTCTGCGCGGCATAGATCTGCGGCCCGAAGTAGTCGTTCCAGCAGTAGAAGAACTGGAAGAGCGCCACGGCCGCGATC
>Ga0164307_10000279_pt1 | contig 23185 bp, 21 predicted proteins | sample Whisoiple_243_MG_FD_110214 | JGI IMG/M metagenome (GOLD analysis project Ga0164307, IMG submission 110214) | Soil microbial communities amended with fresh organic matter from upstate New York, USA - Whitman soil sample_243_MG | ecosystem: Environmental > Terrestrial > Soil > Unclassified >...
CCAGGCCAGAACCAGTCGCACAGAAAGGGCATCCGACCCGCCGTGAATCTCGAGAACCTGACCACCAAGAGCCGCGAAGTGGTGAACGCGGCCATCACCGCAGCCACCTCGATGGGCCATTCCTCCGTGGAACCGGCGCACCTGCTCGGCGCTCTCCTGGTCACCCAGGGATCGACGGCGCCGGGGCTGCTGCGCGCGGTCGGTGCCGATCCGACCACCGTCAAGAGCCGCACCGAAGCGATCCTGGCCCGCATGCCGCGGGTGAGCGGCAGCACCGTTGCCCAGCCGAGCTTCGCCAGGGCAACCGCCAACGTCCTGACCGGCGCCGAGCAGATCATGCGGTCGGCCGGCGACGAGTACCTGTCCACCGAACACCTGCTCGCCGCGCTCGGCAGGCCGGGCACCGATGTCGGTGACCTGCTGGTCGGCCTCGGTGCCACCACGGACGCCCTGGTGGAGGCCTTCCCGGTGGTCCGCGGCGGTGACCGGAAGGTCACCTCGCAGGATCCGGAAGGCAGCTACAAGGCGCTGGAGAAGTACGGCGTCGACCTGACCGAACGGGCGCGCGAAGGCAAGATCGACCCCGTCATCGGTCGTGACTCCGAGATCAGGCGGGTCGTCCAGGTGCTGTCCCGCCGGACGAAGAACAATCCGGTGTTGATCGGTGAGCCGGGTGTCGGCAAGACCGCGGTGGTCGAGGGTCTCGCGCAGCGGATGGTCGCCGGCGACGTCCCGGAATCGCTCCGGAACAAGCGGCTGATCTCGCTCGACCTCGGCTCGATGATCGCCGGCGCCAAATACCGCGGCGAGTTCGAGGAGCGGCTGAAGGCCGTCCTCGAAGAGATCAAGGATTCCAACGGCCAGGTCGTCACCTTCATCGACGAGCTGCACACCGTGGTCGGCGCCGGAGCCACCGGCGAGGGCGCGATGGATGCGTCCAACATGCTCAAGCCGATGCTCGCCCGCGGTGAGCTGCGGATGGTCGGCGCCACCACTCTGGACGAGTACCGCGAGCACATCGAGAAGGATGCGGCGCTGGAGCGCCGGTTCCAGCAGGTCCTGGTCGGCGAGCCCAGCGTGGAGGACACCGTCGGCATCCTGCGCGGGATCAAGGAGCGGTACGAGGCGCATCACGGCGTCCGGATCGCCGATTCGGCGCTCGTTGCCGCGGCCACCCTGTCCGATCGGTACATCACCAGCCGGTTCCTGCCGGACAAGGCCATCGACCTGATCGACGAGGCGGCGTCCCGGCTGCGGATGGAGATCGACTCCCGACCGGTGGAAATCGACGAGCTGCAACGGCAGGTCGACCGGCTGACGATGGAAGAGCTTGCGCTGCAGAAGGAGTCGGACGCGGCATCGGTCGAGCGGCTTGGCCGGCTGCGCCGGGACCTGGCCGACCGGAGCGAGCAGCTCTCGTCCCTCACCGCCCGGTGGGAGCAGGAGAAGTCCGGGCTGAACCGGGTCGGCGAGCTGAAGAAGGAGCTCGACGAGCTGCGGATGCAGGCCGAGCGGGCCCAGCGCGAAGGTGACCTGGCCAAGGCATCGGAGCTGCTGTACGCGCGCATCCCGGCGCTGGAACGCGAGTTGTCCCAGGCCGTCTCGGCAGAGGACGAGGTCGACGCCGTCGAGGCACCGATGGTCAGCGAGGAGGTGGGGCCGGACGACATCGCCACCGTGATCGCGGCCTGGACCGGGATCCCGGCCGGTCGCATGCTGGAGGGCGAGACCGCCAAGCTGCTGCGGATGGAGGACGAGTTGGCCAGGCATGTCGTGGGTCAGCGGGACGCTGTCCGGGTGGTCAGTGACGCCGTCCGGCGCGCGCGGGCCGGTATCTCCGATCCCGACCGACCAACCGGGTCGTTCCTGTTCGTCGGTCCGACCGGCGTCGGCAAGACCGAGCTGGCCAAGGCGCTTGCCGACTTCCTGTTCGACGATCCGCGGGCGATGGTTCGCATCGACATGAGTGAGTATTCGGAGAAGCATTCCGTGGCAAGGCTTGTCGGTGCACCACCTGGGTACGTCGGATATGACGAGGGCGGCCAGCTGACGGAGGCGGTGCGCCGCCGGCCGTACTCGGTGATCCTGCTCGACGAGGTCGAGAAGGCCCATCCGGACGTCTTCGACATCCTGCTGCAGGTGTTGGACGACGGTCGGTTGACCGACGGCCAGGGACGGACGGTGGACTTCCGCAACACGCTGCTGATCCTCACCTCGAACCTGGGCAGCCAATCGCTGATGAACCAGGAGCTCTCCGAGGAGCAGCGCAAGGAGGCCGTCATGTCGGTCGTCCGGGTGGCGTTCAAGCCGGAGTTCATCAACCGGCTCGACGACATCGTGTTCTTCCATGCCCTTGACGTCGAGCAGCTCGGTGCCATCGTGGACATCCAGATCGAGGTGCTGAGCCACCGACTCGCGGCGCGGCGGTTGACCCTCGAGGTCACCCGGGAGGCCAGGGACTGGCTGGCCATCGGCGGGTTCGACCCGCTCTACGGCGCGCGACCGCTGCGCCGGCTGATCCAGTCGGCCATCGGCGACCAGCTGGCCAAGGAGTTGCTCGCCGGACGCATCCGGGACGGCCAGACCGTCGAGGTCGACGTGAACGACGACGATCCCGGCGCGCTGGTGGTCCGCCCGGCGGAGTCCTCGGTGTCGGGCCAGGCGGCGCTGACCGTCTGACCACGACCCGGCTCCTACCGGAAGACTGACCTGTGAACTCGGCGCCTGCATCTGCAGGCGCCGAGTTCGCGTTCGGGGCGACGACCTCCGGTTCGAGGCCACCCACCCGGGTAGCGCCATGCCCGCGCAGCGCTACATCTCCAGCGCCTCGAAGATCTCGACCGTGCCACCAGCGTTGAGCTGCGGGCAGCCCTTGGCCTTGGTGGTGGCGTCGTCGAGGGAATCGGCGGAGATCACCGTGTAGCCGTTGACCCCGGAAACCGGGCTCGACGCACTTCCGCCGGTCGACAACGCCGCCGACGCGCCGAACGGGTTGCCCGGTTCGACGATGGCAGCACCGAGTTCGCCGAACCAGGAGGTCCACTCCTGCATCACCTTCGCCTGCGCTTCCGGGGTCTCGGCCATGCCGCCACCGGTGTAGAGGTACACGTACTTCGCCATCGTCGGTGCTCCTTTGTGCTCTGCCGGCCTCGGATTGGCCGGTCGGTGTCGAACACCTCCCAGACGGACGAGCCGGCCGGCAATCGACAGGTCCGCAGAATTTCTTCCTCCCGTCATTCGGGTCGACGGCCTGCAGTCCCATCGGCGGACAGCGGCCCTCATAGGATCCAGCGGTCATCACCACGACCGGCCGATCCACTCAGGAAACAGATCCAGCCAGGAGAACCAGTCATGCCTACAGGGACCGGCGCTGCCGACGGGCCGACCGGTGGTGTTCGGGCACTGATCGTCGATCCGCGCTACAACGGCCCGGTCGGCTGGGCCAACGGCGGCTACGCCTGCGGTCTGATCGCCGACGCGGTGGGCCGTGAGCTGCCGGACGATCGCACGATCCAGGTCACGCTGCGCCGCCCGGTACCACTGGGAGCGCCGCTGCGGGTCGAACAAGCAGTTGGCGAGCCGGGCGGCCGCGTCTGGCACGGCGACGAGCTTGTCGCGTCCGCTGAGCCGACCGCGCTCCGGTCATCACTGCCGCCGGTTTCACCCGACATCTCGACCGCCCGACGGGCCGGCGACCGGCATCCGGGCTGGCCGACCGACGGTCCCCTCGCCGACTGTTTCGTCTGTAGCCGACGCCGACCGGACGGGCTGCAGGTGGTTGCCGGTCCGCTCGACGAACCCCCGACCATCACGGCGACGCCATTCGAACCGGCTCGGTGTTCAACCGTCATCGCCGACGACGGGCTCGTCCGGCCGGAGATCATCTGGGCGGCGCTCGACTGTCCGAGCTTCCCGGTCGGCGCGCTACTCACCGGCCGAATCTGCCTGCTGGGCACCTTTTCGGTCCGCCGCAACCGGGAGATCGGGCTCGACGAGCCCCTGGTGGTGGTCGGCTGGGTCCGGGAACAGGAGCGCCGGGTATCCCGAACGGCCAGTGCCATGCTCGACGCCGCAGGCACGGTCGTCGCGGAGGCGCGGGCCACCTGGATCGAACTCAAGGACCAACCGCTGCCGGCCTGACCGACGTCGATCCGCCAGGTTTCATCCGTGCCGGATGACGTGATGGGTTCGGGTGTCGACGAAGAATGACGGACAGGGGGATGATCATGGGTGACGAAACCGACAGTGTTAAGACGGGCAGAGGAGTTGTCATGGGCACACATGCGGACGCCCCGCGGCTGCAGAAGTCCTCGCTCGGCGTGGTCACCGTGTCGTCGTCGGACCGCGGAACCGTGTCCGGCGACAGCCTCACCGTGTCGTCGACCGACGGTGGGACGGTGTCCTCGTCCGACGCCGGGACGATGACGCCGGACAATGTGACTGTGTCCTCGTCCGACGGCGCCACGGTGTCAGCGCAGAGCGAATCCGACCTGCTCGGTAAGACGATCCACCTCGCGCTCGGCACCGCATGGTGGGCGACCGGGCCCATCAGGTTCGGTGGCCGGCTGGCCGCCCGGACCGCGGAAGCCGTCGTCGCCGATGCCCGCAAGCGCAGCCCCTGGCTGCACCGGCAGACGCAGGGCGGCGGTGCCGACGCCCGTGGTGCCACCGAACAACTGATCCAGTCGCTGCTGCGCCCGGTGATCACCAGGGTCGTCGACGCCGCATTGGCCGAACTCGACCTGACCGAACTGATCCTGGAGAACGTCGATCTGGACGCCGTCGCCGCCAAGCTGGACGTCGAGGCAGTGATCAAGCGCGTCGACCTGGACGGCGTGGTGGCCACGGTCGACCTGAACGCGGCGGTCGAGCGGGTCGACCTCGATCGGATCGTGAACCGGATCGACATCGACGGCGTGGTCGCCGGGGTCGACATCGGTGCGGTGATCGACCGGGTGGACGTCGATGCGATCGTCCGTCGGGTCGACCTGGACGGTGCGGTGGCGCTGGTCGACCTGGATGCCGTGGTGAAGCGCCTGGACCTGAACGAGATCGCCGACGGTCTCGACCTGGATCCACTGGTCGCCAAGGTCAATCTGGACGCCGTCGTCGATCGGCTCGACATCGCTGCCGTGGTGGCCAGAGTCGATCCTGACCCGGTCGTCGCGAAGGTGAACTTCGACGCCGCGATGGCGCAGATCGACCTGATCGGGATCGCGCAGAAGATCGTGGACGGGATCGACCTGCCCGGCATCATCCGTGATTCCACCGGTTCGCTGGCCTCGGAAGCGGTGCACGGGGTACGGGTGCAGGGGCAGCAGGCGGATGACGCCGTCGGCCAACTGGTCGGCCGGGTATTCCGGCGACGGGCCGCAGTGGATGGGCTGCATCCCTAGTGGTGCAAGCCAATCAGCAGCCGATCGGTCGGGGATCGGAGCACCGGCCCGCCGGCATCGTCACCCGGGTGGCAGCGATGGGCGTCGACATGGCGGTGGTCATCGTCCTCGGTTCGCTGGTGTACGTCACCGTCGCCGGGGCCAGGCTGGTGTGGTCGCCGGCGAGCTTCACGTGGCCCGACGTCTCGTTCTTCGTGACGTTGGTCGTGGAGTTCACCATCGCAGTGCTCTATCTGACGGCATCCTGGGCGATGACCGGTCGGAGCTACGGTGCGTCGCTGCTGGGCCTGCGTGTCCTGTCCCACCGTGGATCGATTCCGGGCTGGCCGCTTGCCTTCATCAGAGCGGTGTTCTGCGTGTTCTTCCCGGTGGGCCTGGCCTGGGTGATCCTGAGTCCGGAGCGACGGTCGGTGCAGGATGTCGTGCTGCGAACCGTGGTCGTCTACGACTGGCGTGGCGCCGACTCGCCGACCGCGAAGGACTGACCTGCCCCGTCGTGCCCTCGGGAACCTGTTGCCGTCCAACGATTATCAATGCTGAGCACGACATGCTGCAGGAGTAGCCCACTGTCCCGCAGCTGTTCGAGGAGCCGGCTGACCTCGCCGGGTTCCGCGCTGCCGGAGAGCAGTGTCCGGCGGCAGTCCGGCTCGCTGGTCAGTTCGGGCAGTGCCGAGCGCACCACGGGCCCGATCAGTCCTGTGACGTGGAACTCGTAGATGTCAGCCATGTCGTCCGATCCTCTCGTTCCCCGGCGGGCCGGATCGTGCATCGGGTCCGCTGCTTGTTACTCCGGCTGTCCCTCGGCCTGTTCGGCGAGCCGTCGGACCTCGATCAGATCGAGGCCGAGCCGCTGGAGCCGGTTGATGATTCCGTGCAACGCCGCCTGGTCGACGACGGGACCGCGCAGCACGGTCTGCACCGGCTCGACGATCACCTGGACGCCCTCGATCTCGGCCAGGACGGAATCCGGTACCAGGCCGGAAACCCTGATCTCGTATTCGGTGCTCATGTCGACATCTCCTTCGTCGCGCCGGCTCGCAGTCGCCGCGGGCGGTGCTGTCACCCTTTCTGTTTCCCGACGACGGCGCGTCACCCCACCCGGATAATCGACCGGTTCTCTGGGTGATCGCTCGATTCGCCCGAAAAGTCCGGTCTGTGGTGCATCGAGGCCTGCGTCCGGGAAGTACGCTGCTGATAGCCGGCGAGCGGAAGCCCCGTCATCCGGAATGCGGTAGCCGAACTGTCGGCAGCCGTCGGGGCCGTACGTCGAGGGGTCTGCACGGTGCCCGAGGGTCTGCAGTCGTTGACCGTGCTCAAATCCCAGCCCCCTGTCGTGCCGGCGGGTCTGGTCCGTCGGCGCCGCCTTGAAGATCGGTTGACCGAGGGCACGTCGAAGCAGTTCACCCTGGTCTGCGCTGGGCCCGGCGCAGGAAAGACGCTGACAGTTGCCGCCTGGTCCACCGACGGTACGCCGCCCGGGCCCGTCGCCTGGGTGAGTCTCGACGCCACCGACAACGATCCCCAGACGTTCTGGTCGGATCTGCTCGGCGCGGTGGTGGGCTCAGGCGCCGTACCGCCGGAAAACGGCCTGCGGGACATCATTCCCGGTCCGGGGTTCGCCGATCAGCAGGCGCGTGAGGTCAGAGTGCGGCTGGCAGAGCTCCCCGGCCCGGTCATCGTCGTGCTCGACGATTTCCACGAGATCACCAGCGACGCGGTGCTGGAACCCTTCGGTCAGCTGGTCGACCATCTGCCGGCGCCGGTGCGGCTGGTCGTCCTCAGTCGATCCGATCCACCGCTCCGGCTGCATCGACTGCGGGTCGGTGGCCAGCTCACCGAGATCCGCACCGGCGATCTCGCCTTCGACGAGCGGGAAGCGGCCGCGCTGTTCGATCTGCACGGGATGCAGTTGACTTCCGACCAGGTCAATGTGCTGTGGATGCGAACCCAGGGCTGGTCGGCCGGCCTGCAACTGGCCGCGATGTCGCTGGATCCGGCAGATATCGACGACGGCATCGCCCGCTTCTCCGGCAACGACCGGTCGGTCGCCGATTACCTGATCGGCGAGGTGGTCGATCGATTGGCACCCGGCGACCGTGACTTCCTGCTCCGCACCAGCATCACCGAACGGCTGACCGGCGATCTTGCCGACCGGCTGACCGGGCGAACTGACAGCCAACTGGTGTTGGAGAAGCTGGCCGGCGCCAATGCCTTCGTGATGGGTCTCGGGGTCCAGCAGGACTGGTACAGCTACCACCCGCTGTTGCGGGAGCTGTTGGCCCACCGGTTGGGACTCGAACACCCGCGGCTGGTCCCCGAGCTGCACCGGCGAGCTGCCGACTGGATGGCCGACAACGGTGAACCGATCGAGGCGGTGCGCCAGTCGACCCTGGCCGGTGACCTCGACACAGCCGGACGACGGTTGCTGGCGGTGATCCCGCTCATCCTTTCGGTGGAGAGGCCGGTGCTGGCTGCCGCGATCGAACCGTTGGCCCTGACCTCGGCGCAGCGCCCCACGCTGAGCTCACTGCTGGCATCGGCGGCCGTGCACTACTACCGGCTCGATATGGGTCCCATGCTGCAGGACGCCCGGGAGGCCCGCGAGTTCCTCGACGAAGCGCCGGAGGATGTCCGGACCTCGGCCGAGGCGGTCATCCTGCTCTTCGAGATGGCGGCTGCCAGGTCCCAGGGCGATCAGGCCGGGGTACTCCGGCTGTCGAACGATGTGCTCGATCTGTTGGACCGTTCGTCCAGGCGCTCCGTTCCGTCCGGCCGGCACTTCCGGGCCGTTGCGGCCGTGAACGTCGGTGGTGCGCAGATCTGGGCCGACAACTTCGCCGAGGCCGAACAACAGCTGGCAGCGTCCGCGCCGGAGGCCCTCGAACTGGGACTTGCCCTGGTCAACCTCAATGCGATCGGGCACCTTGCGCTGCTGGACGCCCTGCAGGGTCGTTTCCGCCGGGCAGCCCACCGAGCGGCCGACTCACTGCGGATCGTCGAGCGCCGGGGCTGGGACTCGGAGCCGCAGGCGCTCGGAACCTTCCTGACCCTGGCACTGGTCGAACTCTCCCGGTGCCATCCTGCAGCGGCGGCCGGATATGTCAGCCGTGGGCTCGCCTCCAGCACCGCGCAGACCGACCGGCCGACCCGGCTGGCCCTGGCGATCGCTGCCGTGGGAGTCGCAGTGATGAAAGGCGATGCGAATGCGGCGCTCACCGCGGATGCCCGGTTGCGCAGTGGGCTGGCCAGAACGCCGGATGCCGCGGAGATGCTCGTCCGGTGGGGCGCCGTTGTGGGTGCCGACGCCCTGATACTTGCCGGGAAGCCGGCCGAGGCGCTGCATCGGATCGGCGAACCCGGAGTGGGTGACGGCTTCGCCGCTTCCTGGGAACGCGTCACGTCGGCGCGCGCGCATCTTCTCCTTGGGCAGTACGCCCCGATCGACGCGTTGCTCGAACCGCTGCTCGTTCCCGGTGCGGCGCAGCGGGAACCGGCGGTTCAGGCCCGGCTCATCCAAGCGCTCGTGGCCGATCACCAGCACCGCGACACTGCCGCGATGGCGGCGGTCGGCGCCGCGGTGGAGCTGGCCCAACCCGAAGGAATCCGGCGACCGTTCCTCGCCCTCGGCGGTCGGTTGGCACCGTTGCTGCGCCGTTACCGCAATCTGGACGGTCGTCATCAGGAGTTCGTCGCCGGCCTGGTCGAGGACATCTCGCCGTCCTCCGGCGCTGCCTCCGACGGGTCGGCGGTGCTGGTCGAGCACCTGACCGAGCGTGAACTGATCGTTCTGCACTACCTGCCGACGATGCTCAAGGCGGGCGAGATCGCATCGGACCTCTTCGTCTCGGTGAACACGGTCAAGGCGCACCTGCGATCGATCTATCGCAAGCTCGGGGTGAGCAATCGCCGGGAGGCCGTCGAACGGGCAAGGACCATCGGCCTGATGTGACCGGGTTGTCGGCCACCTCGCTCACTCCTGTTCGAGGTGCATGGCGGACGTCGAAAACGACGGCGCCGCAGCCGGATCCATCGCTTGGATCAGCGTCTTCAAGGTACGGCGGAACTGTGGCACGTCGACATCCGCGGCCGTCAGGATGTCGTCGGTGAGCCGCTCACCCGTCTCGAACATCTCGGCCAGCAGGGTCGCGCCCGATTCCGTGAGTTGAACGACGCGCCGGCGTCGATCCGTGGGATCCGAGCTGCGGGCGACATGACCGGTCGACTCCAGGTGGGCGATCGTCCGTCCGATGGTCTGTTCGGTGACGTGCTGATCGTCGGCGAGACCCCGCTGGCTCACCGGGCCGCGGGCGAGGGTGGAGAGCACGATCAGACCGGCATGACTGACCCCGTGTTCGCGCAGCCGGACGTTCCACGAGTGCTCGACCAGCCGGGCAGCGGTCCCGAGCAGCCGTCCGGTCACCCATTCGTCCCGCTGCTGGTCGGCTGCCATCGTCATCCTCTCGCCGCGTCAGGAGTCGACCTGCACGAACGTACCTGTGGCACGATAAGCAGATTACTCAGCCTGCTGAGCATCCGAGAGGTGGCTGTGCCCGGTAGGTCTTGATGTACACCGCCTCAGGCACCGCAACCGCAACGTCTCCCGTCGCCGCAACAGAATGGAACTCGTCATGCCCACCGGGTCACACGAGACAACCGAGAACACCTCCGATTCCACCGCTCCGGCAGCACCGCATGCCAAGCGCAACGCGGTCCTGCGCGGCGTCGCGCTGATCGGTGTGGTGATCGCCTGGCTGGCGATCGCCGGGCTGGGCGGGCCGGCCATCGGTTCGCTCTCGTCGGTGCAGTCGAACGACCAGGAGTCCTTTCTGCCCAGCGGGGCCGAGTCCGTGCTGGCCGCGAATGCGGCGGCGAAGTTCGACGACTCCGGTGCCTTGCCGGCTTTCGTCATCTTCGAGACTTCCGGCGCGGCAGCAACTCCCGAGCAGCTGGCCGGATGGCAGGGATTCACCGAGTCGTTGCCGAGCCAGCCTGTCGATCCGGCAAAGCCGGAGCTCGGTGTGATCGGCGACTACCTGGTCCCCAGCCCGGTTCCCGGTCAGCCGGTCCCCATTCCCGTCGTGCCCTCGCAGGACGGCCAGGCAGCACTGGTGTTGGTCCCGCTGTCCGCGGACAAGGTCACCACCGTCGACGCCGACGGCAAGGATCCGCTGTCCGACGTCATCGACGGTATCCGGACAGCCGCCGAGGCGGCGGCAGGCGGAGCCGAAGTGCACATCGCCGGTCCGGCCGGTCTGATCGCCGACCTCGGGGCCGCCTTCGCCGGCATCGACGGGCTGTTGCTGCTGGTGGCGTTGTCCGCCGTGCTGGTCATCCTGTTCCTGGTCTACCGGGCGGTGGCGTTGCCGTTCGTGGTGCTGTTCACCTCGATCAGCGCGTTGGCATTGGCCGGCGGGGTGGTCTACCTGCTGGCGAAGAACGACGTCATCCCACTGAACGGCCAGAGCCAGGGCATCCTGTTCATCCTGGTGGTCGGGGCGGCCACCGACTACGGGTTGTTGCTGGTCTCCCGCTACCGGGAAGAACTGACCAAGGTCGAGTCGAAGTGGACCGCGATCAAGCGCGCCTGGCGGGCCTGCGTCGAGCCGATCGCGGCCAGCGCCGGCACGGTGATCATCGGGCTGCTCTGCCTGTTGCTGTCCGACCTGAACTCCAACCGCTCCCTCGGGCCGGTCGGCGCCATCGGCATTGCCTCGGCGTTCGTCGCCGCCACCACGCTGCTGCCGGCTCTGCTCATGGCCGGGCGCTGGCTCTTCTGGCCGCGGATCCCGCGGGTGGTCGAGCACGAAGGCGGCGCGCACGCGATCACCCATCGCGGCAAGCCGAGCATCTGGGAGAAGGTGTCGGTCGCCGTGGCACGGCACCCGCGGCGGATCTGGATGATCACCGCCGCCGCGCTGGCGATCGCCTGCCTCTTCGTGCCGACCCTGAAGGCGTCGGGAACGGCGCAGACCGACGTGTTCCTCACCGAGGTCGACTCGATCGCCGGTCAGCAGGCGTTGTCCGATCATTTCCCGGGTGGGTCGGGAAATCCGGTGGTGATCATCGCCCCGCAGGCGTCGGCGGACCAGGTGATCAACGCCGTTGCCGGGGTCGACGGGATCAGTGGCGAACCCACCCTCGTGACGGCCGCGGGCGCCGGACCGCGGGCTGCCGGCACCCCGCCGCTGGTGGTCGACGGCGAGGTGCAGATCCAGGCGACGCTCGCCGCCGCTTCCGACTCCGAGGAGGCGGAGAACACCGTTCGTGCCGTACGGGATGCGGTGCACGGGCTCGACCAGGACGGCGGGGCCATTCTGGTCGGCGGCAACACAGCCATCCAGATCGACACCGTCGACACCTCGGCCAGGGACCTGCGGGTGATCATCCCGGCGATCCTGCTGGCCGTGTTGATCGTGTTGATCGTCCTGTTGCGATCGCTGATCGCGGCGTTGCTGCTGGTGTTCGCCACGGTGCTGTCCTTCGGCGCCGCGCTCGGGGTGTCGGCCCTGGTGTTCAATCACGTCTTCGGCTTCCCGGGCGCCGACCCGGCGGTACCGCTGTTCGCCTTCGTCTTCCTGGTGGCGCTCGGGATCGACTATTCGATCTTCCTGATGACCAGGGCCCGGGAAGAGGTGGCTTTCCACGGGCCGCACGACGGGGTGATGCGCGGGCTGCGTTTGACCGGAGGGGTGATCACCAGCGCCGGGATCGTGCTCGCAGCGACCTTTGCCGCGCTGGCGGTGATCCCGATCCTGTTCCTCGCGCAGATCGCCTTCATCGTCGCGTTCGGCGTGCTGATGGACACCTTCATCGTGCGCACCCTGCTGGTCCCCGGGCTGGCGATCGACATGGGCTGGTTCACCTGGTGGCCGGTCAAGCCCAAGCCCAGCAAGCACCAACTCGCGCAGCGTGGCCCGGCCAAGATCCCGACCCCGGTGTAACCCGGCGCAGACCGGCGTCGCGTGCCCTCGGGTTCGCGCCGATCAACGAGCTCGGCGCGGCCGAAGTCGTCGCGTCCCACCAGTCCCAGAACCGCAACGATGATCAGCGCGGACGCAGTTGATCGGCGCGAACACGGGTCGGGGCGGACCGGTTAGTTCACCGCCGGGCTGCGGCGCTCGAGCAGGACCACGTCCCGCCAGCGGTCCTGCTGCCGGCCGATCCGCTCCCGGACGCCCACCACCCGGAAGCCGGCCCGATCGTGCAGGGCCAGGCTGGCTGCGTTCTCCGGGAACACCCCCGACTGGATGGTCCAGATTCCTGCGGCGTCGCACGAGGCGATCAATGCCTGCAACAGGGCCCGTCCGACCCCACGTCCGGCGGCTTCGGGGCGGACGTAGACGGAGTGCTCGACCACCCCCCGATACACGGCGCGGTCGGACACCGGGCTGACCGCGATCCAGCCGAGAACGCTGCCTCCGTCCGGGTCGTGGGCCACGAAGCGGTGGTCGGGCAGCTTCGACCGATCGAAGTGCTCCCAGTCCGGCGGTGCACTCTCGAAGGTGGCGTCGCCGGCGTCGATTCCGGCGGCGTAGATCGCGCGCACCTCCGGCCAATCGGCCCCGGCCATCGGTCTGATCCGCACGGCATCCGACGACGAGTCCACCTGCGGGAGGTCCGGCATCGATCCATCCTGCCGCCCACCGGATCGGCGAGGAACTCACCCGGGCGATGGACCGAGGGATCAGTCGGTGGGCTACTCTCACGGCCGACGCGGGGTGCCGCTGCACCGGATGCAGCTGCTGAGAACAGACCCGTTGCACCTGATCTAGCTCGCACTAGCGAAGGGAACGTCGCAGATGCCCTCTGCCGCCCGCACGATCCGCCCGGATGATTGCGCCGAAGCCTTGACCGCCGTTCGCGAGCAGGTGCCGTTGGTCCAGTGCCTGACCAACATCGTCGTTGCCCAGTGGACGGCGAATGTGCTGCTGGCCGTCGGAATGGCTCCGGCGATGGTGGACAACCCTGAAGAGGCAGGCGCTTTCGCGGCGATCGCCGGGGGAGTACTGGTGAATCTCGGCACCCCGCAGGTCGAGACGGTGATAGCGATGGAGCGCGCCGTTGCCGCTGCGAACGAGGCCGGGACGCCGTGGGTACTGGACCCGGTCGCGGCCGGCGCCCTCGGTTGGCGGACCGAGATCGCCCGCAAACTGCTGTCCGAGGCACCGACGGTGTTGCGCGGCAACGCCTCCGAAGTGCTGGCGCTCACCGGTGGGGCGGGCGGCAAGGGGGTCGAATCGGTCGATTCGCCGGAGGCCGCACTACCCGCCGCAAGGGAGTTGGCGGTTCTGCACGGCACCGTCGTGGCGGTGAGCGGGCCGATCGACCATCTCACCGATGGGGACCGGGTGGTCCGGATCGCCAACGGACACCCGCTGTTGACCAGGGTGACCGGTGTCGGGTGCGCACTCGGCGCCATGATGGCCGGCTTCGCCGCGGTGGTGGGCGATCCGCTGCTCGCCGCCGTCGCGGCCACCGCAACCCTGACGGTGTGCGGCGCCCGGGCGGCGGCCCGCGCACCGCATCCCGGGTCGTTCGCGGTGGCGCTGCTGGACGAGCTGTCCGCCCTGAAACCGGTCGACCTGGCGGCATCCGTCGCGATGTCCTGACCGTGCCGAACCGATCGTGTGATCTGTCGGTGTACCTGGTGACCGACACCCGGCTGTGCGGCGAGTTCGGCGTCGCCGCAACGGTTGCGGCCGCGGTGGCCGCCGGCGTCACCGTGGTCCAGCTGCGTGATCCCGAGATCGACGACCACGGGTTCGTCTTGATCGGGCGGGCGGTCGCGGCGGCGCTGGCCGGGACCGGAGTGCCGCTGATCGTCAACGATCGGGTGCACCTCGTGACGGCGATCGGTGCCGACGGCGCCCACGTGGGTCAAGCTGACCTGCGACCCGACAATGTGCGCCGGGTGATCGGACCAACTGCGCTGCTGGGGCTTTCGATACAGACGGTCGAGCAGGTGCGGGCCGCGGAAGAGCTCGGTGCGGGGGTGATCGACTACCTCGGGGTCGGTCCGGTGTGGCCGCAGGCGACGAAGCCGGAAGCCGCAGAGCCGTCAGGATTGCGTCGGCTCCGGTCGATCGTCGACGTGAGCCCGTGGCCGTGCGTCGCGATCGGCGGGGTGGACGCCGATCGCGCGGCGCTGGTTCGCCGCACGGGCGCGGCCGGTGTCGCCGTCGTCAGCGCCATCTGCGGGCAGCCGGACGTGGCAGCCGCGACCAGCCGGATCAGGTCGAGCTGGGACTCCGCCGTCGACGGATCGGGGCGCCGGCAAGCGGAGTCGCGATGAGAAAGGCGACAACAAACGCGGTCAGTGACGCCGACAGCCAGGTGTGGCCAGTCGCGTGCAGCCAGCCGCCGAGGCTCGTCCAGGCGTCGGACCAACCGGGGATGGTTCCGGGGTTGATCAGCTGGTAGGCAACGAATCCCGCGATCCAGGCCACCATCATGGCGGGACGCGAGGGTGCATCCGGTGCCGTGTTCCATCCGCGTCCACGGGTCCGCACCCAGGCACCGATCAGGGCACCCGACAGCGGGATGAAGACGGCGCCGATCAGGTACAGGAAATTGGTGTACTGGCTGATGTCGATGGCCAGACCCGCGACGACCGCCACCGCGCCGATGCCGATCGACAACACCCGACGATCCCAGCGGGGCGCCATGTTCTGGATCGAGACCGCCGTCGAATACACGTTCGCGAAGCTCTGATCGGTCTCCCGGAGCACCAGCACGGCAAAGGCCGCGGTGCCGAGCGGCACCGCAAGGAACAGGTCGAAGACCCGCTCCGGGTCCTGCTGCACCTGGCTCAGGGCAACGACTCCCAGGAGCAGGCAGGCGATCTGGGCGGCGCTGAACCCGAGGAACCCGCCGAGGAAGGCGGCCCGCGGGCTCCTGGAATGACGCGAGTAGTCGGCGCCCAGGGGCACCCAGGAGATGGTCAGAGCCACCCCCGCATCGACCGCGAGCCAGAATCCGCTCCACGAGCCTTGGATCGGCGGGATCGGGTTGCGCAGCACCCCGACGGTCAACACCACCATGGCGATGACGACCAGCACAGAGACATACCGGCGGATCACCCGGATCGCACCCAACGGCCAGACGGTCAGCGCCGTGGTGACCACTCCCGCCGCCAGCACGCACACCCAGCGCGGGGCGGCCCCACCGGTCAATGCCTGCAGCCCGGCGGCGATGACCAGTAGCTCGAAGACCGCCCAGCCAAGGCACTGGGCGATGTTCAACGCGGTGGGCAGGAACGAGGCCTTGGCCCCCAGCAATCCGCGTAGCAGCACCATCGCCGGCGCGCCGGTTGTCGCCCCGAGCACCAGCGAGATGCCCAGGATCAGCGCACCGAGCAGCGATCCCACCACGATGGCGGTGACCGCTGCCGGCAGGTTGAGCGGCTCGGCACCGTACGGGAGCAGGATCGACAACGCGCCGGCGAAGCCGAGCAGGCTGACGCCCAGATTCCCCCAGAACCCCAGCTGATCCAAGAGCCCCAGGGTGCGTGGCGCAGGCTCGGCAAGCGTCCTGGGAACCTCTGTTCCCCGCCCCGAACTTCCTTCGCCCGAACGGGTCTCGTGCGATGTGGAGCCGTGGTGAGTGAACACGGGAGCTGATCCGGTCGGGATCGCCGGGGTGGATTGAGCATCGGTGCGCCGCATGGCGGACCACCTCTCCCTTCGCCGGTACGAGCCGGATCAGGTTCAAGCGGTCGGCGACCAGGACCGGAGCGACACGAGCTGCCGCCAACGATCAATCGCCCTCTCAGCCCGTTCGGTCGGGCTCCCGCGGGGACCGCGCCAGGCTAACGCCCGTTCCACGTCAACGGGTCGTCGACCGTTCCGACACGCCCGGCGCGGACGCACTTGCCGGGCGAATCTCCCGCTCACGGGCAGCTGCAGCACGTCAGCAGCGACCACTGCGTCCGCCAAGGCGACGCGGTACGGGTGTGTCGCTTCCGCGACTGCGGGCCAATCTGGCCCCAGGATCCGGTCAGCGAGCGCGGTCCGCCGGGCGTCGCTCGACTTTGGCCAGGATGCGGTTGCCGGCATCCCGCAGACCCCGCATCTGGTCCGGGGTCAAGGCATCGAACACCAGCGATCTGACGGCGGCGACGTGTCCCGGGGCGCTGGCCACGACGGCCGCCAGCCCGGTCTCGGTCAACTCCGCGTTGGTGTACCGGCCGTCGGTCGGGTCGGGTGCGCGCCGCAGGTACCCCTGACCCTCCAGCCGCTTGGCGACATGGGAGAGCCGGCTCAGGGACGAGTTGATGGTGGCGGCAAGCTCGCTCATCCGGAGACGTCGCTCCGGCTGCTCGGACAGCATGGCGAGCACCATGTACTCGATGTAGCTCATGTCGGAGTCGCGCTGCAGCTGGGCGTCGAGGGCAGCGGGCAATTTCACCATCACCCCGACCAGGCTGAGCCAGGCCGCCCGCTCCTGCGCGCTCAACCACTCCGGCTCGGCCGAAGTCGCCGCGCGGTCCTCGTCCCGGTCGGGTCGGGGGGCGTTCATCACAGTGCACGATCGATTAGTTGACGGTTCATGTTTCTGTCCCTATGGTGTGACTTGAAGGTTCAAATCATACGCTGCGCGGCAGATCGTCGCTGTTCGGCATCTGGAGAGGCAGAACACCATGTCCATCGTCGTCACCGGAGCAACCGGCCACCTTGGCCGGCTCATCGTCGAAACGTTGCTGGACAACGGGATTCCAGCGGAGGACATCGTCGCCACGGGCCGGGCGGTCGACCGGCTCGACGATCTTGCTGCCCGCGGCGTGGTGATCCGAAGGGCCGACTATTCCGACCCCGCCGGCCTTGCATCGGCCTTCGCGGGCGCCGACAAGGTGATGCTGGTGTCCGGCAGCGAGGTCGGCAGTCGTCGGCAGCAACACCGCAATGCCGTGGACGCCGCGGTCGCGGCGGGTGCCGGCTTGATCGTCTACACCAGCATCCCCGGCGCCGATCACACCGAACTGCTGCTGGCGGACGAACACCGGGCCACCGAGGCGATGATCCGCGACTCCGGTGTGCCGTTCGTCTTCCTCCGCAACGGTTGGTATTTCGAGACCTATACGGCGCAGATCGATGGGGCGCTCGACAACGGAGTGATCATCGGAGCGGCCGGCGACGGACTGATCAGCGGTGCCAGCCGAGCCGACTACGCGGCGGCGGCTGCGGCAGCGCTGGTCGGGGACGGCGAAACCGGGGTGAGCTACGAACTGGGTGGCGACGTGCCGTTCACCATGACGGAGTACGCCGCAGAACTCTCCCGGCAGAGCGGCCGACCGGTCAGCTACCAGAACCTCTCGACCGCCGAGTACACCTCGGCGTTGATCGGTTTCGGGGTACCCGAGCAGGCAGCCTCGGTGTACGCGGACGCCGACGCCGGGGTGGCGAGGGGCGAACTGCACGTGACGTCAGGCGATCTCTCCAAGCTGATCGGCCGCCCGACCACGCCGTTGCGGGACGCCATCGCGGTTGCCCTGGCCGGCTGAGATCCGACCGGCTCTCACCGGCCGCGCCGGTCGAAAGAGAAGAAACGCACCCCCGGCTGAGCCGGGGGTGCGTTTACTGCACCATCGTGATCCCGATCGACGTACCCCTCGCCGTCTTCGCGAACACGGCGCGTTCTGGCGGCCCGGAGGGGGTCGCCGTGCCGTCAGAACAGAGAGATCCAGACAACAGACCACTCGGTAGTTGATTCGTGACGCAGCGTGGGGCGGATGGGTGTCAATTTCGTAGATCTATCCGGGCCAATTCGCCGCCCCGGATCCGAACCTGTTGACGGGCAGATCCGTCGGGATCGAGCACCCAATAGGTGCCTTCCAGCAGTTCGGCGAACACCGCGGTGGTCGCCTCGTCGTCGCCAGATCCCCGGTGCCACACGCCGGTGTGGATGTCGATCGGCGGCTGGTGCTCCGATCGGAGGTGCAGCTCCGTGCCCGCCGTGTCCGGATCCATCATGGCGATCAGCGCGCCCACGTCTCCGCCGATGTCGAGCACCGTCGGACCACCGCGAACGTGCGGGTACGACTCCGGCGCGTGCGGACGGTGATGATCGTGACCGGCCGGGTGCGGGTGCGGGTGGTGGGCCGTCGTCATGACGCCGCCGGGACCGACAGCGGGACCACGTCATATCCGCTGACGGGGTGGTCGAGATACGGGAAGCGGTCCAGGTAGCTGACGCTGGCCGGTGGTTGATTCAGCGAATCGGGATCATCGGCCGATGCGTCCCCGCTGACCACGTCGTAGAGCAGGCCCGATGCGCCGTCCGGGGTGAACGTCTTGTCCACCAGCGGGTACAGGGCGCCGGCGATGGCCCGCAACTCGATGGCCACGACGTTGTCGTAGACCCGCCGACCGTTCGGGAAGCCGGCCAGATCGCCGCCGATGATGCCGTTGATCTTGGGGTCGGCCGCCGGCGGGACGGCAACGTTCAGCCGCAGCATGTCCGCCTGGGTCGGGCCGGTGTAGTTCTGGAACCCGGGGATCAGCCCCGACGGGATGCCGGTCAGCAGGATGGCCAACAGGTCGGCCCGGTCGGCCTTCAACGCGGCGAGCTGGGGGAAGACGCCCGGGTAGAGCACCGGGAGCAGCTTGGCCAGTTCCGGCTGGGCGACGTACTTGGCGAACTCGGAGTCGCGGCGCGGCTCGATCCGGTTCCACTTGTCCTTCAGGCTCATCGGCACGATGACCTCGTTGAACAGCGGGTTGCCCAGCCGGGAGACCTGGGTGAAGGGCCCGACACCCCAGGTCCGGTTCTCGTCGTGGTAGCGGCCCTTCTGCCGTGAGGCCGATGCCCACACCCCGATGACCGACTTGGCGTCGTCGACCTTCTTGGGCACCGATCCGTCCCGGGTGAGCTGCTTGATCGGGACCTGGATGGCGATGGTGTGCACGTTGAACGAGCGGACGGCGTTGACCGGCTCACCGGCCGGAGTGGGGATCAGGTGCAGATTCTGGAACGGCCGCAGGACCGCCAGGTCGAACACGGCGCCCAGATCGACGTAGAACCCGTCCAGGCGCTGGCCGGCAAACACCTTGACCCCGTCGCCGACGGTGGCGATCGTCGAATCAGCGAGGGCCGGGTAGTTCGGTGTCGAACGGGGGCCGATGTTGCACGGCGGGGAGGCCAGGTCCTTGCCCAACACCTTGCGCTTGTTGCCGCGAACCTCGGTGACGGTGTACGTCTGCGGCCGGTTGAACGTGTCGCTGCCGACCGAGGTGATCGGGCCGGTGTTGTAGAGGAAGGTGTCCTTCTTGCGGATCTTGGTGGTGAACCGGAACTCGTAGGCGACGTCCGCGCGGCCGTCACCGGTGTTGTCGACATTGATCCGGTAGAGCACGTCGTCACCGAACTCGAAGAAGTTCGGTCCGCCGGCCGGGTCCTCCAGCGGGATGTAGTTGCTGATGATGGTGACGGTGTCCGGCCGGTCCGGGCTGACGAAGGCGTAGGTGTCGGTGTTGTCGGCGACGGGGTCCTTGGAGATTTCGGGCGCTTCGCGATGCGATGACATGTCCCGTCCCCCTCAGACCCGTGCCGAGCCGGCGGCGGTCAGGATGCGGGACACCAGTTGACGGTCCCGGACGATCACCTCGGTGGTGCCGTGCAGGATCGAGACCTCACCGGCCTCGGCGTCGTGGATGCAGAACATCACCGGTTCGTCGGCGGTCAGGCCGCCGGTGTAGTCCGCGTTGTCGGGGGTGATCCTGGGAGTACCTGCCGAGGCGATCGAGCTGCCGAGTGCTGCCATCGGTACCGCGACCGCGGCTCCGGCCGACACTCGCAACAAACTTCGGCGAGACCATTCCGTCATGAGCCAACCCTCATCTCTGCTGGTGGCCGGGTCTTCCGGCCGCTCAACGAAGGTTCGTGCCCACCGACCACTCGGATGGGTGACATCCGGGGTTCCGGAGAGTGATCAACTCCGGAACCGGCCGGTCGGCCGTGCCTAGTAAGGCGCGGCGCCCCAGACGTAGACGGCGTCGCCCACCGAAAGGGTGTCGAAGAAGGTCTCGGAGGCGTCCCACGAGAGATGGACGCAGCCGTTGGACTGGTCGGCGAGGCTCCCCTGGTGGAACGCGATGCCGCCGTCGAAGAACACCGAGTTCGGCATCGGCGCGTTGTTGAAGATGCTGGACTTGTGGTTCTTGTCCCGCCAGAACACCGAGAACATGCCGGCGTTGGTCCGGGAACCCGCGGCGCCCGAGGTGATCGGCACCGGACCGTAGGTGATCTGCCCGCCGGCCTGCAGCCAGGCCTGTTCGTTCGACAGGTCGACGCAGGCGGAGGCGGCCGCGGGGCAGGGATTGCCGGCCTGGGCCGCGGCGGCGCCGGCGGCGTTGGGATTGACCACCGGCTCCTTCACGGTGAGGGTGGCGGCGCCGTTGGTGGCTTCGAACCGAATGTCACCGGCGTAGCTGACCGCGACGGCATGGTCGCCGGCGGTGATGGCGCTGACGGTGCCGCTGATCTTCCCGTTGGCATCGACCGGGCCGTTCGCGATCTGGTTGCCGTCGTAGGTCACCGTGACGGTGCCGGTCGGGCTGTCCGGCGTACCGACCACATCGACGGTGATGGTGGCGTCGGCTCCCGGGAGCAGGCCGTCGGTCCAGCCGATCGAGATGTCTGCATCGGTCTGGGTGGTCTGCACCACGAACTCGGCGGTCGACGCATCGACCGCGGCGGTGCCCGACCAGCTCGCGAGGTAGGTCTTCGGACCGGGGTTCGCGCGGTTGTAGATGCTCAACGAGGCGGTGCCCGCCGGGTCGGTCTCACCCTCGGCGATGACCTCGGTGCCGTCCAGCACGGTGACGTGCCCGGTCAGGTCGGTGCCGGCGGGCGCACCGGAAGCCTGGATGGCGATCTCGAAGGTCTCCTGGTCGCCGTAGCGGATGGAGTCCTTACCGGCGGACGCGGTGATCGACGAACCGGCCTTGGCGGCGGAGAAGGTGGCGGTGGCGCCCGCGGAGGTGAGCAGCGCGGGGTTGTCGGGGACGAAGTCGGCGGTGACCGTGTGGTCACCGACCGGTAATCCGGTGGGGATGACAACCGAAGCCTGGCCGGACGCCACCGGCACCGCGCCGAGGGGGGTCCCGTCGACCGCGAAGGTCACCGTCCCCGCGGCCGAAGCTCCGCCGGAGGCGCTCACCGAGGCGGTTGCGGTGGTGCCGGACGGATCCGGCGTCACCGACAGGGCAACGGTGGCGGTGGCGGCAACGGCTGCCGCGGAACCGGCTGCTGAGGTCGACGACGACGGGGCGGACGACGGACTCGGGGTCGAGGTCTGGACCGCCGCGGCCGGGTCGGGTGTGCCGACCGACGACAACGAGCCCGAACCACTGACGGCGGGTCCGCATGCGGCCAGTAGGACGCACAGTCCACCCGCTGCAACGACTCTCGCTCTTGTGCTCCATCGTGAACCGGACATCGGCTGCCCCCATCGTCAGGTCTGCTGCCGGGCGCTCCCCGGTCAGGCCCGCTACCGGGCGTACCCGGAGCTGTCGATCTGGACGTCCGGCCCGCCCGGAGGTTGCACCGGATGGCTCGCCGACGTCCCGTTGGGCGTGCACGCTACCTGCTGATCGCGAGGGTCCATTACCACACGGGGTATGCCGGGGTCAGGATTTGCCGACCGGATCGGCGCCTGCGGTGACGGCGAACTCAGCGAATTCCCCCAGCACGCCCGGCCATCCCTGGCCGTATTCCTCGGCAGCTGCGGCCGGCTGCGCATGCCGCTCCCAGCCCTGGTGGGTGATGGTGACCAGCGTTCCGGCGTCCTGTGGCAGGAACGTCACCAGCACATCGGTGGCCCGCGTCGGGTCCGACCCCGGATGCCAGTCCAGCCGAAGGCTCGTCGGTGGGTCCCAGCCGGTGACCTCGGCCCAGACCGATGACCTGTCTCCCGAACGCTCGATGAGTTCGGATCCCTCGAAGGCGACGGTGCCGTCACCGAAGACGCTGTAGGTGGCCAGTGGCCACCAGCTGCCGAGGTGCCCGGTGAACAGCTCGAAGGTGCGGTGTGGCGGTGCGGCGACCAGGATCTCCCGGTGCAGGGCGGCGAGCGTCATCCTTCGCTCCTTGATTCGGTGGTGGGTTCGACTGTGGATTCAGCGGTGGATTCGACTGGGGATTCGGCCGTAGCGACGTACTCGGCGAAGGACTGCAGGGTGACGTCCCACAGTCCGATCAGGTACTGCTGCAGCTCGCGCAGCCCGTCCGGGGCGAGCGAGTAGAGGTTGCGAGTCCCGCGAGAGCTGTGCTCCACCAGTCCGGCGTTCTGCAGGACCTTGAGGTGTTTGCTGACCGCAGGCCGACCGACGGGCAGTTGATCGGCGAGCTCACCGACGGGGCGCGGACCGGTGCGCAGCCGTTCCAGGATGCGGCGGCGGGTCGGATCGCCGAGCGCATCCAGCATGACGTCAGCTGCCAGTTGGTTACTCATGAGCAACCGTTACTCTAGAGCAACCGTTACCACAGGGCAACCGTCCTAGAGGGCGACCGTTGAATGCGGCGAGCCGGATTCAGTGCTTGATCCCCAACCGGTCGTGCAGCCGCCGCAGCGGCGCCGGCGCCCACCAGTTCCACTCGCCCAGCAGCGTCATGGTCGCCGGCACCAGTAGGCAGCGGACAAGGGTGGCATCGATCGCGACGGCGACTGCCAGCGCGGCGCCGGTCTGCTTGATCACCAGCAGTTCCCCGGCGACGAACCCGGAGAAAACCAGCACCACGATCAGGGCCGCGGAGGTGATGATCCGGCCGGAGCGCTGCAGCCCGGCGACCAC
>Ga0164307_10000280_pt1 | contig 23174 bp, 27 predicted proteins | sample Whisoiple_243_MG_FD_110214 | JGI IMG/M metagenome (GOLD analysis project Ga0164307, IMG submission 110214) | Soil microbial communities amended with fresh organic matter from upstate New York, USA - Whitman soil sample_243_MG | ecosystem: Environmental > Terrestrial > Soil > Unclassified >...
GCCCGCGATGCCGACTCGGCCGTCGTCAATCACCGACATTCCGCCGTCGCCATCGAATCCCACATTGGACAGAGCGCCGATGGTGATGTCGGCCGCGCCGGCGCCCTTGTAGAGGTAAAGCGCTTTGGTCACTTCATAGAAAAGCGCATCGGTGATGAACAGGCCGTCGCACTTCTCCGACTTGACACCGTAGGCATCCTTCCAGACCGTGCGTTGGTTGGTAGTGAAGGTGGCATTGCCAATGCCAAACGGCCACAGGTGCAGGTCAGTGATGCGCACCGTATCCATCGAGCCCTGAATGTCGATGCCGATGTTGAACATCGACAATTCAAGGTCATCAATGGTCGCGCCGCCGCTATTGCCCTTCATGTCGATGCCGTTCCAAGCCATCGCAATGCGGCAGTCCCGAATCATGAATCTCGGAACGCCTTGGGCGTAGATAGCAGGCGGGTACTGAGTATAGGCGCCGATGCTCGCCGAGTCAGGCTGAGCAAACTCGATAGTGATGCCGTGCAACTCCGGGCCCGGCTCGCCGGCCGAGAATCGGAACACGCCCGTGGCTGCCAGGTTGAACGTGGCCGGGACTTTGATTGTGGTCTTCCTACGCCCTGCGCCACGGATGCGCTTGCCCAGCGCGACAGTGACTTGGTCGGTCAAGTAGTACGTGCCGGCCGGGATGAAGACGTCGTTAGCTGCCGTGAGCGCAGCATTGAACCCAGCTTGGCAGGGATTGGTGTCGGTGCCGGCGGCGATGTTGGCGTAGCGGGACGGGTCGATGTAGTCCAGGACCGAGACGCCCTCGCGCACTTTGTCCTGCATGGTGCGCACAAACGTTCCCGCGCCCGGACCGACATAGTTGCCACTTCCCGCGCTTACAATCTGCTGTACGGTGGCGGCGTCGGTTCCGGCCACGCCGTCGGCCATGTTGACAATGCGGTTGTTCTTAGCGTCATAGCGGCCACCCGTCTCCGGGTCGGTCGGAAACAGGGTCAACGAGCGCCGGCCGCCGTCGATGCCGGCCTGTTGCAGGAGCATGGTCAGGCGGTCCAACCCATCCTCAGCATCTTCTTCCGGGAACGGGTCGTTGGCCCGATAGTCAATCAGCTGGGTCCGCATCATGTTGCCACGGTCGATGCTGATTTGGTCACCGGCCGTAGTGGACAGGATTAGAGTGACAAGGCCACCGCCCTGCGTCCTAGCACCGGTGACGCTGTAATCCGTATTCAGCACCAACTCGTATGGCGTGATGCCGCTGATGGGCGCGCGCACCACCCGCAAGTCCCCATCCTCCAGAAAGCGGAAGGTGACCGGCAGCGGCGTCGGAACGCCCGGGAGGGTGTAGCTGACGCTGTCGATTTCGCTGGAAACGGTCATTGTTCGCTCACTCGCTGCGATGGGCTGATGAAATACTCCTGACCTTGTTTCTCGGCGTTGCGCTCCAAGCGGCGCATGGCTCCGGGATTCAAAGTCTCCTGCAGGTTCCAGAGGATGAGGTAGTCCAGGACCGGCTTCACATAGAATAGATTGTTGCCCGGAAGATTGGAGTAGGTGATGCGATACAGGTCATCCCCCAGCTCCGCTTCCTTCTCCGGGTCCAGCGCAGCGTCGCGCGCCTTGAAGTAGATGCCCGCCAGCGATTCGATGTCGCCTGCCATCGGCCCGGCCAAGGTGCCGATGAAGCCGCCGCCGGCGCGGTTCTGCTGGCCAAACAGAAAGTCGCCCATGATGCCCATGCCCCCACCCTGCTGCATTGCAGCGAACATGGTCTTGGGGTCCGTCGGGTCACGCGGCTCCTTCCCCTTCAGAGCGTCCTTCATGGCCATCGCCAGATAGCCGAACAGGGTCGACATCAGGATGAGCTGGGACATGCCAACCCATGCTTGGCCCGAAAGCGCAGCCTCTTTCCACACGCCAAGCCCTCGCACATTCGGGTCGATGTTGCCGATGATTTCCCGGCCAATCAGGCGCTGGGAAAATGCTACCGTGAAGGACTTGAACTGGGCCATGAACCGAACCAGCTCGCCGGCGACTGTCCCTTTCTGGGTTCCAGCCTTGGTGAGGTAGCGCGACTCCGAATCGGGCGACAGCATGATGTAGCCGTTCTGGTCGGTGAAGTACGCCCTAAGCGCACGCGAGACCGCCTCATCCTCGATGGCGTCCGGGGTGATGAAGCTCTTCCCATCAGACGCTTGCTTCACCGCCTTGCGTGCCACATCCCAGCCGCGCTCATCCAGTCCGTACAGGCCCAGGGTCTTAGTTAGGCGCGGGTCCAGCGCGCCCCACGCCTTGTTCGCATGCCCGGCCAGATTGTGCGAAAGCATCTCCGCTGCGGCAAAGCGCAGGGAATCGGTCCACCAGTTCTGTCCATTGAGCTTGAAGAACAACTGTTGTCCGGACGCAATGCCGCCCCTAACGCCATCGTCCAGGCTGAAGCGCGAGGCCATCTTCCCGGACATGGATTCGAACACCACGCCGAGCGCAGAGGCCAGCTCCATCACCTCATGGTGAGAACGTCCCTTGAAAAGGCCGCGCACCGCCGCGTCACCGGCTTGAAAGATGTTCAGCCCGTTGTGCCGCGCCGAGGCCATGAAAACGCCAAGGTCATTGACCGAGGACAGCAGCGAGCCGCCCAGCGAGGCCATCGTTTGGAGCATGCGGGCGGCCGAGGAATACTGGGCCAGTGTGGAATTTCCCGGAATGTCCAAGGAGCCGTCCACTTCCTTTAGCCGATTGCGCGCCGCCTGGATGTCATCGCGGAAGCGAGTGACCGTCTTGTTGTCGGGAGACTTCTTCTTCAGTTCCCGAGCCAACTGGTTTTCCAGCGAGTCGATAAAGGCGGTTGGATTGGTGCCCATCACCTGCATCAAGCCGATGGACCGGGCCGAACGTTCCAGCCCAGAAATGACCGCTTCGCGCAAGTTGCCGGCGCCGAACTGGCCGTTGTAGGCCATGAAGGCATCCGCATCCCGGTAGTGGATGACGCGCTCCTTCGAAAGCCGATTTGCCAAGTTGCCCATGCCGGACTTCCCAGTGACGGGTGCCGGCGTGTCTTTCAGGTGTAGGCCCGAGGCGAGCCCTTGATAGAGCGCATCAATCATCTGGTCGGAGGTGGCGTAGTCCATCTCCGCCATCATGCGCGGCAGGTCGAAGTACTTGTTGGCCGCCGCTTTCCACGCGTTGGGCTCGCCGGAGATGCGTGTGATGTCATGCGAGGCGCGCACCACGTAGCCGGCGTACTTGCCGATGGCGGCGCCTTCCTTGTTGGCCAGCCCCCGGGACAGCTCCTGATACTGGTGGATGACCTTGGCGATACGCGTGGCCGCCGGCGACAGGCGCTTCATCGCCACCTCGTCCGGAACCTCTTGGGACAACTGCCAAAGCGCGCGACCAACGTCCATTTCCACCGTGTCGGACAGAAACAGGCGCAGGTCTTCCTTGCCTAGTTTGGCCAAGCCGGCTTGCAGACCGCCTAGCAATTGCGCGCGCACGGCGTCCTGCTGGTTGGCCGCTGAGACACGAGCGCCTTTCACGTTGCGCTGAGTGCCGGTGACCATTGAGCGGACGCCAAGGCCGTACTGACTGCCCCAGTTCTGGGTGATTTGGCCAACAGCCTGCAGCCGCTTGCTCTCGTTGAGCAGGGCAGCCCGGCGTTTGGCAGCCACGGCCGACTGTGTCTGTGCCGTCACCAACTCAGCCGCCCGGGTGATGGCCTCGTTCTCGGTGAGGGAGGGCTCGGCGGCACGCAAGGCGTCTGCGCGCTTGGTGACTATTTTCTCCAGCCGCTCCACGTCCGCCGAGGACGTGTCCTTGCCGGTCATGGTGGAAATGATTTCTCGGCACAGGTCGCGCGCCATCAGCCGCCCCTCAGCAGGCACAGGGAGATGCCTTTGATAGCTTGGGATTCTACCTTCAGCTCGGCAGCCAGTTCGGTCGATTCTTCCAAGGCCGCATCCAGCGCGCGCTCATCGCCGCCGGTGGCGCGAATCTGTTCCCGCAGGGAAGCCTCCAGCGCCTTCACGTCTTCATCCAGCTTGGCGGCATCAGCCGGGTCGAACCGGACAAGGTCGGCAATACTGGCGGTGGTCATGACATCGGTGCGGTCCAGGCGAAGTCGTTCGGCCTCTTCGGCGATGCGGCGATCTTCCAAGAACCGTTCCACGCCGCGCGCGGTTCCGACTTGCGCCGCCGGCCCCGGATTGACCTGCTCACCATTTACGGCTTGGGCAACGCCGGCCTGGAGGGCTGAACGGTGCTGCTCATCGGTGAGTCGCGCAGCTCGGCCACCTTCTGTTCGAAGTCCGCCCGCTTCTGCTCCAGCGCCTGCTTCAAGGCCACCGGGTCGTCCGCCAGATGGGACAGCCCCAGCCGGGCCAGCCGTGTTTCGAGCGACATTGCCGCCTCCTTTTTTGCTTAGGCCAACCCCGCTGTCTGCGGCATTGGTGATGTCATCCGCCGTCAAGCGCGGGTCGATTTCGGCGGTGCCGAAGTGCATGCCCGTGCCGTACTCGCCCGGGCGCTTGGGATTGTCGATGTTCGCCAGCCCGTTCAGCTCGGCGTATTCCTGGATGCGGGCCTGCGCTCTATTCAACGCAGAATCGACCGTGGAGCGGTCAACCCCAATGACTACGGCGCCCAATTCGTCGCCGCCGGTGCGCATGGGGACAACGTCTGTCCCGAGGCCGGTCAGTTCGTCGCGCATGATGTCAGTCATGGCGCGGTAGTGGACGTTGGCCACGGCGGCGCGGTCGCCGGAGTGGGCATTGATGCCCCCCAGGTTCACGATGTCGCCGGAGACGTAGATGGCATTCTCGCCGGTGGCGGCCACGTGCTTCTGCGCGCGCTCCACCAGAGCAGCCTTGGCGGCGTCCGTCTGCCCGTCATAGAACCCGGTGACCGAGTCGATAGGGGCCGAAGGCTCCAGTTCCCGAACCACATCATCGGCCACGCCAAGCTCCCGAGCCTTCCGGCGGAACTGGCCCTTGACCACATCGTCCGGGTTTTCGAAGCGAGCGCGCGGCGAGGACTCATACAGCTTACGGTCCTGCGCCCAGCGCCCCGCTTCCAGCGCGGACTGCACACGTACCAGCACCGGCGAGGCCATGCCCTCCACTGCCTCACTGTCGAGCCCGTAGCGGGCCGCAGAGTCCACCAGCCCCGTACGGTAGTCGTCAGCCTCGCCTCGGCCGTAGGCGTCCAGCACGGCGGCCAGGCGCTTGTTTCCGTTGCTCACTGAGCCATCCTGATTCAGGACAGGTGCGCCGCTGTCGGCGTACGGGGACTCTCCGAGTTGGGACTGGTCAGGCGTCAGGAAGCCATCGCCAGCGGGTCGCTGCAAATCCTTGGCATCCACCACCGCGAACGCGCCGCGTGCGTAGTCATCGCCGGTGATGTAGCGGGTGCCGCCTCCCATTACGAAGGTGGTCGGCATGTCGGGGGTGTCGAGCATTCCGTCGACAGTGACCGCATCCGCCCAAGCCCCGGTATTGCTGCGCCGCGCCATGATGTCGGCGAAGAAGCCCGCGCCCGGCTGCAGTACGCCGCCGAACAAGCCACCGAAGGCGATGTTGTTCAGCGAGTCGGCCGAGGTGTAATCGGCCTGCAATTCTTGCTGGGAGAAGTACACCACCGGCTCAACGAGCGCAGCGCCGGCGGCACCTTCCACGGCGCCCAGTCCAGCGCGAGTTGCAGCGCGCCCCGCCAGTGACGTACCCGCCCGGCCCAAAATCTGCGCATAGCGCGACTCGCCCACCACCGGCACAAAGGCCGAGGCGATGTTGATGGGGTCCGCCAAGGAGGTGGCCAGAGCTGTTCCCAATTGCACAGCGCCGCCACCGACACCGCCTCGATAGCGGTCCAGCAGGAACTGATTGCGCAGTTCGCGAGTCTTGTAGTCGATGAGCAGGTCGAGTGCGCCCTGATTCTCCCCGTCTTCCGGAATCTTCAGATGGTCGGTCAGGCCAACCGCATCCACCTTGGCCTGGGCCTGTTCGCGCGTCAGCTTGGGTGATGCTTCACGTGGAGCCACGTAACCAGCGGGGGTGAAATAGCCCTCGCGGCGTTCGCGGTCAGCCGAGACTTCCTCCGCGCGCAGCGTGGACACCGTCGGACTGGTGCCAAATGTCTGCGACGCTGTGGCCTTCATGGCATCCCACGTAGAAATGTCGACCAGCTCGGATGTGTCCTGGCCGGTGAACGCGGGTGATTGTCCGAAGCGAGGCATCAGAGTTTGGTCTGCATGAAGGCGCGCACGGCGGTGTCATCACGCACAGGAGCGGAAAGCAGGTCTTGCCATGTCCGCTTGAACGGCCGGCCGGCGGCGTCCTTGACCTGAACCAAGCGGCCATTGTCGTCGGTATAGGCCAGTTCCAGCCCCGACTCATCGGCCGAGGTCAGCCACTTGCCGGTCTGCTGGATGCGGCGGATGCGGTAGGCCTTGTACTCGTCGGTCGAAATTCCGGTCGGCACGGCGTCATTCAACCCAATTTCGGCCGGGCGCAGGGAGTCCAGCGTGCGAGTTGCCGAGCGAACCACGCCCTGCGCATCAATTGCGCCGCCCTGCGGGTCGCGCAGCGGCACGCGGTAGGAGATGGTCGCACCAGTTCCGGCGAACAGGTAGCGGGAATTGATGGTTTCACTGGCGGCCTGAGTTGCGGCCTGCTTGGGGTCCATGCCCAGCTTGACCTTCTGTGCGGCCACCTTCAGGGTGATGTCGAAGTACTCCGGCCACTCGGTGGCGCCAGTGGCGTCCAAGGCCCCCAGTTGCTTACGCACTGTGTCCTGCATGTCATTCCACGCGGAAGACTCGATGGACTTCTTCAGCCCATCACCCTGCGCCGCTGCTGCGACGTAGGACTCAATGGTCCGCACGTCGATGCCCTCCAGCGCCATGCGGGCAGTCGGGCCGGCATTGGCGCCTAGCTGAGGAATGGCCTTGGCCGCGCCGTCGCCGAACATGGCAACGGTGGCGCGCAGACGCTGAACCCCGCCGGCAATATCGCCGCTGGCCATCGAGCTGTCGAAGTCGGACATGACCTGTGCGGCCAGATTGTCCGGCATGACTTTGCGTTTATCGGCCGGCACGCCCAAGCGAGCCTGTTCGGATAGCAGGAAGTCAGTGAAGGCCTGTCCTTTCTGACGCATCTGTCCAAGGGCTGCAGCCTGCGTTGCTTTGTCTGTCGCGGCCAAAGCCTGCTCGCGCGCCTCCAGAACGCCAGCGTAGCGCTCCTGTACTGTCGGACTGACGGCCATCAGGAAGGCGGCGGGGTCGGCATTGCGCTGGGTCTGCACGTTCTTCCAGGCGTTCTGCATGCCCTCGTACACCTTCTGGTCGAAGGCGTAGTTGGGGCTGTCAGGCTTGGGCATGTACTTGGCAATGATGGGAGCCGCTTGACCCACTGTTGCTGTGTTCAGCGTGGCGATGTCCGGCGCCATGGCCGCGTAGGTCTGCATTTCCTTGTACTTGATGGGGCCTTCGTATTCCCCATAGACCGCTGTCAGCTGGGCTTCGGTGGGCCGCTCAGCAATCGGCACATCCACGCCGGCGCCGAGCTTGGCCACCACGTTGTTGTAGCGGTCGGTGAACTCAGCCTTGGAGGCCTGGGTCGCGCGCTGGCGCTCCTGAATCAGTTTGCGGTCGTTGGCCGCCATGAAACGGATGTCGTTGATGGCCGCTTCGCGGATGCGCATATCCGGGTTCTTGTCGGCGCGGCGAATCGCGGCAACCTCCCGTTCGTTCACATCCTGCTCGGTCACCGGCGGGGGCAATACCTCGCCCGGGCCGCCCATGCGGTTGGTCACCTTCTCCACGTACTTGCGCGTCTCGGTCGGCATGGCTTCCGGGTCACCCGGAAACCGGGGGCTCCACTGCTTGCCAGACACAGTTCGGTACGGCTCGCCCGCTGCCCACTTGGCCGCCGCTTCCGGCCCCATGTTGTAGGCCGCCGCGACCACCGGGATGTTGCCGCCGAAGCGCTTGATTTGCTGGTCCAGGTACGCGCGCCCTAGGGCGGCGTTGTAGTCCGGATCCTTTTCGAAAGCTTGCGGGTCCCATTTCAGCCCTGCCAATCGAGCAGCTTCGGGCCCGGTGCTGGGCATGATTTGGAACTTGCCGACCGCGCGCTCACCACTGGAGGTTTGCGGCCCGCGAATCACCCGCCCCGCATCATCGAAGTGGCGATCATTGGATTCCACCTGAGCGATGGCGTCATAGACCGTGCCAGACCCTGTAGCCACCGTCGGCGCAGTGCCGTTGTAGTACGAGCGAGCCAGCGAGCGGGACTGCTCATCCACAATGTACGGCTGGATGGCGCGCTCCACCTGCAAACGGTCATCGCCAATCAGGGCGCCGGCGTTGTCTTTGTAGGTTTCGATGGCCCGCACCGGGTCGCGAGTGACTTGCGACATCACCACGTCGCGCATGACCTTGGAGCCATACTCCAGAACTTTCCCGGCGGTGTAGGCCGGGGCTTCGCCCATGCGTCGGCCGTTGGCCTCGATAGCTCCCTGGGCGCGCGCAATGGAAGCCTTCACCATGCCCGGGTCGTCGGCATTGGCCATGGCCTCGTTGGTGAACTGGGCGACCGTGGCATCGGTGATTTGCTGGTCCGCCACGCGTCCTTGGGTGAACTCGTGGTTGGCCAAGCGCTTGTGCATGTCCTCCCGGCGGACAGCAGCCATCTCCACAGCTTTGGCTTGCGCGGCCTTGGTCCGCAACTTTGGCTGCAGCTGAGTGGCCTGCTGGTCGAAGGAAGAGAGTGTGGCGTCAGTAATCCCGTCGGCATCAACGCCCATCTTTCGCATGGCGCCGGGGCTGTCATCATCGCCCAGCATGACCTGGGTGTCGGCCTCGGATAGCTTTCGCTCGTAGTCCAGCAAGTCCAGCTCGTCCTTGCGAAGCTGCGCGCGGTTATAGACGGCGGCGCCGGTCTGCGCCAACTCTCCCACGGCTTCGAAGAGGCCGGCATCGGAAGCGGCAACGAGATTGCCCGCCTCAGCCAACCGGGTGTTGGGAGCGCCGACTTGGCGGGCGTATTGGCGGATATCGACAGCCATCAGGCAGTCGCCATGTTGCCGGCGCCTTGCAACAGCGCGGTGCCTGCTTTCACGTAGCCGGTCTTCATGGCTTGCTTGCCCGTCTGCTTGTAGGTCGCCGAATTGATTTTAGAGGTGTCGGCTTGGTTGAGCAGGCCGACCCGCTCCAGGTTGCCGGAGTAGCGAACGTTCAATGCGTCCATTTCAGCGTCCCGCGCCTGCTGCGAATACACGTCCGCATTGGACCCGAGCAGACCCGTTCCGGATTGAGCGATGGCGGCGCGGCTGGCGCCCAGCATCTGCCGGGCCTGCCGGCGCACGTCTTCTTCGCGGGAACTTGCCTGCTTGGCGGTGATTTCGGCGTTGGCCTCAGCAATCTGCGCCTCACGGTCAGAGTTCAGCGCCGCGATGTCGGCCGCCTGTTTCTGCGTCTGCGCCTGCCCCACCGCGCTGAGCGCGGAGACGGCCATCATCACGAAGGGAATGGCTTGTGGCATCAGGTCACCCTCGCGTACAGGTAAGCATCATGGCCGTTGGCAAAGAACTTGCGCATCGGAATATCGGCTTCCAGGGTGAACCCCAGCAGGTGGACCCATCTACGCCCCTGCGGGAACTGGGTGTCAATGTACGCTTCGACCCGGCGGTACGCCATGCTGTCAAACCACGTGCGCGCCGCGCGAGTGATGGGCAGAAGATGAGGGCCCGCCGATGCATCGAGGACTGCCCACGCCATGCCTCGCCCGTCCCACTGCTCCACTACGCCAAAGCACCCAACCGGCGAGCTTCCGCTCCATGCAGTGAAGCCCGGGCCGCCCGACAGTAGCCAGCGGTCGTAGTCGGCGCCAACCAATTCCCCCACACTGATTTGGTGGTCCTGCGGACGCAGTCCTGCCATGTCGCCGACCTTCATCGGCGCAATCACCAGTGGGATGCGAGGCGGATTGACAGTCATAGGAATCGGTCCACTCGCTCGGTTCCTTTCCATGGATCTGCGGTTCCCTTCCCAGCAGTCACAATGCCGCCGGAAGCCACTTGCTTCATTCGCACATCTTTGTAAGCGACTGCCAAGGCAGCCGTTGGTCCAATGGCGCCGGCGCCGCCAAACGTATTACTGGTCAGCTCTTCTTGCACAGACCCGCCAAGCAAGATGTTCAGTCCGTCCTTCCCGGAGCCGAGACGCGCGCGAAGGCCGCTATTCTGTTCCTGAAGGGTCGGGAGAATCATCATGTCCGGTCGCTCGTTTCCAGTTGCGGCATGATAGCAATCACCGTCATAGGAAGCGGCTGCGCCGCCACAACAGTGATGTATCCAGTGGTGTCGTAGCCGTTTGGGAAGCTGATTTCCTTATCTCCTGTGAACACCGCCGGCGGCTGATTCATCGGGTCGGCGCTGGATCGGTAGTTGATTTCATCTGCCAGTTCCACCGTCGGTCCAACCGCGCCTCCCAGCGTTTCGAAGAAGCGCATGATGACTCGGTGGATGCGCTTGACCTTACCCTGCGCCGTTCCGTTCTGCGAGCCCGCTTCCAGACGCATGGTCTGCAGGTAGGCCGGCATGGGCAGACCCACTTGGGCCTTCATCATGTGGCGCTGCAGGTCAATTGCCCCGCCAGTGACCGTGACAGGCGGGTGCGTGGCGCCGTCCCCCAGCACGTCTACTGTCTTGCCTTCCAGGTAGCTCAGTCCCGTGATGCGGTCGACGGCGAAGGCCCAGTCGCTGGACACAGTCACGCCAGCCACAAACCCCGGAGGTAGGTCGTCAATCTGGCGCGCCGTCACGGTGTTGGCGTTGGTGTAAATCTGTATTTCGAAGCGGCACCATTCGTTCGTACTGGCCTGGATGACCACGTACTGCCCGACCTGCGATGGGGCGAAAGCACCAGCACTGGAGGTCAGCGTACCGAGCGTCTCGGCACCGGTGAACGTCGCCCCGGGGAGGATGGTTCCGGGCTGTCCCTTGCCGCTGTAGGCAGCCGAGCAATCCACATACACCGCATCTTCCAGCGCCGTTTCATCTTGGCGCCACTCCTGTTGCAGGTACTCCACGTAGCGTTTCTGCACGCCATTGATGGTGCGGCGCACGATGAGCCAGAGCTGATCCTGCGTGCCGTCCGGAGACGGGATAACCTGCACCGACTCCACCAGCCCATCAGTGGGGTGGCGATGCCAGCCAATCACGTCCTGCTCGCGATTGAACGTCAGCGCCACCAATGCCCCATTGTTGCAGGCGTGCCACGCAACGTTGTCCGGCTCTTCCTGGTAGGCCTGCTGGATAGAAGCGCCCCGCAACACTTCAGTGGACAGCACCTGCAGGTTCACCGTCTGGTAGCCATCACTGTCGAAGGTGTAACGCAAATCACGCTGCGTCCGCCCCGTGCGCTCCACCATCAGCGTGGAATCGTTGATGACCAGCGGCTGCACTTGGCGGGAGCCATGCCCAGTTTGTAGCGACGCCTTCACATTGCCCGGGCCAAACACGTCGGACGTACTGATTTCGCTTACGGCAAACTCAGCACCCACAGTGCCCACCAGCAATGCTTTGCCAGGGACCAGCCAGACGGCGCTATTCAATTCACCGGTGGTGATGTCCAAGGAGATGGCCGAATCCGGCACTGTCTCGGCGCCGTCGCGGTTGGCGAAGTTTTCAAAGTCCGCCGTCACCGAAAACCAGCCCTTGGCTTTGCGCCAGAACGTCAAGCGTTCGCGGAAAAAAGTGACCAGCTCCGGATAGCCCTTGGCAGCCGACCACGCCGACTTGGCCCACTTGTTGGATGCATTCGCAATGCCTACCGCCTGAGTCGGAATCCGGCTTATGACAGTTGCACCGGCGGTCAGTCCGGCAGCCGAGGTGATGAGCGCGATGCCGTAGCCTGAGTGCAGGTAGTCCCATTGCACGCCGGCGTCACCGTCGAACTTGGCGCCCTCCAGGTGCGTGGGCTTGATGGAGCCAGTGGTGGCTGCGTTGAGTGCCTTGTAGACATTCGAATCGCTGCGCCGCTCATCATTCAATGCGATGACCTTGCCAACTTCCCACACCTTGTAGCCGTCAATCTTCTTCTGTTCCAGCAGGAACAGCGTGCCTACGGTGTCGGCGTCGAAGATAGCGGTTGAAGCGGTCAGGGTGATGGCCCCGGTTTCGGCTGAGGCGTACACGGTCGTCGTGCTGTCCGGGTCGACCGTTTCAAACGGACCGTTCTTGATGCTCGCCGGCGCAATCGTCCAGTTGGTGTTCGCCACGCGGGTAAGCTTGTAGGGGGCTTTGGCGCCATCCGTGATGAACACCACGTCGCCCGTTTGAGCGGTGGACAGGGCAAATGTCCCGTCCGGGTTGGTCAGGTCGGATTCGCTGTAAGGCGAGGTGATTTCGTACACGCTGCGCGCCACCCAGAACGCTGGCGAGATAGCAGGGGTGTTGCCCAAGTTACCGTTCTGCAGACTGCGGTAGGTGATGCCCGCGCTGGTCACGTACGCATTGATGGCGTAGTTCGTACCGGCGTTATAGGCCGTCGGCGTAGGCAGTAGCTGCCCCTGCTGGGTGTAGAAGCGGATGACGTTGTGACCGAACTCCAGAATGAAGGCGTCATTCTGCGAGAACTGGAACCGGACCAACCACGCACGACGTGCGCTGTCCGCTGTTTCCGCCACGAAGCGAGAACCCATGCGCCGCTTGGCAGGCCCTTGCACCGTGGGGATGAAGCCGCGCATGACACGACAGCCATTCCCGTACTTGGCCATGTCCACACGTCCATCCAGGTACGGGGTCAGTTCTCCCGCATTGAACGAGGACAGCAGTGGCGCAACAATTCCAGCCATCAGGCGCCCCTCAGTCGCGCAATTACCCACGAATCGTCTGAGATGTACTCCGGCGGCAACTCAATGGCATTGGCTCGGCGCGCCTTCTTGATGCTCTGGTCGTATTCCTCCCAAGCAAGCTGTCGGCGAGTAGTCGACTGGGTCAAGTCTTCGCACATCTCAGCAGCCAGCCGGCAGGCGAAGGACTCCACGTAGTTGGCATCCCAGAGAGTGGTATCGCTGATTTGCGCCAAGTAGACCAGCTTTAGTTCGTTGGGTGTGCCGGTAATGGCGTCACGGTCGACGGCGCTTGTCAGGATTTTCCGCCCTTCCAGCACGTATGGCTTGTAGCCGTCGTTGCGATAGTCTGCCAGGTCCGGTCCATTCCAGAACGTTTGCTCCACCTCCCAAATGCGCAGGCATTCCACGGGGAGCGTGTAGGCGAACGAGTAGCCGAACACCGGCGGGTCAGTGTCCGCAGCCAACTGAATGCGCTTCTTGGAGAACGACCATGCCCGTGCACGTAGTTCATCGTCGCGGACCACGTCGAACATGTTGTTGACGGTTCGCGCCTCCTTGGTGTTGTCGGCAAAAGAGGTGATGCGGTTTGCGCCGAGCTTGGTCAGCGCGCGGTTGGCTACCGAAATTTTGCTGGTCACAGGACGGTCTCCGTCTGGTCTACAAGCGTGATGGTAGCCGTTCCGCTCGTTACGAGCCGAACATTGTGCCCGGGCTGCACCAAATGCGTCAGCACCTGGTCAACGGAGACATTGCTATTGACACCTACCCCCAGCCCCAATCCGTGAGTTAGCGACGTGCGGTCACGCACCGTTGTGGGCGGACTGCTCGCGTCACAACGCAGCTCCACCGTTCCGGTCATCGACCCGCCCAAGGTCACAGCGCATGCAATGCGAATGGTGTAGACCACCTCCGTCGGACGCGTAGCGTGGGGCTGGAAAGTGGTATTGAGGGAGCGGCCCGGCGCCGAGCTTTGCGAGGTGATGTTGGGCATGCCGGCAGGGCCGGTAGCCCCAGTTGCGCCCGTGGCGCCAGTCGCTCCCGTAGCCCCTGTCGGCCCAGGAGGACCGGCGGGGCCGGTCGCACCTGGTGGTAGGTATAGGTCATCAATGCGCTTGTGCGCGCGGCGCGTCTCGCGAGCAGTCGGTCCGGGGGCGTTTGTCCTGCGAGCCATCAGCGTAATCCATGCAGTGGGGCGCCGATGGGTCAGTACGGGATTCGGTCAGCCCTGGCGTAAACAGCGGTCGCGGTCGTGATGTTGGCGCGAATCTTCCCTGGCGGAAGTTCGAACAAAATGCCGCCAGCAGTGGTAAGCGAAACCGCTGCGAAATCATTGGCCTTGGGAGCAGGCAGCCACGTCACGCCGTCCGGACCAAGGAACTCCAGAGCGACATTGCCACCACCGAACGTGGCCGAAGCCGCGAACAAGCCGCGACCGCCGTTCCAGTCCATGACGCGCTGCGCGCCTGGCGCGCTGTTGCTGGCAAGTTCAACGCCCCAGCTGTTCATACGGGCGGCCAGGTTTCGGCCAGAAGCGCACCAATCACCGCTTCCAGGAACTTGATGGCGTCCAACTTCTGCACGCCCGTGGCGTCATAGGTGACGCGGAAATCGAACGGATTGGCCGGGGTAGCCGCGCCACCCTCCACCACACCGCCCGGCATGTTCACGCCCAAGACGCCTGTGTAAAAACGGTCTGCCACGTCACACCTCCGAAGAAGGGCGCCTGAAGGCGCCCCGTTGGTTTAGACCACCCACTTCGCTTCGACACCCACCGCGCCGGCGCCCGTGGTGGCCGCCGTCAGAGTGATGACGATGTCGTAGTAGATGCCCGGGTCGGAGGTCAGCGCGCCGGGAACCAGTTCCCACAGCCGCTTGTTCCGGTTGGCCGGCGACACCAGATTGCCGCCAAGGACGTTGATGCCCGGGGAGGCCGTGGCAATGGACTGAGCGGCAGTGAAGAAGTCCGCATCCACCACCGCGCCGCCGTCGGCCGAGGTCCGGTACAGACCGACATCACCAGCGCCGGTCGTGATGGCCACGCAGAACAGCGACAAGTCAGTCATGCGCGCATTCGACGGCACGCGGGCCAGTCGGTACGTGGAGCCGATGTTGTCGTTGTTGTTGGCGGTCAACAGGCCAATCGAGCTGCGCACGCCGCCATTGGCGTTGTACGCATTCACCGCAACGCCAGCATCCTGGTCGGTGATGGCTTGGGATTTCAGAGTTACGAGAGCCATTTCAGTTCTCCAGGGTGATTAGCGAGACCACACGCGAACGACCTTTGCCTCATCCAGTCGGGTGGCGGCAATGGTCATCTTCACGTAGATCTGGGTGGGAATGTCGCGCAGGTCGCCGCGCTCACGCACGTCAACGGTCAGGTCTTGCCACTTGCCCAGGTAGCCACCCGACTTAGCGTAGGCCACACAGGCGGACGAGGTGCCGGCCTGGTCATCCGTACCGGTGAACACGCGCTCGCAGTGGATGAAATTGAAGCCCAGGAAGCGGTCAATCAGGCCTTCCTTCATCACAGGGGCGCCGTCACGGGCGATGTTGTAGTCCTTGTTGACCACCTGGATTTCGTTCAGGAGGGCATCGTGGGCCGCAGCGTTCACGACGAAGTACAGCTCTTCGCCGGTCACGTCCACATCGTTGGCCATCAGAATGCGCTTGGCCTCGCGGACCTTGGCCACGTTCAACTTGGACGCGGTGCCGCCAGTGTTGACAGGGACCGTGTTGGCAATCTGCGTGGTGGTCGAACCGGTTTTACCCGTCTGGTTGCCCAGCAGCAAGCCTTGCAGGATGGTGACATCCTTCTGGCGGTTGAAGCCCGCAATGGCGTCGCGCGCCATGATGGACTTCGGGTCGGTCAGCATGCGAATCAGGTCCTTGTTCTGGACGAGCTGATTCAGGTCGTAATCGACCGGGATGACCCAGCGACGATCCAAGGGAGCGTCGGTCCGGGGCATATCGCTGAAACGTTCGTTGTTGACGGTCGGATTGATTTTGCCCCACTGGTCAACAGGCGAGGCTTGCTCACCGATGTGGGTGCCGGAATCGACGGTCATCTCCAGCTTGGATTTCTCCTGCTGGGCCAGCAGCGCCAGGGTGTCGGCAAACTGCTGGACAAAATGGGTAGGGATATTGGCGGACACTGTAGGACTCCAAAAAGAGGGATGGACACTCGATTTTTGGGTTCCCCGGACGCGCCGGACCCGAGCTTGCACTTACCTATCGGGGCCGCTCGGCTTGCCCGATTGCGTGAAATCTACAGCCTCTTCACGCCTGCCGCAATAGCCCCGGCCGAAGCCGGGGCATCTTTCTTTACACCTTGGCGCCGGCGCGAATGTTCGACAGCATGATGCGCTCGGCATGCTCAGCCGTGCCTGGGGTCATGGCCTTCTTGCTCCACTCCGGATTCTGGATGAGCAGGTTGAACTTGGCGGTAGCTGCTTCCGGCGACATCGGGCCGAACGTCGGATTACTGGAGCCTTCCAACACACGCCCTTCCTGGTGGTTCTTCGAACCGACGGCAGCAAACAGCCTTAGGAAATCCGCCGTACCGATGGCGCCCTCGATGGCCTGCAGCTTGTTGGTGTCCAGGCCGACCGTGACTCCCATCTCAGCAGCCGAGCGGCGTGCCAGCTCCACGTTCTGGTCGTACAGGCCGCCCCAGGTGGACTTCAGACCGGCGATGGCCTGGTCCGATGCGACCTTCTCCTGGGCTTGGATGCGCGCCTCTTCGGCCGTCGCGAACTCGGCATTGGCTTTGACCAGCGCATCGAGCATCTTTTTGGGCACGCCGGCGTCATGCGCAATCTTGGACATGTGCTGGGCGTACTCGGGCGGAATGCCCTCAGGTACTGCGATGCCGTAGTCCTCCGGCTTCTCGGGCCGGCCCAGGCCCACCTTGCTGTAGATGTCCTGCCATGCCGGGTCATCCCCCTTTTCCGGAAGCTTCAGCAAGCGCTCGGGCGGCGCGCCCAACTTACCCTCCAGATTGCGATAGCTCTCGATGGCGGCGGCCGGGCTGTCCCACTTCTTCAGCTCAGCGAAGCCTCGCACTTCGGGATTTTCGATGGTGGCGTACCACGGCTGTGAGCCCGGATTTTCCACAATCGCGGGCGGGTTGCCGACCGGAGTCGACCCTGGGATGTCAGTCATTGTGCTGTTCTCGCTCGATGGCTTGGAGGATGGCCGAGTCCGGAAGTTGGCTCAGGGCCACAATCCGTAGGTATACCTGCCTGCGCCCCTCGGCGATGGCGCTGGCAATAGGGTCTTGCGGGCCGTCAGGCACGCGCAAGGCGGTGGTGCGGTAAGCGTTGCAGTAGTCGGCCAGGTCGCGCATGACGCGCTGCTGGGCTGGCGTCCATGTCTCAACACTGGTTCCGAACACGTCCTTGTAGGCGCCGCGCTTCAGTAACTTGGCTTTCAGGCGCTCAATCACAGGACCGGCGCCACTTGGTTGGAGGCCGTGGCCTGAGCCTTGGCCAAGTCAGCGGCCACCTTGCCGGCCACCGGTGCGGCCGCAAGGACTTCACCCAGTGCCTGCTGGTCTTGCTGGCCCTGCTTGATTTCGGCGATTTCCTCGTCGGTGCGCAAGCACTTGGCCGGGATGCCATTCACATCCGCCAGCGTGCGCGCCATCTCGGTGAAGTTGAAGGGGTCATAGACCGTGGGGTCGACCTGCGCCACCGGCGCCAACGCTTCCAGGGTGCGGAGAATGGCCACGCCGTCCTCGGACTTCTGTAGCCGGTTCACTGGCGCGGTGTATTCGATTTCCAGCTTGCCGCCCGCTTCCAGCAACTGCGGCGGCGGCTCGGGCAGGCGCCCCTGGCGCGCGAGAATATCGATTTCACGCTCAATGAGCGGGCCCATGTACTCGGTCTGCTGTCGGCCCATCGGCGGGGCCAGCAACGCGCCCTTCTCCTGCGCGCGCAGCAGCGCCTCAGTAGCCGTCATCTGCGGACTGTCCACCAGAATCTGGAACAGATTGACATAGAACGCCTCGTTCACCACGGTGCGCTCGGACTCAATCAGCTCCATGCCCACCGGCAGGTTGGCGCCGGACTGGAAGGGTTTGACCCGCTGATTGCCTTGCGCGTCCAGGGCGCCGTAGTTGATGGCCCCCTCGCGCATGTTGAAGCCGCGCAGCTCGTCATCATCCACTGCCATCAGCGGCGGCCGGGTGACCATTTGGCCAGCGCGCAGGATGGTCTTCTGTTGTTCGTTCACCGTGTTCAGGGAGTTCAGCACAGTGATGGCCGGCCCGCGCCCATACACCTCTTGCGGAGACGTGGTGAACCGACTGGTCACGTAGGGATTGGTGAAGTAGCCGCCCTCCTCCACGATGACCTGCAGGGACTTGTCCACGTACAACCCCAGCCACGGCTTGCGTCCAGGGCCCGGCGTGTAGTTCTTGTCCGGGAAGACGCAATGCAAGAACTCCATCTTGGCGCCAGGGCTTTTCTCGCAGGTCTTGCGATAGATGCCCTTGGGGCCGTCGCCGAACGCCTCATAGGCCTGCTTGGCGGTGAACTCAAACTTGCGGTGATTGGTGTCGACGTTGCCTTGGGCGTTGATGTCAATCCACATCTCGCCCAGGAACCGGGAGCGGTAAATCATACCCCCTCGGCGAAGGTCATCCTCCACCATCGTGCATTGGGTACCGAACGCGCCCAAGGACCGATAACTCTCGCCTGTGGCTGTGGTGAAGCCGGCCGCCGCCGCATAGCGGTAGCGGAACAGGGTGTCGTTGACCGACTCCAAATAGCGCTTGACCTGGATGTCATCGGCCAAGGCCTTCTCAGCCGGCACGAGCTGAGACCAGCGCTGGGTGCGCGGGGTAATCATGGACTCCATCGCCGCAGCAAAGCGGTCCAGCGCCAGGGCGCCGGTAGAGTCGAACTGCAGGCGGTCAAGTCGCTGGCCTTGCTCTATGCGCTTGCGCTGGAAGTAGGCGTCGCCGGTGAAGATGAGGTCGGCCACCCGCTGCCAGAGGGCTTCGAAGTTGTAGCGCTGCCCTTCCAACGCAGCCTGTCGGGTCAGCAGGTCTTCTGCCTTCACGGGCCGACTCCCTGGCGTGTGCCGCTCGGGAACAGGTAGCCCTGCCGGCGACGTTGATTGGCGTTCAGGGGCGCGGCCTCGACCGTGGACTGCTTGGCCTTGGACTCAATCGGCGCCAACGGGTCTTCCGGGTCTTTGGGCAGGAAAATGTTGAACGGGTCGACCTTCTCCCGCATGTTCTTGCCGGGCAGCGCGATGGTCTTCTTTAGAGGGCTGAGCATGCTCATGTTATTGCCCTGTGAGCGTTTTCTGACCCACCGGCGTCGGCCCGGGCTGGGCGCCACCGAAGATGTAGGCATTGCGTCCCTTGCGACGGCGCAGGCGATTGGAGTCCTCGGCCGCTTGCGAGGCCTGGTCAATCGTGGGGGGCGGGTCCGGCAGCACCACCGGCTGCGGCTTGGGGGCTTTCGGGGCGAGGAATGACATTCTCTTCACCTCAGGGATTTGCGCCACTATACGCGCCCGCGTGGCCGGTTCAACCCTCAGCGTACGTTGAGCGCTGCCCGCGCGTGCCTACAGACCTGAGCGGCTTGTGCCCTCGCGCCAAGGTCCGGAACGCATCGGCTCCGTGGCTGGCCCAGTCGTGCTTGGGCCGGTCGTGGAACTTGCGCAGGTCATCAGACCATTCACGGTGATACATGCGCAGGCAATCCAGCCCTCGCTGCATCCGGGCATTGGCCTCGTCTTGGTTCTCGTCTAGGAACGGCAGCGGATGGGTGCCGAACTCACAAGTCATCAAGAACTCGCGCGTGGCGTTGATGCCGGTGGCAATCGCGTCATCACGAGGCTGGATGCGGTTCTTGATGCCCTTGGCCGCCAACATGGTGCCGAAGGTCTCCACGTTCTCGGTCATGCTGTGGACTGGGTGCGCGCCGTCATGGGGAAGGATGCAGTCGGTGTAGGTGTAGGGCGCGCCATGCAGGCGCTTGGTGAACCACTCGATGCCGACGTTGGAGCCTTCCAGGTAATTGATGATGCGCGGCCCGTTGCCCACGTCCTGCCAGAACCAGATGCACATCGAGTCCGATTGACCCTTGCCCAAGTCCCATGCCGTCCCCACCGGAAAGCGAGGGTTCCACGTGAAGCTGGGGCCAATGCGCCCCATGCGCTCCAAGATGGCCATCTGCTGGCCGTAGTAGGCGCCAGGAAGAGCGGCAGCACGGGAACAGTAGTATTCCTGTTGGATGATGGCGTCCGCTTCTTGGTCGCCTCGCTCTGCTGCCAGCTCCCGACGCTCAGCCTCAACCGACTCAGCCGAGAGCGCGCCCGTATCCTCCACGGTCAAAGTCTGCCCAAACCACTCCTCGCTCCCTTTGGCGAAATCCACCATCTTGGCGAAGTGGTTGTTGCCGCGCGTGGTGCTGATGAAGATGGCCCAGCCACCGTTCTCGCGCAGGATGGGGCGGATGTAGGCCCAGGCATTGGGGTCGGCCAGCGCGTATTCGGAGAACACGACGCCGCGCGGAGGGGCGCCGACCAAGCTGTTGTAGTTGTCCGACCCCACTACCTGCCACAAGCTGCCAGAGATGAACTCGATGCTCATCTCCTGTTCGCGCGTGGTCTTGCGGATTTCCTTTGGGAAGGCGATGTCGATGCGCCGTTTTCCCTTATGGGGGTCAACGGCCGTCCAGATGGCTTTGCGGGCCTGACTGGCCTCCGGGAGCATGTGCCAGTACGTGGCGGGCTCCAGCATGGCGCAGCGCGCGGCCCAATGCAGGGCCACGTCATCCTTGCCTGAGCGTCGGTGCCATTCCAAGGCCAGTCGCCTGACTCCGCGCTCCATCGCCGCCCAAGCCGGCATCTGGTAGTCACGGGGGCGCCAGCCATTGGCGGGAAGAATGACCTCAGGCATCGGACAGGTTCAGTACCTTGACCACGAAGGGCTGCCCGTCAGCGCCGGTGATTTCCGCCTTGGTCTTTTCGGTGTAGTCCTCACGGAACCGGCAGCTGATGATCTTGTTGTACAGGTTGGCGTTGAACCCAGGAGTCATCAGTCCTGACTGGCCGACGGATTCCCACCAATCTTGGGACAATTCCCTCGCACGTGTTAGCGCTGTCGAAAATTCAGGATAATCCTCCACCCATCCCAGCATCGTGGTACGGGCAACGCCGAGATCTACGGCCATCTGGAGAGGGGTTTTGCCTTGCTTGCCAAGTTCAATGACGCGTTCGCAGAACTCGGGCTGGTAGAGGCTGGGGCGGCCGGGGCCGACATGGTCTTGCATCGCCTTATCCTTTCGGGGGCTGGAGGGAAACGGTTACTTGGTCAGTACCCAAATCGGGTAGGCCAGGAGACAGGCAGCGTACGTGCCGTAGACGATGCCCACCAGCAGTTGGCCCGCTCCGCTCATCTTGCGGAAACCGGCCGGGAACAACTGGCGGACGATGCGGCTCATGGGTCTTTCGGCAGGTCACGCAGGAAGAAGTAGTAGGCGCCACTGTACAGCAGGACCGAGGCCAGGAACCAGCAGACCAGCCCGATGAGCGGCTTGGGGCCGGCGGCGGCGTACAGCAGCCAGCCTATGGCGCCGATGACCAGCAGCATGGCCAGGGTCCGGAGGGCGACTTGCTTGGGGGTGTACATGGTCACTTCCTCAGGGCGTTGTAACTGGCGATGCATTGGTTCCGTTCGTCGGCGATTCTGTCGGCTTCGTCGGCAATTCGCAGCACCAGTTCAATATCTGATTTCTGAAGCCCGGATGGCTCGGCTGGGCGATTTTCGGGTCCAGTGGCGGAATCTCGGGGCACTGCCGGACAAGTGAATCGCGGGCGCACCCGGATAGCACCAGCACGGACATCAGCAATAAGGCGCTCGGTTTCCTGTTCACGTTCTCTCCGGTGGACTTCTGCATCCCAAGCCAGTTGATAGTGAGCTGCTCGCCATGAGTCTTCTACCGCTTGTCGGACGGCGGCCGCATTTTCACGTGCCGTTTTCGCTTTGGCGACTTCCTTATCACGCCCGTCGCTGCAGCCTTTGGCGTACGCCGCGAACAAAAGGACGGCCGCCGTCACGCAGATGACAAGCGGCCGGACAAGGAACGGAGGAATCATGCTTGACCCTTCAATCTTGCAACAACTGCTGAGCCTGCCGCAGCCATTGCGCGGTATACAAAGGGAATCGACAGCCCGGCGATGGCTGATACGGCAATACCAAGACCTGTACGGAGCTGAGTCCAGCATACCGCGAACGCCGCCGATGCCCCGAGAATATCTACCGCGAGGACCCGCCTGTGCATGGCCCCGCGAGCCTCAGGCTCAGGCCAGTAGTGGCGGACCCAAGCAATCAGGAGGCAGCCCAGGAGCCAGGACAGGACGACGGCCCACAGGCCTAGTGGGGCGCCTTGCAGAACCCGCATCGCAAGGTCCCAACCGGATGACAGTGACGCGATGAACCGCTCCCCGTTAGCCGCGATGAGAGTGACCACCGCTGTCAGGGAGATGCCTGCAATGCCGGTGGCCGCCTTGCTCACGTCTGACCGTCCAGCAGGTCAGCGGCAACGCGCAGCTGGTCAGCCAGCGAGCCTTCATCCGGGACGACGATACGAACCTTGCCATCCGGGGCGGCGGTGGCAGTGCGCCCACCAGGCGGCGGAGGCGGCGGGGTTATGACGATGATGGACATCAGCCTTTCTTCTCCGGTTTCAGGTGCGGGGCCATCATGTAGATGGCATTGAGGTAATTGTTAAGCTCGTCAATCTTGCGGTCATGGTTTACCACCATGATTGCCAGCCCAAGGTTAATCCCCAGCATCAGCGCGCATGCGGCCAGTGCGAAGGCGAGGCCGATTCCGCCTGCGTTCACCTCAATCTTAGCGGTGTTCCTGTTGTTCGCAAGCCCCGCCATGTCGTCTACCTTGTCCAGGGTCCGATTGACCCTTTTCACCACATCCTCTACGGCCTCCGGTTGCCCGGTCGCGTCCCTTGCCGTCATGGTCAAGCTCCCCTGTCAGTTGCCTTGCTTGCCCTTTAGGTATGCCAAATCTTCAAGCAGCTTCCGAAGCTCGGAATGCACTGCACTGAAATTGCTATTCATCTCGCGATGGAACTCACCCAATTGCTCGCGGGTCACGAAGGTGGCCACTTTGGCATTCAGGCTCCAAACCCACTTTCCTAGGCCAAGTATCAGGGCCAAGAGCAGGGCATTGAACAGGGTGTTTGGGTCGATATTCACGCCTCACCCCACATCAGGCAGGCGCGCTCGTACAGAGAGCCCCAAGTCCCGCGATGCGGCTTGCCTGGCCGCCAGTTGCGCAGGTAGTAGTCCCATGCA
>Ga0164307_10000282_pt1 | contig 23105 bp, 22 predicted proteins | sample Whisoiple_243_MG_FD_110214 | JGI IMG/M metagenome (GOLD analysis project Ga0164307, IMG submission 110214) | Soil microbial communities amended with fresh organic matter from upstate New York, USA - Whitman soil sample_243_MG | ecosystem: Environmental > Terrestrial > Soil > Unclassified >...
CAGTCCTCCCGCATCCGCGGGATGCTGTCCAGCGCCGTACGGGTGCTCCGGCCGCAGGGCGGCCCGGAGGTGACGTCACTGCTGGCCCGTTACGAGGAACTGCCCCCCGGCACCTGAGGACGCGGGGCGGCCACGGTGCCGCCTCGGCTCAGCGGTCCAGGTGGCCCGTGTCGTTCCAGCGCTCCAGCGCGGGAAGGCCGTACGCCCAGCCGAGCACCGAGAGGGATGTCGGCTCCAGCCGGATCCGCGCGGCGAAGGACACGTCCTCCCCCAGCCACCGGGCCCCCAGGATCCGCAGGATGTGCCCGTGGGCGAAGACCAGCACGTCGCGGTCGGCGGAACGTGCCCACTCGACGACCTCGTCCGCGCGGGCGGAGACCTCGGCGAGGGTCTCACCGCCGGGGACGCCGTCGCGCCAGATGAGCCAGTCCGGGCGGTCGGCCTTGATCTGCGCGGGGGTCAGGCCCTCGTAGTCCCCGTAGTCGAACTCCATCAGCGCGTCCCACGGCTCCGCCCGCTCACCGAAGCCGGCGATGGCGCAGGTCTCCGAGGCCCGGACCAGCGGGCTGGTCCGCACCTCGACGCCCGGCAGGCCGCCCCAGGGCTCCCGGTGCAGCCGCTCGCCGAGCAGTTTTGCGCCCTCGCGGCCGGCGTCCAGGAGGGGGATGTCGGTCCTGCCGGTGTGATTGCCCTGGACGGACCACTGGGTCTGTCCGTGCCGGGCGAGCAGGATTCGCGGTGCCATGACGGCTCTCCCTGAAAATACGAAGATCCGAAGATGTGAGGACCCTAGGATCTGGTGGGTCCGGGACAGCGGTGTCCGGGACGGCGACGGGACGGCGCACGCGGGCGTCCGGCCGGAGGACCGGAGCGGGCCCGGGGCCCCGCTCCATCATCCCGCACCCGTCGCACGAGCAACCCGCGGGGCGTCGGGGGCGTCCCTCCGTGCGCACCACCTGGGACGTCCGCGGGGGAATGCCCCGGCGGAAATCGAGGCATACGACCACCGTACGGTTGAACGCCCGCCGTCGACCGAATGAACATGGGGAGAGCTGCCGGATGCCGCACGCCACCGCCGCGACACCGCCGTCCGGTCACCGGCCCCGCTGGTGGACGGAGCTCCCGCTGATCGCGGTGGTGTACGGCCTGTACTCGATGGGCCGGCTCCTCGTGCACGAGAACATACCGGCGGCCGTGGACAACGGTCTCGCGATACTCCGCCTGGAGAAGGCGCTGCATCTCAACGCCGAGCACCCCCTCAACCGGCTGCTGACGGCCAACCCCGCGCTCGGCATACCCGCCGACTTCGCGTACGCCTCCCTGCACTACCTGGTCACCCCGGCCGTCCTGGTCTGGATCTTCCGGCGCCGCAGCGCCGCCTACCGCGCGGCCCGCACCTGGCTGATGACCTCCACGCTCCTCGGGCTGGTCGGCTTCACGCTGATGCCGACCTGTCCGCCCCGGCTCCTCGACGCCCACCACGGCTTCGTCGACACGATGGCCCAGTACAGCTCCTACGGCTGGTGGGGCGCGGGAGCCAGCGCCCCGCGCGGGCTCAGCGGGATGACCAACCAGTACGCCGCGATGCCGAGCCTGCACGTCGGCTGGGCGGTCTGGTGCGGCGTGCTGCTGTGGCGCCACGGCCGTCATCCGCTCGTCCGCGCGGCGGGCGTCGCCTATCCCCTGCTCACCGTCCTCGTCGTGATGGGGACCGCGAACCACTATTTCCTGGACGCCGTGGCCGGGGCCGCCGTGATGACGGTGGGCGCCCTTCTGACCAGGCCGTTCATGCGGATCGCCGACCGTGTCAAGGACCGGGTGCTGACGGCGTTCGTCCGGGTGCCCGCAACCGTCACCCCCGCGAACTCCACGATTGTCAGTGCCGGATGCAAGACTTCCGCGGGTGAGCGAATACCCGGCCAGCGGACCGCCTCCGCAGATTCCAGCGACGCGCGCACCCTCTCCCCAGCCGAGGCCGACGACGACGCTCCGGCAGCGGCTCGCTGAGCTGCGCGGCCCGTCCGTCGCGCCGCGTCCGCTCGACGCACGCGCGCTGGCCGCGCTCGCCGCGAACCCCGGATGCAAGCGGCGCGCCCTGCTCGACGGCGCGGGCGTCGACAAGGCCGGGCTGGCCACCGCCCTCGGCTCCCCCGCCGCGTTCGGCCAGTCGCAGTTCGCCCTCGTGCGGGGAAACGTCTTCGAGGCGAAGGTCAAGGCGGACGGCGGCACGGAGCTGCTGCGCCTACTCGTCGAGCGGCTCGGCCACGGCGCGGAGGCGCCGGCCGAGGCGAAGGTGCCCGATCTGACGGCCGCCGGCCCCGAGGGCCGCGCCGCGCGCACGGCGCTGGCGCTGCGCGAGGCCACGGCGGCGGGCGACTGGGCGCTGCTCGACCACCCGATGCTGGCCCTGGAGGTCGCGGGCTCACCCGCCTACCTGGAGCCCGACGCCGTGGTGGTGCACCCCGACGGCACCTGGACGGTCGTCGAGATCAAGTCCTTCCCCATGGTCGACGGCTCCGCGGACGCGGCGAAGGTCGGTGCGGCGGCCCGCCAGTCCGCCGTCTACGTCCTGGCGCTGGAGCGGATCGCGGCGGTGACCGAGGGCGCCGAGGTCGGCCACCAGGTCCTGCTCGTCTGCCCCAAGGACTTCTCCAACCTGCCGACCGCCTCGGTCGTGGACGTGCGCAAGCAACGTGCCGTGACCGACCGCCAGCTGACCAGGCTGACCCGCGTCGAGGACATCGCGGCGGCCCTGCCCGAGGGCACGACCTTCGATCCGGACCGCTCCCCCGAGGAGCTCGGCACAGCGGTCGAAGCGGTCCCCGCCGCATACGCCCCCGAGTGCCTGGCCGCGTGCGAGCTGGCCTTCCACTGCCGGGCGAAGGCCCGCGCGGAGGGCGCGGTGGAGTCGCTCGGCCGCAGTGTGCGGGGTGAGCTCGGCGGCCTGACGACGGTCGCCGGGGTGCTGGCCGCCGCGGCCGGCAAGGAGGGCGACCCGGCAGACCCGACGGTGGCCGCTCTGCGCAGGGCCGCCGCGCTGCGCGCCGAGGCCCTGGCCGGAGTGGGCGGCGGTGTCGCATGTCGCTGATCAGCACCCTCGCCAGGCTGGAAGCGGTCGACAGCGGGCGGGCCCAGCCGCTGGCCACCGTGCGGCACCGGCACCTGACCGACCGGCCGCTCGTGCTGGTTCCGCTGACCACCGCAGGCGAGGCGGGCGCCCCGCTCGGCGCCCTCGTGGGCACGGACCGCGCGGCGCCCCGGCTGCTCGCGGTGCCCCAGCCGCGCGACCGCGACCTCCGGTTCGCCTTCCTCGCCGAGCTGGCCGAGGCGGTGCTGCCGCACATCGAGTCGTACGCCGACGCCGTGGAGCCCGCCGAGCGCAACGAGGTCGATCCCGGGACCGGCAAGAAGGTCAAGGTCGAGGTGGAGCTGTGCGCGGACGCCGCCCAGCTGATCGTGCCCAGCAGGGCCGGCATCGACTTCGTGCGCCTGCTCGGGCGGTCCATGCGGTTCCGGCGCACCGTCGAGGACGATCCGGACACCCCCTTCCCCGCTCCCGCCCGCGTGCCGCTGCTCGGCCGCTGGCTGACGCACTACGGCGAGCGGGCCAGGGTGCCGGGTTCCTCGCTGCTCCTCGCCGCGACGGACCTGGTGAACCGCCACTGGGCGACCGGCCAGAGCAGCCTGGAGGACCAGCATCTCGGCGCGCTCCTCGCCTGGGTCGACCCGCCCGGGGGTTCCGGTGCGGAGGCGGCGCTGCGGGCGGAGCTGGAGCGCGACCGGGACGGTCAGCTCATCTGCCCGCCCGCCGGGCCGGCGACGGACCCGGCCTTCGACAACAAGCTGCTGGCGCCCGCGATCGAGCGGTACGACCGGGCGCGCTCGGCGCTGGGCGCCGCGGAGGACGGCCTGGACGCGGACACCCGGCTCGGTGAGCTGAGCGGCGCGGAGCGGGAGATCAGGTCGCTGCTGGCGGGGGTGCTGCTGCCGACCTGGGACGCGGTCTGGCGGGGACTCGACCTGCTGCGGGAGCTGCCGGAGGGGACCCGGGCGCAGGACCGCTGGACGAGGGACCGCTGGTCGTTCACCGGGCACCGGGACCGGGTGCTGGCGGGCGAGCCGCCGCAGCCGCGCCGGGACGACGCGGTGACGGCGGCGCAGAAGCTCGCCTCGCGGGAGACGGCCCAGGCGCAGCTGGACGCCCAGGAGGCCCTCGACGACCCGCTGGTGCTGGCGGGGCGCAGGCTGGCGGGCGAGGCGTTCGTCGGGGAGGTGACGGAGGTGGAGATGGCGTACAGCGAATCGAAGCGCCCCTCGCCCCGCCCCCTGGTCACGGTGCGGACGGAGGAACGCCCGCATCTCGGCGAGCGGACCAAGGTGTACCGCTCCCTGGACGGTGATCCGGTCAGATCGCAGACGGCGGAGTTCGTCGCCTACGCGACCGGGGAGACCGAGGACGGGGAGGAGGGGGTCGGTCTCGTGCTGCGGATCATGGACCGGATGGGCCGGGGCAAGGAGCCCGCGCCCGGTTCGGTGCCCGAGCCCGGCGACCGGATCGCCTGGACCCTGTTCGAGCACGACCAGCGGGGCGGCCCGAAGCTGCCCGATCCGGAGGACACCCCCTGGACCCACGGCGGCCCGCCGGGCGCCGTCGGCCCGGGAACAGCCGAGCGACCCGATCCCGTGACCCCGGAGGACCTCCTGTGACAGCCGTCTCCGACCCGGGCGCCGCGGCCGCGCGGGCGACCGACGCGATCCTCGGCGACACCCTGCGCGGTACGGCGCGCGGCGTCGTGGTGGACTCGCCGCCGGGCGCGGGAAAGTCGACGCTGGTGGTGCGGGCCGCGCTGGAGCTGGCCGCGGCGGGCCGCCCGCTGATGGTGGTCGCGCAGACCAACGCGCAGGTGGACGACCTGGTGGTGCGGCTGGCCGAGAAGGAGCCCGGCCTTCCGGTGGGCCGTCTGCACAGCAGCGACTCCGATCCGTACGACAAGGTCCTGGACGGCCTGGACAACGTGCGTACGTCGGCGAAGGCCGCCGATCTGGCGGGCCTGGACATCGTGATCTCCACGGCCGCCAAGTGGGCGCACGTGAAGAACGTCGAGCCGTGGGGCCACGCCATCGTCGACGAGGCGTACCAGATGCGGTCGGACGCCCTGCTGGCGGTGGCCGGGCTGTTCGAGCGGGCGCTGTTCGTCGGGGACCCGGGCCAGCTGGACCCGTTCTCGATCGTGGGCGCCGACCAGTGGGCCGGCCTCACGTACGACCCCTCGGCGAGTGCCGTCTCGACCCTGCTGGCGCACAACCCGGAGCTGCCGCAGCACCGGCTGCCGGTGTCGTGGCGGCTCCCGGCGTCCGCCGCGCCGCTGGTCTCGGACGCGTTCTACCCGTACACGCCCTTCCGCAGCGGCACGGACCACGGCGACCGGCGGTTGTCGTTCGGCGTGCCCTCGGACGGCTCGGGTACGGACCGGGTGCTGGACGAGGCGGCGGAGTCCGGCTGGGGGCTGCTGGAGCTCCCCGCCCGCCACACCCCGCGCACGGACCCCGAGGCGGTCCGGGCCGTGGCCCTGGTGGTCCGCAGGCTGCTGGACCGGGGCGGCGCGGCGACGAGCGAGCGCGGCCCCGACCCGGTTCCGGTGACGGCGGAGCGCGTCGCGGTCGGCACGGCCCACCGCGACCAGGCCGCGGCGGTGCGGGCCGCGCTCGCCGACCTGGGCGTGACGGGTGTGGCGGTGGACACGGCGAACCGTCTCCAGGGCCGCGAGTTCGACGTGACGGTGGTCCTGCACCCGCTGTCGGGGCGCCCGGACGCCACGGCGTTCCATCTGGAGACGGGCCGCCTGTGCGTCCTGGCCTCGCGGCACCGGCACGCGTGCGTCGTGGTGTGCCGGGCCGGGGTGGCCGACCTGCTGGACGAGCACCCGTCGACGGAGCCGGTGCAGCTGGGCGTGACGGTGAAGTTCCCCGACGGCTGGGAGGCGAATCACGCGGTCCTGTCCCACCTCGCCGAGCACCGCGTGCATTGGTCGCCCTGATCCTGGGCAGCGCTCTTGCGCCGGGCTGGACAATGGAAGGTGGCCGTCCGGCCGTACGAGAAGGGAAGACCACATGGCACAACCCGAGCGGAACGAGCGGCAGAGGCTGCGTCCGGCGCCGCTGCTCTTCGAGCCGTCGGAGGCGGCAGCCGACCCGGAGCACTTCTTCGACCTGGAGTCGATGGAGGACCCGACGGAGCTGCTGGCCCGCGCGACGGAGCTGACGCTCGCCTTCCGGGCGGCGACCGACCGGGCCGTGGAGTTCCAGGCCGTGGCCGCCGCCCAGCTCGCCGATCCGCGGCGCTTCGACCGGCTGACGGCCGCGGAGATAGCCGGGCGCGCGGAGTGGACCGAGGACTACGCCAAGAAGATGATCGAGTTCGGCCGGTCCCTGCTGGACGCCCCCGCACCCTGACCCGGCGCCGCGGGGGCGGGCCCTGACACGGGCGGGGCCCCGCCCGTCGTTCACACCGCCGTCCCGGACGCCACTCCGGCCCCACACGCCGCACGACCGTGCGTCCATCACTGCGGGTACACCCCTGGCATATGCCGCCGGGCAAGATACTCCGTCGTCGTGCGCCCTGTCCGACTTTCCGCAACTCTGCGGGACAGGAGCGTCACAGCCGGTAGACATGACGCCATGAGCGCCTGGCTGAACGACGAAACGACCCTGCGGACCGGCACGGCCACGCACCGCGGCGTCGACATCTTCGCCCTGCTGCGGGACCGCACCGGCCACCGGACGGACGACGGGGCCGCTCAGGTCACGGCGTCGGGAGCCGCCTGGCTCGCGGGCGCCTCCTCCCACCCCCGCAGCACGCTCTCGCAGTGGGAGGCCCGCCCCTGCGCCCCCGGGGTGCTGCCGTGCGGCTCCGCGTTCGACGTGGTGAGCGTGCCGGCACTGTTCGGCAGGCGCATGCTGGAGCGGCTCTGGGCGGAGGGGCCCGGATCGGGCCCGGTCGCCACGCACCGGGGCCGGATGCTGCTGTTCGCCGCCCCGGGGACGGCCCAGCGCCTGCCGTCCCTCCTGGCGTGGGAGGAGTGGGGCACCGGTCCGGCCGACGGGGACCGGGGGCATCGGGGCTCCTTGCCGCCGGTGCTCTGTCACGGCGCGGGGGACGCCGTCACCGTCCCGCCCCTGACCGGCGGCGTGGACGCCGGCGGGCCCCGCTGGGTGGTGGCCCCGGACACCCGTGACCCCTGGCTGCCGGGGCCGGACGTGCTGCTGTGGGCCTGCGTGCGGGTGGGCAGGTCGGCGGCCCCGTCGACCACCGGGTATTCGATTTTTCCTCCCGCCGATCCGGGTGCTAATGTCTACGACGTCAGCAGGCGCCGTTAGCTCAGTTGGTTAGAGCAGCTGACTCTTAATCAGCGGGTCCGGGGTTCGAGTCCCTGACGGCGCACAGACGGATGAAGCCCCCTCGTGGAAGCGAGGGGGCTTCTTCGTGTGTGCGCCCGCCCGGGTCAGACGCCGGTGGTGACGCGGACGGTCCAGGCTCCGGACCGGGTCCGGTCGGCGACCTCGATGCGGATGCGCTCACCGGGGACGGTGTAGCGCTCACCCTCCCGGAGCGGGGCGTCGGCGAGCGGCGGGTAGACCGACCGGTCCCAGCAGGCATCCGATTCGGGGTGGGTGTCCAGCACCTCGACGGGGCCGCCGCCGGAGGGCGTCGCGTTGCGGATGCGGTAGACGAGGACACCCTCGGTGCAGGTCGCGCGGTCGTTGCCCGTGGCGCTGCGGGCCTCGATGGCCAGGGCGCTGTCCTGGCCGGTCCTGACGACGGCCAGCCGGGTCCCGACCGACGCCCCGGGCACGGGCACCTCGGCCATGGGCTGCAGCGTGAGATCGGCGGAGCCCTGCACGCACACGACCTCCTCGCCCTCCAGCCAGCCGAGCTTCCACTTGTGCCAGCCGAACAGGTCCGGTGACAGCCCGAACTGGCTGCCCATCACGTCCCAGTCACCGACGTAGGTGTCCCAGTCGCCCTTCCCGTCGTCCGGCCGGTGGTAGAGGTCGGCCAGGTCGAAGACGTGCCCGGTCTCGTGCGCGAGGACGTTGCGGTCCGGCGGGTGCTCCTCGAACACGGTGACCACGCGCCTGATGTCCGTACCGTCCGCGCGTACCGGGCGGTCGAAGTTGACGACCTTGGTGGCGTCGGAGTCCACACCCGGCGCGTCCGGGTCGGCGACGAGATAGACGATGTCGTACGCGGAGAAGTCGGTCCGCTCGTCGGCCGCCCGGATCGCGTCGCGCAGGTAGGAGCCGCGGCGCCCGGAGTCCCAGTCGCGCTCTATTCCGTACCAGGTGGACGGATGGGGCATGGCGGTCCACTGCCGCTGCGGGTGCGGGCGCAGGGTGAACTTCCCGTACGAGGCGCGCTGGAAGAACTGGGTGGTGGAGGGGAAGTAGTCGGCGGCGAGGACCTCCGGGGCCACCACGGGCTCGGAGTCGGGGAACGAGAGGAAGACCATGACCGCGTCGAGACCGCGTTCGGGGCGCGGGTAGGCGCCGTTCCAGGTGTCGAGGCCGAGGGAGTGGTGCGCCCCGGTCCTGGGCAGGGCGCACGGTCCCGCGTCACCCGAGGCCGCCACGGCCGGCCCGGCGACCAGCCCGGTGGCGGCGAGCGCCAGGAGGGAGGTGAGGGCAGCCGCCGCGCTGCGCAGTCTCGGTCTCTCCGGCCCCCCGGTTCCGTGCTGACGCGGCACATCTACCTCCGGGTGGCGAATGCGGGGCCTGTTCCTCACCCTGTGCCGATTCGCCGGCGTATGCCCTGTTGTGCTGCCCCACACGGGTCAGTGGGGGCCCGGCCGCTCCACACGCGGTCGGTTGATCACATACACGGACAGTCACATTCGCTCACACGGAAGCCTCAATGCATCAGATCGGCGCAAAAGCGATCACCTCTGGCCAAAACGTAGGACTGTGTCCTGCCACGTGCGGGCATCGGGCAGGCATGGGCCATGCGCGTGCCGGCCGCCCGAAACGGCGGACGCGTTGGAACGGCCGGTGCGCCACCCTCTATGCTTCACCTCGCTTTCCTGCGTGGTTGCCGCCTCTGGGACGGCGTCCCACTCCACGCGCCTGCCCGGCCATACCTGTTCACGACAATCTGCACAGCGGGAGCGAGCGGTGAGCGGAACCGACGAGGGGCCGACGTCCCGAGCGGGCACGACCCCCGGCGCCGGGCCACCGGATGTCACTCAGCGTGATCAGTCGAGGCCGGGGTTCGCGGAGCTGCGCGACTACCGCGCCGCGTTCGCGGCGGCCGCCCTCCCGATGGCCGTCGTCGACCTCCGCGGCCAGGTCGTCACGCCGAACGCCGCGCTGGGCGGGCTGCTCGGCGCCGACCCGGCGTCCCTGACCGGCCGGCCCGCGGCCGACCTCGTCGGGCTCTCCTCCGACGGCCCCACCTGGCGGGCGTACAACGAGGTGCTCCGGGGTACCAGGCCCCGGCTCCGGTGCACCAGGCGGCTCAAGCACGCCGACGGCCGGCTCCTGTGGGCGGAGGTCACCGTCGTGCCGATGGGCGACCCCGCGGGCGGCGCGGAACGCGTCCTGCTGTCCGTCGCCGACGTGAGCGACCGGCGCGAGTTGCGGGAACGGCTGCGTCATCTGCGGATGCACGACCCCGTCACCCGGCTGCCCAACCGCACCCTGTTCTTCGAGCGGCTGGCGGGCGCCCTGGAGGCACCGGCTGCCGCGCAGGCGCCGGACAGCCCGTCGGCCCAGGACGGGTCGTCGGCCCCGCCCGGCCGGATCGGCCTCTGTTATCTGGACATCGACGGCTTCAAGGCGGTCAACGACACGCTGGGGCATCGCACGGGCGACCGGTTGCTGGCCGCCGTCGCCGGGCGGCTCACCGACTGCGCCGAGGCCGACGGGCACCGCACCGGCGGCCATCTCGTGGCACGTCTGGGCGGTGACGAGTTCGCCATCCTCGTCGAGGACTCGTCGGGGACGCACCAGCTCACCGAGCTCGCCCGTGCGGTCCTCGCCGCCCTCCAGCAGCCGTTCGAGGTCGCCGGGCACCGGTTGTCGGTCTCCGCGTCGATCGGCGTGGTGGAGCGGTCGTCCGCCGACACCTCGGCCACCGCACTGATGCAGGCGGCGGACACCACGCTGTACTGGGCCAAGGCCGACGGCCGGGCACGCTGGACCCTGTTCGACCCCGAGCGCAACGCACACCGGATGACCCGGCAGGCGCTCTCCTCCACCCTCCTGCCCGCCGTCGAGCGCGGGGAGTTCACGCTGGAGTACCAGCCGCTGGTCGGCATGGCGGACGGGATCGTGCGCGGTGTGGAGGCCCTCGTCCGCTGGAACCACCCTCGGTTCGGACTGCTGGCCCCCAGCCGGTTCGTCCCGATCGCCGAGGAGGACGGCACCATCGTCCAGCTCGGCCGCTGGGTACTGCGCTCGGCCTGTCTCCAGGCCCGTCGCTGGCAGCTCGAACACCCCGAGGACCCCGCGCTGTTCATCAGCGTCAACGTCGCCGTGCGGCAGCTCTGGGACTCGGACCTGGCCGCCGACGTCGCGGAGATCCTGGCCGAGACCGGTCTGGAACCCGGCCTGCTGCAACTGGAGCTGACCGAATCGGCGGTCATGGGTTCCCCGGGCCGGCCGCTCCGGGTGCTCCAGGCACTCAGCGACATGGGGATCCGCATCGCGATCGACGACTTCGGTACGGGGTACTCCAACCTCGCCTATCTGAGCCGGCTGCCCGTGTCCGTGCTCAAGCTGGACGGCTCCTTCGTACGCGGCTTCCGCTACGAGGACGGTGCCCACCCCAGCCCGGCGGACGAGACGATCGTCGAGGCCATGGTGCAGCTGGCGCACCGCCTGGGCCTCACGGTCACCGCGGAGTGCGTGGAGACCTCGGGCCAGGCGGAGCGGCTGCGCCGGATCGGCTGCGACACCGGGCAGGGGTGGCTGTACTCACGTGCGGTGGCGCCGGAACGGATCGCCGAGCTGATCGGCGCCAGGCCGCCCGAGGGCTGACCGGGGACCGACCGCGGTCAGTCCGCCCGGGGCAGGCCGTACGCGTCGGCGATGAGTTCGTACGAGCGCAGCCGGGCCTCGCCCCCGTGCGCGTTGGCCGTGATCATCAGTTCGTCCGCGCCGGTGCGCTTGGCCAGATCGTCCAGGCCCGTGCGTACCTCGTCGGCCGTGCCGTGGACGATGTCCTTCAGCCAGCCGTCGACGAACTCGCGCTCCATGGGGCTGAAGTCGTACGCCTCCGCCTCCTCGGGGCTCGGCACCAGGCCCGGGCGCCCGGTGCGCAGCCGGACCATGGACAGGGCGCCGGTGAGCACCTGGCGCCTGGCCTCGCGTTCGTCGTCGGCGGCCAGCGCCGCGACCCCGATGAGGGCGTAGGGGGCGTCGAGGACCGCTGAGGGCTTGAAGGACTCCCGGTACAGGTCCAGGGCCGGCACGGTGTTGCGGGCCGAGAAGTGGTGGGCGAAGGCGAAAGGCAGACCGAGGACACCGGCCAGCCGGGCGCTGAAGCCTGAGGAGCCCAGCAGCCAGACCGGCGGTCGCGCCGGGGACTGGACGCCGCCGGGCGAGGTGGCCTGCACGGGTCCGGGGACGGCGTGGATACGGGCGTAGGGGTGCCCGTCCGGGAAGTCGTCGTCCAGGAAGCGGGTCAGCTCGGCGAGCTGCTGCGGGAAGTCGTCGGCCCCCTCGTTGAGCCGGTCCGTGCGGCGCAGGGCGGCCGCGGTGGCGCCGTCCGTGCCGGGGGCCCGTCCGAGGCCGAGGTCGACGCGGCCGGGGGCCATCGCCTCCAGCGTCCCGAACTGCTCGGCGATCACCAGCGGGGCGTGGTTCGGCAGCATGACGCCACCGGAGCCGAGCCTGATGCGCTCGGTGTGGGCGGCCAGGTGCGCGAGGATCACGGCGGGGGACGAGGAGGCCACACCGGGCATGGAGTGGTGCTCGGCCACCCAGAAGCGGTGGAAGCCGCGGCTCTCGGTGAGCTTCGCGATGTCCACGCTGGTGCGCAGGGCCTGGGTGGCCGTGCGGCCCTGGCCCACGGTCACCAGGTCGAGCACGGAGAGGGGCACGGAGGCCGTACCGCCCTTGGTGCCGCGAATCTGGTCGCCTCGGTTCTCGTCCACGTGTTCGGCCTCTCCGGTGCTGCGTCTGTGTACCGGAGGGTGCAAACAGGAGGATGACTCCGCTTATTCCCGCACCTCGATGCCCCGGGGCTCCGAGGCTCCGAGCGGGGGCTCCCGGGTGGCGAAGAGTGTGCCGAGGGTGGGTGCCCAGATGCGGCGTTCGGCCAGCCGGAGGCCTTCCCAGACGGCCACCTGGTTGGCGGTGAGCACCGGCTTGCCGAGGAGTTCCTCCAGCTCGGGGACGTACGCGGCGGTGTGCAGGGCGTTGTCGGGGAGCAGGACCACCTCGGCGTCGGGGTGGTCACCGGCCACGGCGAGCTCCTTCACGAGTTCCACGTCGGCGGCGGCGGCCTCGGACGCCGCGATGATGCCGCTGCCCCGGGTGGCGGTGACCTCGACGCCCCCGGACTTCAGGAAGCCGGCGAAGAGCGCGGCGACGTCCTCGGAGTAGGTGGCGGCGACCGCGACGCGGGAGGCGCCCAGCTCACGTACGGCCTGGACGAAGGCGATGGACGAGCTGGACGCGGGGAGCCCGGCCGCCCTGGCCAGCCCCGCCGCCTGTTCGTGCGCGCCGTCCCAGCCGTAGGCGAAGCTGCCGCCCGAGCAGGCCCACACCAGCGATTCGGCGCCCGCCATGCGCAGTTCCTCGACACCGGCGCTCAGCCGGTCGGGCGCGCCCGCCTCACGGAGGTTCTCGACCCTGCGGGCGTCCTCGTCGATGTCGGTGTGGAAGAGCGGCACTCTGATGTCGCTGTCGAGCATGACCTCGATCCGCGGGAAGTCGTCCTCCGCGGCATGGCCCGGGTAGAGAAGTCCTACGGTCGTCATGTCCGTCCTTTCCCGTTCCGGATGTCCCTCGGGATGTCCCACGGGCGCCGGCGGCACCGCTGCCCCTGCAGGGACAAGTATTCCTCTTCCGGCCCCCGGTCGTCGCCCGCAACGGACGTGACCTGCGGTTTCTCCCGCAGGGCGGAGGCCCTGTTGACGGGCGTGTTCCCCGGTGCGAGCGTGGTCATTCCTGATGACCACTCCCGTGATCCTCGTCCTGGAGGCCGACCCGCCGCCGCGCCTGGGCCGGCTGGCCGGCCGGGCCGTCGTCCGGTACGCCGACCGCCGGACGCTGGCCGGGCTGCTGCCCGGGGCGGACGTGCTGCTCGTCTGGGACTTCACCTCCGACGCGGTCCGCGAGGCCTGGCCCGGCGACGGGCCCCGCCCCCGCTGGGTGCACACCGCGAGCGCCGGGGTGGACCGGCTCCTCTGCCCCGAGCTCGCCGCCTCCCCCACCGTCGTCACCAACGCCCGGGGCGTCTTCTAGCTGCCGGTCGCCGAGTACGTCGCGGGACTGGTGCTCGCCTTCGCGAAGGACCTGCCGCGCACGCTGGAACTCCAGCGGCAGCACCGGTGGAGCCACCGGGAGACCCGCGGGCTCGCCGGCACCCGCGCCGTGGTGGTCGGGGCGGGCCCCGTCGGCCGGGAGATCATGCGGCTGCTGGACGCTCTCGGCGTCCAGGTGGCGCTCGTCGGGCGTACGGCGCGACGCACCATCCACGGCGTGGAGGACCTGGACCGGCTGGCGGCAGGTGCGGACTGGGTGATCGGCGCGGCCCCGCTGACCGACGCGACGCGCGGCATGTTCGACAGCCGCTTCTTCGGACTCCTCCAGCCCTCCGCGCACTTCGTCAACGTGGGGCGCGGGGCACTGACCGTCGAGGAGGACCTGGCCGAGGCCCTGCGCCGGCGGTGGATCGCGGGCGCCGCACTCGACGTGTTCCAGGAGGAGCCGCTGGGCTCGCGCAGCCCCCTCTGGGAGGTGCCCCGCCTGCTGGTCTCCCCGCACATGAGCGGGGACACGGCCGGCTGGCGCGACCGGCTGGGCGCGCAGTTCGTCTCGATGTACGAACTCTGGTCGGCGGGTGAGCCCTTGCCCAACGTGGTGGACATAAGGCGCGGTTACGTACCTTCCACCGATATCCCGGACTGATGGTCGGACATAACGGGTAGTCATGAAAGCGGACTGCGCGGGGAACACGCCCTGCGACCCGGCCGTCGCCCTCCGCCCATGACGAGACACGGGAAGGTCACCCTCCGGCCACCGTTCGATCACATGGCGACGCGTGCTGCATAGGCGTCCCGGATCGGGCAGGTGCTCACCCTGTCCGGACCGTTCGACACCCCCTATTTCTCCAGGAGACCGCGAACCATGGCTGACTTCCCTCACCTGTCCCGTCGAGGCTTCCTCAATCGATCTGCGGCTGTCGGAGGTCTGCTCGTCGTCCCGGGCCTGCTGTCCGCGTGCAGCAAGACCGACGCCGGTGCCGCGGACGGTGAGGGCGCGCTCGACAAGCTCCGCAAGCAGGGCTTCGTACGGGTCGCGTACGCCAACGAGGCCCCGTACGGCTACATGGAGGGCAAGGAGCTCAAGGGTGAGGCGCCCACCCTGCACCGGGAGATATTCAAGGCGCTCGGCGTCGACGAGCTGAAGCCCACGCTCTCGGAGTGGGACGGCCTCATTCCCGGTCTCCAGGCGGGCAAGTACGACGTGGTCAGCGCGGGCATGGCGATCACGCCCGAGCGCTGCGCCAACGCCCTCTTCTCGGAGCCGGAGTTCATCTCCCCCACTGCCCTGATGGTGAGGAAGGGCAACCCGAAGAAGGTCACCGACCTGGCGTCCGCGAAGGCGGCGGGGATCACCGTCGGCGTCATGTCCGGCGCGGTCGAGGCCTCGTACGCCAAGGGCGCGGGTATCGCCGAGGGCAAGATCAAGACGCTGCAGAAGCCTCAGGACGGCGCGGACGCTGTCAAGGGCGGCCGGATCGACGCCTTCCTGCTCACCGGCATCTCGCTGCGCTGGCTCGCCAAGACCAATCCGGACACCGAGGTCACCGAGGCGTTCGTCCCCGAGCTGGACGGCAAGCAGCAGTTCTCCCCGGGCGGCGCGGTCTTCCGCCAGGGCAACGAGGACCTGCGCGACTCCTTCAACCGCGAGCTCAAGAAGATCGTCTCGGACAGGTCGCGCTACGTCGAACTGCTCCAGGACTACGGCTTCGGCGCCACGGAGATCCCGCCGGCCACACTCAAGACGGCCGACCTGTGCAAGGGCTGACGAGGGCGGACCACACCGTATGAGCGACTTCTTCTCCACTCTCCTCGACGAACTGCCCCAGGTCGGCGCCGGCCTGTGGGTCACGGTCCAGGCCACCGTCCTGGGCTCCCTGCTGGCCCTGCTCCTGTCGTTCGCCCTGGGCCTGGCGGCCGGAAGCAGGCTGCTGCTGGTGCGCGGGGTCTCCCGTACCGTCGTGGAGTTCTTCCGCGGCACCTCCCTGTACATCCAGCTCTTCTGGCTCTACTACGCCATGCCCCAGCTGACGGGCTACGAACTGACGCCGCTGCTCTGCGGTGTCGTCGCGTTCGGCCTGAACTACGGGGCGTACGGCTCCGAGATCGTGCGAGGCGCGATCAACTCCGTGCCCCGCGCCCAGTACGAGGCAGCCGTGGCCCTGAACATGACGCCGCTGCACCGGATGCGGAAGGTGATCATGCCGCAGGCCTGGGTGCAGATGATCCCGTCCTTCACCAACCTGCTGATCCAGCTGCTGAAGTGCACGCCCCTGCTGTGGCTGATCTCCGCCGCCGACTTCATGACGACGATCGAGCACATCCGCAGCCTCACCGGTGAGACCCTCACCGCGTATCTGCTGCTGCTGGCCGTCTACTTCGTACTCGCCTACACGCTGACCCTGCTGATGAACCTGCTGGAGCGGTCGGCCAAGCGCCGGCTCGGCCTCCACACCGGCGGGCGCAGCCTGTTCAGGACCCGCACGGCCGAGGCCGTCACCACGGCCGGAGGTACCCGGTGAACCGGACATTCGACTGGGACGCGGCCGGGGACGCCCTTCCCCTGCTGCTCGAAGGATTCCGGGTCACGCTGCTCGCCACCGTGCTCGGCACGCTCGTGGCGGCGGTGCTCGGGCTCGCCGTGGCGGTCGCCGGCCGCGCGCCCTCGCGGTTCGTGACGGTGCCGGTGAAGGCGGTGACGGAGTTCGTACGCGCCACCCCGCTGCTGGTCCAGCTGGTCGGCGCGGCGGCCCTCTTCACCTCCGTCGAGCCGCTGACGATCGGCATCGTGGTGCTGGGCATCCACTACGCCGCGTACACCTCCGAGGTGTACCGGGCCGGGATCGACGGCGTGCCCAAGGGCCAGTGGGAGGCCTGCCGGGCGCTCTCGATGTCGCCCCGCCGCACCTGGCAGGCGGTGATCCTGCCGCAGGCGGTGCGCAACGTGCTGCCCGCCCTCGGCAACTACGCGATCTCGATGTTCAAGGAGACCCCGTTCCTCGCCGTGATCACGGTGCACGAGATGGTCTTCGAGGCACGCGCCTACGGCGCCGACCACTTCGCCTACACCGAGGCGTTCACACTCGCGGGACTGGTCTTCCTGGTCGCGAGCTACCCCACGTCGCTGCTGATGAGAAAGCTGGAGAAGCGCCTTGGCCACTGAACCCGCCCCCCTGGAGAAGACCGCCGCCGCGGCCGTGGACCCCCTGCTCACCGGTGTCGAGCCGCTCGTCCGGTTCGACAAGGTGGTCAAGCGCTACGGCGACCATGTCGTCCTGGACGAACTGGACTTCAGCGTGCGGCGCGGCGAGCACGTCACGCTGATCGGGCCCAGCGGCTCGGGGAAGACCACGATCCTGCGCCTGCTGATGACGCTGGAGAAGGTCAGCGACGGCGTGATCTGGGTGGACGGCTCGCCCCTCTCGCACGTACGCGGGCCGGACGGTTCACTCAAGCCCGCGGGCGAGAAGGAACTGCGCCGGTCCCGGAAGAAGATCGGGATGGTCTTCCAGCAGTTCAATCTCTTCCCGAACATGAAGGTCGTCCAGAACATCACCGAGGCGCCGGTCAACGTCCTCGGCATGGACAAGGACGAGGCCGAGTCGCGGGCCCGGGAACTGCTCGACCTGGTCGGGCTCTCCGGGAAGGTCGACGCCCACCCCTCCCAGCTGTCCGGCGGCCAGCAGCAGCGCGTCGCCATCGCCCGCGCGCTGGCCATGCGGCCGGAGATCCTCCTGCTCGACGAGGTGACGTCGGCTCTCGACCCCGAACTCGTGGCCGGGGTGCTGGATCTGCTGAGCGACATCGCCAGGTCCACCGACATCACGATGCTCTGCGTGACCCACGAGATGAACTTCGCCCGGGACGTGTCGGAGACGGTCCTGATGTTCGACGCGGGACGGGTCGTGGAGTCCGGTTCGCCGGAGAAAATATTCACCGACCCCGAACACGAACGTACGCGCGAGTTCCTCAACGCGGTGCTGTGACCTTGCCTTTGACATACGGCCCATGACCTTGGCACATGCCGAGCGGGTGCGCCCCAGCTGACGGGGCCGGGGCGCACCGCCAACTCCGCCACAGGGCCTGTAATTCGGCCATATGGCGACTATCGTGGATCGTGAGCTTGTGGTCACAACCTGGTAGAGCCCTGGAGGGGTAACCGTGGCGTTGAAGCCCGAGCCGAAGGCTCCGTTCCTCTCGGTGCAGTACGCCCTGCGGGTGCTGGAATCGGTGTCCACGCACGGCGACGGGGTGACGGCGGCCAGGATCTCCCGGGAGACGGGCCTGCCCACCGGGCATCTCGCCCCTCTACTGCTGACGCTGCGCCGCGAGGGGTACGTCGAGCAGATCGCCGACGGCGCGTACGTCGTCGGGCCCTCAATCCTGGAGCTCGGCTCCGGCACCGCCCGCAGGCGGGCCCTGGAGGCGAAGCTCCAGCAGACGCTGGTGCAGCTGCGGGACTCGGTCGGCGCGGCGGTCTACGTCAGCCGCTACGTGGACGGGGAGATCCGCGTCACACAGGTGGCCGACGGCCCGCGCACGCCCGCCGTCAACGAGTGGGTGGACTTCCGCTCGGCCGCGCACGCCAGCGCGATCGGCAAGTGCCTGCTGACGCAGCTCGACCGCAACGGCCGGCGCGACCACATGTCCCGGCACCGCATCGCACGGCTGACGTCGCGGACGATCACGAGCGAGAAGGTGCTCTTCTCGAAGCTGGACAGCCAGCCGGCGACGGTGCCGGTGCTCGACCTCCAGGAGTACGCCGTGGGCACGGTGTGCGCGGCGGTCCCGCTGACGGCGGGCTCGTCGGCGGGGTGTCTGGCGCTGTCGCTGCCGATCGAGCACGCGCACCGGCTGCGTGCCGCGGCGGACACCCTGAACCGGCGCGCGGCGCCGGTCCTGCTGTCGCTGTCCCTCTGAGGGGGCCCGGGGAGAGGTGCGGCCGGGGTCACACGGCGGGGTGCGGGCGCGTGTCATCAGCACCCCCGAGGACCAGGTATTATTTTCGAGTCAGCAGGCGCCGTTAGCTCAGTTGGTTAGAGCAGCTGACTCTTAATCAGCGGGTCCGGGGTTCGAGTCCCTGACGGCGCACAGACACCACAGTGGGCGGTCTCCTTCCGGGAGACCGCCCACTGTGCGTCGTGCCCTGCCGAGTCGTGTCAGAACTGCACGTCGGAGCACGCGTAGAACGCGTTGGTGGTGTCCGCGACGTTCCAGACGGCCAGGACGATGTGCTTGCCGGTCTTCTGGGTGGGCATCGAGCCCTGGTGGGTCAGCGTCGCCGGGGGCTGCTGGTTCCCGTACGGCACCGTCATGAAGGGCTGCGACTCCAGGGCCGCCCTGGTGAGCGGCTTGGTGGAGTCCCAGCCGTTCTTGGTGATGTAGTAGCGGAAGTCGCTCGTGGAGTGCCGGGCGGTGAACTGCCAGCGGAAGCTGTAGCCCTGCCCCGCGGTGACCTTGGTGGCGGGCCAGGCGCCGCCGCGCGGGTCGTCGAGCTGGGCGAACTGGCTGTTCCCACCGGAGCAGATCTTGCCGTCCGCCGGTCCTGCCGCCGGGAAGCCCTTGGGGCCCTCGACGCTCTGCGGCTCCCACTGGATGTTGCCGCAGTTGGCCACGGTGCCGTTGGCACAGAGCTTCTGCCGGCTGATGGGGGAATCCGTGTAGCCGTGACTGCTGGCGCTGCTGGTGGCGAACATGGAGACGCCCGCTATCGCCAGGCCGATGACGGCCGCGCTTGCCCTTTTCCGCATGCTGTGTCGCTCCTCGAGAACGTGGGGGATGTTCTGGGGATGTCCTGAGCCGTGCTGCGCGCAACGCTCGTGCGGTCTAGACCAAGTCCAGATTATTGACGCGGCATGAACATGTCCAGACCAATGTGGACCGGGTTTCGCCGCGTACCCGTGCCGCCGGGAGCGGTCACACGCCGTCCCCGCCGCTCCGGCCGGTGTAGAAGGCCACCGTCAGGTCCCTGACCAGTGCCTTGTGCTCGTAGGCGTCGAGCTCGACGATGCCGCGCGCCGTGAGCCTGCCGACCGTGTCGTCCACGGCGTCGACCACGGACGTCAGCACCGCGTCCCGGTGCCTCGCGTCGACGGCCGCCACCCGGCACCGCTGCATCGCCGCGGCGACCTCGGGGGCGTACTCGATGCCGGTCGGCTGCGCCGAGTACACCTCGACGCCCACGGGCACGCAGTCCGCCTTCAGCATCCGGGTCAGCGCGTCGCCCACCGCCTCCGCGTCGCGCAGGGTGCGGGTGTCCTCGTGGAAGGCGTCGGCGGGCAGTTGCGAGAGGACCCGGGCCAGGGCCGCCTCCACCTGGTCGCGCAGATAGCGCTCGTGGTCCGCGACGCCGAGGGCGGCGCGGGCGGTGTCCTTCACCCGCCAGACGACGAGGACCTCCACCCGCAGCGCGGTACCGCCGGCGTCGACGGCGGGCAGCGGCTCACTGCGCCAGTGCCGCAGGCGTACGTCGATCCGGCGGCGGCGCAGCAACGGGGAGATCCAGAGGAGGCCGGTGCGCCGGACACTCCCCCGGTAGCCGCCGAAGAGCGTCAGCACCGAGGCGTGTCCGGCCCGGCCCCGTCCCAGACCGCAGCACGTGAAGAGCACCACGGCCACCAGCAGGCCGAGCAGCGCCCAGGCCAGGGCCCCGATGCCGTGGTCGGGGCGCGCCGCGAGTCCGATCCGGCCGGTCACGGCGGCGGGCAGCGCGCCCTGCCACCACAGCACGGCGAGTCCGGCGGCCACCCCGGTGGCCGCCGTGAACAGCGCCGCCCAGCCGGGCAGCGCGGGGCCCGGCCGCTCGACGAGCCGGGGGTCGGCGAGCGGCGAGGGACGGGTGGGAGCCTGCACCTGGGGCGAACGCGGCACGGGCGGGCGGTGGTCACCGGACCGCCGTCCGCCCGTCCCGGCGGTGGCCCCCGCGGAGGCGCCGCCCGGACCGGCTGCCGTGGCGCCGGGGCCGTCGTCGCGGAAGAGCAGGTGCACGGGGATGGTCGCGGTGGTCTCGGTGGCGATGACGGGCTGGCGTCGCCCGGCGCCCCACCATGCGACCGGGTCCGCGGCGCCGACGGTGAGCGCCACCGGGGCACGCCCCTCGTCGCCGGCCGGCCGGGGAGCACCGGGCACGGTCTTCCGGGAGCCCGGCGCCACGGGTGCCGCGTCCGAGGGTTCTGCCTCACGCGCCGTCTCCGGCACCGCGTCGGACGGCTCATCCCTCACCGGCTCCGCGACCGGAGACGCGGGAGCACGCGCCGCCCCCGGCAGGACCGGCTCCGGCACCGGTTCGGGATCGGGGGCCGGCCCGTGCGGACCGGGCTCCGGGCCCGCGCCGAGATCGAGGTCGAGCTCCACCGGAGCGGCCGGGCCCACCACGGCCACCGCGTCCAGGGCCGGCCCCAGGTCGGCCGGGATGTACTCGTCCTCCGCGGCGGGAGGATCACCCGCCACAGGCATCGTGTCCGGCACCGCCGCCGTGGACTCCGCCACCGGATCCGGCTCCGCGCCGGGCTCCGGGAGCCGGGCCCCGTGCTCCGTCCCCGCGGGTCCCGGCACGTCCCCCGTGCCCGGCCCGGGCACGATCACCCGCGTGTCCCGCTCGCCCAGCTCGTCCCACTCGCCCCGCACGTTCTCCGTGGATCGCATTCCCGCCTCCGTCATGTCCGTTCCGTCACTGCAGCCGTCACGCGAAGAGCCGCCGCCATGTCTCCGGCCCCGGATAGCCGTCGGCCGCGCTCCCGCTCCAGCCCTGGGCACGCTGGAACGCCTCGACGTTGCGGCGGTCCGCCTCCGTCCAGCGCCGGCCGGGGCCCGTCACGTAGTGCGTGCCGTATCCCTTCCGGACGAGCTGGACGCCGAGTTCCCGGACGTGGTCGTTGGACTGCCCGGAGGCGAAGAAGCTCTTTCCCGGGTACGCCGCGGTCCCGCCCGGGGTGCTGCCGGTCCCGGCCGCGGGGATCCGGTGCCCGGTCCCCTTGACCAGCAGGCTCCAGGTGCCCGGCCCCGGGAGGCCGTCCGCGTCCTTGCCCTTCCACCCCTGCGCGAGCTGGAACGCCTGCGTCGCCCGCTTGTCCGCGTCGCTCCAGCGCGGCCCCGCCCCCGCCGTGTAGAAGCGCTTCCCGCCCTGGGCGATGAGCAGTTGCCCGAGCCGGGTGACGTGCGCGTTGTTCGTCCCGGGGCCGAACTTCGCGGCGCCGGGGAACGCGGTGGCCGAACCGCTGCCGCCCGCGCCGCTGACGATGCCCTTGTAGCGGTAGGCGACGTACTTCGAGGAGTTGCTCCAGTACGCCATCGGCGTCGTGGCCTTCCTCGCGTGCGGGCTGGTCTGCTCGTACGCGAGGTAGTGGGTGTGCGTGTGATCGGTCCAGCCGCCGAAGACCGTGACGTGCGAACCCACCGAGGGGTCCGCCAGGTTGTGGAAGAGGAGGATGTCGCCGGGCTCCAGATCGGCCCGGGCGATCTTCGTACCGAAGGCGGCGAGGCTTCCGGTCCACTCGTTCGTACCGAGGTTCCACGCCATCGACACGAAGCCCGAGCAGTCCTGGCGGTAGCCGTCCGACCAGTACGCCGCCATGTCGTAGGGGACCTTCGCCGTCACCCATTTCTGGGCGCGGCTGATGATGTCGGTACGCGTCGTCGTGCGCTGCGTGGTGTCGGGGGCGGAGGGCGGGCCCGAGGCTCCGCTGCCGCTCAGGGGCCCCACCGTGCCCTGCGGGCTGCCCGGCTGGGGGTCCACCGCCATGTCGGCGCGCGGGCCCCGGCCGGCGGCGGTCGCGGCGGCCTGGCCCGCCCCGCAGGACAGGACCACCCCGGCGGCGGTGACCATGACCAGCGCCCGTCGCGCACCGTGCGCGGCGGGGTGGCCGCCCTGGCGCACGGGCAGCGCCGCGGCCGTACGACGCTGCCGGGCGCAGCCCGGACAGCCGCAGTCGGCGGGGGGTTCGTACTCCTCGAAGACCGGCACAGTCATGCGACTCTTCCCTTCGGCAGTCGTCCAGATCTTCCGTGGATCAACATTCCCGGCGTATCTCATGTTGACTGACTAAAGGGACAAAACGACCATCCGACAGGCCGTACGGAGAGGAATTGGTCAGGAGCACTCTCCCGAGTCCGGTAAAGTTCTCCAGGTCAGCAGGCGCCGTTAGCTCAGTTGGTTAGAGCAGCTGACTCTTAATCAGCGGGTCCGGGGTTCGAGTCCCTGACGGCGCACGCAACATCGAGGCCCCCTCACCGAGTGTGAGGGGGCCTCGCTGCTGTGCGCGACGGCGCACGGCGCGCCTCGGGGTCGCCTTTCGCCACCCCTGTATGCCTTCTTCACGGTATTCACCAGAACCGCACGCATGTGGGGTGAACCGCCTGTTTCGTCCTTGCGTTCGTGCCGCACGGCCCGCGATCCGACCCCCCGGGGTCGGAGAACGGCGGCATCGGAGCCTTCCGGGACGGTCCGGCCGCGAGGGCCTCCACATCCGCGCGCCGTCGACCGGAGGGGCCGCAGACCGCATTCCGTGGCGGGCCGGGCTCCGGACGCTCCCGCCCGGATCCGGACATCCTGCCGTAATCACTCGGGGCTCCGGGCCGGGTCGCCCTATGGTGTCGTGTCAGTGAACGACCCGACCTCCC
>Ga0164307_10000289_pt1 | contig 22786 bp, 19 predicted proteins | sample Whisoiple_243_MG_FD_110214 | JGI IMG/M metagenome (GOLD analysis project Ga0164307, IMG submission 110214) | Soil microbial communities amended with fresh organic matter from upstate New York, USA - Whitman soil sample_243_MG | ecosystem: Environmental > Terrestrial > Soil > Unclassified >...
GCGCACGCCTTCACCGCATGGCGGTTCGGCGACCACGGGGTCGCGATGCGCGGCTACCTGACGTTGAACCCGTTGAGGTACACGCACCCGGTGCTGTCGCTGGTGCTGCCGATCGTGTTCATCGCGCTCGGCGGTATCGGTGTGCCCGGCGGCGCGGTGTACGTCCGGACGTCGTTCATGACCAACAGGCAGAAGACGATCGTCAGCCTTTCAGGGCCGCTGACCAACGTCGCGTTCGCGGTGGTCCTGCTCGCCGTCACGGCGCTGTTCTACGACCCCGACCACAATGTGTTCTGGGCGGGCATGGCGTTCTCGGGTTTCCTTCAGGTCACCGCCGCTGTCCTCAACCTGCTACCGGTGCCGGGCCTCGACGGCTACAGCGCGCTGGAACCGCACCTGAGCGAAGAGACCCAGCGCGCCCTTGCGCCCGCCAAGCAGTGGGGACTGTTCATCCTTCTGATCCTGTTCATCGCGACGCCGCTGAGCCAGTACTTCTTCGCCGTCATCACCTGGTTCGTCGACCTCTCGGGCGTGGAGAGGTTCCTGGTCGGGTCCGGCCTTCGGCTCACGCAGTTCTGGTCGGCCTGGCTCTAGCAACCAGCGCCTTGCGACATATGCGTCATTACGCATAGATTGTGTGCATGGGTGCGGGCCACAGTCACGGAGACGCCGACACCCGTATCAGCCGGATGCTCATCGCCGCCGGAATCCTGTCGGTCTTCTTCGTCATCGAGCTGACGACCGCACTCCTGATCAACTCGATCGCGCTGCTGGCCGACGCGGGGCACATGCTCACCGATCTGGTCGCCATGTTCATGGGCTTGACGGCGGTGCTGCTCGCCCGGCACGGCAGTGCGTCGCCCAAACGGACCTACGGCTGGCACCGCGCGGAGGTGTTCACCGCCGTCGCCAATGCCGTACTGCTGTTGTTCGTCGCGGGCTTCATCCTCTTCGAGGCGTTCGAGCGGCTCGGAGACGCCCCAGACATCCCCGGTGTGCCGATGATCGTCGTCGCGTTGGCGGGTCTGATCGCCAACGCCATCGTCGTGATGCTCCTTCGCTCGCACTCGGAGTCCAGCCTCGCCGTCAAGGGCGCGTACATGGAGGTCGTCGCCGACACCGTCGGCAGCGTCGGTGTGCTCATCGCAGGCATCGTCACGGTGACCACCAGCTGGCCGTATGCCGACGTCGTGGTCGCGGTGTTCGTCGCATTGTGGGTGCTGCCGCGCGCGATCGCGCTGGCGCGGGCGGCGCTGCGGATCCTGTCGGAGTCCTCCCCCACTCACATCGACGTCGAGGAGCTGCGCACCGCGCTCTGCGCGGTCGACGGCGTGACCGAGGTGCATGACCTGCACGTGTGGACGCTGGTGCCCGGCAAGGACATGGTCACCGCGCATCTGACGTCGACCGCAGACTCGGCGAAAGTGCTCGATGAGGCCAAGGCCGTACTGACGGCACGAGGCCTCGAACATGCGACGGTGCAGGTCGAGCCGCCCGATGCCGCAGGCGACTGCAACTGCGAAGCCAGCTGGTAGCTAGAGCCCCAGTTCGCCGCGTGCGGCCGGATCGCAGTCGTCGAGCAGATCGAGGCAGCGGGCGTGCTCATCGGACTCGCCGATCGCATCCGCCGCCTTCGCCAGAACGGCCACGCACCGCAGGAAGCCCCGGTTCGGCACATGCGAGTAGGGGACGGGCCCAAATCCTTTCCAGCCGTTGCGCCGCAACTGGTCCAGGCCGCGGTGGTAGCCGGTCCTGGCGTACGCGTACGCGGTGATGGCCTTGTCGTCGGCCAGCGCACGCTCGGCGAGCTCCGCCCACGCCACCGAAGCGGTGGGGTGAGCCGCAGCCACGATCGCCGGCTTCTCGCCGGCTTCGAGCTCCGCCTCGGCCGCACTGTCGCCGGGAAGAAGGACTGGATCCGGTCCCAGGAGATCACCCATCCGCGTCATGGGCCCTATTGTGCCGTGGGGCAACTAAGCTCGTGCAGAGACCGTCGGCCGAGCCGACAGACGCCGATGGTACGGGAGGACTGCTGCAGGGATGTCACACCCATCAGGGCCCGACCAGGGGAACGGTACGGCCGAGAAACCGGCCGTCGACATATCGACACCAGGGCAAGAGTCGCCGTCCGAGGACAGCGCCCCGACCGAAGCGGCGCCGATCGTCGAGGAGCACCCCACCGAAGTGATGGCGGTGGAGGACACCGGTGCGGTGGACTCGGAACCCGCGACCGAGGAGCAGCCCGCCGAGCGGAGGTACACCGCACCGTCGGCAATGGACTCGTCGGCGACCAAGTTCATCGAAACCAATCCTGAGCCCGCCACCGAGATCATCTCGACGCCCAACGGGCCGCTGTCGTCCGACAAACCTGTTGCGCCGCTGATGATTCCGGGACGTGACGACGCACCCAAGCCTCCCGGCCGCAATCGCAGCTGGGGCTGGGTGGTGGCGCTGATCCTGGTGATCGCCGCGCTGGCCGCCGTCGCGATCCTGGGCACCCTTCTGCTGACCCGCGATTCCGATTCGAAGGCGTCGCAGGAGGAGATGGTCCGCACCACCATCAAGAACTTCGACGTGGCGGTCCAGAAAGGTGATCTGGCCACCCTGCGCAGCATTACCTGCGGCGCCACCCGCGACAGCTACGTCAACTACGACGACCGCGCATGGACCGACACCCACGCCCGCGTCGCCGCGGCCAAGCAATATCCAGTCGTCGCCAGCATCGACCAGGTCGTCGTCAACGACGACCACGCCGAGGCCAACGTGACGACGTTCATGGCGTACGCGCCGCAAACCCGGTCCACCCGCAGTTTCGACCTGCAGTTCCGCGACGACCAGTGGAAGATCTGCCAGGCGCCCAACAACTAGCCGACCGACACGCTCCGGCCCGCGCTGTGCAGGTCGTTGCACGCCTCGACGACCCGCTCCGACATGGAGGCCTCGGCCTTCTTCATGTAGCTGCGCGGGTCGTAGACCTTCTTGTTGCCGACTTCGCCGTCGATCTTCAGCACGCCGTCGTAGTTGGCGAACATGTGCCCTGCGACGGGACGGGTGAACGCGTACTGGGTGTCGGTGTCGACGTTCATCTTGACCACGCCGTAGCGCAGCGACTCCTCGATCTCCGACTTCAGCGAGCCGGACCCGCCGTGGAACACGAAGTCGAAAGGCATTGCGTCGTCAGCCAATCCGAGCTTGGCCGCGGCCACCTTCTGACCTTGCTGCAGAATGTCGGGGCGCAGTTTGACATTGCCGGGCTTGTACACGCCGTGCACGTTGCCGAACGTCGCGGCCAGCAGATAGTGCCCGTGCTCGCCCGCCCCGAGTGCTTCGATCGTCTTCTCGAAGTCCTCCGGGGTGGTGTAGAGCTTCTCGTTGATCTCGGCCTCGACGCCGTCCTCCTCCCCGCCGACGACGCCGATCTCGATCTCGAGGACGATCTTGGCGGCGGCCGCCTGCTTCAGCAGTTCCTTGGCGATCGTCAGGTTCTCGTCGATCGGCACCGCCGAGCCGTCCCACATATGCGACTGGATGAGCGGGTTGCCGCCGTCGGACACCCGCTTCGCCGAGATCGCCAGCAGCGGCCGGACATAGGTGTCCAGCTTGTCCTTGGGGCAGTGGTCGGTGTGCAGCGCGACGGTGACGGGGTATTTCTCGGCGACGATGTGCGCGAACTCGGCGAGCGCCACCGCCCCGGTGACCATGTCCTTGATCCCCAGCCCGGAGCCGAACTCCGCGCCGCCGGTCGAGAACTGGATGATGCCGTCGCTGCCCGCATCGGCGAACCCCTTCAGCGCGGCGTTGATCGACTCCGATGAGGTGCAGTTGATCGCGGGAAACGCATACGAGTTCTCCTTGGCGCGGGCCAGCATCTCGGCATAGACCTCGGGGGTGGCGATGGGCATGGGGCCGTCCTCTCGCTGGTTCAACTGTGCACCCGCAGTATGTCAAGGCGAGGCGTGCTGAGCAGCCCCTACCCGACACGCCGGTATCTTGGTGAGCCATGACCAGCACCACGGTGATGTTGATGCCGGATTTCCTCGACCCGATCAAGCTCATCGGCTACTTCGGCGCGTGGGCCCTGGTCGGGCTGCTGGTGGTCATCTTCGTCGAGTCGGGCGTGCTCTTTCCCGTCCTGCCCGGCGACACCCTGCTCTTCGTGGCGGGAATGCTGGCCGCAGGCACCGCGGCCGCAGGCCAGGCCAACTTCGCGCTGTGGCAGCTGCTGGTCTTCATCCCGATCGCCGCCATCCTCGGTGGCCAGGTCGGCTACTTCATCGGCCGGTACCTGGGCACCACGATGTTCAAACCCAACGCACGCATCCTCAAACAGCGCTACCTGGACGAGGCCCACGCATTCTTCGAACAGCGCGGGCCGTTCGCGATCGTGATCGCCCGATTCGTGCCGATCGTGCGGACGCTGGCGCCGATTACCGCGGGGGCCGCCAAGATGAGCTACGGCGTCTTTACTCTCTTCAATGTCATCGGCGCCGTCGTGTGGGGCGTGGGCCTGACGCTCCTCGGATACGGGCTGGGTCAGTTCGAGATCATCCAGAAGCTGCTCGAGCCGATCTTCATCTTCATCGCCGTGGCCTCGATCACCCCGATGATCATCGAGTGGTACAAGCGGCGAAAAGCCGCCAAGGCGGCCGGGAGTTCGACCACCGGACCGTCGGCTGAGCAGCCCTCCTGACCGCTACTGCGGCCACCTGCCGCCCTCGTGATGGATCCGCCCGTCGACGTCGGCCAGCGGGCGACCCCCGCCACCCCACCGCCTTGCGATGATCTCCGCGGCGATCGACACCGCCGTCTCCTCGGGCGTCCTCGCGCCGAGATCCAGCCCGATCGGACTGGCCAGCCTGCCCAGCTCGGACTCGGTCAGGCCCGCCTCACGCAATCGGGCCAGCCGGTCATCGTGGGTACGTCGTGAACCCATCGCGCCCAGGTAGCCGACCTCGGGGAGGCGCAAGGCCACCTCGAGCAGGGGAACGTCGAACTTCGGGTCGTGGGTGAGTACGCAGATGACGGTGCGCGCGTCGATCTCGCCCGCGTCGTGCTGTGCGGCCAAATAGCGGTTGGGCCATTCGGCGACGACCTCGTCGGCGGTGGGAAATCGCGCAGCCGTGGCGAACACCGGCCTGGCGTCGCAGACGGTGACCCGGTAGCCGAGCAGCGATCCCTGCCGGGCAAGCGCGGCGGCGAAGTCGATCGCGCCGAAGATGAGCATCCGTGGTCGTGGCGCATAGCCGGCCACGAACACCTCCATGCCCGCACCACGGCGCTGACCGTCGGGGCCGTAAGTGAGCACCTCGCTGCGCCCCGAGGCCAGCAGTCCTGCGGCGTCGTCGATGACGGCCCCGTCGGCACGCTCGCTGCCCAAGGTGCCGTGAGTCGAGTCGGCGCCGACGACCAGCCTGCGTCCCACCCAGTCGGGATCGGAATGGGTGATGACCGTGGCGACCGCGACCGGCCGATGGGCGGCGATGTCATCGGCCACCGTCTTGAGCTCGGGAAAAGTGGTCACCGAAACAGGTTCGACGAAGACGTCGATGACGCCGCCGCAGGTCAGCCCGACGGAGAACGCGTCGTCGTCGGATATCCCGTAGCGCACGAGTCGCGAAGTGCCTTCGCGCACAACTTCATTGGCGGCCTCGTATACGGCTCCCTCGACGCATCCGCCGGATACCGAACCACTGACGGAGCCATCGGGCGCCACCACCATCGACGCGCCGGGCGGTCGTGGGGCCGACTGGAACGTACGGACGACTGTGCCGACCCCCGCGGTGCCGCCCGACTCCCAGACGTCCAGCAGCTCCGCCAGCACGTCACGCATCTCGGCTCTCCTCCAGGGCACGAATCAGGCTGGCGGCGTCCCAGGGTCCCTTGTGCCGCCCGCCGTTGACGAAAAAGGTCGGCGTCGAGTTGAGGTCCATCACCTCGGCGTCCTGCGCGTCGTCCTGCACCCGGTGCACCACCCTCGATGCATGGACGCGGACGTCCTTGTCGAACCGTTCGATGTCGCAGCCCGCGGTGACGGCGTAACGGTAGATATCCGACCACTCGAGATCGTCCTGATGGCTGAACAACTCGCGTGCCATCTCCCAGAACCTGCCCTGCGACGCAGCCGCCTCACTGGCCCGTGCCGCGTCGAACGCGCGCGGGTGCACACGTTCCAATGGTAGGTGTCGCCACACGTAGCGCAGTTCGCCGCCGAAATGTTCGCGCACCTGGTCTATCGATCCGGTGGCGCGGCTGCAGAACGGGCACTCGAAATCGCCGTACTCGACGAGGGTCAGCGGCCCATCGACTTCGCCACGGATATGGTCGCGTTCGGGGTCGACAGGCCGAACCAACTTCATGCCGACCGCCTGCGGCGGGCTGATCCAGTCGGTGATCCGGAAGATCGCCCAGCCCAGCAGGAATGCCAGCAGCGACGCCAGCAGCACGCCGACCCTGGCCTCGTCCTGTCGCAGCGGATCGCTGATCGCGATGTCGATGATGAAAAGCGAGATGGTGAAGCCGATTCCGGACAGCGCCGCCCCGCCTGCGATCCGGCGCAATGTCAGGCCCGGTGCGAGCTGGCCCCAGCGAAGCCGGGCAACCAGCCATGTCGCAGTGGTGATGCCGATCAACTTACCGAGCACAAGGCCCGCGACGATGCCCCACGTCAGCGGTGACCGCATCGCCGCGGACATCGTCTCTGCGGTCAGCCGGACGCCCGCGTTGACCAATGCGAAGAGCGGCAGGACGAGGAATGACACATAGGGGCCGAACTGGGTCTGTAACCGCTCGTTGATGGAAATCGAGTCCCGCAGGCCGCGACTCGCGGCGCGGGCATAGTCGGAGTTCGGCGACTGCCGGAAGGCGCGAATCAGGTCGACGGTCTCCTCGACCTGCCTGCGCTCGGGGGTGAACACCGGGATCAGCAGCGCGATCGCAACGCCCGCCAGCGTCGGGTGGACCCCGCCCGCGTACAGCGCCACCCACAGCGCGAAGCCGATCACCGCGTAGGCGGGACCGCGGCCGGCGGGAAGGTAACGCACCAGTGCGATCGCAGCGATCAGGAGTACTGCGACGAGCAGCGGCCCGAGCCGGATGTCGTCGGAGTAGAACAGCGCGATCACCGAAAGAGCACCGATGTCGTCGACGACAGCGAGCGTGAGCAGGAAAAGCCGCAGCCGTGCAGGGAATTTCGGGTTGATGATGGCCAGCGCACCGATCAGGAATGCGGTGTCGGTGGAGATCACCACACCCCACGCGTTGGCGTTGTCGCCCGACGAATTGATCATCAGGAAGATCAGCGCGGGCACGGCAAGACCTGCGACGGCCGCGAGCACCGGAACTGCCGCGCGTGCGCGGTCGGTCAGCTGACCGATGGTGAACTCGGCCATCACCTCGAGGCCGACGACGAAGAAGAAGAAGGTCATCAAGCCGTCGTTGATGAGGTGCTTGACCGTCATCTCGAAGTGCATGTCGCCGAAGCTGAAGCCGACGTGTGTCTCCAGCAATGCCCAATAACTCTGCGACCAGGGCGAATTCGCCCACAGGATCGCAACCACTGTGGCCGCCAGCAGCAGGCCCGCGGCGCTGTTCTCGGTTGAGGTCTTGACCTTCGGGTCGCGGCTGAAGCGACTGGGCAGCATCCGGACGATGCGTGGGACGCCGCCTGCGCTCGAATCTCCCGCTTCGACGCTCACGCCCGGGCGTGCTCCGCAAAGACGCCGAGCAGGTCGGGTTTGTCGACGGCGCTTGCCGACACCACATCGGCAGGTTCGGCGCCGAGCAGGATTCGTTTGATCGGAATCTCCAGCCGCTTGCCGGTCATGGTGCGGGGAATACCCGGCACGCCGAGGATGTCGTCTGGCACGTGGCGCGGTGATGCGCCGTTGCGGATGGCGGCGGTGATCTTGTTGCGCAACTCGTCGTCCAGCTCGGCGTCACCGGCCAGGTGCACGAACAACGGCATCCAGTAGCCGCCGTCGTCCTGTTCGACGCCGACCACAAGACAGTCCTGAACCTCGGAGAGCGATTCGACCGCGTTGTAGATCTCGGCGCTGCCCATCCGGACACCCTGACGGTTCAGGGTGGCATCCGAACGACCGTGCACCACAACCGATTCGCGGTCGGTGATGGTGATCCAGTCACCGTGACACCAGACGCCGGGATACTTGTCGAAATAGGCCTTGCGGTAGCGGCTGCCGTCGCCGTCGTTCCAGAAGAACACCGGCATCGACGGCATCGGCTGGGTGATCACGAGCTCGCCGGCTTCGCCCACCACCGGCGTGTTCGCGTCCGTCCACGCCTGCACATCGGCGCCGAGGCAGATGACGTTCAGCTCGCCCGCGACGATCGGAACGGTCGGGCAGCCGCCGATGAACGCGGTCACCACATCGGTTCCGCCGCTCATCGACATCACGGGCACCGGGCGACCGACGCCCTCCTGGATCCATCGGAACCCCGAAGCCGGTAGCGGCGATCCCGTCGAGCCCACGCCGCGCAACGCGTCGAGCCGATACTCCTCGCCGGGGCGGCACTCCTCCTTGGCGCAGCCGAGGAAATAGCCTGCGCCCGCACCGAACAGGGCGACATCGTGGTCGGCGACGACCTTCCACATGCTGTCGGTCCGCGGATAGGTCGGGCTGCCGTCGTAGAGCACCACGGTCGCGCCGACGAGCAGCCCGGAGACCAGAAGGTTCCACATCATCCAACTGGTGGTCGAGTACCAACAGAAGCGCTCGCCGGGTTTGAGGTCGGCGTGCAGGCTCAGGTACTTGAGGTGCTCGAGCGTCACCCCGCCGTGGCCGTGCACAATGCCCTTCGGCGTGCCGGTGGTCCCGGAGGAGAAAAGCACCCACAGCGGGTGACCGAACGGCACCGGGGTGATCTCCAGCGGCGCGTCGAGATCGAGGACCTTAGACCACGGCGTGACGTCGTCGGACGCGGTGGTGCCCAGCCGCGGCACCAGGACGGTGGCCTTCAATGTCGGCAGCTTGGAACGGATCTCGGCGACTTCGGAGCTGCGGTCGTGACGCTTCCCGGCGTACACCGAACCGTCGCTGGCCACCAGGACCGCGGGCTCGAGCTGGCCCAGCCGGGCCACCACACCGTCGACGGCGAGGTCCTGGTTGCACACCGCCCACGTCGCGCCGACGCTGGCCGCCCCGAGGAACGCGGCGACCGCTTCGCCGATGTTCGGCAGGTATCCGACGACCCGGTCGCCCGGCTTGACGCCGAGCCTGCGCAGGTAGTTCGCGAACGCGGCGGTCTCCTGGCGCAGCCGTGCCCACGACCACTCTGTCGAGCCGTCCTCCCCTGCCACCACAAGCGCCGGGTACTCGTCGGTCTCGTGCCGGAACGCCTCGATCGCGTAGTTCAGTGTTGCGCCCGGAAACCATTGCGCCCCAGGCATTTCCCGATCGGCCAGCACGGTGTCGGCCGGCGTGCTCGCGCGGATGTCGAAGAAGTGCCACACGGCGTCCCAGAACCACGCGATGTCGTCCAGCGACTTCGCCAACAGCTGGTGGTAGTCGTCGAACTCGCCGCGGCCGGTCTCGGCGAGCCATGCCATGAAGCGGGTGACGTTGGCGCGCTCGACGGTTTCTTCGTCCGGAATCCAGCCGCCGGGTTCGGTCATTCCGAAGTGCCCTCCGTGTCTGGATTGCTCTCTCCGTTCGCAGAGATGGCGTGCGCCGCCTCCATCAACATCCAGCCCGACAGCTGCACCGACAGATCGCGCTCGGGGATCGAGGACGAGTTGACGGCGCCCTCGACGAACTGGGCGTCCTGGCCACCCGCCACGGGCAGCTCGGCGTTGCGGTCCCAGAACGGTCCGAACAGCGGCAGGCCGTCAAGGGTCTGACGGTAGTCCCACGCCGACTGAGCGGAGGAGATCACGATGTTCTGCGCGGTGGCTATGGCGGCCGTGTCTTCCGGTGAATTGTTGGGCAGCGTGGTGACGACCAGCGCCAAGTAGCGGGCGGTCACCCCGTTGAACAGCCCGCCGTCGCCGCCGCCCGCTCCCTTGATCACACCGTCGGGGGCCATCTCCTTGTCGATCGCGGCGACGAGGCGGTGCACGCGCTGCGCATGCTCGGGGTCCTCGGTGCGCGCGGCGAGCTCCGTCTCCAGCCCGAGCACGACGCCCTGGCAGTAGGTGTACTGGGCGCGCACCATCGAGCCTGCCTTGATGCCGTCGAACACCAGGTGGGTCTCCGGGTCGATCAGGGTCTCGTCGATCCAGTCCGCCATCTGCTGGGCACGCCGCAGCCGGTCGTCATAGCGCGCCAGGAAAATGCCTGCAGGCCCGTTGGCCGGGGCGTTGAAGAACTGGTCCTGCTTGCGCCACGGGATGCCGCCGCCGTCCTCGGGCACCCATGCGTTGACGAACTGGTCGCAGAGCTTCTTGAGCGCACGGGGCTTCTCGACGCCTGCGAGCCTGCCTGCCCGCTCCAGTGCGAGCGCCAGCCACGCCATGTCGTCGTAGTAGTCGTTGACCCAGGACCCGTTGTTACGCAGTCGATGTGACCGGATCTGCCGCTTGATCTTGGTTTCTCGTTCGGGTTGCGGGTCGCGCAGCTGCGCGTCGACGAGGTTGTCCAGCAGATGCGCCTGCCACCAGTAGTGCCAGGTGCCGAAGGTGAGATCCTTGCGCGTGGGCGGAAATCCGACCATTCCGAGCTGGGTGCCGGGCAGCGCCCAGAGCCGTTTCAGATGGCGCTTGGCGACGGCGGCTTCCGCGCTCGACGCCCGATTTGCCCATACCTGATCCATGTCGTAGATCCTGCCCTACCAGGCCCGGGATATGTCGCCGTGTTCCCTGATCCAGGTGTGCATCGCGATGCCTGAAGCGACGCCCGCGTTGATGCTGCGGGTCGACCCGAACTGGGCGATCGACACCGTCATCGCGGCACCCGCGCTGGCCTCCGCGGTGATGCCGGGGCCCTCCTGCCCGAAGACCAGGAGGCATGCCGCGGGCAGTCCGGTCTCCTCGAGGCGGCGCGCACCGGGGACGTTGTCGACGGCGACGACGGTCAGCCCGCCGTCCGCCGCGAATGCCAGCAGGTCAGCGGTCGTGTCGTGGTGGCGCAGCCGCTGATAGCGGTCGGTCACCATGGCGCCGCGGCGGTTCCAGCGCCGCCGTCCGACGATGTGCACGGTGTCGACGGCGAATGCGTTGGCGGTCCGCACCACCGAGCCGATGTTGGCGTCGTTGCCGAAGTTCTCGATCGCCACGTGCAGTCGGTGGCGACGGGTGTCGATATCGGCGACGATCGCCTCGCGGGTCCAGTACCGGTAGGCGTCGACGACGTTTCTGGTGTCGCCGTCGCGCAGCAGCGCCTGGTCGTACCTGGCATCGGTCGGCAACGGGCCCTGCCATTGGCCGACACCGGGGGCCTCACCCCACTCCGTCGGCCCCGGAACCGCTTGGCCGGCGACATCCGGCGGAAGTTCAGTCATCGGTGGTCCACAAGCCGGCGTGCGTGCCGACGAGGGACACCGACGCGTAGAGCGCTGCAGCCTCCATCTCGCCCTGCGTGCACAACGACGCGCGTACCGAGACGGCGTCCAGCGAGGCGTCGGGCAGCACCAGCAGCGATGCGCCGTAGATGTCGCACGCGTGGGACAGGCCGGGGGCCGGCATCGTGGGCGCGACCAGCACCATCATCGGACCGCCGCGGGTCGCCGACTCGTCGCGGTATCGCGCTGCCAGACCGGTGATTTCGAGGCCCAGCAGCATGTAGCCCTTGCCGTTGAACGCGGCCGGGTCGCCCAGCGCGCCGACATCGATCTGTGCGCCGTCGGCATGGAACGCGTCGACGCTCGTCGTGCTGATCGAGAGGCCCGCGTCGTTCTCGTTGGTCTGCGGCAGCCCGACCGGGTAGGCGGCGCCGTAGGAGACCGTGGTGCCCGCCATCCGGTCCTTCGGCGAATACACGTAGGCGCCGCGTACCTGGGACTGGTCACGCATCGGGCCGATGCACACCGTGCCGGACAGCCGGTCGGGCGTCGGCGCCGCGGCGGGCTGGACCGCCAGGTTGGTGACGTCCCGGCAGCCGCCGATCGCGTTGGCCTCCAACGGATGCGCAAGCGCGCCGTACAGGCCGAACCGGATGTCTGACGGGTTGGCATGCGGCGCATCGGCCTTCGTCGGTGATGCGTCGATGTCGAAGAGGACGTAGTCGCCGTCGAACCGGAGGTTGGACAACGACATGTTCCAGCCGAGCACCGCGAGCGATTCGCCGACCGCGGCTGACTGCACGCCGTAGGCGTGCGCACCGCCGCCGTCATCGCCCGAGCATGCCGACGTCACGAACAGCACGGCCGCCGACAGCAGCGCGACTAGTGCGCGCACCGAGACTCAGGTACGGCCACGGCCCTTGGCCACCTTTTTGTTGATGCGGCGCACCAGGTTTCGCGGTACCAACCGGCCCGCGGTGGTGAGTGCCTTGTACTGCACGCCGGGGACGATGACGACGTTGCCCTTCGCGGCGTCGGCGAGACAGTCCCGCACGACGTCTTCCACCTCCAGCCACAGGAATGACGGGGTGCCGTCCATCTCGATGCCCGCCCGCTCGTGGAACTCGGTGCGCACGAAGCCGGGGCACAACGCGTGCACGCCGACGCCCGTGCCGCCGAGGCCGTTGGCCAGACCTTCGGTGAACGACACCACCCATGCCTTGGACGCGGAATAGGTCGATCCACGTCCGGGCAACAGCCCCGCGACGCTGGCGACGTTGATGACGGTGCCCTCCGCCGCGTCCAGCATCGGCGGCAGCGCGGCGTGCGTCAGCTGCATGACCGCGGTGACGTTGACGTCCAGCTGTGACTGCAGCACCGACAGGCTCGCGGTCCAGAACTCGCCGGAGGTGCCGAAGCCGGCGTTGTTGACCAGCACCCGAACCCCTGCGGAGAGCCGGTCGGCGACCTTGGCGCGGTCAGCCGCTTCCGCCAGGTCGGCGGGCAACACCTCGACGGTGGCGCCTGCCTCGTCGTGCAGCTCGGCGGCGAGCAGCTCCAGCCGCTCGACATCGCGGGCGACCAGAACCAGGTCGTATCCGTCGATGGCGTAGCGCCGCGCAAAACCCGCTCCAAGACCGGATGTCGGTCCGGTGATCAAAGCGACGGGACGCGGCATGCAGACAGGTTACTTACCGCTGATAGTGCGGTGACTGGCGGCCGTTTCGCGGTGGCTGACGGCGCAGGGCCGGGTCCGAGCGGTCGGCGTCGGCGGGCGGCTGGGCATACCGCGCCTCGCTGGGCGCCGGCTTGGCCGGGCGGCCGGGTGCGGCGGCCCGACGGGCTGGTTGGCCCGCCGCAGCGCCGGTCTGCGGTATCGGCGGCAACACCCGCAGCAGGTCGTTGAATTGGCGCACGGTCCGCAGGCCCTCGTCCCACTGGGCGCGTGTGCTGGTGACCGGCATGCTGACCAGCGTCCAGTGCTGCTCGTTCCACATGATCTCGGCGCAGTCGGGCGCGGTGTGGGCGAACGTCACCATGCGGCGATCGCAGGCGCGCCGCGCGGCGTCGAGGTTGGTGGAATACACCATCCGCGGGCCGATCGCGCCGAGCAGCCAGATGTCGTTCTCGCGCGGTTCCTTGATGCCCTTGAGCCGCAGATCGACCACGACGTTGGTGCCGACCTTGCGGTGAAGGGCGATGACCGTCGCGACATCCTCGAGGTCGAAGATGAATACCGCCTCGCCACGGATCTGTCCGAGCACCACGTTCTTGGCGCTGATGTCGCCGACAGTCGACATGACGCCGCGCTTCCAGCGCCGGATCAGGTCGTCCGACTCGTGCTCGTAGTCGAAGCCGTGCGACTTGGCCCACGACTTACGACGCCGTCCCAAACCGCGCCGACGATCGATGTCGACGTAGAGCAACACGGCCGCACCCACGAAACAGAGTGCAGACAGCGTGAACCAGAGGGGGACCATTACCCCTAGCCTATCTGCTCAGGGGTATATAGCCAGAACTCGAGCAGGTCACAACCCAATTACGCGTGCCCCCATGCGTCACATCCGCCCACTACTAGACCGCGAGCAGGCGTTCGAAGAATTCCCGGTAGCGCTTGAGCGCGATTCGCAGGTCCTCGGTCGAGACCTCTTCGCCCCGACTCCACTGCTCCTCGAGGTGCGCACGGGCGCCGGAGAAGGACGTCGTGAGCTTGTCGACGACATCGGCGACCAGTCCGTCGGCCTTCTGCACGCAGTCGCGGGGATCGTCGACGAAGGCCGACTGCACCTCGACCCAGCGGGCGCGCATGCCCGTCAGCTCGCCGTCGGCGAACAGCATCGCATCAGACGAGTCGGCTGTGTCGGCGCGAACGTGGCTGGTGTCTTCGCGCGCATGGCTGGTGTCGTCGGGTGCGTGACCGGTATCGACAGGTGGCTGGTGCGCCTCGGCAGGCGACTCATAGGTCTCGGCGGGCGCCTCGCGCGTCTCCGTCTCCGTGGGATTCGCGAAACCGCCTGTGGTGTCGGCGCTTTCCATGGGAGGTTCCATGCGTTGCGCGTCTGCGGGCCGATCGGTGCGCACTGTCTGGTTCGCCGTTTCGGGCTGCATGTCATGCGTGGTCATGTGATTGCCTCCGTTGTTCGTCGTTGACGTGCTGCGGCTCGGGATCGGACCCGAGCAACCGGTCGAAAAGTGCGCGGTAGTGCACGAATGCCTGCCGTGCGTCCTCCGTGTTGATCTCGCCGCCGCGCTGCGACAGGTAGATCGCGTGGGCGCCGCGGTAGTTCTCGACGATGTCCGGATGATCGACAGAGATGTCGGCGGCCCGCTGATCGAAGTCGTCAATCGGATAGCCGCGCTCGCGCATCACCCGCGTCACCAGGCGCTCGGCCCGCCCGACGGCGTCGGTCGGGGCGTCGACGAATTCGGTCTGCACCGTCCGCCAGGTTGCTGCGTGCTCTGCGCGAGCCGCCGGTGTCAGCTCGACGATGTCCAGCTTCTTGCGCTTCTTCTCGCGTGCGACCAGCTCCGCTTCTGCGGCACGCTGCTCGCCGAGTTCGCCGACCGTGCGTTCGTATTCCGGGCCGAAGTGCTGCTGCAGCCGTGTTGACCGTCTGCGCTTACTCAGCGACCACCCGATGATGATCACTGCCGCGACGACCAAGACTGCGATGAGAATCCACACCATCTCAGACATTTGATTGACCTCCTCGTCAAGCCGAGGAGTGCCCCGAAGCGGTCCGACGGAAACGTCAATTTGTGATCCGCGTCGCATAGCGTCTCGGTATGGCCTACGACGAATACGAACTCCTGCACGTCACCGTCGACCGCGCTGTCTGCCGGGCGACCATCGACCATCCGCCCATCAACCTGCTCGATGTGCCGCTGATCGGGGAGATCGGCCGCCTGACGCAGGAGGTCGGAGCTGACGACGACGTGCGGGTGCTGATCGTCGACTCCGCCGATCCGGAATTCTTCATCGCACACGCAGACGTCGAACTGATACAAGGCCTTTCGACGGACGACACCTCGCTGCACGACGAACTGTCGATGTTCCACGCCTTCACAGAACAGTTGCGAACTTTGCCGCAGGCCACCATCGCGGTGATCGAGGGCGTCTGCCGCGGTGGCGGAAGTGAACTGGCGATGGCCTTCGACATGCGCTACGCCGCGCTGAACAAAGCTCGCTTCGGCCAACCGGAGGTGGCGGTCGGAATCATCCCTGGCGGCGGCGGCACGCAACGGCTCCCCCGCCTGGTCGGCCGTGGGCGCGCGCTCGAGGTCATCCTCGGGTGCATGGACGTCGACGCGGCGACAGCCGCGGCGTGGGGCTATGTCGACCGCGCGCTGCCCGCAGACGAGCTGCGCCACTTCGTCGATACGCTGGCCACCCGCATCGCGTCATCGCCGCTCGAGGCCATCTCGCGCGCCAAGCGCGCAGTCGACGCCGCGATCGGCGATGTGACCGCGGGGCTGCGCGCCGAGGATCAGCTGTTCCGGGATGCGCTGGCGCAGCCGGTGGCACGCCAACGGCTGCAAGCGATCCTCGACGCCGGAGCTCAGACCCGCGAGTTCGAACTCGGCGAGATCCGGCCGTAGCTCAGCCGAGAACGAGCCCGTCGCCGTCCGGGGTGACGTTGACCGGCACGACGTCGCCGTCGTGCACGTCGCCCGCAAGCAGCAACTTCGCGAGCTGGTCACCGATGGCCTGCTGGATCAGCCTGCGCAGCGGACGCGCGCCATAGAGCGGATCGAAGCCGCGTTCGGCCAGCCACTTCTTGGCGGGAAGCGACACCTCGAGGGTGAGCCGGCGGGCGGCCAGCCGCTTCGCCAACTGTTGCAGCTGGATGTCGACGATCGAAACCAGTTCCTCGGGGTTGAGCGCGTCGAAGATGATCACGTCATCGAGCCGGTTGATGAACTCGGGTTTGAACGCCGACCGCACTGCGGCCATCACCTGCTCCTCGGTGCCGCCTGCGCCGAGATTGCTCGTCAGGATCAGGATCGTGTTGCGAAAGTCGACCGTGCGGCCCTGGCCGTCGGTCAACCGACCCTCGTCGAGCACTTGCAACAGCACGTCGAACACGTCCGGGTGGGCCTTCTCGATCTCGTCGAACAGGATCACCGTGTACGGGCGCCGTCGTACTGCCTCGGTCAGCTGACCGCCCTGGTCGTAACCGATATAGCCGGGTGGCGCACCGACGAGGCGGGCCACCGAGTGCTTCTCGCCGTACTCGCTCATGTCGATGCGGACCATCGCGCGCTCGTCGTCGAAGAGGAACTCCGCCAACGCTTTTGCCAGCTCCGTCTTACCGACACCCGTCGGCCCGAGGAACATGAACGAGCCCGTCGGACGGTTCGGGTCGGCAACGCCTGCCCTGCTGCGGCGGACCGCGTCGGACACGGCCTGCACGGCCTTGGTCTGTCCGACGACGCGCTTGCCGAGCTCGTCCTCCATGCGCAGCAGCTTGGCGGTTTCGCCCTCGAGCATGCGCCCCGCCGGAATGCCGGTCCACGCGGAGACGACGTCGGCGATGTCGTCGGGGCCGACCTCCTCCTTGAGCATGACGTTCTCGCGAGCCTCGGCCTGAGGTATAGCCGCATCGAGCTTCTTCTCCAGCTCGGGGATGCGCCCGTACCGCAGTTCGGAAGCCTTGGCCAGATCGCCGTCGCGCTCGGCCCTGTCGGCCTCACCGCGCAGCGTGTCCAGCTGTTCCTTGAGTTCGCGGACCACGTCGATGGCGCTCTTCTCGTTCTGCCAACGGGTGGTCAGCTCCGCGAGCTTCTCCTTGTAGTCGGCCAGCTCGGCGCGCAGCTTCTCCAGCCGGTCCTTCGAGGCGTCGTCTTCCTCCTTGGCCAGTGCCATCTCCTCGATTTCGAGACGACGCACCAGCCGTTCGACCTCGTCGATCTCGACGGGCCGGGAGTCGATCTCCATGCGCAGACGCGATGCGGCCTCGTCGACAAGGTCAATCGCCTTGTCCGGCAGGAAGCGTGACGTGATGTACCGGTCACTCAATGTGGCCGCCGCGACGAGAGCTGAGTCGGTGATGCGCACGCCGTGGTGCACCTCGTAGCGGTCCTTGAGGCCGCGAAGGATACCGACGGTGTCGTCGACCGACGGCTCCCCGACCAGCACCTGCTGGAAGCGACGCTCCAGCGCTGCGTCCTTCTCGATGTACTTGCGGTATTCGTCGAGCGTGGTGGCGCCGACCATCCGCAGTTCGCCGCGGGCCAGCATCGGCTTGATCATGTTGCCGGCGTCCATCGCCCCTTCGCCGGTCGCTCCGGCGCCGACGATGGTGTGCAGCTCGTCGATGAACGTGATGATCTGTCCCGCCGAGCTTTTGATCTCGTCGAGGACGGCCTTCAGGCGCTCCTCGAATTCGCCGCGGTACTTGGCGCCCGCGACCATCGAGCCCAGATCCAGCGAGACCACGGTCTTGTCACGCAGGCTCTCCGGCACGTCGCCGTCGATGATCCGCTGGGCCAGGCCCTCGACGATGGCGGTCTTGCCGACGCCGGGCTCACCGATGAGCACGGGGTTGTTCTTGGTGCGCCTGCTCAACACCTGGACGACGCGACGAATTTCGTTGTCACGCCCGATGACCGGGTCGAGTTTGCCTTCGCGGGCGCGTGCGGTCAGGTCGGTGGAGTACTTCTCCAGCGCCTGATAGCTGCCCTCGGGGTCGGCGCTTGTGACGCGAGCGCTGCCGCGCACCTTCACGAACGCCTCACGCAGCGCCTGCGGGGACGCACCGTGACCGGTGAGCAGCTTCGCGACATCGGAGTCCCCGGTGGCCAGACCGACCATCAGGTGCTCGGTCGAGACGTACTCGTCGTCCATCTCGGTGGCCAGGTTCTGCGCCGTGGTGATCGCCGCGATCGATTCGCGGGACAGCTGCGGCTGCGAGCTTGCGCCGCTGGCGCTGGGCAGCCGGTCGAGTAGCCGTTGCGTCTCGGTGCGAACAGTCGCGGGTTCGACGCCGACGGCCTCGAGTAGAGGGGCGGCAATGCCATCGTTCTGAGTCAGCAGTGCCATCAATAAGTGGGCAGGCATGATCTGCGGGTTGCCTGCGGTGGTCGCCGCCTGCAACGCCGCGGTCAGCGCAGCCTGGGTCTTGGTCGTCGGGTTGAACGAGTCCACGACACCTCCGATCGTTTCTAGAGAAAATGCTGGTCGTATTGCTCAACGCAGTCAAGGTTGAGTCTGTTCCGCTCAACTTTAACTTTTTTTCCGGATGGCGAACCACTGGCAAATGGCTGACTGACCCGTCGATCGCCTTCGATCTTGGGTTCGGGTGTCTACAGTCAGCTACGCGGCTACGCGGCGGTGCACCCTCAGCCCTGCGCGTTCCCATTCTTCGAAGGGTCATTGACGTGGACATCAACACCATCACCGAGGTCGTCAGGCGACCTTCCGAACGTCCTGGCAGCGACTGGCGCGACGGCGATGCGTGGTTGGCGGGCGGCACCTGGCTGTTCTCCGACCAGCAACCCGACCTGCGTCGGCTCATCGACCTGGTGCCGCTCGGCTGGGACGGGCTGACCACCAGCGAAGCAGGACTGGAGATCGGCGCGATGTGCACTGTCCGCGACCTCTACGCGTTCGAGGCACCGGCCGACTGGCGCGCCGCGCCGCTGTTCACCACCAGCTGCGAGGCGTTTCTCGCATCGTTCAAGGTGTGGAACGCCGCCACCATCGGCGGCAACATCTGCATGTCGCTGCCCGCGGGGCCGATGATCACCATGACCGTGGCACTCGAGGCCACCTACACACTGCAGGCGACTGACGGGTCCGAACGCACCATCGACGCCGCCGAGTTCGTCACCGGGGACCACGAGAACGTCCTCGCGCCGGGCGAACTGCTGCGGAAGATCGACATCCCGGCCGACGCGTTGCGCAGGCGCCACGCCAACCGGCGATTCAGCCTGACGCACCTCGGCCGGTCCACCATCTTCATGATCGCGACTCGGGGCGAACGCGGCGACTTCCTCATGACGATCACCGCAGGCACGACCCGGCCGATACGGCTGTCGTTCGATTCGGTGCCCGATGCCGACGCCCTTCAGGACAGCATTGACGCGATCCCGCACGACGTGTGGTTCGACGACCCGAACGGGACGCCCGACCACCGCAAGCACCTGGCCACACACTTCGCCGAAGAGCTGCGGGAGGAGCTGGCATGACGTACACCGTCAACGGCGCGACCTTCAAGGAGGAGCCGCGACCGGGGCAGTGCCTGCGCACATTCGTCCGCTCCCTGGGCTGGCATGGCGTCAAGAAAGGTTGCGACGCAGGCGATTGCGGCGCATGCACAGTCTGGCTGGACGGCGACCCGGTACACAGTTGCATCACGCCCGCGTTCCGCGCCGAGGGTCGTGAGGTCACCACGATCGAGGGGCTCGGCACACCCGAGAACCTGCACCCGCTGCAACGACAGTTCCGCGACGCCCCCGGCTTCCAGTGCGGGTTCTGCACCGCGGGCATGATCATGACCTCTGCGACGTTGACCGATGAGCAGAAGCAGGACCTGCCGCGAGCGCTGAAGGGAAACCTCTGCCGCTGCACGGGATACCGCGCGATCGAGGATGCCGTCAACGGCGTCGTCGACATCGAGGAGGCGGCCCCGGGCGGGGCGGTCGGCACCAGCGTGGGAGCCCCGGCGGCGACCGACGTGGTCACCGGTCGCGCCGAGTACACGATGGACACCCAAATGGACGGCATGCTGCATCTGAAGGTGCTGCACTCACCGCACGCGCACGCCCGCATCGTGTCGATCGACAAGACCGCGGCACTTGCGGTACCCGGCGTGCACCGCGTGTACACCTGGGAGGACGTCCCCCGCAAGCGCTACAGCACCGCGATTCATACCGACCATCTGGTGGACCCCGACGACACCTACATCCTCGACAACGTCGTTCGCTTCGCGGGCCAACGGGTGGCGGCTGTGCTCGCCGACACCGTGGGCGCCGCCGAAGAGGGTTGCCGAAAGGTCGACGTCACCTACGAGGTGCTCCCGGCGGTGTTCGACGCAGAAGAGGCAAGGAGGGAAGGCGCCCCCCAACTGCACAGCTATGACGACCCGTTCGCGCACGACAAGGACCGCAACATCCTGCTCGAGCTGCATGGTGAGATCGGGGATGTGGCAGCCGGTTTCGCCGAAGCAGACGTCGTCCACGAGGGCACCTACTTCTCCCCCCGCGTTCAGCACGCACATCTGGAGACACACGGCTCGATCGCCTGGATGGAGGACGGCAGGCTCAACGTGCGAACCAGTTCGCAGTCCCCGTCGGTCTGCAAGCTCAAGCTGTCGCACCTTTTCGATCTGCGGCCCGATCAGCTCCGGGTGTTCTGCAAGCGGGTCGGTGGCGGATTCGGCGGCAAGCAGGAACTGATCTCCGAGGATCTGCCCGCGTTGGCCACCCTCGACACGGGGCAGCCGGTGTGCTGGGAATACACCCGCGAGGAGGAGTTCACCACCGCCTCGCCGCGGCATCCGATGACGATCACCGTCAAGCTCGGCGCGAAGGCCGACGGCACGTTGACGGCCTTCCACTTTCGGAATGTGTCGAATACAGGCGCATACGGCAACCACGGCGGCGAGACACTGTTCGCCGGCGGCGCCGCCGTGATGCAATACCGCTGTCCCAACAAGAAATTCGACGGCTTCTCGGTCTACACCAACACGGTGCCCAGCGGTGCACTGCGCGGATACGGCATGACCCAGCCGAGCTTCGCCGTCGAATCGGCCATCACCGAGCTGGCGCTGGCGCTGGATCTCGACCCGATGGAGCTGCGGCGACGCAACGTGATCCGGCCCGGCGACGCGCTGCTGGCCATCGGCGAGCATCCCGACGACGTGATGTTCGCCGAAGACAGCCTGACCGCGTGCATCGACAGGGTCGACGCCGCATTGCAACGCAGCAGCAACGGGCATGCTCTTGGCAAGGACTGGCTGATCGGTACCGGCACCGCGAGTTCGATCCACGAAACCGCACCTCCGACCGAGCACATCTCCGACGCGTGGGCGACGCTGCGTGACGACGGTGTGTACGAGATCGCCGTCGGTACTGTCGAATTCGGTGAAGGCACCTCGACCGCGCACGTGCAGATCGCGGCCAGCGTACTCGGCACCACACCGTCGCGCGTACACCTCGTGCAGTCCGACACCGACCGGACCGGCTTTGACACCGGCGCCTTCGCCAGCGCCGGTCTGTTTGTCGCGGGCAATGCCGTGCAGAAAGCCTCGACAGCGCTTCGCGATGCCATCCTGCGCTTCGCCGCCGCGCACGCCGGTGTCGACCTGGCAGCATGCTCGCTGCAGCATGACGCCGTGAGGTGTGGCGATGCCACGGTGCCGCTGACCGACTTGTTGGCGGCGGCCAGGGCACGCCGGATTCGGTTCACGGTGTCCCGCAAGGCATACGGGTCTCCACGCAGCGTGACGTCCAACGCGCACGGCTTCCGCATCGCGGTACACCGGATCACCGGCGAGATCCGGATCCTCTACAGCGTTCACGCCGCGGACGCGGGCGTGGTGATCAACCCGGCTCAGGTGCGCGGGCAGATCGAGGGCGGGGTGGCGCAGGCCATCGGCTTCGCGCTGACGGAGAACTTCCTCGTCGACGAGAACGGGGTGATGGTCAACCCGAGCCTGCGCAACTACCGCATCCCGACCTACGCCGACATCCCCCGCACCGAGGTGATCGTCGTGGAGTCGGACGATTCGGTCGGGCCCATGGGCGCCAAGGGAATCGCGGAGTCCAACGTCAACCCGGTGGCCCCGGCTCTGGCCAACGCGCTGCAGGACGCCACCGGTGTCCGCTACCGCGAGTTGCCTCTGACGCCCGAGCGGATCTACCGCAGGCTCTCCGGCGATCTGGCGGATTCCCGTGAACTGATCGGAAGCTGATGGACACCAGGAACCCGACCGACACCGCGGCCACGGTCATCATCGGACAGACGGTCCGCGCCGGTTCGGAACAGGCCTTCGAGGAATGGCAGAAGGATCTCAACCGGGAGGCATCCAAGTACCCGGGTTTCCTTGCCGCCGAGATCAATCCGCCTACCGCGGTGCAGCCCGAGTGGATCGTGGTCTACCGCTTCGACTCGATCGCCCATGTTCAGGCCTGGATCAACAGTGCGACCCGCCAGGAGCGGCTGGCGGCCGGGCAGGAGTTCTTCGACGGGCCGGGCACCCAGCAGGTTCTCGGCGGCGGCGCGCGACACACAGATCCCCTGGTGACCGTGGCGGTGAGCCATCACGTGCCGCCGGAGAACGTGGACGAGTTCCTGGCCTGGCAGGACCGGCTTCGCGTGGCGGAGAGC
>Ga0164307_10000290_pt1 | contig 22784 bp, 23 predicted proteins | sample Whisoiple_243_MG_FD_110214 | JGI IMG/M metagenome (GOLD analysis project Ga0164307, IMG submission 110214) | Soil microbial communities amended with fresh organic matter from upstate New York, USA - Whitman soil sample_243_MG | ecosystem: Environmental > Terrestrial > Soil > Unclassified >...
AGACGGCGTGGCATCTCCGCCGCCTGGCTGAGGTCCCGTGCGGCATGTCGCAGAGCGAACACCCCTATGCCGAACCCATGGGGCTGGCCAGTACCACCGCCGTGTACGACGGGCTCGTCGCACACGGAGTTCCCGGACAGGGGCGGCTCAGTGCAGACCCCGACCCTGCCCGCTACGACGCCGTGCATCACCACGTCGACGTGCTCGTCATCGGGGCAGGGCCGACCGGGCTGACCGCTGCGCTCAACGCAGCCAGAGCAGGGGCGAGAGTTGCGCTGATCGACGAGCAGTCCGAAGCCGGCGGGTCGTTGCTGTCCGGGACCGAAACAGTAGATGGCGTCCCGGCTTACCAGTGGGTGTCGACAGCCGTCGCCGAATTGGCCGGCCAGCCCGAGGTGTTGCACCTGCAGCGCACCACTGCTTTCGGCAGCTACGACAACGGTTTTGTGCTGGCGCTGGAGCGACGTACCGACCACCTCGGCGAGAGAGCTCCGAAGAGCGTTTCGCGGCAACGGGTCTGGCGACTTCGCGCCACATCCATCGTGACTGCGACCGGCGCCCATGAGCGACCCGTTGTGTTCGCCGACAACGACCGGCCCGGCATCATGCTCGCCGGCGCGGCCCGCACCTACCTGCACCGCTACGGGGTGCTGCCCGGTCGGGAGGTCGTCGTGTTCACCACCAACGACAGCGCCTACGACACCGCCTTCGACCTCCACCGGGCCGGTGTGCGGATCCGCGCCGTCATCGATGCGCGGCCCGCAGGCTCCACGGCACGACGCAGTGAACTCGAACGGCTCGGGATCCCCGTCACCGACGGTGCCGTCGTCACCGGAACTCGTGGGACCGACCGGGTCACCCACGCCCTCGTCGGCCCACTGCGCAACGGCGCGGTCGGCGACATTCTGGCCCTGCCGTGCGACGCGCTGTTGATCAGCGGCGGTTGGAACCCCGCCGTGCACCTGTTCAGCCAGACCCGCGGACGGCTCCGCTACGACGAACAGCTGGGAGCGTTCCTCCCCGGCGAGGATCTCGATGGGCTGACCACCGCCGGATCGGCGGCCGGCCTTTTCACCCTCGCCGGTTGCCTCACGGACGGCCACCGGGCCGCGAGGGAAGCACTGACCCACGCCGGCATCGGACTCGCCGAGGCCGATGTCGTGCCGAATGCAGCCAATACCGACGAGGCGGCCGCCCCGCTGGTCCTTTGGCGAGTCCCGGCCGGACCGGCCGCGGACGGCGTCACCGAGTTCGTCGACCTGCAGCGGGACGCGACCGTCTCCGACATCGCTCGCGCGGTCGGAGCCGGCCTTACCTCGATAGAGCACATCAAGCGTTACACCACCATCGGCACCGCACACGATCAGGGAAAAACCTCCGGAATCATCGCCACCGGGATCACCGCCGAACTCCTCGGAGTCCCGGTCGCCGATACCGGCACCACAACCTTCCGGCCCCCGTACACCCCGGTCGCGTTTGCGGCGTTGGCCGGCCGGGACCGCGGCCGGATGTTCGACCCGGAACGGGTCACCGCACTGCATGACTGGCACCTACAGGCCGGCGCAGTGTTCGAGGACGTCGGCCAGTGGAAGCGGCCCCGCTACTATCCGCAGGACGGCGAGGACATGGATGCAGCCGTGTTGCGAGAGTGCGCCGCCACCCGCACCGGTGTCGGCATTCTCGACGGCTCCACCCTAGGCAAGATCGACGTCCAGGGTCCTGACTCCGCAACGTTTCTCGACCTGATCTACACCAATCTGATGAGCAGCCTCAAGGTCGGCGCCGTGCGCTACGGCGTGATGTGCGGTGTGGACGGCATGGTCATCGATGACGGCACCGTACTGCGGCTCGCCGACGAACAGTTCCTGGTGCTGACCACCACCGGCGGTGCCGCGAGAATCCTGGACTGGATGGAGGAGTGGCTGCAGACCGAGTGGCCACACCTACGGGTGTACTGCACCTCGGTCACCGAACAGTGGGTCACCTTCCCGGTCGTGGGGCCCCGATCCCGTGACGTCATCGGGGCCGTTTTCCCCGGCGTCGACGTCGCCAAAGAATCATTCCCGTTCATGGCGATCCGGGACACCACGCTCGACGGTGTCCCGGTCCGGCTGGCCCGGATCAGCTTCTCCGGAGAGTTGGCCTTCGAGGTGTATGTCAACCCGTGGTACGCGGTCGACGTGTGGCAGCGGCTGCTCGACGCCGGAGCCCCCTACGGGATCACCCCCTACGGCACGGAAACCATGCACGTCCTGCGCGCGGAGAAGGGTTACCCGATCATCGGCCAGGACACCGATGGCACCGTCAGCCCCCACGACCTCGGTTTGGCGTGGGCGGTGTCGAAGAAGAAGGTCGATTTCATCGGGAAACGTTCCTTCGCCCGGGCCGCCAACTCTGACCCGTCGCGCAAACACCTGGTGGGACTGCTCCCGCTGGATCGGCGCACTGTTCTACCGGAGGGCTCGCAGATCGTCGAGTTCTTCGCGGACGGCCAACTGCCGCCACCACCGGTACCGATGCTCGGCCACGTGACATCCAGCTACCGCAGCGCCGAACTCGACCGACCGTTCGCGCTTGCCCTGGTCAAGGGCGGCCGATCCCGGGTCGGCGACACCGTCCACGTCCCCATGAACGGCACACTGGTCCCGGTCGAGGTCACCGGGTCGGTCCTCGTCGATCCAGAAGGAGCCCGTAGAGATGGTTGAGTTGACCCGGGTTCATCCCCTCGAACAGATGGGTTTCGACCTGGCCGCCCGGAACAACCAAGCAGTGTCGATCACTGCCGAACCGTGTGTCGCGATGGTCGACGTGCGGCTGCCGACCGGTCTCCTGCGCACGTCGTTGCTCGACGCCGAGATCCCGACCACACCCAACACCTGGGTCGCTGCCGGCGGGCGACGAACCATCTGGCTCGGGCCAGACGAATGGTTGCTGACCAGCACCGACGACGCGCCGGAAGAACTCGAGCAGGAGGTCCGGGGAGCGGTCCTACAGCTCGGCGGTGCCGCCATCGACGTCTCTGCGCAGCGAATCGGCTTGCGATTGAGCGGATCTCGCGCCCGGGAGGTATTGGCCAAGGGCTGCTCGATCGACCTGCACCCCCGGGTCTTCGTCAGTGGAAGCGCCGTGCAGACCACGGTCGGCCTAGCCGGCGTCATCCTGCTCGCCCTCTCGGACGCCGGTGACGACTTCCTTCTGCTGGTCCGCTCGTCGTTCGCCCGCTATCTCGCCGACTGGCTACTGGATGCCGCCGAAGAGTTCACCGATCCCGCCACCTTGATCATCGGCAGTCAGGAGTAGACGCACATGTCCACCACCCCACATGTGGTCATCATCGGAGCGGGAATCGTTGGCGCGAATCTTGCCGACGAGCTGACCGAACGCGGATGGAACCGCATCACCGTCGTCGACCAGGGCCCGCTGCCGCTGACCGGTGGCTCCACGTCACACGCGCCGGGGCTGGTCTTCCAGACCAACGCCTCCAGGACGATGACCGAGTTCGCGACGTACACGGTCGACAAACTCAAGAGCATCGACGTGGACGGAGCCTGGTGCTTCAACCAGGTCGGCGGGCTGGAGATCGCCACCACGCCGGAGCGTCTTGCCGAGCTGCACCGCCGGCAGGGCTGGGCCACCTCCTGGGGGGTACAGGCGCAGGTGATCAGCGCCGCCGAATGCGTCGAGCTGCACCCCCTGGTCGACCGGGAGCAGGTCCTAGGCGGCTTGCACATCCCCACCGACGGCCTCGCGAAGGCCACTCGCGCGGTGGTCGCGCTTTCCCGGCGCGCGCAGTCCCGCGGAGCGGTGTTCCAGGGAAACACCCGGGTCATCGGCATCGAACACACCGGCGGCAGGGTGACCGGCGTCCGCACCGACACCGCCGTGATCCCCGCCGATATCGTTGTCTCCTGCGCCGGATTCTGGGGCGTCGAACTGGGTGCGATGGTGGGTATGGCTGTTCCGCTGCTGCCGCTGGCCCACCAGTTCGTCTGGACCGGACAGGTGCCGGACCTGGTCGGCCGCAACACCGAGCTGCAGGAAGCCGGCCTCCCGATTCTGCGACACCAGGACCAGGATCTGTACTACCGCGAACGGGTGGACTGCCTCGGCATCGGTTCCTACGCCCACCGGCCGATTCCGGTGGACCTGCGCACGCTGCCCGAGGGTGACGTCGCCGACTCGGCGATGCCATCGATGCTGCCGTTCACCGAGGAGGACTTCGCCCCGGCCTGGGAACAGAGCAAACTGCTGCTGCCCTCGCTGCGCCAGTCCAAGATCGACTCCGGGTTCAACGGCATCTTCTCCTTCACCCCCGACGGCGGACCGCTGGTCGGGGAATCCGCTGACGTGAAAGGCTTCTGGATCGCCGAAGCAGTGTGGGTGACCCACTCTGCCGGGGTCGGGCGGGCCGTGGCCCAGCTGCTGGTCGACGGCCGTTCCGAAGTCGAACTCCACGGTTGTGATGTGCACCGCTTCGAAGACGTCCAACTCGCCCCCGACTACGTCAGCGAAACCTCGCAGCAGAACTTCGTCGAAATCTACGACATCCTGCACCCGTTGCAGCCCAAGGACTCTCCGAGGAATTTGCGGGTCAGCCCGTTCCACGCCCGGCAGGTCGAGCTCGGCGCGGTGTTCCTGGAGAGTGCCGGCTGGGAGCGGCCGCACTGGTACGAGGCCAACGGCCCGCTCGTCGACGAGTTGCCGCTGGAGTGGACGCCGCCGGCCCGGGACGCCTGGAGCGCTACCTTCCACTCCCCCGTCGCGGCAGCCGAGGCCTGGAAGACGCGCACCGCGGTGGCGATGTACGACATGACTCCGCTCAAACGACTCGAGGTCAGCGGACCCGGTGCCCTCGACCTGCTGCAGCGAGTGACCACCGGGCAGATGGACAAGACCATCGGGGCCGTCACCTACGCGCTGATCCTCGACCAGGCAGGCGGTATCCGCAGCGACGTCACCGTCGCTCGCCTCGGTGAGCAGTTGTTCCAGGTCGGCGCGAACAGTGCGCTGGACCTGGACTACCTGCGCCGCCAGGCGCCTGCCGATGGGTCTGTGCAGGTCCGCGACATCACCGGCGGTACCTGCTGTATCGGTCTATGGGGACCACTTGCGCGGGAGGTGATCGGCGCCGTCAGCTCAGACGACTACACCAACGACGGACTGAAGTACTTCCGTGCCAAGCAGGTACGGATCGGTGGCGTGCCGGTGACCGCGATGCGGCTGTCGTACGTCGGCGAACTCGGCTGGGAGCTGTATACGTCCGCCGACAACGGGCAGCGACTGTGGGACGTCCTGTGGGCCGCCGGCGAGCGGCACGGAATCATCGCCGCCGGCCGGGCGGCCTTCAACAGCCTCAGGTTGGAGAAGGGTTACCGCTCATGGGGCACCGACATGACCACCGAGTACAACCCGTATGAGGCCGGTCTCGGTTTCGCCGTCAGCCCGCGCAAGGAGTCCTTTCTCGGCCGCGACGCCCTCGACGGAATCACTCAGGACACCGTTGAACGCCGACTGACCTGCCTGACCATCGATGACGGCCACAGCGTGGTTCTCGGCCTCGAACCGGTGTATGTCGACGGTCGATCCGCCGGGTATGTCACCAGCGCCGCGTTCGGGCACACCATCGGCAAGCCGATCGCCTATGCCTGGCTGCCGGCGTCGCTGACCGTGGGCGACCAGGTCGAGATCAAGTACTTCGACACCCGGGTCACGGCCACCGTCACCGCCGAACCTCTTGTCGACCCGAAGATGACCCGCCTACGCGGCTGATCGAGCACCAAGCGCAACTCGCCCCTACCGGCCCGGATGGCCGCTTCGTCGGACAGCACGTCCGAGGACGCTCCTTCATCGGCGCGCCGGTGCTCCGCGCCGATCATCATAAGGACCGACCATGCGTTCCGAGACCATCGAAGCTTTCCTCGCACAACTCGCCGGAAGGTCTCCCACACCCGGCGGCGGCGCCACCGCCGCCCTCCACGCTGCCCAGGCCGCTTCGCTGGTTGCCATGGTGGGCCGCTACAGCAACACCGCGAAATACGCAGCTCACGCCGACCGGATCACCGAGATCGTCGTGGCAGCCGACCGACTGCGGGAATGCGCGCTGCAGCTGTCCGAGGCGGACGTTGACGCATTCGGCGCGGTCGGCGCGGCTTATCAGTTGCCCAAGGACACCGTGAATCAGGTTGCCGCCAGGACAGCATCGATCGCCGCTGCGCTGGTGGGTGCGGGCAGGGTGCCGACGCAGGTGATCCGGGTTGCGGACGAGATCCTTTCCCTGGCCGAGGAACTCGAACCGATCGGCAACCGGAGCGTGATCAGCGACATCGCCGCCGCTGCGGATGCCGCAAGGGCGGCGGCCAGCACCGCGCGGGTGAACGTCGAGATCAACCTGGGCGGCATCACTGACGCCGACATCGTCGCCGAGCTGGTCGCCGCGATCGCCGACGTCGACGGCCTCGCAATGCGCGCCGACAAGGTCACCGCGGCGATTCGGGATCAGCTGACCCGATGACCACCACGACGCTGATCGGATCGGAAGTAGCGCAACGGATCCGAGCGGAGGTCACGGCCGCCGCCGGTGGACTCCACGCCACCGGGATCACCCCGCACCTCGCCGTCATGCTGGCCACCGCCGACGAGTCCACCGCCTGGTACGTCCGATCGATCGCCCGGGCCGCCGAACGCTGCGACGTTCGCTGCAGCATCCTCGACCTGGGCGCGGGCGCGACCTCGGTCCGCATCCGTGACGAGCTGGACGGGCTCAGTGCCGATCCGTCGGTGCACGGAATCATTCTGCAGACCCCGTTGCCCCCGAACGCCGACTTCGACGCGTTGGCCTCGGCGATCGCCCCGGCCAAGGACATCGACGGCGCCAACCCGCGAAGTCTCGGCCTGCTCGCGGCTGGGTTGCCCGCTTTCGCACCTGCCACCGCCGAGGCTGTCATGGTGCTGCTGGATCACTACGCAGTTCCGCTGTCCGGTGCCGATGCCGTGGTAGTCGGCCGATCCACCGTGGTCGGCAAACCCGTTGCCCTGCTGCTGATCCAGCGTGATGCCACCGTCACCGTGTGCCATCGACACACCAAGGATCTGGCGGAGCACACCCGAAGGGCCGATGTTCTCATCGTCGCCGCCGGTCAGGCTGGCTTGATCACGGCCGCCCATGTCGGCCGGCACACCAACGTCATCGACGTCGGCACGAACGCCCAAGCCGACGGTGGATTGGTGGGCGATGTCGATTCCGGTTCGGTCATCGGCCGCGTCGCCGGACTCACCCCGGTCCCGGGTGGCGTCGGTCCGGTCACCACTGCGCTGCTGCTGCAGCACACGATCAGTTCGGCCTGCCGGTCACTGCGGCCGGACCCGGCCTGACCAGTGCTGTCGCCGCCCGGAGTCGACGCGAACGTGTCGTGCTCTCAGCGGAAGACCACGGTGCTGTGCCCGTTGATCAGGACCCGCTGCTCACTGTGCCAACGTACGGCCCTGGAAAGGGCCAGCGCTTCCGCGTCTTGCCCGACTGTGGACAGGGCCCGGGCGTCGTAGTTGTGATCGATCCGGATCACCTCCTGCTCGATGATCGGGCCCTCATCCAGATCACCGGTCACGTAGTGGGCTGTGGCGCCGACCAATTTCACTCCCCGCTCGAAGGCCTGGTGATACGGCTTGGCGCCCTTGAACCCTGGCAGGAACGAGTGGTGGATGTTGATTGCCCGGCCGTGCAGGGACGTGCACAACCCGTCCGAGAGCACCTGCATGTAGCGGGCCAAGACCACGAGATCGGCGCGGTGCTCCACCACCAGGTCGAGCAGACGAGACTCGGCCTGGGGTTTGGTGTCCGGCGTGACCGGAACGTGGTGGAATGTCAGTCCTGCAGCTTCCGCCATCGGACGCAGGTCGTCGTGGTTGGAGACCACCGCGACGAGCTCACCGCCGAGATTGCCTGCTCTCCAGCGGAAGATCAGGTCATTGAGACAGTGACCCATTTTCGACACCATCACCAGGATTCGTTCCGGTCGGTCGCCGGTGATGCGGTAGGTCATGGAGAACTGGTCGGCGACCGCGCGGAAGGCGTTACCCAGCTGCTGTGTGTCGGTCTCGCTCTCGCAGACGAACGCGGTGCGCAGGAACAGCTGTCCACGGGCCGAATCGTCGAACTGCTGATGCTCGACGATGTCGCAGCCATTCTCGAACAGGAACGCAGTCACGGCGTGCACGATGCCGGGTCGTTCCTTACAGCTCAGGGTCAGGATGTAGGGCTGCGACACGGTGCCTCCTAGCACTCGACGACGTTGAGAGCGAGTCCGCCCCTTGCCGTTTCCTTGTATTTGTCCTTCATGTCCGCGCCGGTTTCGCGCATGGTCTTGATCGCCTTGTCCAGGGTCACATGGTGTTGCCCGTCGCCGCGGACGGCCATCCGGGCGGCCGTGATGGCTTTGACCGAGCCGACCGCGTTGCGTTCGATGCAGGGAATCTGGACCAGTCCTCCGACCGGGTCGCAGGTCAGTCCGAGATTGTGCTCGATGCCGATCTCGGCCGCGTTCTCCACCTGTTCAGGGGTGCCGCCGAGCAATTCCGCCAGACCACCGGCCGCCATTGCGCAGGCCGACCCGACCTCACCCTGGCAACCCACCTCAGCGCCGGAGATAGAAGCATTCTCCTTGAACAGCAAGCCGATCGCCGCTGCCACCAACAGGAACCGGACCACGCCGTCCGGGCAGTAGGAGCCGATGAAATCCCGGTAATAGTGCAGGACGGCAGGCACGATGCCGGCGGCGCCATTGGTTGGTGCGGTGACCACCCGCCCGCCGGCGGCGTTCTGCTCGTTGACGGCCAACGCGTACAGGGTCACCCATTCCATCGCCCGCAAGGGGTCGGTCTCGTCGGCCTCGGCGGCCAGTCGGGCGCGCAGCGCGGCCGCACGGCGACGTACCTTCAACCCACCCGGCAGCACACCCGTGGTTGCGATGCCTTCGTCGACGCATTCCTGCATGACCGACCAGATGTGCAGCAGGCCATCGCGAATCTCGCTCTCGCTGCGCCAGGCCAATTCGTTGGCCAACATCACATCGCTGATGCTCAAACCTGTCTCGCGGGTATGGGTGAGCAGTTCACCACCGGTGCGAAACGGGAACTTCACCGGGGTCGGGTCGGCGACGATCGCCGGCCGGCCGGCCTGATCCTGGTCCAGCACGAATCCGCCGCCGATGGAGTAGTACTCCCGGCGACGCAATTCCGAACCGTCGGCGCGAAGCGCCTGAAACAGCATGCCGTTGGTGTGGAAATCGAGCCGCTTCCGGCGATGCAGCACGATGTCGGAATCCATGTCGAACGTGATGGGGTGCTCTCCTGCCACCCGCAACCGACCCTGTGCACGCACAGCGTCGACGCGTGGCTGCGCAGCGACGGGGTCGACGCGGTCAGGCTCTTCGCCCTCCAGCCCCAGCACCACCGCCTTGACGCTGCCGTGCCCGTGACCGGTGGCACCCAGGGATCCGAACAGCTCGCACTTGATGCCGGAGACACTCGGGATCAAGCCGTCCTCCTGCAGTCCACGCACGAACAGGAACGCGGCCCGCATCGGCCCAACGGTGTGCGAGCTGGACGGCCCGATCCCCACCTTGAACAGATCGAACACGCTGATGGTCATGGTGTCCTTCGCTAGCCACATATGTCTCAGGCAATAAATACGCAACTGATATTTCAGATGATAGGGTTAGAGTATGACACTCACGGTCCGGACACAACCCCCGGCGGTGATCAGGCCCTACGATCTGGGTATGACCGCTGAGGCGATGGAACTCGACACGGCCCAGGGGCTGTCGATGGCGGAGAAGGCGTACGTCGCGATCAGAGACCGGCTGATCCTGCTGGACATCAGGCCCAACGATCCAATCGACGACGGCGCATTGGCGCAGGAGCTCGGTATCGGCCGAACCCCGGTGCGGGAAGCCCTCAAGAGGCTGGAAGTCGATCGTCTGGTTGTCACCTACTCCAGGCGCGGAACCTTCGCGACCGGTGTCGACATCGCCGACCTCGCGGGCATTTCCGAGATTCGTGCCCTGCTGGAACCATTGGCGGCGCGCCGGGCAGCCGAGCGGGCACCGCGTTCGACCCGCGCGGATCTCGACGACCTGGCGACCAGGACCGAGACGCTGAATGTCGGCACGCTGGATCGAGCGGAGCTCATGCGCTGGGACATGACCGTCCACAGAGCCATCTATCGAGCCGCAGCAAGTCAGCATCTGGAAGATGTACTGATTCGCTACGACAACCTGGCAACCCGGATCTTCTGTCTGTACCTGGACCAGCTACCCGACGTGGAAGATCATGTCCGCGAACACACCGAGCTCTTGCGCACCATCGCCACCGGACAGGCCGACCGAGCCGAAGAACTCAGTCGTGAACACGTCCTGGGTTTCGAAAAGGCCGTGCGCGCCGCCATCTGAGAGGAAGGCCGCAACGACCACCATGACGTTGCACAGCGTCCCGGGAGCCTCGATCTCCCACGAATATGGCGGCGCCCGGCCTCGTAGCAGCCCCGGGCCGGCTGGCGTCATGCCGGGATCTGGGCAGCTCGAACGGCAGGCTCCCGCCGGACTTGCGCTCGCCGACGACCGTGTCCAGCGACGTTGGCCGCCCCTCGACGCTGAGTGGACGAACGCAATCCTGGCAACCTGATATCTCGCGTGGAGCGGAAACGCGGCGCTCACCGAGCCCGAGAGGGCTATCGCGGAAACCCCGGAATTTGTTGACATTCCCAGCACGCCAGGCAATCGTCGGACCCGAACTCTCGTTTGGCTCGGCTTGCCTGAGGAGGTTGCCGATGGACACCGATCCACCGCTACTGACCGTGGTCCCGCCGGGTACCGGAATCACCGGTGACCTGGGGTCAATCGGGGTGGTGTTCAAACTGTGGGGCGAAGAAACCGGCGGCGCACTGGCGATCGTAGAACACCCATTCCCGATCGGGGCCTGGGTGGGCGCGCACCTGCATACCCGGGAGGACGAATACTCCATCGTGAGCGAGGGCGAGGTCGGGTTCCGCTCCGGCTCACGCGAGGTCGTACTCGGTGCCGGTGGCTACATCGCCAAACCTCGCGGCGAGATGCACGCGATGTGGAACGCCGGCGCCACCCCGGCCCGAATGATCGAGATCATCAGTCCCGCTGGGTTCGAGCACTTCTTCCGGGAAGTGGCCGAAATGATCGCCGCAGGTACACCCGACATGGACGAGGCGGCAAAGCTCGCCGAGCGCTACGGGCTCCGGTTCGGCAATCCGGACTGGATGCCCGACATCATCAAACGATTTCGCCTCACCTCGACCGAACCACCACCCGATGAGGACACCCCGAGCCGTTGACTTTCGACTACGGACGCCGACCCGTCCGACGACCCGTCACGGAAGCGCCCGGCGGACGCCGGCTGTGATTGCCGTGAAGGCGTGGCTCGATAAGGTCAGGGCAAACGGCAGCTTCAGTTCGGTTGAATCCTGCTACAGCTATTCGACTTCGACGCGAACGCCCGGGGTCGATTGCTCACCGATCCTGACGGCGACCTCGTGTAACCCCGGCGTCAGCGCCACCACCTGCAACTCCCGGTCGAGATCGGCTGTCTCACCTGCCGGGATCTCAAGCAGTTCGGTCTCCAGCGCACCATTCAGCGCCAGTCGCCAGCTCGGGTCGGGCTGACCGTCGACGAGCAGTTCGGACTCGTAAATGCCTGGCATCAATGGCCTGTCGCCGGTGTTCGTCATGTGAAGGCTGACGCTCAGGAGTCCAGGGGTCTGCCCCGCGGTCGCTTCAAGGCCAAGTTCGAGGCCAGGTAGACAACCATCTTTGCCGCGGGGGATGTCGCAGTGACCTGCGCGCCACACCCCAAAGTGCCGACGGTCGTCGTGACTGCGAATGATTCCGGCACGGGCGATGCGGATGTGTTTCCTACCACCGATCCATCCGGGCCGCCGCACGACACCACCAGCAGGCAGGCGGCAAGGGCGCAATGAACCCTTTTCTCGACCGATGCGACCAAGATCGACCGACACGGTTTTGCCGAAACGCAACTGGTGTGTAGGGACGTCATCATTCGCGCCGCCCTGAATTGGTCGCTCGACCCTACGTTTCGCTCAACAATTCATTCGCTGGAACACCAGCTCATCCCTCGCTGACACAGACTATTTCGTTGCCTTCAGGGTCGGCGACCCGCCAGCGGTCCTCCGACTCGTCCAGCAGCCTGCCACCGGCTGCGACGGTCGCGGTGAGTCGCTTCTGCGCGACGTCCGACGGCACGGCCAGCTCGACGTGGATGCGGTTGCGCTGCCGGCGGCGCTCTATCTCCGAAACATCGAGCTCTTGGAACACCAGGACCGGGTTCAGCCGCCGTGGATCGTGGATGTCGGTGGCCCCGGCCCGCCGGTCGTGGGTGTATCCCAATGCGGCAACCCAGAACTGGCGGACCGCCACCACGTCAGCGGCGTCGAGAAACAGCTGAGCGAAGCGAGGCAGCCGAGGGTCCGCGGCAGCGCCGAGTTCGCGGGCGGCGGTCTGGACCTTCTCGGCAAGCTCGGTGAAGTCGAGTTCGAGGCCGTGGGCATCCTCCTCCCACTGGTCCTTACCGCTGTCGATGATCACAAGTCCGGGGCGCAGGTCGACCATCAGCGGGAAGCCGGCGGCGGTGGCCAGTACCGCTGCGGCGGTCGCAACGTCACGCTGCTGCGCCGGCGAGCTGATGCGGTAGCAGGCGATCGCGCTGAATACCGCCTGCCAGTCGGTTGTTCCGATTCTCGCGGCGAGCGCCGAGCCCGGCACCAGGTCGACCTCGTTGCCGTCGGGATCGGAGTGACAGACTCCGAACGATCCCGATGCCTCACCAGGACACACCTGCTCGACCGTCGCACCCGGCCGCACCACGTCGAGGTGGATCCGGTTTCGCAACGGCCGTGGCTCGGTCGACTGCCGAAGCCGTATCGCAGGGTCGCGCCTCAAAGGGTCTACCAAACCGCCGTCCTGCCCAGGCTCGTACCCGAGCACACTCTGCCAGAATGGCTTGATTGCAGAGGGTTTCGCGGATTCGAGCACGACGCTCAGCTGCTGCGGTACGGCGGCGTTCGCGGACAGCCCGAGATCCTGGGCGGCCATCGACACCGCCTCGGCGTGCCGGTCCGAGTCAAGGCGCACCCGTATGCCCGTCGCGCGTAGGTCGACCAAGATCTCGGCCGATAGCTGGCCGATGCGCCCGGCCAGCGCAGCCCCCTCGACCAAGGAGGGCGCGTCGAACCACGCTGTCGCAACGCCATCGATCACACGCCAATCTGTTCCGATCGCTGTCATGTCCCGAACTTTAGGACCAAAGGGCATGCTCTCTGGGGCGTGACCTCCGCGATCTGGACCCGCTCGCTCGCCGGCCAGGCGTCCGGCGACTGACTCCGACGAAATAGGGTACTCATCGGGCAAATCCGCGGAGGTGGTGCCATGAGCGAAGCGAGCGCCGGCGGTGACGGATCAGGCGGTCCGGGAGCCATCGCAGGCCCGGGTGAACCGGGTCGGTCCGAGGAAGCAGCAGCGGTATCGCCGTTCCCGGAGCCCCACGGTTCGACCCCCTGGGTGGACCCACGCAGGGCTGCCCGACTCGTCAACACGGAGCCATGGCACGAGGCCGGCTCCGGCCCGGTTCCGACAGCCAATGGTCCGGTCCGCAAGCGGTGGCGCAAGATCGCGTACCGCACGTTGGCCAAGTCCTGGAACGACTCGTTGTTCGGCATGAGTTCGCAGGCGGCATTCTGGAGCGCGTTGTCCACGGCGCCGTTGCTGCTGGCGTTGTTGGGTCTTTCCGGCTACGTCGCTCGAGCTATCGGACCGGAGACCACCACCGACATCCGCGAGCAGGTGAATGTCTTCCTGCACACCATCTTCAACGAAGAGGTTGCCGACAACCTGATCGGCAACACCGTGGACGTCATCCTCAACAACAACCAGGCCGACGTGATTTCGGTCGGGCTGATCATCAGCCTGTGGGCCGGGTCGTCGGCGATGACGGCGTTCGTCGAGTCCATCAACATCGCCTATTGCCAGCACGAATTCCGGCATCCGGTCGTCGAGCGCTTCTTCGCTCTCGGTCTGTATGTCGGCGCCCTCGCGGCGGGCATCCTCGTCGTCCCACTACTCGCGATCGGCCCCGATTACCTGCCGGGGCTGTTCCCGGCACAGTGGCGTTCCACGGTCAGCGAAATCATGGGATGGGTGTACTACCCGGGGTTGGCGATCGGCTTGATCCTGCTGTTGACCACGCTGTACAAGGTGGCGCCGAAGCGCAAACACCGCTGGATGCGGGGGCTCCCGGGTGCCTTGCTGGCCGCCGCAGTCTTCCTGGTTGCCAGCTCGGGGCTGCGCCTGTACCTGTCCTACGTGTACGAGCACGGTCTCACCTACGGGGCGTTGGCCACGCCGATCACGTTCCTGCTTTTCTACTACTTTGCCTCGATGGCGATCATCATCGGCGCTCAGTTCAACAACGCCATGCTGGAGTACTACCCACCGCGGATCTCCCGTCGGGAGCGGCGGCGCCGCGCGGAGGCGGTCGACGCCACCGATCCAGTGGAGACCACCGGCGAAGCAGCACCGACCGTGGACCCACCGGCCGCAGTCGGCACTGATGATCCGGCAGCAAAGGCGTTGCATCGGTAGTCATCTGATGCCCGCCGTCGCCTCCATCCTGGTATCACCCGACGGGACCAACGGATCGGTTCAGAACCGGAGGATGAATGCTGCGCATCCCGGGGATGCCCGCGCTGGTTGGGATGAGCCTGTTGGGCTTCACCTCCTTCTTCCTGACCCTCTCGGCGTTGCCGGTGTATGCGGTCGACCGGGGTGTACCGGAAGCGCTGGCCGGATTGGTCACCACAGTCATGCTGATGGCCACGGTCACTGCGCAACTCGTGGTACCGGCCGCAGTCGAGAAGATCGGCCAACGCGCAACACTGATCATCGGGCTGCTCGCGCTTGGTGCGCCCACTCCCCTGCTGCTGCTCAGCGATCAACTGTGGTGGTTGCTGGTGGTGTCAGCAATACGCGGAGTCGGATTCGCCGTCCTGACGGTGCTCACTCCGTTGGTGGCGACCCAGATCGCACCGCCGGGAAGTCACGGTCGGGCGATCGGCCTGTACGGGTTGGCGGTCGCGGTGCCGAACGTTGTTGCAGTGCCGGCGGCGGTCGCTCTGACAAACGCGGGGCACTTCCCGATAGTTGCGGTGCTGGCGGCAATCCCGTTGCTGGCCATCCCCCTGGCCGGCCGGTTCCCGGAGCCAGCACCGCGCACCGACCGACGATCGGCGAGGTCACCACTGCCGACTCGCAAACTAGCGGGCATTCTGGCGCTGTTGTTGGCGCTGACGCTCTCTGGTGGCGGGATCTTCGCGATCCTGCCGGTGCAGCTCGCCGATTCGGCGGCCGTCACCTTGGCGCTGCTGATGCTTGGTGTCACGTCGGCGCTGGCCCGTTGGCGGGCAGGTGCGCTGGCCGACCGGGCCGGACCCGCTCGGCTGTTGCCGGCGTGTGCAGCCATCGGGGTGGTGGGTTTGATCCTGCTCGCGCTGGGCGTATCGCGCACCGGGCTCGCATCCGGCGTGCTGGTGGTGCTGGGGACGGCGGTATTCGGGATCGCGTACGGCGGCGCGCAAAATCTCACCCTCCTCCTGAGTTTCGATCTGGCGGGGTCGGATCGCCGAGCCGGGGCGAGCGCTGCCTGGAACGCGACGTACGACGCCGGCACCGCCATCGGCGCCTTGTTGATCGGAGCGATCGCGGCCGGTTCCAGCCTGTCGGCGGCAATGTTGGGATGCGCTGCCCTTGTCGTGGTCACTGCCGTCACGGCGGTCAGCGGGGCGCGACGGGCGAAGCCGCCCCCTCCGTGACCCCGCAGCTCACGTCGACCCGGGTGATACTGACAGCCGTGCCGATCGAACGCGTGGACTACTTCGACCTCACCGGTGACGAACTGCGGGCGGTCACCCGGTTCTCGGCCGAAGCTGCGCAGGAGGTTCTCCCGATCGTCGAGCAGGTGCACCCCGACGACCCGAGACCCCGGGCGGCAATTGACGCCGCGTGGAACTTCGTCAACGGCGCGGACCGCTCAAAGCTGCAGCGCGTGACGGCGACGGACGCCCACCGCGCGGCCAGGGCAGCGGCCACCGAGGCCGCGCGTCATGCGGCGGCCGCGGCCGGGGACGCCGCCTCGGCGGCGTACCTGCACCCGTTCGCCAAGGCGACCCAGGTCGGTCACATCCTGCGCGCAGCGGCTCACGCCGCGCAAGCCGCGGAGCTCGTCGCCGGCGACCCCCTGGTCGGTGACCAAAGGATTGAGGAGGCGCGCGCACGGGCGACGCCGATGCTGGTGAACGTCCTGCGCCGCTACCCCCCGGCGCCGCCCGGCCGGACCCGGGTGGCGCAGCTCATGACGCGGTTGGACTCGTCGCTCAGGCAGGAGTGACCGCAAGCGCAAGTCGACCTTTGTCGGCGTCTTGTTGCTCGACCTGAACTTGTCGTTGCGGCACAACTGGTTCACCACTGTTCGGCCCCACGAGGTCAGTCGACGGGCAGATGGTCCAAGGCTTCGCTCTCCAGCTTTGCCCAGCGCCGCACGCGTTCCCGCACTCGCTCGATGTCGTCGTCCGAGAGAGCGACCGTTCCGTCCGGGGTCAGCCGGTAGATGTCGACCGGTCCGCCAACGCTGGGGGACGTGATCCGTAGGGCGTCCACGACCCTCACCGCGGCCAACACGCCGTGGTCGACATCACGCTCGGTCATCTGAAAGTGCGCAAGCAGCGCTGCGGCCTGCTGAGCCATCGCGGAACCACTGCCGATCGCGTGGAAGCCGACCTCCTCGTACCGTCCGATCAACCCGTGCGGGTCGATGTCGACGATAAACGGGGCACCCCTTGAGTATCCGGCAGCCATGACGTACGTCGCCGGCGTCGCTCCCGATCCCTGTTCGCCGGGGACCTGTTCGATGAAGTTCTCATAGTGGTGACGCAGCAACGGAACGACCTGCTCCTGCACGGCCCGACCGACATTGTCGGCGGCAAGCACGGCGGGTGCGCAACCATCGAACACTCCCTCCAATTCCATCAGCACAGCGCGGGCACCGCTGCCACCCCAAGCCGCTGTGTCTCCGAATGGATGAAGTTTCTGCGACGGATAACTCAACCCGCGAGCGCTGTCCGTGACTTGCGAGTCGGCCGCGAGCACGAGTCCGTCGGCGCACCTCAGCGCGAGCACGACCGTCATCTGCGCCTCCTTCCATCCATTTGATCATGGTTTCGGATCACGCACCGAACTGGTCGAAATGTTTCCCCCGATACCGATCTCATTGCCGTCGGGGTCGTGGAAGACGTACTTCCAGACCGGATCGTGCTTCTCGATCTCGGTCGGCTCCAGGCCGCGGGCCCTGATGCCGGCCACGTTAGCGGCCGGGTCATCGAACCAGATCATGTTGACGGCGCCGCCGGCCCGATCGGTGTCCACGATGATGTAGACGAAACGGTCCTCGGCCAGTTGCCACACCGCCTCGACATCGTTCGGGTAGAACGACGGTTCGGCGCCGAGGAGCCGTCGATACCAGTCGAGCGCACGTGCATAGTCACCGACTGGAATGCCGGCGAAGATTCCGGTAGCCACGACCAGCCCCTCTCTTTGGGCGTGTTTGACCTGTTGTCAGGACCGACTCGGCAGGCACCGCCTTTTCATCGCAGGACCTGAGCGCCCTCAAGCGCCGGGCGGGGCGCATGTTCAGTTGGTTGAGGTTCACTCAGCTCGGGTATTCGAAGACTATGACCACACCAGAGGACCTCACTGCCGACCAGCACGCAATCGTCGACCAGTCCGACGACGTTCGTGATCCGGCCGACGACTCTGACGAGATGAACGATCCGGCGAAGATGACCGACACCTACCCGGAGGCGCTGGACCGAAAGCTCGAGGAGGCGGAAGGTGCCATCGCTGCTCACCGCTCAGAGTCGGACGAACGCCGCATCTGGGGCAACGGTCGCACGGGCGCCGAGGAGTCGTCAGACCTCGGTGGCCCATGAACCTGTGGGTCTCGCCGATCACCTGCCTGACAGTCCGGTGGAGCGCAAATCGCGACCGATAGGCCCGTCGGGCAAGGGCCGCGAGCGACGCGTCATCTGCCGGCCCGGCGTTGAACGGGCGAGGACCCCGAGCACCTCACTCAGCCTGTTCACCACCACGCGGACGCTACCAATCAGACAGACCAACCAGTTTGACGATCGTTGCCGGATCGAGCGGCGGTGGAGGCCAACACGCTGAATTCGTTGCCATCCGGATCGGCCATCACCACCCACCCGACATCACCCTGGCCGATATCGATGCGAGTCGCCCCGAGGGCGATGAGCCGGTCCACCTCCTGACGTCGATCATTGTGTTCGCGCGAGACGATATCGAAATGCAGCCGGTTCTTGACGGTCTTCGGCTTCAGCGGCGGGCCGCCCCAAGTGATCTTCGGACCGCCGTGCGGCGAGCGAATGGCGGTCTCCTCGTCCTGGTCCCACACCAGCGGCCAGCCAAGCGCTTCGCTCCAGAAATACCCGACCTGCTGCGACCCATCGCAAGCAACCGCACCGATGGACCCGCAGTCGGCGAGAAACTGGTTTCCCGGTTCGATGACGCAGAACTCATTGCCCTCGGGATCGGCCAGCACCACGTGCTTCTCCTCCGGATGCTGACCGATGTCGATATGGGCGGCACCGAGACTCAGCGCTCTCGCCACCGTCTGCCGTTGGTCTTGCTCGGACGCGCTCGTCAGGTCGAGGTGTAGCCGGTTCTGGCCGCTCTTTCGAACCTCGGTGGGAAGGAACCGGATTCGGAAACCGGTGTCGTCACTCGGGAGAACGGAGATGCCTTGTTGGTCGTCCGATGCCTCCCAGCCGAGGACACCGGACCAGAAACTGGCGAGGCGGATCGGGTCGTTCGCGTCGAAGCACAGCGCGACGAGCTCACAGGTCATTCCGTCACACTCCCCCATCCGTGCTGGATCGGTCCACCGCATTCAGGCCGCCGCCTTCATTCATCAATTGGTGGTTGTCCACCGATCGGTCGATGGGGAGATCGGCTGGACGACCCTCCGATCAGTCGACCTTGTCGTCAGTCACGGCGACCTACCTTGACGACATGCGGAAACTCGTTGCCCTGAGCATCCTGTCGATCGTTGCCGTGCTCGTCGCCACGTTCATCATGGCCGGTGCGGCCAACGCTGCGCCTTCGGCGGCGATGAGCTCATCCGGGACGCTGGCCCGGCTCGTCGACACGCGCGCGGGGGCAGGGGACGTCCCGGTCCGGTCTGACCTGGCGACGGATCGGGGGTCGGCGGTGTCGGTGTGGGACATGCTCGAGATGGAAATGGCGATGAACCACCTCAGCCAACTTGCCGAGATGGCGAACAGTGTGGTGGGCGCCTCGAACGCGTCGACGACGGCCATGGCTCGCGGTCTCAAGGCTGACCGAGCCTCCATGCATGGTGGACGGACTGACCTCCGGCTCCCATGGTGACAGCCCCGAGGGTCGGGTCTCCGCCGAGGTCGCACTCGGGCTGATGGGTCGAGGGCTGCTGGTCCAGTGGCCGGCTGTTCATGATGACCTGGTGGCCGACCCAGGGTATGGCCCGAGCCGTCGCCCGCTGGTTTGATGGCCCCGCCGAGATCGTCGGGACGGGATCAGTCCGAGTTCGGTGAATGGACGCGTTTCCCGATCCCGGGCAATTGATGGATGTCGGCCTGGGTCCGTAGTGCTGAAATCATGGTGCGGACGGGCAGCGTGCTCGCGACGGCAGTGCGGGTGACGGCGAGAACCTGTCGTACAGGTTGGTCGGCCTGTTTGATGCGTCGTATCGCCACTCCGGGGTGCTGGACACCCAAGGCCAGGGACGGGATGAGCGCCAGTCCGAGACCCGCCGCGACGAAACCTTGTGCGGGCCAGTACTCGTCGGCTTCAACAGTTCGCAGCGGCGCGTAGCCGGCCTGTCGGAAAGCTTCGCTCGTCGCTATGCGGCAGCAACCAATTTCGCACCTGATGGAAATCCAGGATTCGTTCGCAGCGGACTCGAGAGGAATCACCCGTCTGCCGGCAAGGTGATGATCGCGAGGAACAACAACCCTGAACGGGTCGATCAGCAGCGGAAATGTCACGAGGCTGTCGCCGGTGATTCGATCGCCATGGGCCTCGATCACGGCGGCATCGACCTGGCCACCGCGGAGCAGGCTCATCGCGTCTTCCCGGTCGGCAACCCGCAAGTCGATCTCCAATTTCGGCATCGCCCGTCGAACCTCGGCCAGGGCAGGCGGGATGAGCTCACCGCCGGCAGTCGCGAAGGTGGCGAGACGCAGGACGCCGAGCTCACCGGCGTTGAGCGCCATCAAAGCCCTCTCGGTCTCGAACATCCGGTCCAGGAGGTCAGCGGCGTGACCGGCCAGCATCCGGCCGGCAGCGGTGGGTCGCACACCCCGGCCGGCGGGCTCCAAAAGGATGGTCTTGGTCTCGGCTTCCAAAGTGGTGACGTGTTGGCTGATCGCCGACGGGGTGAAACCAAGCAGGGCCGCCGCTTCCTTGACCGACCCGGTCGTCACGACGGCGTGCAAGGCCTGTAGCCGCCGCATCTCCAACATTCGTCGACTCTACAACGATGCTTCATCGTCGTGAAGAAGACTTCGCTTGTCCTTAGCAATTGGAGTCGTCAGGGTGTGAGTCAACCCGTTGAACCACCAGGCTTGTCGGAATTTGAAAGGATCGAACCGGTGCCTACCCAACAGACAATGCTTGCGTTCGCGCTGCTCTCCGTCGGCATCGTGGTCATGCCGGGCCCTTCCAACCTGTTCCTGTTGGCGCACGGCATCGGCCATGGACGCAGGGCCGCAGTGGCCGCAATGACCGGTATCTCGGCGGCGTCGGCCATCCGCGTCCTGCTGACCGCCGCTGGGCTGTCCGCTGTCCTGGCGTCCTCTGCGACGGCGTTCACCGTCATCAAGTGGGTTGGGGTCGTGTATCTGGGCTATCTCGGTGTCCGTGCTTTCCGTTCCGGATCGGTCGACGGGCTGCTCAGCTCGGACGCCACTGCGATCCGGCTCCGGCGCTCGGCCGGGAAGGGCTTGCTGGTGGGGTTGGCCAACCCGAAGATGATCATTTTCTTCATCGCGTTCTTTCCGCAGTTCGTCGACCCCAGTCGAGGCTCGCAGGCCGTCCAGATCATCGTGCTGGGCGCCTTGTTCTGGGTGCTCGGCGTGCTCTGGGACTTCGCCTTCGCTTACCTGTCCGGAACGATCGGGACCTGGCTGAAGCGGCGGCCGCGGCTGCAGACAGCCCAACCTCGGGTCGAAGGTTCGGTTTATCTCGGCCTCGCAGGGTGGGCCGCCATCGCAGGAGAACTCTGAGCAGCGCGTAGTAGACCTACTGCATGGATGACTGGGGTCGCTCAGCGGCGCAGCTGTGCCAGCAGTGGAAGTTGCTGGAGTGGGTCGCCGTCCGAACTGTTCCAGTAGACGTGTTCGACCCCGAGATCGGTGGCCCGCTCGAGGTCGGCAGCAACCTGTCCGACCGACCCGAGCAGCGGCCCCCGCTCGTCGAGCGGTCGTTCGGAAATGTTGCCGTTCACCTGCAGCAGCACCGGCAGCGATCTCGGGTCACGACCGGCGGCCGCCGCCGCGTCGCGAAACATCGCGAGCGTCGCGCTGATCGTTTCCCAGTCGAAGATCACCAACGTGAGGCCGGCTCCGAGGCGCGCGGCCCGTTGCACCGCCGCAGGGGCGACACCGCCGATGACCAGCGTCGGGCCGTTCGGCTGAACCGGCTTGGGACCGATGTCCGACGAGGGAATTCGGTAGAACCGTCCGTCGAACGACACCGGATCGGGTCCCCAGACTGCTCGCATGGCCTGGATGTGCTCCTCGAATCCGGCACCGCGTCGGTTGATCGGTACGCCGGCGGCGATGAACTCCTGCTCCATCCATCCTTGGCCGATCCCGACGACAAGCCTTCCACCACTGAGCCTGTCCAGGGTCGCGAGCCGCCTGGCCAGGATCACCGGGCTTTGGAAAAGCGAGTCCAGGACACTGGTACCGAGTGTGATGCGGCTCGTCGTCGCAGCCACGAAGGCCAATGTTTCGATGGGGTCGTAGACCGTGCCGAACGGCTCGGGTGCCTCCATCACCGGCCCGCCCGGTCCGCCCATCGGAATGGGCACGCTCGGTCGCATCAACCGTTCCCACGTCCAGATCGAGTCCAATCCGATCCGCTCGGCCTCCAGCGCCACTCGCGCGATCAGATCCGGCGACGCGTCACGTCCCGCAATCGGGAGATGCACACCTATCTTGATCGCCGTCATGACTTGATCGCCGTCATCGTCGTCCTCCGTTGCATCGGGGTTGATTCACCAGGACAGACTGGGCTGACGGCCGAACCTCAGCGGTGTTTTCGCCAGCGTGCCCGAGCAGCCAGAAGGTGATTGTCGGATCCGCCCATGCTCGTTCGTAGTGAGAGAAAGCCCCGGGCACACGGCTGGGGCGAAAGCGGGAGGACAGGGACGATGACCGACGACACTACGACTGGCTCAACCAGACCGTTCCGATTCGGGGTGGTCACCCCGATCGGTCCTGATCTGTCGGTGTGGCGAGACCAGGTGCGGAGAATCGCTGACAACGGCTATTCGACACTATTGATGCCCGACGTCCAGCAGTGGCAACCGGCGCCGGGACCCACCTTGGCGGTCGCGGCGACGCTGGCCGACATCCG
>Ga0164307_10000292_pt1 | contig 22720 bp, 18 predicted proteins | sample Whisoiple_243_MG_FD_110214 | JGI IMG/M metagenome (GOLD analysis project Ga0164307, IMG submission 110214) | Soil microbial communities amended with fresh organic matter from upstate New York, USA - Whitman soil sample_243_MG | ecosystem: Environmental > Terrestrial > Soil > Unclassified >...
CACTCGACGCGGCGATAGCCGAGCCTGCCGATCCCTCGTTCGTCAGCGCGTCCATCGTCCAGGGAGGTCCCGCGGTATTCGAGATCGCTGAGGCGACCCTGGACATGCGGGTCCAGAAGACCGGGCGTGCGACGGGACTCACGTTCGGCACCGTCGACCTGATCGACTTCGACTCCGACTACCGCGGCTCGCACTCCGATCTCTGGATCGATGCCGAGGGTGCCGACTTCTCACTGGGCGGGGACTCGGGAGCGCTGTACCTGCTCGCACCCGGCAGTGCAGCCTTCGCCACTGGGAGGCGACAGGCCGTGGGGCTGCACTGGGGCGGGTCGGGACAGGACGGCGTCGGGCATCACATCCGGGCCGTGTTCGACGATCTGAAGCTGAGCACACTGCCGAGCGGTACCGGAGTTCCTGCCGTCGACGGGATCACCGAGCCCGACAGGAGCATGCGGCCAGGCTGACGAAGCCGCGACGGCAGGCTCGGGTGAGTGGGATCGTGGGCGGCTGACACACTTCCCCTCATGGACACCACTCCTGAGGCCGTACATCGGCGCATCGCCGCGGCACTGGCCGCATTCGTCGCCGTCGGCGCCGCCGTGTCCGGCTTTCTGCTGAACGGGTCGCCGACGGCTGCTGTCTGGGCGGTGGCCGGTGGGAGCGGCACTGCGCTGGGCATGTTCATGGTGCGCCGCCGGGTCCTTGCCACCCTCGAAGAAAGCCGCGGGACGGCCATGGAGCTCGGGTACGCGGAGGGCATCGGCGACATGGTGGTCGTCGGGCTCCACGCATACGCCGCCGCCGTGTTCCCGATGACCGGTCCCGGCGGGGTCTCCATGGCCGAACGCCTGAAACGCCGTGACCTCGCGTATCAGCTCACAGCCACAGAGGGCCTGCCCCATCACGTTGCGGAACGAGCGGCTGCGGCCCTCGAAGCGATCGATGCCGGTCGGGACCACGAGCGGGTCCAGAGCGCGTTGAACGACCTCATGCGCGCCGTTCACGAGCAACGCCGCCGCGTCTGAACAGCGCGTGCCCGGGACGGTCGGGCAACCCCGTTGCCGCTGCTGCGTGCCACCGCGTGGCTGCCGACCGCGGCGACGATGGCTTTCGCCGGCGACGCGACGGGCCGGCCCGACCTTCTCCGGGCGACCGTTACGTGCGCACGCGGAAGCGCAGCATGGTCACTCCGCCCGACTGGACGTTGCCGAGCGGCTCCAGGTCGATCCGGTGGAGGCCAGGCGGTGCGAAGCGGACGCCGTCGCCGAGCAGCACCGGCAGCACGTACACCAGGATCTCGTCGACGAGGCCGCGCTGAAGGCACTGGGCGGCCACGTCGGCGCCGAGGATCTCCAGGTTCTTGTCGCCGGCGGCACGATGTGCCCTGGCCACCGCTTCCTCGATGTCGCAGGTGAGAAAGGTGACTTCGGGGTCCGGTTCGTCGGGTGGGCGATGGGTGAGGACGAACTGTGCCCCGCCGTCGTATCCGGTGTTCTCGGCGGACATGCGCTTGCCGACCTCGTACGTGCCCCTGCCGATGAGCATGGCACCCGTGGCCGCCATGACCTCAGGGAACGTCGCCGACGTCATGTGCTCGAAGATCCAGTCCATCGTGTGGCCGGGACCGGCGATGAACCCGTCCAGTGACATCACTCTGTTCACGACGACTTTGCCGGTGCTCGTATCGCTCATGCGTCTTCTCCAGGCGGGTGGAGGGCCGGGTGCGCGGCATAGGCCGGTGAGAGACATCTTCCCCCCGACGGCAGCCGCGACCTGGATCTGCCCCAGGGCGCCACCGCGGTGTTCACCTGTGTGCCGATGATCGCCGTCAGGCCGGGGCGGTCCCGCTGCCGGCGCGTACATCGCCGGGAAGTGAAGGCGACCGGGCCCGGGACAGAGTTCGTCGCGGGCCCGGCCGCACGGCGCGCCGTCGGATCTAGTTGAACGGGTCCAGCGTGATGTACGCCTGCTGCGGGTCGCCTTCATGCACCAGCGACTCGTGCGCGCCCACGTCGTCGAAGGCGAAGCCGTACGCCTTGCCGTCGGCCATCTGGGCGTGCACCTTGGCGGAGTAGTGATTGGTGACCGCGTCCTTGTAGAAGTTCGCGTTGTTCGCGTCGGGCTGGTTGGGGTTGCTGAGCAGCGTCGACCGGTTGTAGCCGGCACACAGTGTTCGGGAGATGGGCCCGCGGACCAGGTCGTTGGGCGCGTCGAGGAGTTTGTAGCAGCCGAAGATGCTGTCGGAATCGGGCTTCTGGAAGCTCGTCACGACCGCTCCCGAACTGTTCGTGAAGTTCATGGTGTTGCCCTGGACCCGGCCGAAGTACTTCGTGTTCGGCTGGTCCTTGAACGGCTGGACGGTCAGCGTCTGGGAGGAGTACTTGCTCCACACCCGGTTGACGTAGTCGTTCATGACGGAGGCCGGCAGTGCCCCGGCTTCGATGCCGTGGCCGGGGGCGAGCGCCCGCAGGATCGTACCGTCGGAGCGTGTCTTGATGAGGCCGCCCCAGCCGCCCGGCTGGCTGCGCAGGGAGTCGAAGAACGCCTTGTAGCCGCCGGGCTTGAGGTGGCCGGTGGCGAGCGTGGTGCCGTTCGGGCGCTTGACTCCGACCGCGTAGGGTGCGGAGAACATGTCGACCTGTGTGCTGTTGATCCACAGGCCGGCGTCGTTGAGCGTGTACTCGGTCCAGTTGAAGAGGATGTTCGCGTTCGGGTCGCTCGGGTTCTGGACTGCGGGCTGTACCAGACCGCCGGTGGTGAGCTTGAAGACGAGCTTCTGCCCGTAGGAGAAGTAGACGCGGCCGGAGAATTTGGGCATCCGGATCGTCTTCGACTGTCCGTTGGCCGGGCCCGCTATGGACGCGTCCGGAGCGGGCGTCGGCGGGTTGCCGCCGGCGGGCCACGGGTGGAAGGCGCCGCTCGCGTCCGCCCAGCCCTGGCGCCCTGACGAGAGTTCGGTGCCGATCACATAGACGTGCACCTGCTCGCCGCGCCCCGAGTTGTTGGTCAGGGTGAGCGGGATGGTCGTGGGGACGGCGGCCGCCTCGGTGGCGGCGGTGACCTGGGTGACGACGAGACTTCCGCCGGCCAGCGCGAGCGCGGCAACCAGGGCGGCGGGCCTGACGCGGGCGCGGCGGGCCCGGCGCGTACGTGGGGCGGAAAGAAGGTTGGCAGACAAGCTGTACTCCTCGTCCGGAAGGCCGTGCTGTGGAGGTAGCCACTGCGAGGACACCCGCAGCTCTTCTGAGAGCGCTCTCAGGGGGCTTCCTGGAGCGTATCGACTGGTCAGGGACGCGTCAATGACCTGGTCTGGACCACGACAGGTTTTGTGGGCGGGTTCCCCGGGTGGCCGCGACGGGAGCGTCGATCGCCCGCATCCGGGTCGCGTGCCGATGCCGTCGACGACCCGGACGAGCCGCCCTCGCTCCGGACTGGTGAAGCCGAAAGGGCTCGGTGATCAGAATCGGATCTGGCCGAGTTTCGTGGCACATGGGTGTTTCGTTCACCCCCCGCTTTGATGCCAGGGAACTTGGTGAATGGTTCCGCCTGTGGATTACGGGGCGGGCGCCCGTCATTCTGGAACTTGGGAAAGGGCGGCCGGAAAACGTCGGCCGAAACCTTTCGAGTATTTCTCGCTCTGGGGTCTGGGAGAATTCATGAAGTCTGCCCGTGCGTGCGTGGTCGCTGTTCTCCGTGCACCGATGATCGGCACCCTCGCCGGTACCGCTGCCGCCGAGACCGGCGGTGCCGGCACCATGGCGTCCTGCTCCCTCGTGCCCGGCGACGACAACGGCTGGGGTCGTGACCCGCGATGACCTGTGCGTACGCGGGGACACCTCGGTCCTCGGGGAGTTCCGGAGGTGGTGGTCCGGTGGATTCCGGAATGCAGGATTCATGCGGAGAGAGAACGCCCGACTGCTTGATCGACAGGCTGCGGGAAGTCGTGCGTGTCCTCAGCGGCCGGGAAAGGGAAGTGCTCGCACATATCGCGCGCGGAGCCACCTACAGGGAGATCGCCCGCCGCATGGACGTCAGTCTGCACACCGTCGACACCTACATACGGCGGATACGCGCGAAAACCGGATCCCGGAACCGCATGCACCTGTTGCTGCTGGCTCTGTCGGTCGAGGGCTCCCTCGTGAGCGCCATCGAAGACCTGGGGCTGTCGGTCACACCGAAGCCTCCCGGCCGGTCCCAGGTCTGACCCGACTCGCGCTCGACTTCCCGATCGTGGCCGGCGGCCGAATGACACGTGAACACGTGACTGTCGGGACCGATCTCCGTGCGGCAGTATTCCGGGGCGGCCACGGCGCCGCCCGGATATCGCCTCTCCCTTTCCCGCAGTGTGTCCGGGCATCGTGGTGCCCTGGCACACCTCACCTCTATGCATCGCCCGGACGTGCGGCGAGATCGGAGAACTGTGCCCGAACGGCGAGTTCTGGGACAGCCGCTGCGGTCCTTCGTCGACGAGCTGGCCCTGTGCGTGGCGGCCAACGGAGGCCGGGGGCCCGCCCTGTCGTGGCCCGAGGATCCGATGACCTTGCCGGCCCTGCTGGAGCTTCCTCGTCCGGCACGTCCGGCACCCGGGGTCAACTCGACCGTGCCCGGCGGACCGGGCGCGGAGGAACTGGCGGCCGAGCTGGGCCGCAGGCTGCAACTCCGGGTGCGCCCCTCCTTCCGCTTCCTGTCGCCGGACTCTCCCGTCGTGGAGAACGTCCCGAACGGTGCCGAGTCCACGGTCACGGTCCTGGAGGGAGCCTGCCGCTGCGTCCTGTCACGTGTCGGTGAGGACCCGGCACCAGGCCCCTCCCATCCGCTGGGCATGCGGCTTCGTTCCGGCGGCACTCTCTTCGTGCCCCAGGTCCACACCTACCGGCTTTCGGAGATCCACGTCCCGACCACACTGCTCAGGCTCGACCTGGAAAGTCCAGGCTGACGGCCTACGCCCCGGAGGGCGTACGCCGGATCAGGCAAGGGCTGTCGTGGGTGCCCCGTCCGGCTCTCCGTCGTCGTTCAGCAGCCCCCTCGCGGACACCGCGACGCCGGCCTGGAAGCGGCTCTCGGCGCCGAGGGCCTGCATCATGTCGGCTATGTGTTTGCGGGTGGTACGCAAGGACATCCCGAGCCGCCGCGCGATCGTCTCGTCCTTCAGCCCTGACGCCAGCAGCCGCAGGATGGTGCGGTCCAGATCCTTGGCCACCGCTTCCAGGCCGTCGGTGGCCGCGTCGGAGAACGGCTGTGCCTGCGACCACAGTTGCTCGAACAGCTCGTACAGGAAGTGCACGACCGACGGCTCCCGTACCACCACCGCGCCCAGCCGGTCGTTGCGTCTGGTCATGAACGCGAGCTCCCGGTCGAAGATGATCATCCGGCCGACGAGCTGGTGGGCCGTCCGGTACTCGCCGCCCAACGCGCTCGCCGTGGCGACGTACGCCTGGCTGGGGCTGTTGAACCGGGCGGTGTGGTGGTACACGGTCCGCATCCGCACCCCCCGGGCGAGCATCTGGCTGTCCCGGCGCAGCGCGTCCTGGAGCACCTCGGGCGGGCGGGTGCCGCCGGGCTGCACGGTGACCATGTCCTCGCGGCACTGCTCGGCCGCCCGGTTCAGTGCGGCCCGCACATGGGTGAGCCCGGGAATGGTCTCCAGGTCCTTGGAGGCGCTGCGTCTCCCCTCGTCGTAGTCGACGGCCAGCTGGGCGAACTGGTCCTGGAAGAGGCGCAGTCGCGTCTGTTGTTCCGCGATGGCCCGCTCCACCGGTGCGGTCGTCACGGCCGCGACGAGGTGAGGGTCGACAGCCCAGAGGCGGTCGTCGCCCTCCTCGCCCCTGTGCACCAGGCCGATCCGGACGAGGCGTTCCACCGCGCCGCTCACAGCGGTCGCGTCCACCCCTGTCTCCTCGGCCATCGAAGCAGGGTCTAACCGACCGTGCAGAGCCAGCCAACGGTAGACGGCCGCTTCCTCGGCGCGGAGTGTGTCCCCCACGGCAAAAACGTTGTCATCGGTCTGCTGTTCCACCATCAGTCCTTCGCTCTTGACACCCGTATGGGCACGCGCCCCGCCCTCATCGCACTCAAACATCTCCCGTACGGGCCGCGTCGACCCGCAGAAGCTGCGGATCGTATCGATTAGGACGGGCAACCGTGGGAGCGGGTTCATCGCCCGAAATCTAGTGGCTGGAAGACGCCAGGTCGACCAGATCCTCCGGCATGGCGAGTCGGTCCCTGTCCTGCTCGGCAGGTCCGAGGGCGGAAGGGGTGGCCGGTTCTGCTCATGGTGGTGATCGAGTCCCCGTCGGGCTCATGGAGCGGCCAGGGATCGGTGCCCGGCGAGCGACGTGCCGGTCGAGCGCGGTGGGGCGGGTGGCGGCCGTCCGGAAGACGAAACCCCGTCCGAATTGCCACTCATTGAGGCAGGGTGGAAGGTTCGTCCACCCCCCGCTTTGGTGCCGGAGAACTTGGTGAATGGTTCCGTCTGTGGCTTCCGGGGCGGGTGCCAGCCAGTCTGGAAGAGCGGAAGGGGAACGGTCGTAAAACGTCGGCCGGGACTTTTCGAGCATTCCTCACTCTGATTCCTGGGAGAAGTCATGAAGTCTGTCGTCGTGTTCGTGGTCACCGCTTTCTGCGCGTTGACGATCGGTGCCTTCGCGGGTACCGCTGCCGCTGAGGACGGCAGCGCCGGCGTCCCGGTCGTGTCCTCCACCGGGCCCGGCGGCGACAGCGGTTGGGGCCGTTGAGCCGGATGACCTGGGAGTGAACACGGGGAGGCCGACCCGCTGTCGGTTCCGGAGCCTGTGGTCCAACAGTCACGGAACGCGGGAATCAGAGAGAGAAAGGCACCCGAATCTGTGAACAACAGGCTACGGAATACTGTCCGGGGGATCGGTGACCGCGAAAGAGAAGTACTCGGACGTACGGGCGGCGACACCCTCGGCGAGATCGACCGGCGCATGAGCACCGGTCCGCATGCCGTCGTGAAGAATGTGGCAGCCGGACTTCTCCTGAGCGAACGCGCGGTCGCCGGCCCGCGCCAGCGATTGCTGTCGACACGGTCGGAGGGGCCCCGCGAATCCGCCTCCTTCGCCGATCTGCTGAAGAGGCACAGGGGCCGCAGCGGGCTGACCCAGCAACAACTCGCGGACTTCGCGACGCTGAGCGTCCGGGCGATCCGGGATCTGGAGAGCGGACGGGTCCGACGGCCCCGGCGGGAGAGCGTGGGGCTGCTGGCCGACGCGTTGCGGCTGCGCGATGCCGAGCGACAGCAACTGCACGCCGCCGGTGGGAGCCCGGCGCATCTGCGGGACGCACTGCTCGGACTGCCCGCCTCGTCCGCTCCGCCCGCCCTGCCCGAACCGCCCGCTCCGCCAGGCACACTCGTGGGCCGGGAAGCGGAGCTGCAGGTGTTGCTCGATCAGGTGACCGTCTACGGTCACCGCCTCGTGAGCGTGGTCGGCATCAGCGGCATCGGGAAGACACATCTGGTGCTCGAGGCGGCCCGAGTGCTGCGGGCCAAGGGCTGGCGGGTCGGGTGGCATGCGTCGGCCGGAGGTACCCGTTGCTGCGGTGCGCATCCTGCGGCCGGCCCCGATCCCGGCGGACCGTCGCCGAGAACCGCCGACCCCACAGCCGACCTCGTCGCGGCGATCGGGGAGAGACATGACCTGGTGGTGATCGACAGCGGTGACGCTTCGGGCCCCGGAGGGGTGGACGTGGGCGAGTTGCTTCGGCGCTGTCCGGGGCTGCACGTCGTGGTGACCGGTCTGACGCCGCGATACCTGCCCGGTGAGCGCGTACTGCCGCTCACCGCGATGGCCGTGCCGGAGGAGGCACCCGGCCACGACCACGTCCGGTTGGCCGAGGTCGAGTCCGTGGCGTTGTTCCTGTCCCACATGCGTCGCTCACAGCCGGGGTTCCGGCTTCGGGAGGACAACGCGCACGCGGTGGTGCGGTTGTGCCGTTGGCTCGACGGTGTACCCAGGGCACTGGAGTACGCGGCGGGCTGGTGCCTGGTGTATCCGCCCGAGCTCCTGCTCGCGCGAGCCGGTCGGGATTTCTCCCTCCTTTCCTCCCCGGCCGGCTGCGGCTGCCAGGACCTGCTGAGTTCCGTGGCGCGCAGCGTCGACATCGTGGCCCAGTCCTGCCGCTCGGTGCTGGCCGAGGTCGCCGACCGTCCGCACTGGACGGTCGGCGACCTCGACCACCTGGTGCCGGATCCGGCTGCCGCCCTGCACGCCCTGCTGGTCCACGGCCTGGTGCGGCCGGCGGGCGCGCACCTGCCGGGGCGGTTCACGGCGCTGCAGCTGGTGCGGCTCCTGCATCTGCGGGACCGGCCTCCGGCGGCGGCCCGGGCCTGCTGAGACTGCCGCTGATTCTGCCTACCGGTGCGCACAGCGGCCAATACGTTTACCCGTGCCTCGTAACGGTCAACGAAAGGGCCTGACCATGGTTACCTGTCCTGAATGTGAGAGCTCGGTGGTTCCCGCCGGAACACCGGTGATCGGTGAGATCGTGGAATGCGGTGAATGCGCCAGCGAACTGGAAATCCTTACGCTCGATCCGATACGGGCAGCGCTCGCGCCGGAGATCGAAGAGGACTGGGGCGAGTGAGCCCCGCAGAGCCGTTCGTGGTTCTCGCGTCCCGCGTGGGGGCCAGCGAGAAGAGAATTCTCGAAGCCCTCTCCCGCAGAGGGATCGCCCACCGGCACATCGACAGCCGTACGTGGTGGCACCCCCTGGGTGACCGCGGCGCGCACCCGATCGTGCTGAACCGGGAGATCGGGCTCGCCAGGGCCACGTACGCGGCCGAAGCCCTGGAGGCGGCGGGTTCGATCGTGGTCAACTCCGCGCGGGCCACCGCGCTGTGCGGGGACAAGTGGCGTACGTCCGCGGCGCTCGTCGAAGCGGGACTCCCCACACCGCGGACGGCCCTGGGGCTGACCCCGGAAGCGGCGCTGACGGCTCTGGAGAGCATCGGCTATCCGGCCGTGGTGAAGCCCCTGCAGGGCTCGTGGGGCCGCCTGGTCTCCGCGCTGCCGGACCGGCAGACCGCGGAGACCGTCCTTGAGTACGTCGCCGCGTTGCCGTCACCACAGGCGCGGATCGTCTACCTGCAGGAATGGATAGCCAAACCGGGCCGGGACATCCGGGTGATCGTGGTGGGCGGCGAGGCCCTCGCCGCCACCTACCGGCGCAGCGAGCACTGGCGGACCAACGTGGCGCGGGGCGCGGTGAGTGAACTGTGCCCCATGACACCGGACATCGCGAAACTCGCGGTCAGGGCCGCACAGGCCGTGGAGGCAGAGATCGCCGGCGTCGACCTGATCGAGGACGGCACGGGGGAGTTGCTGGTCCTGGAGGTCAACCACGGTGTCGAGTTCTCCGGCCTCCAACAGGCACTCGGCGACGCGGTCTCCGTCGCCGACCGAATCGTCGAGTTCCTCCTGGAGAAGTCACGCTCATGCTCCGAGTAGCCATTGTCGGGGCGTCCGGCTACATCGGCGGCGAACTGCTTCGCCTCCTGCTCGGTCATCCACGGGTCACGGTCGTGGCCGCGACCTCCGACCGACTCGCCGGGCGCCGGATCGACGGTCCCCATCCCAACCTGCGCGGCCACACCGACCTGTGCTTCGTCGGCCACGACACTTTGGAGAACACCGACTTCGACGTGCTCTTCCTGGCCGCTCCGCATAGGGAGACCATGGAAAGGATGGCCGCATTCCTCGAACTGGCCAGGACCGTCATCGACCTGTCAGGCGATTTCCGCCTGAGGGATCCTGAGGTCTACGCGTCCTACTACGGGGTCGCGCACGCCGCCCCGCAGCTGATACCCGAATTCACCACCGGGCTGCCCGAATGGCACCGTGCGCGACTGACCACGAGCGACCGGATCGCGGTTCCCGGGTGTATGGCCACGGCGGGCATTCTCGCGGTCCGGCCGCTCGCTCTGGAGGGTCTGATCGAGGGCACGGTCCGGGTGGACGCCCGAACGGGTTCCAGCGGATCGGGTGTTTCCGCTGGAGCCGCCGGTGCCCACGCCGAACGCAGCGGTGCCCTCCGTGTGTTCGCTCCCTCCGGGCACCGGCACGAGGCCGAGATCGCACAGGCCACGGACCGGACGGTGCGGATGACCGCCACCGGCGTGGAGGCGGTCCGTGGTGTGCAGGTGCTGTGCCAGGTGGAGCTGGCGTCCGGGGTGTCGGAGAAGGAGATCCGGTCCGTGTTCCGCGCGGCCTACGCGAACGAGCCGTTCGTCCGGGTCATCGCCCAGCGGCAGGGCCTGTACCGGCTCCCGGAACCGAAGATCCTCACCGGGTCGAACTTCTGCGACGTCGGGTTCGCGGTGTCCGCGGACGACGGGACCGCGCTCCTCGTCGGCGCACTGGACAACCTGGTCAAGGGCGGCGCGGGCGGCGCCGTGCAATGCATGAACGTCCGCTTCGGCTGGCCGGAGCGGACAGGGCTCGAATTCTTCGGACTGCACCCGAACTGACGTGAGGCTGATGAAGCGAATGCGGGACATACTTGTGGTCAAATGCGGCGGGAACGCCGCGGTGCGGTCGCAGGCGATCTGTGCGGACGTCGCCGCCGTGCACCGCGGCGGCAGGCCGGTGATCCTCGCCCACGGCGGCTCGGCCGACATCGACGGGCTCGCCGAACGGCTCGGAGTGCCTTCCCGACGGCTCGTCGCCCCGGACGGGGTGTCGACCCGGTACACCGACGAGCGAACGCTCGAAGTGGTGCAGCTGGCGCTGGCCGGCTCCGCCAAACCCCGTCTGCTGGCCGAGCTGCGCGCCTGCGGGGTGGATGCGGTCGGGCTGACCGGCCTGGACGCCGGACTCCTCGTGGCCGCTCGCAAGTCCGCGCACCGGGCTGTCGTCGACGGACGCCGGGTCGTGGTCAGGGACGACCACAGCGGACGGATCACCGCGGTCAACGGCGACCTGGTCTCCACGCTGCTCGCGTCGGGGCTGCTCCCCGTGGTGTCGCCGCCGGCCGTGGCCGAGGACGGCCGGGTGGTCAACACGGACGCGGATCGCGCCGCCGCGGCCGTCGCGGGCGCCGTGGGTGCGGACACCCTGCTGCTGCTCACCGGGGCGAGGGGGGTGCTGGCCGACCGGCACGACGAACGTTCGGTGCTTCCTGTCTGCCGGGTTCCCCGCCGGGGGACGCCTCCCGTGGTCACCGGCGGCATGGGGATCAAGCTGGTCGCGGCCCGGGAGGCACTGCTGTCCGGTGTGCGGCGCGTCCTGATCGCGGACGGCCGTCGGCCGCGTCCGGTCCAGGAGGCCCTGGCCGGTTCGTGCACCGAAGTGCTGCTGGAGGAGGAGTGACGATCTTTTCGGACACGGCCGCGATCGACCTGCTCCACGGCATGCTGAAGATCCCCTCGCCGTCCTTCGCGGAGGCGGAGCTCGCCGCCCACGTGGTGGCCGCCATGCGCGGAGCCGGTCTCACCGCGCGCGTCGACGGCGTGGGCAACGCGATCGGAGAGATCCGGCGCGGACCGGGACCGACGGTGATGCTGCTCGGGCACATGGACACCGTGCCGGGGGACGTCCCCGTGCGGTTGGACGGCGACCGCCTGTACGGCAGGGGCTCGGTCGACGCCAAGGGGCCGCTCGCCACGATGATCTGCGCGGCCGCCAACAGTACGGGGTTCCGCGGCCGGATCGTGGTGGTCGGCGCGGTGGAGGAGGAGACCACGATGTCGCGGGGCGCGGTGGAGATCCGCCGTACGCACGAGCCGCCGGACGCGCTGATCATCGGCGAGCCCAGTGGCTGCGACACGGTCGTCCTCGGGTACAAGGGAAAGCTCGACCTCCGCTACGACGTACGGTGCGAGGCGACCCATCCCAGCAACGTCGTGCCCAAGGCGTCCGAACTCGCGGCGCGGGCCTGGACGGAGCTGCTGGACCTGCTCGGCCCGGAGGCGAGCCACGCCCGATTCGACAGTCCTGGACCGACCTTGACGTCGATCAGCGGTGGACTGGAGTCCGCCACCGCGGAGTTCAGTGTCCGGATCCCCCCGGGCTTCGACGCCGGGGGACTGGTGGCCGCGCTGTCCGAGCGGCTGGGCCCGGACACGCTGCAGGTCGTCAACACGGTGCGCGCCTGCCGTGTCGGCCGCAACGACCCGGTGGTGCGTGCGCTGTCGGTCGCGATCCGCGCCGAGGGCGGCAGCCCGAGGGCGAAGGTGAAGACCGGCACCTCCGACATGAACACCCTGGCGGAGCGGTGGACCGTGCCGATGGCCACGTACGGGCCGGGGGACAGCAGCCTGGACCACTCCGACCGGGAACACATCAAACTGTCCGAGTACCTGTTCGGCGTCGGGGTGCTGACCCGTGCCCTGACCGGACTGGGCGAGCACCTCACCGGAGAGAACCGATGAGCGACGACCACGCGCGTACGGCACGGGAACTCATCGTGCGGATGTGCGCGAACCCGGAAGGCGGGCACCTCGGCGGATCGATGTCCATGGTCGAGATCCTGGTGACGCTCTACCGCCACGTGCTGAGGATCGACCCGGACAGGCCGCAGGCGCCGGACCGGGACATCCTGCTGCTGAGCAAGGGACACGGCGCGATCGGACTGTACGCGGTCCTCGCGGAGCGAGGCTTCTTCCCCGCGGAGCTGCTGGCGAGCTACGGCACTCCGGACAGCATGTTCACCGCACACCCGAACCCGGCCGTCCCCGGGGTCGAGATGCCGACAGGGTCGCTCGGACACGGACTGTCGCTCGGTGTCGGCTTCGCGCTCGCCGCCCGGCTGGACGGGAGCGACCGGCGCTGCTTCGTCGTACTCGGCGACGGGGAACTGCAGGAGGGCTCGGTCTGGGAGGCAGCGATGGCGGCCGGCTCCCAGAAACTGGACCGGCTGGTGGCGATCGTGGACCGCAACGGGCTGCAGATCAGCGGTGACACGGAAGAGACCATGGGTCTCGAGCCGCTCGGGGACCGCTGGCGCAGTTTCGGGTGGACGGTCCTGGAGGTCGACGGGCACGATCCGGAGCAGTTGCGGACGGCTCTGTCGCGTATCCCCTGCACCCCCGGCACACCGACCGTGCTGCTGGCCCGCACGGTCAAGGGCAAGGGACTGCCCTACATCGAGGGCCAGGCCCGCAGCCACTACGTCCGGCTCACCGAACGCGGGTACCGACGTGCCCGTGCCGCGGTGACGCGCGGCGAACGAACGGAGACGACATGCCCGTCGTGACAGCCGAACCCACGGTGCCGGACGAGGCCCGCGCGGCCCGGGAGGTGTACCGGGACGTCCTGGTCGAGTTGCTCGGCGAGGACGAACGCTACGTCTGCCTGGACAGCGACACCGGTCTGTTCTCCGCCACCTCATGGGGCGAAGGGGCGCGGCGCTACCTCAACCTCGGGATCGCGGAGCAGAACCTGATGGGCGTGGCGGCGGGACTGGCCAGATCCGGGAGGATCCCCTTCGTCAACACCATGGCGACCTTCGCCGCCACCCGCGCACTGGAAGCGGTGAAGCTCGACATCGCCTGGAACGACCTCCCGGTGCGTATCGTCGCCACCCACGGAGGGCTCTCCGCCGGCCACCTCGGTTCCACCCACCACGCGCTGGAAGACCTCGCCGTCATGCGGATGCTGCCGAACATGACCGTGCTGGTGCCGGCGGACGGCCCCGCCACCGAGAGTCTGGTCCGAGCCGGCGCCGAGCTGCCGGGGCCGGTGTACCTGCGCCTCGGACGCGGCGCGACGCCCAGCATCGCGCCGGGGGCCGAACCGCTGCGGATCGGGGTCGCGCAGTCCCTGCGGCGGGGATCCGACGTGACGCTGATCGCCACCGGACCGCATCCCGTGCTCACCGCGGTCGAGACCGCAGAGGAACTGGCCCGCGACGGGATCGACGTGGCCGTGCTCAACATGCACACCGTGAAGCCGCTCGACCGGGAGGCGATCGTCGCGGCCGCCACCGGCACGCGGGGAATCGTCACCGTCGAGGAGCACTGGGCCGCCGGGGGCCTCGGGTCAGCCGTCGCCGAGGTGGTGGCCGACCTCGGTGCCGCCTGCCCCGTACGGCGGGTGGCGGTCGCCGACCGGTTCGCCGCCGGTACCGGGGGACACCGGCATCTGCTGGCGCGCAACGGGATCTCCCGCGCGACGGTCACCGAGCACGTGCGGCGGCTGCTGGCCTGAACCCAGGCGCTGAAGCCACCGCGGCGATCCCCGCCCCTCGCACCGACTCCGCCCCATGACCCTGGACCAGGATCATGGGGCGGAGTCGGTGCGGCGGGCGGAGGTCATCGGGCGTCGAACGCCCCCGCCCATTCGGTGTCGGCGATCTCCGAGGCACGTTCCCAGTGCGGGGTGTAGTCCGTCGTCGCGGCGATGGCGGCCAGCGCCTCGCGGTTCAGCCAGACCTTCTCGAACGCGTCGGCGTACCGGTCGAGCAGCGGTCCCGAGTCCGGGTGCAGATGCGCCTTCTGGATGGTGAAGGAGTCGTCGAGGACCCGCAGGGTCGCCGGGAAGTCGCCGGGACGGTAAGGACGGTCCACGACGCCGGGCAGCGCCCACGGGTAGCCGCCGAAGCCGCGCCGGCCGGTGAAGACCCGTTGCGCGGGAAGCGGCTGCAGCTGGTAGGGCACGGCGGGCACCCCCTCGGCACGCAGGGCCCGCTGCAGGACCGAGCGCAGCGGGCCGGCCAACTCGTCGGCCAGCCCGAAGGCCGCGGGCTCCACCCGGATGCGCAGGATGTGCCAGGCATGGGTGCGGTCCTGCGGGACCTGGGGCACCAGGAAGCCGGGATACGCGGCCAGTCGCCCAAGCAGCCGGCCGACGTTCTCCTCACGGACGGCCATCTCGGCGGGGAGCTGCGTCAACCGACTACGGGTGAAGGCCGCCTGTATCGCGTTCGGCTTGCAGTTCCAGCCCAGCAGATGCGCCACGTAGCTGCGCTCGCCGCGTGCCGGAATGAGTTCACCGAACTGCCGCAGCATGAGTGCTCTCGTCGCCACGTCCGCGTCATCCGTGGTGATCAGGCCGCCTTCACCGCAGGTGGCGAGATTCTTGCTGACGTTGAGGCTGAACGTGTTCACCGCACCGATGGAGCCCACGGACCGGCCCCGGTAACGGGCGCCGTGCGCCTGCGCGGCGTCCTCCACCACGGTGATCCCGTGTCGGGCGGCGATCTCGGTGATCCGGTCCATGTCGGCGGGCAGGCCGTGCAGGTGGACCACGACGATCGCCTTGGTCCGGCTGGTGATCGCGGCCTCCAGCGCCGCGGGGTCCAGGTTGAACGTGACCGGGTCGATGTCCACGAACACCGGTACGGCCATGAGATGGAGCGGAGCGGTGGCGCTGCCGATGAAACTCAGGGCAGGCACGATGACCTCGTCGCCGGGCTCCACACCCGCGGCGCCCAGCGCGACCGACAGCGCCGCGGTTCCGTTGCTCACCGCGACACAGTGCTCCGTGCCCACGAACCGCGCCCACTCCCGCTCCAGGCCGGCGATCTCCTGCTCTCCCGACGAGGCGGAGGTGAATCGGCCGGACCTCAGTACCCGGTGGACCGCCTGCTCGTCCTGACCGGTCACCATCGGCCAGGGCCTGATCCCGAGTTCCCTGGGAACGGCCCGGTCGCCACCGAACATCGCCAGGTCGGTCGTCTGCCGGGCCGGCTGCTGGATTGTCACCGCTGAACCTCTTCTCCGCGTGATTCCGTCCGAACGTCGCGCAAGTCATCGTCCGCGCGCACCGCCGCGACCGGCGGCAATCACACCGGCAATTCCTGTGTGCCCCCTCGCGGCTCTCCCCTGAAGTGCCGCTTCGACTGCCGCCGACGACGAGCGCGGCTGACTAACTTCGTTCCTGATTCCAGACCGGAACCGGAATGAGGGAATACGTGGACAGCCCTATTGATGATGCGAGTTCGCGTGTGGTCGGAGGAACTCCGGTCACCCGACACCAGCGTGTCCTCTGCCAACTCGTCGCCGACGTACTCGGAGTGAGCGGCGTCGGGATCGGCGACGGGTTCGTGGCGCTCGGCGGAGACAGCATCATCGCCATGCAACTCGTCGGCCGGGCACGGAAAGCCGGTCTTCGGATCACCGTCGGAGACGTGCTGACGCGGCGGGACATGGAAGCACTGGCACAGACGGCCACACCGCTGGACCAGGAGCCGGCGCCCGTCGCGGACAACGGCGTGGGACCGGTCGTCACCACCCCGATCATGCACTGGTTCCGGGAACGCGGCGGCGCGGTCGACACCTACAACCAGTTCGCGGTCCTGCGCACGCCTTCAGGACTGACGGAACCCCGCCTGGTGTCGATGGTCCAAGCCCTGCTCGACCACCACGACATCCTGCGCCTGCGGCTGTCCGTGCCGGGCGACGGGGCGGACTGGTCGCTGGAGACCCTGCCGGCAGGCGCCGTGGACGCGGCCTCGGCCGTCCGGCGCATCGACGTGGCGGGGCGCCCCGAACAGGACTGGGCCGGTCTGGTGCGACAGGAGTCGGACGTGGCGCGCGACAGGCTGCGCCCCGGGGAGGGCAACGTCCTCCAGGCCGTGTGGTTCGACGCCGGACCGGATCGCCGCGGAGTGCTCGCCCTGGTCGTCCACCACCTGGCCGTCGACTCGCTCTCCTGGCGCATCCTGGCCGCCGATCTCGCGAGCGCCTGGCAGGCGGTCGAACAGGGTGCGGCGATCACTCTCGATCCGGTGCCGACCTCGTTCCGCCGCTGGTCCCACATCCTCGCCGAGCAGGCGCACACGCAGACCGCCATCGCCGAACTGCCCGGCTGGCTCGATCGGTTGCGTCCCGGATCCGGCCGGTTCGGCGACCCGGTGAGGGTGCCGGGACAGGACGTGGAAAGCCGGGACCGTAGCTTCACCGAGTCCCTGCCGGCCGAGTTCACGGAGGCGTTGCTGACCACGGTGCCGTCGCTGTTCAACGCCGGCATCAACGACGTACTCCTGGCCGGGCTCGCACTGGCGCTGGGCGACTGGCACCGCGGACGCGGCACGGTCGGCGACGGCACCGCACTGCTGCACCTGGAGGGACACGGAAGGGAGGAGGCACTCGCGGAGGTCGATCTCTCCCGGACCGTCGGCTGGTTCACCAGCCTGTTCCCGATCAGGCTCGACCTGGGTGAAGCGGACCGCACGGATGCGCACGCCGTCGGGGCGGAGGTGGGGAACGCGGTCAAGCGCGTCAAGGAGCAGGTGCGCGGCGTCCCCGACAAGGGGGTCCGTTACGGCCTCCTTCGCTATCTGAATCCCGAGACGGGTGAACTGCTGGAGAAGGCGGCCCAGCCGGAATTCGTCTTCAACTACCTGGGCCGTTTCGAGGCATCGGACGACGCCGACTGGTCGGTCGTGGCGGAGTACGGGACCGGTCTGGACGACACGGGATCAGGGATGCCCATGGCCCACAGCATCGAGGTCAACGCGGCCACCGTGGACCGGACGGACGGACCGGTACTGCGGGCCACCTGGACCTGGGCCGACAGTGTCGTGTCCGAGGCGGACACCCGCGAGCTCGCGGACGGGTGGTTCCGGATGCTCCGGGCCCTGGTCGCGCACGCCCGCGAACCCGGAGCGGGCGGGCTCACCCCGTCCGACCTGACCCTGAGCTCGCTCAGCCAGCACGAAATCGAAGAGATCGAATCCGATCTGCGGGCCTTCTGAGGAAGTTGACACTGAAGATGAACCAATCGGCGGTCGAGGACATCCTTCCCCTGTCACCCTTGCAGGAAGGCCTTCTCTTTCACGCGCTGTTCGACCGGCAGAAGCACAGTCCCTACCTCGCACAATTCGCCGTGGACCTCGACGGGCCGGTGGATTCCGCGCTCCTGAGGGCCGCCGCGGAGACCGTGATGCGGCGCCATGCGACCCTGCGGTCCGGATTCCGGTACCGGAAGACGGGCGAACCGATACGGGTGGTCCGCCGCGATGTCCAGCTGGACTGGCGGGAGATCGAGACCGGGCAGGACGACACACCGGAACGGATCGCCGAACTGACCGAGCAGGACTGGGCCCGGGGCATCGACGTCGGCGGATCGTCGCTGATCAGGTTCACCCTCCTCCGGCGCACCGACCGCCGCCACCGGCTGCTCGTGACGGCCCACCACCTCCTCCTGGACGGCTGGTCCTTCGCCCTGCTGTTCCAGGAGCTGTTCGCGGTGTACTCCCGAGCGGGCGGCACCGCCGGCCTGCCGCCGGTGCGCCCGTACCGGGACTACCTGGCATGGGTGGCGCGACAGGACCGGGTCGGCGCGGAGCGGCACTGGGCGATGGCCCTGGAAGGGGTCAGCGAGCCCACGTTCGTCGCCTCCGCCGATTCCCCGAGCGGTCCGCCGCCCGAGGAGGTCGCGGTGCTGCTCCCGTCGGAGACCACCGCGCTGCTCACCGCGTACGCCCGCAGCAACCACGTCCTGCTCAACACGGTGTGTCAGGGGATCTGGGCCATCCTGGTCGGTTCGCTCACCGGACGCGACGACGTGGTGTTCGGCTCGACGGTCAGCGGCCGCCCGGCCGAGCTGGCCGGCGCGGACTCGATGATCGGCATGCTCATCAACACCGTGCCGGTACGGGTACGGCTGGACCCGGCGGCCTCGCTGAGCGCGCTGTTCGAGCAGATCCAGGCGGGGCGCGCCGCGTCGCTCGACCACGACCACCTCGGCCTGACCGAGATCCAGCGTGTGACCGGGCTCCCCACCGCGCTCTTCGACACCAATGTGGTCTTCGACAACTTCCCCATGCACGACTACAAGGTCGACTCACCCGACGGTGAACTGGAGGTGGGCGTCACCTTCCGGGACAGCGCGCACTATCCGCTGACCCTCGCCGTCGAACCGGGCGAGCGGCTCGCGCTGCGCCTGCACTACCGCCCGGACCTCTTCACCGCGGACCGGGCGGCCGAGCTCGCCGACCGGCTGGTGCTGCTCCTCGAGCAGGTGGCGGAGAACCCGGACCGACCGCTCTCCGCGCTCACCCTGCTGTCGCCCGAGCAGCACGACCGGGTCGTGCGCACGTGGAACGCCACCGCGGTCGAACTGCCCGAGGTGACGCTCGCCGACCTGTGGTCGCAGCAGGTCCGGCGCACACCGGAGGCAACGGCCCTGGTGGCGTCCGACGAGCGACTGAGCTACGCCGAGCTGGACCGGCGTGTGGAGCTGCTGGCGGCCCAGCTCGCCCACCGAGGCGCCGGCCCCGACCGGGTCGTGGCCGTGGCGCTGCCCCGCTCGGTCGAGTTGGTGGTCGCGATCCTCGCCGTCGTCAGAGCGGGCGCGGCCTACCTTCCGGTGGATCTGGACCACCCCGCCGGGCGGATCGCCGCCATGGTCGCGGACGCCGGGCCGATCCTCGCGCTCACGGACTCCGAGAACGCCGGAGCCCTTCCCGGCCCCACGCCGAAGCTGTTGCTCGACGAGCCGATCGCCCCGGTCTCCGCCCGGCCGGTGCCACCGCTCCCGGCGCACTCCGCCTACGTCATCTTCACCTCCGGATCGACCGGACGGCCCAAGGGGGTCGTCGTCCCGCACGCCGCCATCGTCAACCGGCTGCTGTGGATGCAGGCGGAATACCGGCTCACCGGTGCCGACCGGGTCCTGCAGAAGACCCCGGCCGGTTTCGACGTATCGGTGTGGGAGTTCTTCTGGCCCCTGATCTCCGGGGCGACCCTGGTACTGGCGAAGCCCGGCGGACACCGCGATCCCGCCTACCTGGCCGAGCTCATCCAGCGCGAATCGGTGACCGTCACGCACTTCGTGCCCTCGATGCTGCAGGCGTTCCTCCGGGAGCCGGGGGCGGCCGGCTGCACGGGCCTGCGCCGGATCATCTCCAGCGGGGAGGCCCTGGCCGCGGAGACGCGGCGCGAACTCTTCGACACGCTCGGCTCCTGCGAACTGCACAACCTCTACGGACCGACCGAGGCCGCGGTCGACGTGACCTCCTGGCAGTGCCACCGCGCCGACGAGGGAAGTACGGTGCCGATCGGCCGGCCGCTGGCCAACGTGTCGGCATACGTGCTGGACGGCGGGCTGCGACCGGTGCCGCCGGGAGTGGTGGGCGAGCTGTACCTGGGCGGGGTCCAGCTCGCCCGGGGATACACCGGGCGCCCCGCCTTGACCGCCGAGAGGTTCGTGGCCTGCCCGTTCGCGGCGGGGGAGCGCATGTACCGGACGGGTGACCTGGCCCGGTGGACCCCGGACGGGGAACTGGAGTACGTCGGCCGCGCGGACGCACAGGTGAAGATCCGCGGCTTCCGTGTGGAGCCCGGCGAGATCGAGGCGGTGCTGGCCGGCCACCCCGCGGTGGTGCAGGCGGCGGTCGTCCTCAGGGAGGACCGGCCGGGCGACCAGCGCCTGGTGGCGTATGCCGTGCCGCGGGCGCCGGGCCTCACGGACCGGGAACTGCGCCGGTTCATGGCGGACAGCCTGCCCGACTACATGGTCCCCGCCGCGGTGGTCCTGGTCGGGGCCATGCCGACCACGACGAACGGGAAACTCGACCGGGCCGCGCTGCCGGAGCCTGACCGGGCCGCTCACACCGTGCGGGAGCCGCGGAGTCCGCGTGAGGAGATCCTGTGCGAACTCTTCGCGGAAGTGCTCGGGGTGCCCCGCGTGGGAATCGACGACCACTTCTTCGACCTGGGAGGACACTCCCTCCTGGCGCTGCGCCTGCTCTCCCGGATCCGGTCGGTCCTGGGTGAGGGGTTCGAGATCCGGGATCTGTTCGCCGAACCCACGGTGGCCGGACTGGCCAGGCTGACCGGAGCCGCACGCCCCGCGCTGACCGCCCGGACGGGGGCGGAGCCCGTACCGCTGTCCTACGCCCAGCGGCGTCTGTGGTTCCTGAACCGGATGGAGCGCGACCAAGGAACCTACAACATCCCCGTCGCCGTCCGTCTCACCGGCGTCCTGGACAGGGACGCCCTGGCCGAGGCGCTCGCCGACGTGGCGCGGCGGCACGAGAGCCTGCGCACGGTCTTCCCCGAGGAAGGCGGTGAACCGTACCCGGTCGGCCTGGACTCGGTTCCCGCGATCGAGGTCGTCGAGGTGGCGCCGCCGGACCTCGCCGACGCCATGGCGGAGCGGGTGCGCCACCGGTTCGACCTCACCGCGCATGCGCCCGTCCGGGTCACACTCTTCGCGTCGGCCCCGCAGGAGCACGTGCTGCTGCTGGTCGTCCAGCACATCGCGGCCGACGGCTGGTCCCTGCGTCCACTGCTGAGGGACCTCGGTCTTGCGTACACCGCCCGACGCGCCGGGAGCGCGCCGGAATGGCCGCCCCAGCCCGTGCGCTACGCCGACTACACACTGTGGCAACGAGAGCTCCTCGGTGACGCCGAGGACACCACCAGCCTGATGGCACGACAGATCGACTACTGGCGTGACCATCTGGCCGATCTGCCGGCAGAGCTGACCTTGCCGGCCGACAGGCCGCGCCCCGCGGTGCCGACGCAGTCCGGCGGGACCGTCGCCGTCCACTGGGAGCCCGAGCTGCACAGCAGGCTGCTCGAACTCGCCCGGTCCGCGGGCTGCACGCTGTTCATGGTGCTGCAGGCGGGGTTCGCGGCGCTGCTGACCCGGATGGGCGCGGGCACCGACATCCCCTTCGGCACCCCGGTGGCCGGCCGGTCGGACAGCGCGCTCGACGACATGGTCGGGTTCTTCGTCAACACGCTGGTGCTGCGCACCGACACCGCCGGCGATCCCGGGTTCGCCGAACTGCTGCGACGGGTCCGGGACACCGATCTGGAGGCGTTCGCCCACCAGGACGTCCCCTTCGAGCGGATCGTCGAAATTCTGCGGCCCGAGCGGTCGCTGTCCCAGAACCCCCTGTTCCAGGTCATGATCCAGGTACAGCCGGCCGACACCACCACCCCGGACTTCGCCGGGCTCGAGGCCGAGCCGGCCCCGGTGAGCTGGGACGTCGCCAAGTTCGACCTCAGTCTTGAACTCGTGGACGGACGCGACGACCGAGGCGCGCCGGCCGGGCTGACCGGCTATCTGGAGTACGCCGAGGAACTCTTCGACCGGACCACCGCCGAACAGCTCGTGACGCGGTTGCGACGACTGCTGGAACAGGTGCTCGCCGAGCCGGAACGGCCTGTCGGCGCCGTCGACGTGCTCTCGGACGGGGAACGCCGCCGCTTCCTCGCCGCGGGTCCCGTGCCCGCGCTCGCCCCGCGGCCCGTGTTCCTGCCCGAAGCGTTCCAGCAGCAGGTGGCCCGCACGCCGGACGCGAGGGCGCTGGTCTTCGAGGACACCGTGCTGACCTACGCCGAGCTCGACGCCCGCGCCACCCGGCTCGCCCGCCACCTCGTGCGCCGGGGGGCCGGCCCGGACCGAGTGGTGGCCGTGGCCCTGCCCAGGTCCACGGACCTGGTGGTCGCGCTCCTCGCGGTGCTGAAGGCGGGCGCCGCGTTCCTCTTCGTCGACCTGGCGTACCCGGCGCGGCGGATCGCCCACCTCCTGGAGGACTCCGCCGCCGCCCTGGTCGTCACCGACGGAGAGTCCGCCGCATCGCTGCCCGTGCGCGAACCGGTGCTCGTCGACAGCCCCGCCCTCGACGGCGAATCGGCGCAGGACCTCGAGATCGCGCTCGCCGCGGACCATCCGGCATACGTCGTGTACACCTCGGGATCGACCGGCGTGCCCAAGGGGGTGATGGTGACGCACGGCGGGCTGGCCAACCTGCTGGCCTTCTACCGCGAAGAGGTCATCGCCACCGCCGAGCGGACCCGCGG
>Ga0164307_10000293_pt1 | contig 22592 bp, 17 predicted proteins | sample Whisoiple_243_MG_FD_110214 | JGI IMG/M metagenome (GOLD analysis project Ga0164307, IMG submission 110214) | Soil microbial communities amended with fresh organic matter from upstate New York, USA - Whitman soil sample_243_MG | ecosystem: Environmental > Terrestrial > Soil > Unclassified >...
GGGCCCTTACCGACGGGCGTTCTCGTGGAGCGAAAGTACTGTGCAAACACAGTACCCTCTTCGCGCGATGACGGTGCCCCGCGAATTCGCGATGACGGTGCCCCTCGAATTCGCGCGATGATGGTGCTCCGCGAATTCGCGCGATGACGGTGCCCCTCGAATTCGCGCGATGGCGGTGCTCCGCGAAGAAACCGACGAGCAGCTTTTTTCGACCAAATGGGACGAGTGCTCAGACGGGCACGGGGAGAACTCACATGAACGAGACGCCGACGGAGATCAGCGGGTAGCCGATGCGCATCGTCAACGTCATCGAATCCGAGAAATGCCAGCGGCCGCCTGCGTAGAACGCCGGCTCGGGCTGCCAATCATGCCCGCCTTCCCAGCCGCTGTAGCGCAAGGCGAGGCCCGGCTCTCCGAAGACCGACCACTGCCGGCTCAAGAAGAAGTTCCACTGCATCACCACCGGGATCCAGAAGTTGTTCACGCTTCGGTTGTCGTAACAGCCGCTGGGATTGCAGTAATTGCCGTGGCCGTAGTGCACCCAATCGATACCGAAGCCGATGCCCACCGAATTGTTGATGGTGCGCACGAAGCCGTTGTTGACCAACACCACGGTGCCGCGAAAGCCGACACCGATGCCCGCGCCGCTCGCGGTGCCCGGGGCGTCGACGTAACCCAAGAGCAGGTGCGGTTCGGGTTCGAAGTAGTAGCGTGAGTGGTCTCCGGGGTTCTTGATGATCGAGGTGTCGGCGTGTGCGCGTATCGTCACCGAAAACGCGAACACGGCCAGGATTAGCGACAATACTCGGACGGGGATCGACCTGGGACTCGCCATTTGCGAGCCACTATTGCCCAGCTGGAAGCGCACTGCTAGACAATCCCCCCTCGATGACTCAACCGACCCCGCCCGGAGCTCCGAACGGCCCTGCCGCCAACCTCAATTTGCAAGGCGGAGCGGCGATTGTCGCCCCGGTAAGCGCTTTCCCCGGGGGAGTGCCCGGTAACGCGCTGATCGTGTTGCCGTTGAGCAAGCCCACCGAGGAGCTGGCCGAGCAGATCAAGAAAGGTCCGTTCGCGCTCGAGATCGACAAGATGTGGGAGCTGCTCGGCTTCAACGGCCCGGCCGTGCAAGTGCAAGACGCCGACGGCCGTCCGATCGCGATTGGCCTCGACGACCTGCTCTCCGGCTTGGAAAAGCACTGGAACGAAGACCCGAACGATCTGAACCGCGCGCGGCTGTTCGTGCAAGAGCTGATGAAGTACGGCAAGTTCGAGCGCGCCGAGAAGGTGATGAGCAAGATCGTCGCACTCGGCGGTGGCGGTGAGGATTGGCTCGGCCTCGGCATCACTCAGCTTCAACAAAGCAAGTTCGACAAGGCCGAAGCTACGCTCAAGGGCGCGCAGAACTTGCTCCCGGATAGCCCGCTGCCCGTGTTGCACTTGGCCAAGGTTTTCCAAGGCAAGAAAGACGCCGCCAACGAGCGCGCGATGATCGAGCAAGCGATCAAGATCGACCCGAACTCGGTCGACGCTTGGGCCTACCTGTTCTCGCACGTGAAGGAAGCCGAGAGCGAGGAAGCGGCGAACAAGGTGATCACGCAGCTTTCCGAGGCCGAGCCCAACAAGAAGACGGCCGCGCCGTTCATCGCCTTGCAAGGTCTGTATTCGGCCGATGAAGCCACGCGCGACAAAGCGCTGGTGTGGGCGAAGAAAGCCGTCGAGCGCAACGAGAATGACCCGCTCGCGTTGATCTGCTTGTCGGCTCTGTACGGTCAAAACGGCGATTTGGACAACGTGATCGCGCTGCTCCAAAAGCACGAGGCCAAGATGGCGAACGACGTTCGCTTGGCGAACAACTACTTCGAAGCGCTGTTCCAGAAGCGCCAGCTCGACCGTGTGACCAAGCTGCTCAACGCGCTCGCGGGTTCGTCGAATCGCGAGGTCAAGCAGTTCGCCATCGAGCGCTCGCGCGCGGTCGCCCAATTCTTGCAACAGCAGCAACAGCAGCTGGTGGCCGGCGCGCCGCGCGCCTGATTCACCAGTAATTTGCCGGATTCACGGCCGGAGGTCACTCGCTCTCGCGCGAAACGAGCCACTCGGCTACGCTCGCGCTTGCGCTCGAGTGACCGCGCGCGGCAACGATGCTGATCCTCGTTCTCACCGTTCTCGGTTCGCTCGCGATCTCGTTCTGCTGTTCGATCGCGGAAGCCGTGATCTTGAGCGTGCAGCACGCGCAAATCGAGGCATTGGGCAAGTCCCGTGCAGCCGAAATCTTGCGCGAGTACAAGCGCGAGATCGACGTGCCGATCGCGGCGATCGTCTCGTTTCACACCGTCGCCCACACCGTCGGCGCCTCGGTTTGCGGCGCGATGTACGTGAACGCCATGGGCGAGTCCACGCTGTGGGCGTTTTCGCTCGCGTTCACGGTTGCGGTGCTGCTGTTCTCCGAAATCATCCCGAAGACCATCGGCGTGTCGTACGTGGCGCAGCTCGCGGCGCCAGTCGCTTACGGCGTGACCGGGCTCGAGTTCGTGCTCAAGCCGCTTTTGTTTCTGACCAGCGTGGTCGCCAAGTTGTTTCGCGGCAACCGCGATAACCCGGTCACCTCGCTGGAAGAGATTCGGCTCTTGGTGGCCCTCGGTCGCACCGAGGGCGCCCTCGCCGGTCGAGTCGCGGACATGATCGAGGGCGCGACGGCATTGCGTGAGCTGACCGCGTACGAGGTCATGGTGCCACGCGCTCAGGTCGTGTTCCTGTCCGGCGAGCGTACGGTTCAGGAAAATCTCGAGTTGATTCGCCGCTCGCAACACAGCCGTTTTCCGTACACGCCCGACGCGGACCTCGACCACGCCAAGGGCGTGATCCTCGTCAAAGATCTATTGTTCCGTGACGGCGCGTTGGCCACGGGCGAAGACATCGACTTCGAGCAGCTGCAAACCCCGCTGCTCGTCGTGCCAGTGACCGCTCCTTTGGAAAAGGTGCTGCGCACCTTTCAAGAAGAGCGTCGGCACATCGCGGTCGTGGTCGACGAGTACGGCGGAACGCAGGGTCTGATCAGCCTCGAAGACGTGCTGGAAGAAATCGTGGGCGAGATCGAAGACGAGAGTGATCGCGTCGATCAGCGGATCTTCCGTCGCAACGACGGCGTGTTCGTCTGTCGCGCTTCGGCGGAGACGCGCAAGCTGTTCGAAATCTTGGGCATCGACGAAGACGTCGAAACGGTGACGGTGGGTGGCTTCGTCGCGGATCTCGTGGGCCGCGTGCCGCGCACGGGGGACGTCGTGGAATTCCACGGGTTTCAATTTTCGGTCGCTCGCGCCAGCGCGCGGCGCGCAGAGCGCATCGAAGTACGCCGCATCGCGACGCCAGCGCCGACCAAGTCGGATCGCGCTCGCGCTTGAGCCAGGACTAGCGGTTGAAAACCGGTCGAATGCTTGACAGGCCTGCGCGTCAGCCCGATCCTGCTCGATAGCAAGGGCATAAAAATATGACTAAGCATCAAACGGTCGCGCTTGGGGCTTCCGCGCTCGTTCTGCTCGGGTTCTCGACGTTGCAGGGCTGCGATATCGGCGAAACCAGCGCCGGTTCTGCGGGCGCGCACTCAGCCGGCGCGCCCGCTGCGGGCGCGCCCAGCGCGGGTGCGGCAGGCGCGCATGCCGGCGCAGGCGGAGCAAGTGCCGGAACGGGTGGGGCGAGCGCGGGCGCCGGTGGAACGGCTGCCGGCGCGGGCGGCGCAAGCGCAGGTGCGGCCGGAGCGAGCGCAGGTGCAGGCGGAGCAACCGCAGGTGCGGCTGGGGCCGGCGCGGGCGCCGGCGGAGCGAGCTCGGGCGCTGGCGGGGCAAGTGCAGGCACCGGTGGAGCGAGCGCAGGCACCGGTGGAGCGGCGGGTGGCGCGAGCGCTGGCGTTGGCGGGGCAAGCGCTGGCGGAGCAGGCAAAGGCGGCGGCGCGTAGGTGATCGAACGGCTCAGCTCGCTCATTCGCGATCGCCTTCTTGGCTCCTAACTCTCCCCAGTAACTCTTGAGAGTTGCAGACGAGCGTCAGCGGGGCGTCACGAGTCGATTGCGTTCGCGTCTCGATTCGAGCAAGAGTCCCGCCCCATGACTAAGAATATGCGACTTATCTTCGGCGTTTTTGCGATTGGCTCGTTGGCGCTTGCCGGAATTCAGGGCTGTAGCAGCGATTCTGATTCCAAGCCTCCTGCCGGTGAAGCGGGTGCAGCCGGCGCAGCCGGTGGAATCGGCGCAGCCGGTGCTACGGAACCTGCTGGCGGTGCTTCCGCGGAAGCGGGTGCCGGTGCCGGTGGCGGCGCGAGCCCCGAAGCGGGTGCTGGCGGCGAAAGCGCTGGCGGTGCCGGCGGAGATAGCGCCGGCGGTGCCGGTGGCGATAGCAGCGGTGACGTTGCCGGCGCTGGCGGCGAGAGCGGTTCAGCGAATCCCTGAGCTTCGGCTCGGAGCCACGTAGCCGCTCCGGAGAGCGGTTGAAACGGAACTGACAGAAGCGGAGAGCACCGCGGTCGCATGCCTGTCCGTTCGCGCCTGCGCGAACGGACACAGCTCGAGCGCGGTGCTCTTCGGCTTCCAGCACCTCGCGAGCCACGACGGATAAATCTGCCCGCGTGCGAGGATTGCCGCGGCTATTTTTGCGCGCCGTCGTGATCCGCCAGTGCCGAACCGCGTCAGCTTGGTCTAGGATTGGTGGTCTTACCCATGATGACCGCATTCGCGAGTTCCACGCGCAGATTCATCGGGACGGCATTCGCGGCTGCGGTGCTCGTGATTTGCACGGGTTGTGGCGATCAAGGGACCGAGCGCAAAGGCGGCGGCGACGTTCCTGATCTCACCGCCGGTAGCGGCAACGCAGGGGCCGAAGGCGGAGTGGCCGGCGCCGCGAGCGAGCTCGTGCCTTGGTGTGACGCTTACAAGGTCATCAATTGCGTCTGTCAGCAGTGCCATCAAGATCCGACGCTGAACGGCGCCTCCATGCCCTTGATGACCTACGAAGACACGCAGGCGCCCTACCCGACCGCGGCTTCCTCGACCCTCGTTTGGCAAAAGATGCAAACAGCAGTCGAGAGCGGATTGATGCCGGAGACCACGAACCGCTCCGTCATGCCACCGGTCGAGCCGCTCACCGACGCCCAGCGGCGCATCTTGCTCGATTGGTTGGCCCAAGGAGCCCACCCCGAAGGCGGACGGAACTGTCCCAATAGCTGCGCCTGGTAGTGAATGAAGCTGGTCGCTGGGCCGAACGCATTCGTGCTGAAATTCGTCTCGTTTCCAATGCGTCGAGCTGGGGCCAGGCTATGTCCGAGCTCATCGCTCGGCGTTGACATCTGAACAGCCGAGCAGTAGAAGCTTTCGCACGGGTTGAGTTCAACCCACCGAAGAGGTCGCACCATCATGGACGAAAAGCCGAAAACCAAAGCGCTCGAACTCGCAATTGCCAGCGTCCAAAAGGAGTTCGGCGACGGCGCCATCATGCGCCTGAAAGACGGCGAGAAGATCGGCGGGGACGTTCAAGTCGTACCGACCGGTTCCATGGGCCTCGACATTGCGCTCGGCATCGGTGGCTATCCGCGCGGCCGTATCATCGAAATCTACGGCCCTGAGTCGAGCGGTAAGACCACGCTCACGCTGCACGCAATCGCCAACGTGCAACGCCAAGGCGGAGTGGCCGCCTTCATCGACGCCGAACATGCGCTCGACATCACCTACGCCAAAAAGCTCGGCGTAAAGACGGACGAACTGCTCATCAGCCAGCCCGACTTCGGTGAACAAGCGCTTGAAATCACGGACATGCTGGTGCGCTCTGGCGCGGTCGACCTGATCGTCATCGACTCCGTGGCAGCGCTCGTGCCCAAGGCGGAGATCGAAGGCGACATGGGCGACTCGCACGTGGGTCTACAGGCCCGCTTGATGAGCCAAGCATTGCGCAAAGTCACGGGCTCCGTGAATCGCTCGCACTGCATCATCATGTTCACCAATCAGATCCGCATGAAGATCGGCGTCATGTTCGGTAGCCCCGAGACCACGACGGGTGGCAACGCGCTCAAGTTCTATGCCTCTCAGCGGTTGGACATTCGTCGCATTGGCGCCATCAAAGAGAGCATTGCCGCGGGGAAAGACCCGGTTGCCGTCGGCAATCGCACGCGAGTCAAGGTGGTCAAGAACAAGCTGGCTGCCCCCTTCCGCGAGGTCGAGTTCGACATTCTCTACGGTCAGGGGATTAGCCGCTCCGGGGAGATCATCGATCTCGCGTCCGACCTCAACATCATTCAAAAGAGCGGCGCTTGGTTTTCCGTGGACGGTGAACGCATCGGTCAGGGGCGGGACAACGCTCGCACGTACCTAGAGCAGCATCCCGAGTTGATGCTGCGTATCGAGCAAAAGTTGCTGCTCCACCACGGCATCGGCACTGCTGGCACCAGCGCCCCCCCGAACGTGAACGCCCCAGGTTCTCAGGCTTCAGAGGCGCCGAAGCCATCGGGAAAAGGTGAGGCGGCGGGCAGCTCAGCCGCAGCTGCTGGCGCTCGCGGCCCGGCAAACCCGAGCGCAGCTGGCGCATCGAACGGTCAGAGCAGCCCGAACAATCCCAACGCGAAACGCGGCAACGTCCGCCCGAGCTAAAGCAAAAAACACTCCCAGCAGCCGCGCGGCGAGCAGAGTTCGCATGCATCCGTTGCCAAAGTCGGAGGTGTGAGGCTCTCTCGTCGCGCGGGTCTGTTCGTTTGCGCCGCACTCCGCGCGCTCCCGTTGTCACAGCGCTGCGTTCGCCATTTGCGGCGTGCGTGTGAGTGCACGTCGGTGCAGCGCGTTCACTCAAGCTCCCCTAGGGCAGGTGAGGGGATGTCGTTTCTGGGGATAACTTGTTCGGATTGTTGGGATATTTCATCCTCTCGGCCCGCGGGCCTTCGCGGGCCATTTGTGGGCGCAAAACTCCTGCCAGGCCTCGGGAAGTCGTGGCGGTTCGCGGGGTTAGGGGTGCTGTAGCGGGTGCTCACGGTTTGCTAGTCAAGTGCTTGAAATGAATTAGCTAATTTCGCTTCCTTGACGCTATCGATCTCGTCCCTTAGTCCCAATTTCAGGCAACACGCCTCGTCCTGTCCCAATGGCTCCTCAACTGCGTTTCCCCTGGCTCCCCGCTTCCGTTGGCCGTCTCGGTCGGCGGCGCGCCGCGCGTGCATCCGTGCCGCGCATGGCGACGGCTGCCGTGCGCATTCCGGACGGGCAAGCGCAGGTTCCGCTCTACTTCCTGCCGACAGGTCCGCAGATCTTCATTCACGAGGGCGCTCGCCAACGCCTCGAGCGACGGCTCGAGGCGGCTTTTGGAGGCCCCGTTCAGCTTGGCGTCACGGACAACCGCCGGCGCATGGTGACGCAGACGCGAGCGCGTGGCCGCCTGCGGGTCCGCGTGAACATGATGTTTTTGGGGGCGGAGCCCCGCATTCTGGACGCCTTGGTCGCCTACGTTGTCCATGGTGACCGCGACGCGTCGCAAGTCATCGGCGACTTCATCGCGACCAATACCCATCGGATCCGCGCTTCGCGTCGGGCCACGGTCAAGCTCCAAGCCGAAGGTCACGTGCATGACCTGGGGGAGATCCTCACCCAGCTCAACGAGACGTACTTCGGGGGCAGCATCGGGGATGTGCTGATCACCTGGGGGCGTCGCACCAGGCCCGCCGGTGAGGCCAAGCAACGCCGTACCATCAAGCTCGGAAGCTACAGCGCCTCCGAGCGCTTGATCCGGGTTCATCCGGTTTTGGATGCCGAGTGGGTTCCCCGGTACTTCGTCTCCTACATCGTGTTCCACGAACTGCTGCACCACGTGATGCCCGAAGTCCGCATTGGCGGTCGCACGCTGATCCACCCTCCCGAGTTTGCCAGCCGCGAGCGCGAGTTTCGCTATCACGACCGCGCCCTCGCCTGGGAACACAAGCACATCGATCGCCTGCTCCGCGCCCGCTGAGCCGCCTTTCGGTACAGCGGTCGCGGTTTCACCCAAGATCTCGAATGCGCCGAGGTGCGAGTCGAATAGGACTGACCTTGGCGGGTGAACCGCGGTCTCGCAAGGTGCGCGGTGCGAGTCGAATGGGACTGACCTTGGCGGGTGAGCCGCGGTCTCGCAAGGTGCGCGGTGCGAGTCGAATAGGACTGACCTTGGCGGGTGAACCGCGGTCTCGCAAGGTGCGCGGTGCGAGTCGAATAGGACTGACCTTGGCGGGTGAGCCGCGGTCTCGCAAGGGGCGCGGAAGCGTTCAGAGGGCTACGCGTCGCCGCGCGCCGCGGCGCGCCCGCTTACCCAATCAAGAAAGCGTAAACGGCGCTGGTGCGAGGTTTCAGATGTCGGACTTTAGAATTCGATGGCTAGGCCGACGACCCAGGTGTTGGCACCAGCGTTGAGGCGCTTGTTGGAGCCGAAAGCGTCGAGTTCGCTGCCGTACCACTCGCCGAAGATGTAGCTGTTGTTGATGCCGAGGCTGACGTCGGCATCGCGCGCGGTTTGCTGATCGAGGATGTCGAGGAGGAACATGCCGCCGAGCGCATATTGCGGGCCGTACGAGATACCCGAGCCTTTGACTCCATCGGAGTACGCTTGGTCACCGCCGTCGCTCGACCACCAGAGGGCGGTCCCCATGCCGAGTTTGGCGTAGGGCACGAGCGGGATGCCGAACTCCCGCGCGAAGACGTCCGCACGCAGCACGGCCACCAAGTAGATGGGCATGATCGTGAGCGACGTTTCCTCGTCGGAGATCGTTTCCGGATCGGAGGTGACGTGTGCAAGGCCGCTCGCCCGCGTGTAGCCCCAGCCGAGGCCGGGGCCGAGCGTGCCGAGGTGCGGGATCCGGAGCAGCTGCCAATCACCTTCCAAGCCCACCATGTAGCGGGTCTTGTTGCCGAAGGTGTCCGCGTACGGCGTGCCGTTCGGGACGGACTTGTCGACGCGCGGGTTGTACGCCCCGAAGCGCGCTTCTACTGCGCCGATCTGAGGCGAACCTTCACGGGTCGTGTTCGGGCCGTACGCACCGAACTCGTCCACGCCACGGGTCGTTTGTGCGGAAGCGACACGCGATGAGCCGAGCAGACCGAGGGTCAGAACCAGTAGCAATCGTTTCACGTCGCGCGTCTCCGTCGCAGCATCAAGCACAGTCCGAGTCCCAATACGGTGAAAAGCACAGCAGGCCGACGCTGGGGCGAGAAGCTGCAGAAGCCACCACCGCCCTGACCCCCTGCATTGCGGTACGCCTCGAAGAAGCCAGTGACCTGTTGCGGGACCGCGCAGGTGTTCTCCGAGATGTTGCCCACGTTCAAGTAGGTGTCGGTCGACGCGACCGCCACGTGGTAAGCGACGTTGTTGACCAAGCCGGTGGCGTTGCCGTGCGTGGCCGTCCTGCCCGCTGTCCCGCACTTGTATTGATCGTCAGGCAGCGTGCCCGGTTTCAGGACGGTCGTGTCCTGGCAGATCGGTACGACGTCCGGATCAGGGACGATTCCCGCATCGGCGAGGCTCGCCGAGCCCGGTGCAGGGTCGCAGTAGAACTGGTAGCCGTTGATGTACGTGTCGACGTTGGTGGTGTCGTAGCTCCAGCTGATGGGAGCAATATTCTCGCCGGTGCCGGCGCTCACGTGATCGGGCGGTGCCGAAGCACTGAGCTTGTAGGTCGCCTTCCAGCTGGTTCCGCCGAACGAGTCCTTGTTGCCGTTTACCAGTAGGAAGTACACGCTGACCGTTTGGGGCGCGACCGCGGCCGAGGTCAGCACGCACTCGGGCGGCGCGCCGTCTGGGGGCTGGCTCGTCACCGTGTTGCCACCACCGCTGCCGCCGCCACCACTGTCCGTACCGCCAACGTCCGTACCGCCGCCACTGCCGCCAGTCGCATCCGTGCCGCCGGTGCCACTCGTGCCGTCGGTGGACCCGCCAACGGACATGCCACCGGTACGTCCTTTCAGGATGTCCTGAACCTTGATCGTGACGGTGTAGTTGATGTTGTTGGGCTGTCCACCGCCGTCCACCTGCCAGCAGGTCGCGGTCGCCTCCGGCGTACGACTCAGCTTCGTGTCGCACGCATCACCCGCCCAGATCTCGAGGGCGTATTGGCTGTAGCCCGTCCCCAAGCTCAAGCTGAACGTGATCTCGTCGTTCGTCAGGCAGTCTTTGTAGTTGATCTGCGTGATCGGCGTCGTGCTGACCCGGTCCTGATGAGCGCGGCTCACGCCGGTTGCGGGCAAGGTGACGGTCACCGAGGTGCCTGTCGGAGGGGTCGTCTGAGCGTGCGCCGACCCCGCCGCACCCAGGAACAAGGGCACCACCGCCCAAAACGCGAATACTCTGCGCAGGTTGAACATGTTCTCGCGGGTTCCTTTGAGCACAGGGCGTGCCACACTGCAATTCCCGGTGAAAACTCGGGTCAAATGCCGGTGAGCATGACTTCTGGTGCGCCAAGCTGTCTGAACCGCTGGCGGCCGTGTCAAACTGACAAAGATGCTGGCGAGCGGCGCACTGGTTGACAAGCGATTCAGGGTGCTTCGCGATTTCGCTCCCGCCGTACACGGGATCGCCCTCGCGCAAGACGTAACCAGCGGTCAATCGTGTTGGTTGATTCAGCTGCCGGTCAGCTGCGACGCGCCGCAACTCCGGGAAGCGCTCGAGCGTCACCAACGCTTTGGGCTCGGGGTGCCCGGCTTGGCGCGCGCGCTCGCCGCTGGGATCGACATGGGCACTGGTTATGTCGCGTTCGCGACGCCTGCGTCGGGCAGCATCGCAGACATCGCGCGCACGAGTTTTACCTTGGCGCGCGTGGCCGCGCTCGGCGCACGCATCGCCGCCGCGCTGGCACCGCTGCACGACCAAGGCATTGCGTACGGTTTGCTAGTCCCGGAGTTGATCAGCGAGGGCCCACAGCCGGAAGCGCTGTTCGGCTTCGGTGTGTCCGAGCTCGCCAACCGCTTCGCTGCGGCCGGTGAAGCGAGCCAACTCGTCCCCCCGGAGCTGCGCGCGCCCGAGCTGCGCGCCTCGCTCCAGCCGCCCACACCCGCGAGTGATCTGTTCGCTCTCGGCGCATTGCTCAGGAGCCTTCTTCCTTCGTCGATTCCGCAGGAAATCGAAGTGCACCTCGCGCGAGCCACCGCTGCCGATCCGGCGACGCGCCCGCACGATGTCACGACGTTCACGGCCCACTTCGCGCGCCTCGCGGAACACGAGGGGCTGCGCGCGCAAGAGGCGCACGCGCCGGCTGAGTCTACGGCATCCGTTCACCCAGCTGCGGAAAGCATCGTCGCACCGGCTTCGGTTGCTCCCACACCTTTTGCCGTCGCTCCCGTCTCTGCCGAGCCAGAGCTCCTGCTCTCTGCGCAGCTTTCCGTTCCTCAAGCGCAAACGGTCCCCTTTGCGTTCCCGCATCCTCCGCCGCTTCACGCCTACCCAACGGCCACGCCTGCCTCGTCGCGCTCCTCGGTGCTGGCTGCGGTGTTGGTTCTCGGCGGGTTGATCCTGATGCTCGGTGGAGTTGCGACGGCGGTCGTCTACGCGACACGCCACGCGGCGTCAGCGGCGGCCCCCGTTGCTTCCGCGCTACTTGCCGTTCCACCGCTCCCGCCCGCACCTGCACCCACGCCGCCGGTCGTCGAGCGAGATCCCGCTGATGAACCGGAAATCACAGCCAATCCGCGCGCGGCACGGCATGCGCCCATGGTCGCGCCCGGTGCAGGTCCGAGTAGCTTTCCCGAAGAGGCCAGCGCGCCGCTGCCGGTGCTCGGCAACGAGCCGATTTGGGGCACGCGCAACGCCGCTTTGACTTGGGTCTTGTTTGGCGACCTCGATTGTCCGCACACGCGCCGGACGTGGCGCGCGCTCGAGGGCGTCAAAGCAAGCTTTGGCGACGATCTACGGATCGTGTTTCACCATCGACCGCTGCGCGAGCACCCGAACGCTCTGGAGGCAGCGCGTGTGCTCGCAGGCGTGGCGCGAACGCACGGCGCGCTTGCCTTCTTCGACGTGCTCCACCGTGTCATGCAAGGCGAAGCCAGCTTGACCGCCGAGCGGCTCACGAGCGAGCTCGGCGCGGCCGGCTACGGCGCGTCGAAGCTCTCGGATTTGTCGGCCGCCGGTGAGGCACAAGTGCGCGCAGATCTGCAGCTTGCCGGGCAATTTGCGCTCAAATCGACGCCATTTTCGTTCTTGAATGGGCAAGCCGTCGACGGCGAAAGAAGCGCGACCGAGCTCGAGCTGTTGCTGCGCGAAGAACAGCGCACGGCGATCTGGCTCTCGGCATCGGGCGTCTCGCCCTCCACGCTCTACGCGACGCGAACGAGCAGCAACCTGATCGGCGTGGGCATCGCGGGTGAATCACGGTCCTGTGTGCCGATTGGCACATCCCCGACGCGCGGCCCCGCAGACGCACTCGTGACGTTGGTCGAATTTTCCGACTTCGAGTGTCAGTATTGCAAGCGCGTCGAGCCCACGCTCAAAGCGCTGCTCACGCGCTACCCCAAGACGTTGCGCTTGGTTTGGAAGGATTACCCGCTGCCACAGCACAAGAGCGCGCAGCTCTTGGCAAACTTTGCCGCAGACGCTTATCGCCGCGGCTCGCTCAGCGGATTTTGGGCGGTGCACGACGGCATCTTCGGGCACGCGGAAGCGCTCGATGACAGCGCGCTCGGCGCACTCGCCGGCAAGGCCGGACTGGACGGCGCGCTACTCTTGATCTCGGCGCGCGCGGGCGTGCACGACGCGGCGATTCGCGCAGACATGAAGCTCGGTCAAAGGCTGGACGTCAATGGCACGCCCACGTTCTTCGCCAATGGCAGGCGCATCGAGGGCGCGTTGCCCCTCGAACGATTCGAGGCATTGATTCAGGAAGAGCTCAAAACCGCGCAGCGCATCGTCGCCCACGGCACTGCCGCGCGCGACGTGTACGGCTTGGTTTGCGATTGACGGCTGGCTGCGACGGCCGCGGGGACTACAGCCGAACTTCGACGTGATTGCGGCGGCGCAGGCCGTCCAGCCACGTACGACGCGCTTGACCCATCTTGTCCATGTACACGCGGTCGCCGAGCTCACGACGGGCTTCGTCGAAGGTCGGCAATTGCGAAGGCGCTCGCGCGTTCACTCGCACGATCAAGAAATCATCCCCAACGCGAAGCACCTGGGACGATTCACCCACCTCGAGCGCGATCGACGCGCGGCCGAGCGCGGGGGGGAGCTCGGAAGGCTTGCCTTCCGGCACTTGACCGCCGCTCTCGCGCGTCGCGCGATCCTGCGAAAATTGTCGGGCTAGCTGACCAAAATCTTGGCTGTGCGCTGCTTCTGCCACGCGTTCGGCGAGCGCACGTCCTGCGCCGTCGCCGCCCGCCGGAATGCGAATGAAGGCCACCTTGACGCTGAGCTTCTGCCGCTCTTCGAGCACGATCTTGCGGTAGGCGAGTTTGAGATCCTCGTCCGTCACACGAATGCGGCCCTGCAGGCGGACATTCACGAGCTTCGCCTGCAACAGCTGGCGTCGGAGCTCGTCCCGATATTGGGACTCGGTGACGCCGGTCTTCGCGGCTTCGGCGAGTAGCTTGCTGACCGGGATTTGATTTTGGGCGGCGACGCGCGCGACCGCGTCGTCGATCTCTTTGCTCGTGACGGTCACCTTGGCTTGAATCGCGACGCGCTCTTCCAGCTCTTCGTCGACGATCTTGTCGAGCACGCCCTTGTAGACTTGCGAGATGGCTGCGCTGCGCTGCGCTCCCGATTGCACGCCTTGGGTGACCTGCACCAAGAACGGTTGCGCGCGCGCCTTCAGATCGCTGAGCAAGATCGCGCGATCGCCAATCACCGCGACGACACGCTCGACGACGGTCGCCTGCGCAGAGTGGCTGACGAGCGCGGACAACGCGACGCCGAGCAACGCGGCAGACCAGGGTCGGGTGAGGTAGGGCAGGCGACGACGCACGTCGTGGGTCTTAGCACGCTTGACCGAGGCCTGGGGAAGCTCCTAAATGTTTGATATGGGGCCCAGATTTCGCGCTGTTTTCGTGCTGTGCACGGCCCCGCTACCCGCCCTGCTCTCGCCGCGTGTGGCGAGCGCGCTGCACCAGCCGCCGGCAGCCGCATTCCCCGAGCCCGTGCCCGCTGCGCCGGCTTCGCCTGCACCCTCGCCGCCGGCTTCGCCTGCACCCTCGCCGCCGGCTTCGCCGACCGCCAATGCAGAATCGGCTACGCCGTCTCCGCCACCACAGGGGCCGTCGCCCGTGGCGTACCCTGCTCCTTACCCTTATCCGCCGCCCTCCGGATATCCGTATGGCTATTACCCGGGGCTGGTACCGATCCCACCGGTTGCACCTCCTCCGCCGCGCTACGCCAAAGATGCGGCCGCCAGCAGTACTCCTTTCTTCGACGCGATCCTCGTGACCGCGGATTGGAAGAATCGCATTTCGGAGTCGGTGAGCATCGGCGCTCAAGCGGGGGTGTTCGTGGCTCGGCGCGTGCGGCTCACCGCAAAGATCGCCTTTCCCACTGAAGGCTGGGGTGACCAAGAAGCAGACTTTGGCTCCGGCGCGAAGAATCCCTCCCTCTTCTATGCCTTCAGCGCAGGCTATGCCGCGGTGAGCCTGCCCACGTTCGTGATGTCACCGGGTTTGATGCTCGCTCGCACCGACGTCGGCGATTATGGAACCATGCTCGGGCTGTCGGTGCCGCTCGACTGGGTGATGAAGAGCGGCTTGCGCTTGGGGCTGGAGGGCGGGCTGGGTCGAGCCTTTGGCGGGCAGCGTGTGATCGCCTGCAACACGCCCGGCTCTGCCGATTGCAGTCAGCAACCGCAGTACGCCGGCCGCGAAGCGGGCTCGGCGCTGTGGCTACAGTTTCAGATTGGCTTCGGCTTCGATCACCCTGGGCCGCTCCCACCCGCAGCAGGTCCGCCGCGCTGACTATTTCGTCATGCCGGAGGCCATTGCGGTCGTCACGTAGAAGTGGCGCGGCCAATGCCGGTAGTAGCTGACACGCAGGACCGAGGCTCCGTCGTCGGGATCGACTTCATCCGTGAGCTTGCCCACGACGCGCACGAGTGAACCTTTGCCGACGCTGTGCTCGCCCACTTCGTCCTCGCTGCTCAGCTTTACGATCGCGTGAATCGTCGCGTGCTCGTGTTCACTGACGGTGACACGACAGGTGTCTTCGTCGAATTCTTCACACAAGTTGCGCTCGCTCAGGGTGCGCATGCTGAGCGTGAGATACGCGCCTCCACTCTTGGCCGAGGTCCGACTCTTGACGACGCCGAATAGGCTGACGTTGCCTTTCTTCCAATCGTCCTTGTCACGCTCGGCCATCACCGGATCGAATTCGCGCGCTCCCTCGAGGGCGCTCTTCTCCGCGCTCAGCGGTTGATACGTTCGGGCAAAACCATAAAGGCCTCCCGAATGGCAAGCCAGCGAGAGAAGAGCGAAGAACGGCAGAGCGAGTACGGAACGGCGCATATCGGCTCCGTCGACTAACACGCCGTCCGTCCGGAATCACCGCTCCAAATCTCGCGCCTGGAAGATTTGCCCACGGCGAGAACAGCAGTAATAAGTGGCATGCCTCACCCCGAGCTGCTCCTTCGCACCCGTTTCGCGTCAGCGTTAGGACGGGCCTTCGGCGCCGAATATCAGGATACCGATCCGCTGCTCCGTCGTTCCGATCGCGCGCACTACCAGGTCAATGTGGCCATGAGCTTGGGCAAGGCTCTCCGTCGTCCGCCGCGCGAGGTTGCGCAAGCGCTGCTCGCCGAACTCGACCTGTCCGATCTGTGCGCTCCGGGTGGGATCGAAGTTGCAGGGCCTGGCTTCATCAACTTGACGTTGACTGACGGCGCACTGGCGAGCGCGCTCTCCGAGTTGCTCACCGCTCCCAACTTGGGCGTGCCCAAGGCGGACGTGCTCGACGTGTGCGTGGTCGACTACGGCTCACCCAACATTGCCAAAGAGATGCACGTGGGGCACCTGCGCTCGTCGATCATCGGTGATACTTTGTGCCGCGTGCTCGCGTTTCGCGGTCACACCGTGATTCGCCAAAATCACATCGGTGATTGGGGCACGCCCTTCGGCATGTTGATCGAGCAACTGGTCGACGTGCAGCAAGAGGGCGCCGCTTCGCTCGATCCGAGTCAGCTGGGAGATTTTTACCGCGCCGCGCGCGTCAAATTCGACACCGATCCGGGCTTTGCCGACCGTGCGCGCACGCGCGTCGTCGCCCTGCAGGCGGGAGATACTGCAACCCTCGCGCTCTGGCAGCAATTCGTCGACAGCTCGAAGCGCTACATGGCCGCCGTCTTCGCCCGGCTGGGCGTGCAATTGCTCGACGCGGACGTCCGCGGGGAGAGCTATTTCAACCCGAAATTGCCCGAGATTGCCAGCGATTTGCAGGCCCGTGGCATCGCCGTGATCGACGACGGCGCGCTGTGCGTGTTCCCACCCGGCTTCAACGGGCGCGAGGGCGAGCCACTACCGCTGATCGTACGCAAGAAAGACGGCGGCTATGGTTACGGCGCGACGGATCTGGCGGCCTTGCGCTTCCGGCACGAGGAGCTCGGTGGCACGCGACTTTTGTACGTGGTCGGCTCGCCGCAACAACAACATCTGAGCATGGTGTTCGCGGTGGCGACGATGGCTGGTTGGCTCGAGCCCCCGGTGCGCGCCGAACACGTCGCCTTCGGCTCCGTGCTCGGCGAGGACCGCAAGATGCTCAAAACCCGCAGCGGTGAGAACATCAAGCTGATCGAACTCTTGGATGAAGCGGTCGAGCGCGCCGCCGCCGCGGTGAACGAACACAATCCCGAGTTACCGGAAGCAGAGCGCGCGATCGTCGCGCGTCAGGTGGGCATCGGCGCGGTGAAGTACGCCGATCTGAGCAGTGACCGCATCAAGGACTACGTGTTCGATTGGAAGCGCATGGTCGCCTTCGAGGGCAATACCGGCGGCTACCTGCAATATGCGCACGCGCGCATCCAGTCGATCCTTCGTAAAGCTGCCGCTGACGGCGGAACAGAAGCGGGCAACCTGCAGCTCGCCGCACCCGCAGAACGCGCCCTTGCGCTGGACTTGCTGTCTTTCGCCCGCGCCCTGACCGAAGTCGAAAGTTCACTCGAACCGCACAAACTCTGCGGTTACCTGTACGGTCTCGCCTCGAGTTTCTCCGCTTTTTTCCAAGCCTGCCCGGTGCTCAAGTCAGAACCCGCGGAGCGCGCCTCACGCCTCACCTTGTGCGCGTTGACCGCACGCACCCTGGCGACGGGGCTCGAGCTCTTGGGGATTGAAGCGCCGCAGCGCATGTGACGCGCGGCAGGCTCGGACCGTTTCGGCCGCGTTCTGCCCGGCAATTTCGCGACTGGCCAGGGTGCGGTATATAGAGTCCCTAGTTCCTTCGGGAGGGTCTTCGATGCGTTCGTTCGTCGTTGCGGTCGCTTGGGCGGTTTTGATCGTGAGCTGCAGTGACGCAGGTTCCGGGCGCCCCCACAGTCCCGTTCCCGGGTGTGTGGGGGATGACTGCACCAAGGCTGGCGCGGGCGAGGGAGGCGAAGCGGGGTGCGCCGGAGGAGACTGCGAGTCAGGGGGCGCGGCCGGTGAAGGCGGTACGTCGGCCGCCGCGGGTGCCGCGGGCGCGTCAGACGGAGGAATGGGCGGCGCGATACTCACTGGCACCACCATTCCGAATCTCGTCGACCCCGTGACGGTGCAATACGACGCGCAGGAAATCCCTCACATTCAATGCCAATCGAAGACCGATTGCTTCGCCGTACAAGGTTACATCCAGGCGCGCGATCGATTCTTTCCGATGGACTATTTGCGGCACGCGGCACGCGGAACGCTGGCGGAGTTGGTCGGCGTGGCCGGGCTCGAACAAGACGTGCAGCTCCGCACGCTGTTCCTGACCCGTGCGGGTCATCGGCTCGAGCAAGATCTCGCGCTCGCCTTGGATCCGCAAACGAAGGGCATCCTTTCAGCGTTCGTCGGCGGCATCAACGCGTCCCTGAAGTCCCTGCGAGACGATCCTCAGAGTCTACCCGGTGAGTATGCGGAACTTCCGGTACCGGTTGCCGCGACAGACATCCTGGATTGGACGCTCGAAGACACGCTCGCGATCATTCGCCTGCAGCAGTTCCAATTGTCCGATGGGGTCTCGCTCGAGTCTACCTACGCGCAGTTCGGCGCGGTGTACGGCCCGGGCGCCCCACTCCAGGATTTGGGCAAACTCAATGCGTGGATCCGCGCAGCCGCTCCGATCGACGAGCGCGCCCACCCACTTGCACCGGGTCCACTGCTCCCGGTTGCAAAAGCCGCGGCGAAGGTCGTCGCACCCGTCGGCCTCGACCAGTGGCAAGCGCCGCTCGCCACGGTTCGGACGCGCTTCAAAACTCTGCGTGAGAAGCTGCGCCCCGCAGGCGCCGCCGTGGGTTCCAACAACTGGGTCGTATCGGCGGCAAAATCGCAAACCCATGTAGCGATGGTGGCCAATGATCCGCACCTCGGCTTGCAGTATCCACCGCTCTTTCATCTCTCGGCGCTGACGTCCGCCAACGCCTCGGACAACTTGGACCTCGCCGGCGGGACATTCCCAGGGCTCCCCGGCGCACTGATCGGTCGTGGCGCGCACGTGGGTTGGGGAGTGACTGTCGTCGGCTATGACGTGACCGACCTGTACCTCGAACAGTTTCTGCCGCAGCAGATGTGCCCGACGCAGGCCCCGTGCGTGTCGTTCGATGGTGGTGCGCGCTCGGTGTTGCTCGTGCCACAGACGTTCCTGGTGCGCGTGGGGCCGGGCTTGTCTGGCTTGGTCAGCGCACATTCACTCAATCTCCCGGAGCCGATCCCCGCGGCGGCGGTCGTCGTTCCACAGCACGGTCCGCTGATTCAAGCGCCGGACTCGGCCGGGCACGCGGTGAGCGTGCGCTGGACCGGTCAGGAAGGAAACACGCAGGATCTGAAGGCGATCCTCGGCTTGAATCTGGCCGTCGACGTCGATGACGCGGTGAACGCGCTGAGCGATTATGCGACGGGCGCCCAGAACTTCGTGCTTGCAGACGACCAAGGTCACATCGCGTTCGATCCGCACGCGCTCGTACCCGTGCGTCGATTCGCCGACGTCACGCTACAGGGTCCGAACGTCACTCCGCCCTGGTTCCCGCTGCCCGGCGACGGCAGCGCGGAATGGGGTGATGGGGTGGCGGATTGCGCGGCCGCGACCAGCACGCCCGTGCCCGACACATGCTGGATCGCCAGTGACTCGCTGCCTCACGGCAAAGATCCCGCCCGCGGCTACTTTTTCACCGCCAACGGGGATCCGAGCGGCGTTTCCGACGACAACGACCCGCTCGCGCATCCGCCCTACCTGAGCCTCGATTGGGACGACCCGACCGGCTTCCGCGCGAAGCGCATCGAAGAACGGCTGGAACGAGCGTTGAGCCAGAATGGATCGCTGTCGCTCGACGACATGACCTCGATTCAGGCCGATCACGTCTCGCGGCCGGGCATGGCGCTCAGCGAATACATCGCTGCGTTGCCGACCAGCGCGAGCGACTCCGAGGAGCTGGTGGCAGCGAAATCCGTACTCACCGAGTGGGCCACGAATGGTTGGGATTGTCCCAGCGGCTTGCTGGGAAACGACCCAATCTCGAGCACCGTAGACGCCACGCCGAGTGTCGCCAAGAACGCTGCCGGGTGCCTGTTCTTCCATCGATTCTTGCGCACGCTGATCAGCAATATCTTTCGCGATGACTTGAGCGTGGCAAAGCTGGAGGTCGATGACCTGCAGGCGACGCGAGCCTTGTTCCTGCTCTTGCTCGAGCCGGACAGTAGTGATGCCATGGCGGGGGCGACGTTTTGCAATGATGTCGACGCCAACGGCGTTCTCGTCACGTCTCGCACTTGTGCCGAACAAGTAACCCTCGCGCTCGTCTCCGCGTATGAGGCGCTCACGACGGCGCAAGGCGCGTCGAGCAACTGGGTCTGGGGGCGCGCGCACACGGTGCAACCCTCGAGCCTCGCCACGCTGACGACACCGAGTTACGCGCCTGGCCCGTTCGCGCGCGCCGGCGGCGCGTTCACCGTCGACGTCGGCACTCCTTCGCTATCGCGCAGCGAGCCGGGTTTTGCGTTCACTTCTGCCGCCAACGTGCGCCACGTCTCGGTCATGGATTCCGCAAAGCCGGTAGTAAAGATGCAGCTGCCTGGCCCAGAGCGCGACGCGCCATACTCGTCTGCGAACACGACGCTGCTCGATCAGTGGCTTTCGAACCGCTACTTCGACTTTGCATTCGGCGATCGAATCGCAGGCTCGGCGCTGACGACAGAAACTTTCATTTCAGAATAACCGAGCAAACTCGAGCGCGCGTCACGCCACCTTGCTGCAAGGGAGCGCCCCACGTACACTTCGTTCGATGGCGGGTCACGATCGCTCGAGTCTGATCAGGGCACTCAAATCCAGCAGACCTCGGGGCGAATCGCTCGTGGTCGATTCCGGTGGTTGAGCGGTGCGGGTGATCAGCAAAGAGGCCGCGCTGGCGCGACTGCATGAGCACAAGCAGCAGTTGCTCGCCGGGTGCGGCGACTGCGTCATGTGCGCGCTCGCAAGCGGTGGCGCGGGTTCGATGCTCATCGCCGAGAGCGACCACGCGGTGGTGCTGCTCGACCGGTTTGCCTGCAAATTCGGTCATTTGATGGTCGTTTCCAAGCGACACGTCGAGCGCGCGACCGAGCTCGACTTTCCCATCTACGTCGATTTACAACGGCTGGTGTTCGACGCGACACGGGTGATCGAGGCTTACTTCAAACCGGCGCGAGTCTTCACCGCTTCGCTCGGCGCTGCCGTGGAGTTGCCGCAGACCTACGCGCATTACCACGTGCACGTGATCCCCGTATACGACACCGACGAACGCGCGCGTCCCGCTCGCGTGCTCAGTTGGTCCGAAGGTGTCGTGGTGTACGACGACCTCGAAGCCGAACGGATTTGCCATGAGCTGCGTGAGCAGTGGCCAGATCGGGCACCGGCGCACGCGCAGAGCGCGGAGTAGCGCGTTGGCTCGCGTCCGCCGCGTGCTGCTCCTGGTCAGCAGCCCGATCGCCAACTCACGAGCCGACTTCGACGAATTGGCAGAGTGGACTGCCGCGCTCGACCCGGAACTTGCAGTGTCCGTCGTCCACGACGTACGAGCGGCCGATCTCGCGGCGAACGTGCCCGATTTGCCGACGTTGACCGTTTCGCCCGGGCCACTCAGGAGGTTCACGCCGCGACGAGGCACGGTGCTGCAGGGTCAGCACGTCGCCAAATCCACCGAGTATCGCGCGCTCGAAGCGATCGGCGTGCCCGTGCCACGTTGGGTTCGACTGCTTCCCGGCGAGTCACCCGAACTCGGCCAATTCGGGGAGTACGTCGTGACCAAACCGGATTTCGGCGCACGTGGCGCAGAAGTGCGTATCGAACGCCGTTCTTACGCGCGCTGGTCGCCCCCGCGCACGCAGCTGTCGGAAGGCTTCGGCGGCGCGTTCAATCCTCGCTTGGCTCAAGAATTCGTGTACACCGGTCCCTGGCCGCACAGCTATCGCGTAGCGACGCTGTTCGGGCACGCGCTTTGGTCACTGCGCATCGAGGCGAGTCAGGCACGTGAACCGCTCCGCACTCGAGCGGATTTTCACGGTCAAAGCATCGTATCATCGGGTCGAGGTTGTACCTTCACGCTCGCTGACGACGCGGCGGTGATCGCGCTCGCCGAGCGAGCGAGCGCGGCATTCCCCCTCGTGCCCGTGCTCGGAATCGACATCCTGCGTGACGCAGATAGCGGCGACTTGTTCGTCGTCGAGCCCAACAGCCTCGGCTATTCGTGGCACTTCAGCTCGCCTTCGGGGAACAAGCTTCAAGTCGAGTTCGGGTTGAGTCTGGAGTCACAGTTCGACGGCCGGCGAAAGGCGGCGCGGCTATTGGCGAAGGCCTGCGCGGAGCACGCGCGCTAGAGCTGTCGCGGCGTCATTGCTACTCGAGAATGAAGGCCAAATTTTTGATGCAGAGTGAGAACTCGAAGTCCTCTTTGAGATTCTCCTTCGGTTGCACCACCTGAAAATGAATGCCTAAGATCTGCGTCTTCCGAGTGAAGGGATAGCTGACTGGATTGACCGGCAGGTCCGTCGACAACGGCGGCGGCAACACCTCGCTCAAGTCGAAGCGATTCTGCCCCTCCACTGCAGGGCTCATCGTCCAACTGGGAGTCGAGGCTGATTGCCAAAAGGGGGAAGCGTTTGGATGTTGGTCACTGGTGACAGTGGCAAATGGGTCTTCGACATTCACGTCGCGCAGCTTGGCGCGAGCGACCGGACCTCCGGGCACGACCTCGGTGTGACAGTCGTAGAGGTTCCCCTCCGTGTCAACGACCGTTCCGTCAGTCCGGATCAAGGGACTCTCTGCGGGGATTGCCGTATCTGGGTCGAGCACGGTCGGGATCCCCACACGCAGCTTGTCGAGAGTCCCGGTCGAGCCAGTGACTTCGAACGCGACGCCTTTCACGTGGTGGCTCTCGGCATTCCACCCGGTCTTGCTATCGGCGCTGAAGGTTAGTCCGACGCCCACCCCCCAAATATTGGA
>Ga0164307_10000294_pt1 | contig 22578 bp, 19 predicted proteins | sample Whisoiple_243_MG_FD_110214 | JGI IMG/M metagenome (GOLD analysis project Ga0164307, IMG submission 110214) | Soil microbial communities amended with fresh organic matter from upstate New York, USA - Whitman soil sample_243_MG | ecosystem: Environmental > Terrestrial > Soil > Unclassified >...
CTCGCCCCCGAGCGGATGCGCGACGACGTCTCGCTCCAGGACCTCAAGGCGTTCCTGGTGCACCCGGTCCGCTCGTTCCTGCGCGAGCGGCTCGACATCTCGACGCCGTTCGAGCCCGACGAGCTCGCCGACGCGATCCCGGTGACGTTGGACAACCTGGAGAAGTGGCAGATCGGCGACCACCTCCTCCGCGAGCTGCTGGCCGGTCAGGACCCGGTCGCGGTGATGACCGCCGAACAGCTGCGCGGCACGCTGCCCCCCGGCGGGCTGGGCGCCACGGCTCTCGACGAGGTCGTCCGGGAGTGCCAGAAGCTCTGGGCCAACACGGCCGCCGTCCGCGAGGGCGAACGGCGGTCCGTCGACGTCGACGTCGACCTGGGCGACGGCCGGCGGCTGACCGGCACCGTGACCGGTGTCTACGGCAACCGGGTCGTCTCGCTCGGCTACTCCCGGCTCAAGGCGCGGCAGCGGCTGCAGACCTGGGTCGACCTGCTGGCGCTGAGCGCCACCCGCTCCGACGACCACTGGACCGCCCACGCGATCGGTCGCGAGCGGGCCGGCCCGAAGCGTGCGCTCTCCGGCCCCGTCGACCACCGCGCGGTCGGCTGGCTGCGCGACCTGATGGACCTGCGGGACCGTGGTCTGCGCGAGCCGTTGCCGGTGCCGATCGCCACCGGTGCGGCCTGGGCGGAGGCACACGTCCGCGAGCTGATGGGCCAGGACTTCTCGCCTACAGACGCCGCTCGCCGCGAGTGGGAGACCGACCCACACAACCAGTTCGGGATCACCGGCGAGGACGACGACGCCTACCACCGGCGCGTCTACGGCCCGGGCGCCCCGATCGGCGTGCTGCTCGACGCGGGCCTGGGTGACCTCGCCTGGCGGATCTGGGAGCCGCTGCTGACCGGTGCCGAGAGGGTGGGTCCACTGTGAATCCCTTCGACATCAGGGCTCCCCTCCCCACCGGCACTGTCCTGCTCGAGGCGAGCGCGGGCACCGGCAAGACCTGGACCATCGGCGCACTGGTGACCCGCTACGTCGCCGAGGGCGCCGCCAAGCTGGAGCAGATGCTCGTCGTGACCTTCGGCCGAGCCGCCAGCCAGGAGCTGCGCGAACGCGTCCGCGCCCAGCTGGTCGAGGCCGAGCGGGTGCTCAGCGACGACCCGGTCGCGGTGGTCGGCGCGGCGCCCGACTCCGAGCTCGTCACCCTCCTGCGCGAGTGGGACCCGGAGCAGCGCCGGCTCGGGCACCGGCGCGTCTCCGAGGCGCTGGCCGGCTTCGACGCCGCCACGATCGCGACCACCCACCAGTTCTGCTCGATGGTGCTCGACTCGCTCGGGGTCGCTGGCGACACCGACTCCCGGGCCCGGCTGGTCGAGGACCTCGACGACCTCGTCAAGGAGACCGTCGACGACCTCTACCTGCGCGCGTTCGCGTTCGACGCCGACGGCCCGGCGTTCGGCCACCCCGAGGCGCTCGCGATCGCACGCGCCGCGGTCGGCGACCCGCAGGCCACCCTCGAGCCCGCCGACGAGGACCGTACGACGGCCGTCGGGCGCCGGGTCAGCTTCGCCCGCACGGTCCGTGACGAGCTCGACCGGCGCAAGCGGCGCCTCGGGATCCTCTCCTACGACGACCTCCTCTCCCAGCTCGCCGACGCGCTCGCCGACGCCGACGGTCCGGCCGCCCAGCGGATGCGGCAGCGGTGGAGCATCGTGCTGGTCGACGAGTTCCAGGACACCGACCCGGTGCAGTGGCAGGTGCTCGACCGGGCCTTCAGCGGGCACGCGACGATGGTGCTGATCGGCGACCCCAAGCAGGCGATCTACGCGTTCCGCGGCGGCGACGTCACGACGTACCTGAAGGCCGCGGAGACCGCCGCCGTGAAGCAGACGCTGTCGGTCAACTGGCGCAGCGACAAGCCGCTGCTCGACTCCTTCCAGCGCCTGCTCGCCGGCGCCGCGCTCGGCGACGACCGGATCGTGGTGCGCGACGTCGAGGCGCATCACGACGAGAGTCGACTGGTCGGAGCGCCTTCGCCGTCGCCCTTCCGGGTCCGGGTCGTACGCCGCGAGGAGCTGGGCCGCCGCGGCAGCTCGATGCTCACCGTCGGCCAGGTCCGACCCCACGTCGCGAAGGACCTCGCGCTCGACGTACGCCGGCTGCTCGCCTCCGGGGCGACCTTCGAGGGTGCGGAGATCCGCCCGCGCGACGTCGCGGTCATCAGCTACCGCCACGCCGACCTGGCCGCCGTACGCGAGGCGCTGCTGGCGGTCGGCGTGCCCGCGGTGATCGCGGGTGGTGGCAGCGTGTTCGCGACCCCGGCGGCCGTCGAGTGGCTCACTCTCCTCGAGGCGCTGGAGCAGCCGCACCGCAGCGCGCGGGTGCGGTCGGCGGCGCTCACCTGCTTCCTGGGCCACACGGCCGAGGAGCTCGACGCTCGCGGCGACGACCTGACCGACGAGGTGGCGGAGACCTTGCGCGCCTGGGTCGAGCTCCTGACCACCCGAGGCGTGGCAGCGGTGCTCGAGGCCGCCAACGTCGCCGGCCTGCCCGAGCGGGTGCTGGCCGAGGTCGGCGGTGACCGCCGGCTCACCGACCTGCGCCACATCGGCGAGGCGCTGCACGAGGTCACCCTCTCCGAGCGGCACGGTCCGGTGTCCCTGCTCACCTGGCTGCGCGCCCAGGTGTCCGACGGCCGCTCCGGACGCGGTGCCGAGCGCACCCGCCGGCTCGACTCCGACGCCGCCGCGGTCCAGTTGGTGACGATCCACGCGAGCAAGGGGCTGGAGTACCCGGTCGTCTACCTGCCCGCCCTCGCCGACCGTTTCGTCCCGAAGCCAGTCCGCCCGCTCTTCCACGACGAGGCGGGCAACCGCTGCCTCAATGTCGGCGGCGGGGGAGCTCACTGGGCCGACGACTGCCGGCGGTGGGCCGACGAGGAGGCCGGTGAGTGGCTGCGGCTGCTGTACGTCGCGATCACCCGCGCCAAGTCGCAGGTCGTCTGCTGGTGGGCGCCGACCAAGAACGCCGTCGCCTCGCCGCTGCACCGGATGCTGATGCGCGACGCCGACAGCGCCGAGGTGCCGGAGACGCCGGCCGTCCCGGACGACGACGCGGTGGTGACGCTCTTCGCCACCTGGCGCGACCGGGGTGGCCCATCGCCCGAGCCTGCCGCGTTCGCCGACCCCGGTGCCGATCCACCGCTTCCCACGCCGCCGGCCCTCGCCGCCCGGACGTTCACCCGCGAGGTCGACACCGAGTGGCGGCGCGCGTCGTACTCCTCCCTGAGCAAGGTCGAGGTCGCCACCGGCCCCACCGGCGCGGTCGCGAGCGAGCCGGAGATAGGTGCCAAGGACGACGAAGAGCTCGAGGCGATCCTCGAGCCGGTCGCCGCTCCAACCGAGGGCGACGTGCCCTCGCCGATGGCCGGGCTGCCGGTGGGCGCGACGTTCGGCTCCCTGGTGCACGCCGTCCTGGAGCACACCGACCCGGACGCGCCCGACCTGCGCGCGGAGCTGCTCGGCCACATCGACGAGCAGCTCGGCTGGTGGCCCGTCGAGCTCGACCGGGAGGAGCTGGCCGACGCCCTGGTCGCGGTCTGCGACTCGCCGCTCGGCCCGCTCGTCGGCCGCACGCTCCGCGAGGTGCCGCTGACCGACCGGCTGCGCGAGATGGACTTCGAGCTGCCACTCGGCGACGGCCTGCTCGGTGACGTCGGCCCGCTGCTCGAGCGACACCTCCCCGAGGGCGACCCGGTGCGTTCCTACGCCGCCGCTCTGACCGGACCGCTCGGCGAGCAGACCCTGCGCGGCTACCTGACCGGCTCCGTCGACGTGGTGCTGCGGGTCCGCTCCGAGCAGGGCCCGCGCTACCTGGTCGTCGACTACAAGACCAACTGGCTCGGCCCGATGGACGAGCCGCTGACCGCCCACAGCTATCGCCCCGAGGCGCTGGCCGGCGCGATGGGCCACTCCGACTACCCGCTCCAGGCCTTGTTGTACGCCGCCGTGCTGCACCGCTTCCTGCGCTGGCGGCAGCCCGGCTACGACCCGGCGGTCCACCTCGGCGGCGTGCTCTACCTCTACCTGCGCGGTATGTGTGGTCCCGAGACACCGTTGGTCGACGGGTCCCCCTGTGGGGTCTTCGCCTGGCGGCCGCCGGTGGCGCTGGTCGAAGAGCTCTCCGACCTCCTGGACGGTTCCCGATGACGGAGCTGTGGGAGCCGGTCGGCGAGCACGACTGGCGGATCGCCACTGGGGCAGCGGGTCTGCTCGCCGCGTTCAACGAGGCCGGCGTGCTGACCGCCACCGACGTCCACGTCGCCACCCGCATCGGCGCGCTGGGTGAGGAGGACGACGAGCGGGTGCTGCTCGCCGTCGCGCTCACGGTCCGCGCCGTACGTCGCGGCTCGGTCTGCCTCGACCTCGCGACCGTCACCGACACCGCGCCCGACCTCGCCTGGCCGGACGACTGGGCCGCGCGGGTTGCTGCGTCGCCGCTGGTGGCGTCAGGAGCCGTGCGCTGGGAGCGCGGTCTGCTCTACCTCGACCGCTACCACCGTCTCGAGACGCAGGTGCACGACGACCTGGCCGTCCGGCTCGCCCAGGCGCCGCCGGTGGTCGACGAGACCCGGCTCGACACGGCGCTGGCGAAGGTGCGTGCCGGGCACTTCAGCGCCGAGCAGGAGGCCGCCGTCGTCGCCGCGCTCCACCGGCGTACGACGATCCTCACGGGCGGCCCCGGCACCGGCAAGACGACGACAGTCGCGCGACTGCTGGCGTTGCTCGCCGACCAGGCGGACGGCCCGCTCGCCATCGCTCTCGCCGCTCCGACCGGCAAGGCGGCGACCCGGCTGCAGGAGGCCGTCGTCTCCGAGCTCGCCGACGTGGCCCAGGCGTGGCCCGAGGCGCCCGACCTCGTCGGCCGTCTCGACGGGCTGACCCTGCACCGGCTGCTGGGCTGGCGCCCCGACAACGCGACCCGCTTCCGCCATGACCGCGGCAACCGGCTGAAGTACGACGTGGTGGTTGTCGACGAGTCGTCGATGGTCGAGCTGACCATGATGGGTCGCCTGCTCGAGGCGCTGCGGCCGGAGTGTCGCCTGGTGCTGGTCGGCGACCCGCGCCAGCTGACCTCGGTCGGGGCGGGTGCGGTGCTGAGCGACCTGGTCGCCGGCTACGAGGGCAGGTCTGTCTCTCAGGTTTCGGCACCCACCGAGAACTTCCGCTCCGAGCAGGACATCAAGTCGCTCGCCGCCGCGCTCCGCGAGGGCGACGCCGACGAGGTGCTCCGCGTGCTGCGTACGCCGTCGGACCAGGTGACCTTCGTCGAGGCGGACGACGAGGCCGCGATCGAGGAGGCACTGCGACCCGACTCGCTCGCGGCAGGTCGCGCCGTGTGGCAGGCCGCCCACGACGAGGACCCGGCCCTAGCGCTGGTCGAGCTCGACCGCTACCGCCTGCTCTGCGCCCACCGCGAGGGTCCGTACGGCGTGCGCCGGTGGAACCAGCTCGTCGAGCGCTGGCTCGCCGAGGACGGGATCGAGGTCTTCGGGCAGTGGTACGTCGGTCGCCCGCTGCTGGTGACGAACAACGACTACGCGCTCGACGTCTACAACGGCGAGACCGGCGTCGTGGTCCGGCAAGGTGCCCGGCGTCGTGCCTTCGTCGCCGGCTCGGAGCGGCTCAAGGAGTTCGCGCCCGGCCGCCTCGACGCGGTCGAGACCATGCACGCGATGACGATCCACAAGAGCCAGGGCAGTCAGGCGGACCGGGTCACGGTGCTGCTCCCCGACGAGGGGTCGCGGCTGCTCACCCGCGAGCTGTTCTACACCGCGGTCACCCGCGCCCGCAGGCACGTGCGAGTCGTCGGGTCCGAGGCCGCCGTACGCGCCGCCGTCGAGACGCGGGCCCAGCGCGCGACCGGCCTCCGGCTGCGGCTCGCCGAAGGGTGAAACCGCAGAAACGCCACCGCAACGTGATCCGGCTAGGGTCGGGAGCAGATTGGAGAGTGTGATGCCCTTCCTGCTGCGCGTCGAGCTGCCCGACGTCCCCGGTTCCCTGGGTCGCCTCGCGGGCGCCATCGGTGAGGCCGGCGGCGACATCGACGCGATCGAGATCGTCGAGAAGCGTGACGGTACGGCGGTTGACGACGTGCTGCTCGAGATCGCTCCCGGCACCATGCCCGACTCGGTCGTGTCCGCGGTCAACGGTCTCGACGGCGTCCGCGTCGTCTGGATCAGCCGCTACAACGCGGGCGGCAACCTCTTCCTCGACCTCGAGGCCGTGGAGGAGCTGACCGCCAACCCCGAGGGTGCGCTAGACCGGCTGATCGACCTGCTGCCGGTGACGTTCCGCGCCGACTGGGCCGCCCGGGTCAGCAAGATCGACGGGATCGTCTACACCACCGAGGCCGCTCCGTCCGATCTCACGTGGGTGCAGATCGACCGGGCCGAGCCGATCGACCACGACGACGACAACACCATCGCCTGTGCCGCACGCCTCAACAAGACCGAGATCGTCGTCATCGGGCGCCGCGGCGGGCCGGACTTCCTCGACTCGGAGATCGCGCGCCTCGGCCACCTGGTGGGGCTCGCGATGTCGATCTCCCGGGCCGCCGCCAAGGCGCACGCGCACTGAGGGCGCCCGCTACGGAACTGACTTGATCCGGGTGACGAAGACCGACCCCAGGATCGCGGCAGCGAACGCGCTGCCGTAGAGCACGCAGTAGCCCACCGAGAAGCCGTCGCCGTCGGTCTCGGTGACGCCTCCCAGCGACTCGACCACGATCAGGATCAGCGCCGCGATGCCGGGCGCGAAGACCTGCGGCAGCGCGTTGGCGATGTTGATGACCCCGAGGTCCTTGCCGCGGTCGTCTGCACCCGGCAGCACCTGGGTGATCAGGGCGAAGTCGACCGAGGTGTAGATGCCGTAGCCGAAGCCCATCAGCACGGCCGCGACCACGGCCGTCGGCCACGTCTGGCCGACGGCGAGCAGCAGCGAGGCGCAGCCGCCGACGACGCCGGACCAGATCACGAAGACCTTGCGCTTGCCGGTGCGGTCGCTCCAGATGCCGAACGTCACGGCCGTCGCCATCAGCACGGCGGCGTACGTCGCCGTCAGGATCAGCACCCGGTCGGCCGCCTCGTCCTTGTCGAAGCCGATGACGTCCTGCAGGTAGTAGAGGAGGTAGAGCAGGCCGAGCGCGTTGCCGAGGTTGACCAGGAACCGCGTCAGCCAGGCCCAGGCGAAGTCGGGGTGGAGGCGCGGGGAGACCCAGAACGAGCGCAGGAACGCACCCCAGTCGAACGCCGCGGGCCGCTCCTCGGCCGCGAGCGGGATGTCGCGCGAGTCGAGGCAGTAGGGGATCGTGAGGATCAGGAGGAACGCCGCCGTGACAAGGTAGCCGGCGGCGATGCTGCCGGTCGCCGAGGCGATGCCGGTGCCGCCGACGACGCCGACGGTCTGGGCGATCGCGAGGATGCCGCCGACCTTGCCCCGGCCCGCCACCGGGACCTGGTCGGGGACGGTCGCGGTCACGGCCGCGAGCATGGCGTTGAGCGAGGCCTGGACGCCGCACCAGCCGAGCGCCATCACCACGACGTTGTCGGCCGCGGCGAGCACCACCAGCGAGACCGCGCCGCCGACCGCGCCGGCAACCACCCAGGGCAGTCGACGGCCCGCGCGCAGCGTCGTCCGGTCGGAGAACGCACCGAAGACCGGGTTGCACACGACCGACGTCGCGGCCCCGAGGCCGAGGACCAGCGAGAGGATCTGCTTCTTGCTGTCGGCGTCGATCGCCTCGGCCTGCTGGGCGAGCAGCACGGAGATCGGCCCGAAGAAGCCGGCCCACAACCCGATGCTCGCCAGGGTCAGGAATGCGACCCAGCGTCCGGGCGGGTTCTCGGTGGGCTCGGCCAGCGCGGAGCGACGCTGTGCCGATCGAGGCGGAGGTGTGTCGGTGGTCACATCCGCATTGTGGGGGCCAAGCGGCACTACCCGGGGTCTTTTCGAGTCCGAAACCGTCCCGATGTAACGCAGATGGTGCGGCTGACGCTCTGCAAGTCAGACACCACTCAAATCACGGGAGGCGGTACGCCAATGCGGCACACACGAACCACGGGGATCGGAACGAGGATGCTTCCGACGCTGGCAGCGCTCGCGCTCGTCGGAGCAGGAGCAGTGACGCTCGCGTCGCCGGCATCGGCCGAGGACCCGCCGCTGTGTGGGACCACGCCGGCCACGATCGTCGTACCCGCCGGCACGACCACTCCGGTCGAGGGCACCGCGGGCAACGACGTCATCTACGTCAACGGGGCGGCGACGGTCAACGCGCTCGCCGGCAACGACACCATCTGCGAGGCGCCGGGCGCCACGGCCACCACCGGTGGCGCGTGGGACGGCGGCGAGGGTGACGACACCCTGACCACCACCTCGGCCGCGCTGGTCGGCGGACCGGGCAACGACACCCTCACGGCGGCGTACTCGTCCATGGCGGGCGGTGCCGGCAACGACATCCTCCGCGGCGGAGCGGGCGACAACGCCCTCTCCGGCGGCGACGGTGACGACCAGCTCACGGGCGGTGTCGGAGCCGACGCGCTCGACGGCGGTCTCGGCAACGACAAGTTCGTCACCAGCGCTCGCGACACGATGAAGGTCGGAGGCGCGACGCCGACGACGATCGACGCGACGTCCGGCACGATCGACGGCCCCGACGGTGCGGACACCTACACCGGTGCGGCGGCGATCTGGGCGCCCGGCGAGACCGACGAGGTCTTCATCGGCAGCAACCGCGCCGACGTCTTCACCAGCGACGGCGGCCACGACCGCGTCTACGGCCAGGGCGGCGACGACAAGATCAAGGTCGTCCACGCACGGCTGGTGGACGGTGGCCCGGGCAACGACATCATCGAGGCCTGGTTCGGCGGCAAGATCCGGGCCGGCGAGGGCAACGACACCATCCGCACCATGATGGAGACGCAGGACCGGACGGGCGTCGTGAACGAGCCCTACGACATCAACGGTGGCCCGGGCAACGACGTGTTCGGTGCGTCCTCGATCACCACCGCCGGCGTCTTCTCCGTGCCGACCGACCCGGCCAACCGATGGACCGGTGTGCTCCGTGGCGGCGCCGGCTCGGACCGGGTGGAGTTCGGCGCTGCCGGCTACTCCGTGAACGCGGACCTGCTGAGCAAGAAGGCGACGTGGGCCGCCGGCGAGATGACGCTGAAGGGCATGCAGGTGCTCTGGGGCACCGACAACCGCGACAAGCTGTTCGGCGACAACGGCAAGAACCAGCTGGTCGGCGGGGCCGGTGACGACCTGCTCGCCGGTCGCGGCGGCAACGACATCCTGACCGGCGGTGACGGTCAGGACGAGGCCCGCGGCGGCGCCGGCAAGGACACCTGCAGCGCTGAGGTGGCCAAGCGCTGCTGACCGCGCTGCTGACGCGATGAGACCGGCCGGGCGGTGGTCGAGGTAGGTGCCAGCACACCTACCGAGACCGCCGTCCGGTCATTTGCGTTCGAGCAGGAAGACCGGGATCTCGCGGTCGGTCTTCTCCTGGTACTCGGCGTACGGCGCGTACTGCGCGACCGCCCGCTTCCACCACTCGGCGCGCTCCGCGCCCTCGGCGACGCGCACCGTGTAGGTGTGCGGCTCCGGGCCGTCCTGCAGGTCGACCTCCGGGTGCGCGACGAAGTTGTAGTACCAGGTCGGGTTCTCCGGCGTCCCGCCCTTGGACGCGACCGCGGCGTACACGCCGTCCTTCTCGACCCGCATCACCGGGTTCTTGCGGAGCTTGCCGGACTTGGCGCCCTTCGAGGTGATGACCACGATCGGCCACTCGGGCTTGCCCTGGAGGATGTTGGCCTCCTTGCCGCCGGACGCCTCGTACTGCTCGACCTGGTCCCGGACCCACTGCGCCGGGCTGGGCTCGTACTCGCCTTCAAGAGTCATGTCCTCCAGAAGACCACCCGATCGCCTGATATTCCAGCGGCGATAGCGTCTGCGTCATGAGCGCTATCGACGGGGTGTCCGAGATCTTCGACGCCGACGACTGGGACGCGGTGCCCGGCTTCGAGGACCTGACCGACCTGACCTACCACCGGGCCAAGGCCCACGGGACGGTCCGGGTCGCGTTCGACCGCCCCGACATCCTCAACGCCTTCCGGCCGCACACCGTCGACGAGCTGCTCCGGGTGCTGGAGCACGCGCGCCGGTGGAGCGACGTGGGCTGCGTGCTGCTGACCGGCAACGGGCCGAGCGACAAGAACGGCAAGTGGGCGTTCTGCACCGGCGGCGACCAGCGCATCCGCGGCCGCGCCGGTTATCAGTACGCCGAGGGCGAGACGGCCGACACCGTGGACAAGGCGAAGCTGGCGCGGTTGCACATCCTCGAGGTCCAGCGGCTGATCCGCTTCATGCCGAAGGTCGTCATCTGCGTCGTGCCCGGCTGGACGGCCGGCGGCGGCCACAGCCTCCACGTGGTCTGCGACCTGACGCTCGCCTCGCTCGAGGAGGCGCGGTTCAAGCAGACGGACGCCGACGTGGGCTCCTTCGACGGCGGCTTCGGCTCGGCGTACCTCGCCCGCCAGGTCGGCCAGAAGTACGCGCGCGAGATCTTCTTCCTCGGTGACGAGTACTCCGCGGAGGACGGCGTGCGCATGGGCACGGTCAACCGCGCGGTCCCGCACGCCGACCTCGAGAAGGTCGCCCTCGACTGGGGCCGCAAGATCAACGGCAAGTCGCCGACCGCGCAGCGGATGCTGAAGTACTCCTTCAACCTGCTCGACGACGGCCTGGTCGGCCAGCAGCTCTTCGCCGGCGAGGCCACCCGCCTGGCGTACATGACCGACGAGGCCCAGGAGGGCCGCGACCAGTTCCTCGAGAAGCGCGAGCCCGACTGGTCGCCGTACCCCTGGTACTACTGAGCGGCTACGCCCCGCCCGGCCCCGACCTAGGCGTCTTGAAGCAGTCGGCTCACCTTGCGTGCGATGACCAAGTGATCGAGGTCTGACTCGAAGTCAGTCCACCCGTAGCGCCGATCGCCGTCTCGCTCGACCTCGGCGCGCACCAGCGCGTACAACTCCGCTGGTGCGATGCCGTCGTTGCCTCTCTCGGTCAGGATGCGCCGGATCTCGCTCACGGCTACTCGGCGAGCACTGAGTTCCACTTGGCCGCTCCTTCCAGTCCGATGCACGTCCGGCCCTGCCCTAGCCGCTGATACCGATCAGTATCCGCACAGCGACTGTATGGGGCGCCACCCCCAGTCCGGCGTGGCGCCGTCGAAATACTGCCCCTCACGTACCCGCTGGTTTGCAGGTCGGAGGCCGGGGCGGGCTACGGAACGGGTCGCCAGGTGGAGCCGGCCGCTCCCGACGCACACGATCCCCCGTCAGCCGACAACCTCACCACTGACTGAACGGATGAAATGCGAGTGAGTCATTGTTGTAGCGCGAGTCAGCCGTCACCTCGACGCTCGCCCACCAGGGCGCCTTGACGCCGCGAATGTGGCGGCCCTCCAACTCGGCGATCATGAGGCCATGGTTGGGGCCCAGAAACACATCGACATCCCACGTCTGGTCCTGTGAGACGAGGCTGTGTCGGCGCTTCTCGACGACGTTCACGCTGCGTGCGATCACTTCTGCGGCGACGACCGGGTCCACCTCCATCTCGAACTCCGAGCGTTGGTCGCCGACCCGGGGGCCTTTCATTGTCAACGTGGCCTTGAGATCGCGCATGCGACGAGTCGTTCCGATCCGCTCCCGCTCGCGCCTGACCCGAATGGCGTAGCCATCGACGGCAAAGACGTACGCCTGAACGATGAGATTCCAGTCGGCTCCTTCGAGGATGGAAGGTTCGGTCACCAAGAAGCGTCGCTCGCGCTCGACGTTCTCGGGAATGGCGTCGAGCTCGTCGAGATTCATGCTGTCGGTCCTTCTGGTCGAGACGTCGGCTCGGGTCGTTCCTCATCCTCGCGGTGAGTGCGGCGGCGTTGACGTTCGGCGTGTGCCCTCTTGCCCTTGATCGTCCAGCGCTGATGAGCGGCTTGCCCACTGATCCCCACGGCGCCTCCGATGGCAGACCACGAATGGCCGTCGAGGTGGAGACGCTTGGCGAGCTGGTTCAGACGCTCACTGAGTTCCAGCATCTCCAGGTGGAGATTCGCGAGCTTTTCCAACGTCAGGTCGTCGTCAGTCGATGACCATCTCGGCCCTGTGGGGGCGGAAGATGTCGCGGCTCCGGCGTCGTGGCCCGATTCCTCCGACGCCGACGCAGCTTCGGCAACGCGGGAGACCCCTTGGTGGGGCAGATCTGGCGATGCCATTGACATCACTTCCTTCCAGATGCACCATGTGGGTATCAAGCATGCCTGATCGAATGGAGGTGGGCAAGTGTCAACTGTCGCTTCTGATGTCCAGCTACTGGTCTTGGTCGACGCGGGTCTCGCGGTCGATGGTCACCTGACGCTTCTTGGCTTCGAAGAGCCGATCTACAGGCTGGACGGCGCGCTGGACGAACTGCTGAGCTTCGGGATGCTGCTCGACTGAAGCGGGACAGGTGGGCGCGCCGCAGCGCTGGATCGCTCAGGCTTCCTGAAGGATCTTGCTGACCTTTCGAGCGATCACGATGTGATTGAGGTCCGCTTCGTAGTCCGACCACCGGTACTGCCCGCCGTGCTCCTGCTCGACGGCAACCCGTACTAACTCATACAACTCCCGGGAGTTGATGCCCTCTCGTCCTCGATCCGTCAGGATGCGCCTGATCTCGTTCACAGCGGTGCGCCGAGCCTTGGTTCCCATCACTCCACTCCTCTGATCCAGTCGTGTTCATCCAGTACTTCGATCAATGTCTTGAGGAAACTCTGTTGCACGTCGGAGCGCATCGGCAGCTCTTCGCCCTCGTGCGGGATGAAGAACGCCCAGAGCATCGGCCGCCGCTCATTCGAGCTGACGAGGCCATCGTAGATCGGCGAGAGCTTGCGGAACGGCTCGCGATCGACTCCGCTCCACAGTGAGAAGGCTGCGCCGCTGCCTCCCTTTTTGATGGCGTCGAACTTCAGCCGGTGCGCGACCAGCCAGTGCCCCTTGCGGCCGCCGACAAGTGCTGCGCGACTCCCGCGGTTCAGCCTCGCTTCGAGGGACGTCTCAAGCTTGACGTCCCTCCGGAGGATGTCCTGCAGCCCATACGTGAGGAGCTGTGTGATCCGCGCATCGTCCTCCAGGTCGTCTTCGGACAGGACCTCACTGGGATCGACTGCCGCAACTTGTTGTCCGATGACTCTGTCGCTCTCCTGGGTGATGTCCAGGTCGCCGTCGCGGTTGTAGGCCAGCGCCAACTTGTGCATCAGGGGGGCCAGCTCCTCACGCGACTCACGTATCGCTTCGAGGAACTCACCGTAGGTCCTCCACGTTACGACCGAGTTGCTCGAGAACCCGTCGCAGATGCTCATGAAGTTGAGGAACTCCTTGTGCGCCATCGGCTGAGACCTGCTCCTGCTGCGTGCGTACCCCGAGCCGATCTCGCGCAGCCACATCAGCATCGAGTGATCGTCGACGTGGAACGACGGTCCGACCCGGCGAGTGACCGGTCCATCGATCCACCACTTCGAGATGTAGTCGAACTCAGGGAAGGTGCCGTCTGACTTCGCCACAGCAAGCCCGTGCGAGACAGCGCGCTTGAGTGCCGTGTCCGCCAGTATTGCCTTGTGGTGGAAGATCATCCACCGGTAGGACTGGTCCCGCTGCATCAGGAGAGCTTCGACGGCAGAGATGCCGCCTTGTCCGACGCCGACCTCCCACGAGTTGTGCCCGTTCTGGTCTGTCAGGTGCAGTTCGAGGCTGGTGATCAGCCGTTGAACGTCGATGGCGTGGTAGTCGACGCCGGCACGCTTGGCGTCACGGCAGATGTAGTCGAGTCGATCCACATCGATCTGTTCATCGATCAGGTCGTGAATGGCGGCGGCCCAGGTGCTGCCCTTCCGGGTCGTGAAAATCTCCCAGATCAGGGCTACTGGCAGCTCGGAGGAGATGGCACTGTCCTGCAGGATCGCGCGGACGATCTCGCGGCCGGCCCACTCGTGGAACTGAATTCGCTTGTGTGATCCGATGTCGTCGCGGTAGCGGCGCCATGATTCCTGGGAATCAGGCGGCAGCAACTCGTTGGCGTACTCCTCGAAGCAATCTTCGAGCACGTGAGAAAAGGGCGGATGGCCGATGTCGTGAAGCAGGCCGACCGCGCCAATCGCTACCTCCATCGTTCTGTCGAACTGGCGCGTCCAGTCATCGTGACGATCCACGGCGCTCTTGGATGTGCCGTTGTCCCCGAAGAAGGACGCGATCAAGTCGGAGTTCAGGTCTGGGTGGCTCGTCAGGCTCGCCTTGGCAAACTTCTCGACATCTTCTCGGAAGTCGTTCTGCACCTTCCACGGAGCAGTCTCGGCGCTCGGCCCCCAGGTGTTGGTCCATGCGGAGCGCCAGGCCAAGATCGAGAGTTGCATGGTGCCAAGGGCGTGCTCGTACCGTGATCCGTTCAGCGACGGATACGCGGCGATAGCGCGCGAGTTCTGGCTGATGTTCCGGAGGCGCTGTACGTATGGAGATTCGACCAAGGGAATGAGCGTCAGCGGCACTTCGACGTATCCGTGGACAGGATCTCGCCAAGACTTGACGGTACGCCGGGCCGGTGCTTCCTCACGCACGTGTGTCCGCCTCCTGGTGATGAGTCGTTGCTGCCGATGGTCGCCTGCTCCACCTCGATCCCGGGCGGCGACGAACGTCGCCACCGAGACAACGTCGTTCTGCCCCGACCACCGAGAATCAGCCTCCTCGCCAGAATGCCGAACATCTTGCGCCGCACTGTAGGGGATCGCCCGAGTTGTTGGCTCAGACTTGCCGAAACTTGGTGACGACAATGAAATTCGAGATCGAGAGAAATCGCCGAGCATTGAGCAGTGGCCAGTCGCATCGGCGCATTCGCCAGTCCCATGCGTCACGCCCGGTCGCTGAGTCGCGCTGCTTTGCTATTCATATCTCCCGTCATCGACCCGTGACCAGCACCTGTCTCCTCAATATCAGGTACGTCGGACGCGTTCGCCGCAGCGCGCGCACGGGCCGGTCGGACGATGACCGCATGATGAAGTCGACCAGCGGGGGTCGCGACCATCGACGGGACCTGCCGCCGCCGTTGCCGGTGCGGCCCGACCCGGCGGTGCACGTCGCGCAGCGGAGGATCGAGCAGGCGGCGCGGTTGGCCGAGGACATGCGGCCGACGGGCGGGAAGCACCGGCGCGAGGACGTCTGAGCGGACCGGGGCCGCGCTCTCGTTGCGCCGAGGCTGTTTACTGCAGACATGGCGAAGCCCACCGACGAGTGGTTCGGCCAGGCCTTCGGGAAGGCGTGGAAGGACAAGGCCGAGGAGATCGGCCGATTCAACCTGGCCATCTTCGGCAAGACCGGGGTCGGCAAGAGCACGCTCGTCAACGCGATCTTCGGGTCGGAGATCGCGCAGACCGGGATCGGCGAGCCGGTCACCCGGGCCGAGCACCTCTACCTCCACCAGAGCGGCACGCTCGGGGTCCTCGACACCCGCGGGCTCGAGGTCGGGCGCGACAACGCGGCGTTGATCGCCGAGCTCAAGGACTACCTGCACGGGATGCGCCGCAAGCCGCTGGCCGAGCAGCTCCATGTCGCCTGGTACTGCGTGCGCGCCCCCGACCGCCGCTTCGAGTCGACCGAGGCCGACTTCGTCCGGGCGCTGCACGAGCTCGGGCTGCCGGTGATCCTGGTGCTGACCCAGGTCCCCCGCGCCGGCGACCGCGTGCACCCCGACGCGGAGGCGCTCGCGGCCAGCATCGCCGCCCTCGACCTGCCCATCCAGGACGGCCTGATCCACTACACGATGGCGCTCGCGGACGACTTCACCGGGCAGACGGCGTACGGCCTGCAGGAAGTCCTCGATGCCACCTTTCGAGGCGCGCCTGACGGCGTCGCCCACGCCATCACCTCCGCCCAGCGGATCGACTTCGACCGAAAGCGGGAGCGGGCCGAGGTGGCCGTTAAGGCGGCGACGGCAGCCGCCACCACCGCCGGAGCCTCCCCGATCCCCTTCTCCGACGCGGCGATCCTGGTCCCGCTCCAGATCGGAATGATGGCCTCGATCGCGGTGACGTACGGCGTCTCGATCGAGCGCTCGACGGCGGCCTCCATTGCTGCCACCGCGGCTGCCACGACGGCCGGCCGGTCGGTGGTCACCAACATGATCAAGTTCGTCCCCGGAGCCGGTACGGCGGTGGCCGCGCCGATCAGCGCGACGGTCGCCGGCACTTTCACCTATGCGATGGGCCACGCCTGGATGCGGGTCTGCGAACGACTGGCGCGCGGCGAGCTCGGTGCCCTCGGTGGAGCGCTCGACAGTGACGCCGTGCACCGGATCTTCATGGACGAGTTCAAGTCGCGGGCCTCGCGCCGCAAGCTCCCGACATGAGCACGCGCTGGGAACGGATCGCCCGCGAGACCGTGGGCGACGACTACGCACGGGCGTACGCCGAGCGCTTCCGCTCGATGGCGTCGCAGGGCCAGGACATCCACGGCGAGGCGACGTTCGTCTCCGAGCTGCTGGCACCGCCGGCGCGGGTCCTGGATGCCGGCTGCGGCACCGGGCGGGTCGCCGTACGCCTGGCTGAGCTGGGGTACGACGTCGTCGGGGTCGACGTGGACGAGTCGATGCTCCAGCAGGCCCGTGCCGCCGCGCCGGCGCTGGACTGGCGGCTCGGCGACCTGGCGACCTTCGACCTGGGCGAGTCGTTCGACGTGGTGCTGGTCGCGGGCAACACCATCCCGCTGCTCGAGCCGGGCACGCTGCTCGACGCGTGCGAGCGGCTCGGCCACCACCTGACCCCAGGCGGAGTCGTCGTCTGCGGCTACGGCCTCGACGCCGCCCACCTGCCCGGGGGCTGCCCGCCGACCGCGCTCAACGACGTGGACGCGGCGTTCGGCGTACTGGGTCTGGACGCGGTGATGCGCTACAGCACCTGGGACGGCCACGAGTTCCACCCGGCCGACGGCTACGCGATCACGCTGTATGCGGAGCCGCGGAGGTGAAGGTCGTCGTGCTGACCGGGGCCGGGGTCTCGGCCGAGAGCGGGGTGCCGACCTTCCGCGACGCCGACGGGCTGTGGGAGGGGCACCGGGTCGAGGACGTCGCGACGCCGGAGGCCTACGAGTACCAGCCCTCGGTCGTGCACCGCTTCTACGATGCCCGGCGTACGGCGCTCGCCGGCGTCGAGCCCAACGCGGCGCACGTCGCCCTCGCAGAGCTGGAGGCGGTGCTCGGCGACGACCTCCTGGTGGTGACGCAGAACATCGACGACCTCCACGAACGTGGCGGATCCTCCCGGGTCCTGCACATGCACGGCGAGCTCCGCTCGGCGCGGTGCCGGGGTTGCGGTGGCCGGATGGCCTGGCACGAGGACCTGTCGGACTACCCGCCGTGCCCGCGGTGCGGGGTCGCCGAGCTGCGGCCCGACGTCGTCTGGTTCGGCGAGGTGCCGTACGAGATGGACCGGATCTTCGCCGCCCTCGACGAGGTCGACGTGTTCGTGTCCATCGGCACCTCGGGCGCCGTCTACCCCGCCGCCGGCTTCGTCCAGTACGCCGGAGCCCGCGGTGCCCGCACCCTCGAGCTCAACCTCGAGCCCAGCGCCGGCAGCCACCTCTTCGACGAGGTCCGCCACGGTCCCGCCTCCTTGCTGGTGCCGGCGTGGGTCGGCGAAGTCTTGGGGTAGTCCCATGACAGGGTGGACGGCATGACACGCATGGGACTGGCCGTGGCCAGCATCGGGATGGCGGCCGCACTGACGGCCTGTGGGGGCGGCGGCGACGACTTCACCGACCAGTCCGGGCAGCAGATCGCGGACGCCGCCAAGAAGGCCATGAGCGGCCTCGACTCGGTCAAGGTGTCGGGCACCGTGCACACCGGTGCCCAGGACGTGACGATCGACGTGCAGACCAACGACAAGGGCGACTGCACGGGCTCGATCGGCACCGGTGGCGGTACGGCGGAGCTCCTCGGCGTGGGTGGCGACATCTGGTTCAAGCCGGACGAGGCGTTCTGGAAGGCCAGCGCGGGCGACTCCGCCGACCAGATCCTCTCGATCGTCGGTGACAAGTGGGTCGTGGTGCCGTCCAGCGGTGACAGCTTCGACCAGTTTTGCGACATCGACGACCTCCTCGACGAGCTCATCGAGAGCGACAAGGAGGACGGCGACAAGTACACGGCGAAGGACACCGAGGACGTCGACGGCGACGAGGCAGTCCCGGTCGAGCACACGTCCGACGACGACGGCACCTCCGTCGGCTACGTCCTGGTCGACGAGCCGCACTACCTCGTCAAGGTCGAGAAGACCGACGGGGACGACACCGGCAAGGTGACCTTCTCCGAGTTCGACGAGAAGTTCGAGGTGACCGCCCCCGCCGAGGACGAGATCGTCGACCTCGACAACGCGCAGTGATCCTCGAGCACGCCCTCCTGCCCGTGAAGCCCGGGCGCGAGGAGGAGTTCGTCGCGGCGTTCGACGAGGCCAAGCAGATCATCTCGTCGATGCCCGGCTTCCGTGCCCTCACGCTGTCGCGCTGCCAGGAGCGGCCCAGCGCGTTCCTCCTGCTCGTCGAGTGGGAGACGCTCGAGGACCACACGGTCGGTTTCCGGGGCTCCGCGGAGTACGACGAGTGGCGCACCCTGCTGCACGACTTCTACGAGCCGTTCCCGGTGGTCGAGCACTTCGACCAGGTGTTCTCGGTCTAGGGGCCTTGCCGGCGGACGTCATACCAATCGTGGCCTCCGACCCACGATTGGGATGACGTCAGGGTGGACTCGGGCGGTCGACGCCTGGCTCAGGGAGCGATGACCGCCCCGGCGTGCGGAGGCACCGTGAGCGTCGTACCGGACAGTGACACGCCGGCCGGCGTCTCGAAGAGCACCTCACCGGGCTCGTCGAGCTCGATCACGGCCTCGTCGTCGCCGAAGTTCACGACCACGTGCACGTCGCCGCGCCACATCTCGAAGAGGCGCGCGTCCTCGTCGACGAGACAGGCGTTGTGGCCGAACGACGGGTCGGTCAGCTCGGGCCGCTCACGTCGGAGGGCTGCGAGCTGGCGATAGACGTCGAGCAACCGGGCGTGCCGACCGGTGGCGAGCTCTGCCCAGTCGAGCTTGGAGCGCTGGAACGTCTCCGGGTCCTGCGGGTCGGGTACGACGGCCGGGTCCCACCCCATCCGCTCGAACTCCGCGATCCGGCCCTCGGCCGTCGCCTTGCCCAGCTTGGGCTCCGGGTGCGAGGTGAAGAACTGGAACGGCGTCGAGGCCGCCCACTCCTCTCCCTGGAAGAGCATCGGGGTGAACGGGCCGGCCAGCGTGAGCAGGGCCGCGCAGGCGAGCTGGTCGTCGTCGAGCGACGCGGTGATCCGGTCACCGATCGCGCGGTTGCCGACCTGGTCGTGGTTCTGGCTGGCGACGACGAGCCGCCAGCTGGGCATCCGGTCGATGTCGACCTTCTCGCCGTGGGTCCGGCCGCGGAAGGACGAGTGCGTGCCGTCGTGGAAGAAGCCGCGCTCCACCACCTTGGCCAACGCCGAGAGCGGCTCGAAGTCGGCGTAGTAGCCGTCGGTCTCCCGGGTCAGCGCGACGTGCACGGCGTGGTGGAAGTCGTCGCTCCACTGCGCGTCGAGCCCGTAGCCGCCGGCCTCGCGCGGCCGCACGAGCTTCGTGTCGTTGAGGTCGGACTCCGCGATCAGTGTCAGCGGGCGGCCGACGTGGGCCGACAGCGCCGCGACCTCGACGGCCATCTCCTCGAGCAGGTGGACGTCGGAGGAGTCGTCGAGCGCGTGCACGGCATCGAGACGCAGGCCGTCGACGTGGTAGTCCGACAGCCACATCTGCACGTTGTCGAGGATGTAGCGGCGTACGGCGTCCGAGCCCTTGCCGTCGAGGTTGACCAGCTCGCCCCAGGTGTTGGAGCCCTTCTTCAGGTAGGGCCCGAAGAGCGGCAGGTAGTTGCCCGACGGGCCGAGGTGGTTGTAGACCACGTCCTGGATGACACCGAGCCCGGCGGCGTGGCAGCCGTCGACGAAGCGCTGGTAGCCCGCAGGCCCGCCGTACCCCTCGTGGACGGCGTGCCAGAGGACGCCGTCGTAGCCCCAGTTGTGGGTGCCGTTGAAGGCGTTGACCGGCATCACCTCGACGAAGTCGACGCCGATGTCGCGCAGGTGGCCGAGCTTCGTCAGCGCGGCGTCGAAGGTGCCCTCGGGCGTGAACGTCCCGATGTGCAGCTCGTAGATGACGGCTCCCGCCAGCTGGCGGCCGGTCCAGCTCGCGTCCTGCCAGTCGTAGAGGGTGGAGTCATAGGTGCGCGACAGTCCGTGCACGCCGTCGGGCTGGTGCCGCGACCACGGGTCGGGGCGTGGCATGTCGTTGTCGTCGATGAGGTAGCCGTAGTCGACCTCCTCGCCGTCCGGGTCGGGTACGGCGCCGGTTGGTGACCACCAGTCGCCCTCGTCCTGGACCATCTCGATCGTCTCGCCGGCCGCGACCAGCCGCACCCTGCTCGCGCGGGGCGCCCACAGGTCGAAGGGGCCGTAGGTCATGTGTCCTCCCGGACGAGCAGCGCGACGGGGTGCGTCGCGAGGAGATCGGAGAGCGACGGGTTTCGAGACGGTTGCTGCGCAACCTCCTCAACCACCGTGCTGTGGCCGGTCAGTATGTCGCGCCACGTGCCGGGAGGCAGGGCGAGCCGGGTGCGACCCCAGCCGCCGGCGGTCTCCAGGCCCGCCGGCAGCCGGGTGACTACGGTGATCGCGCCGCCGCGATCGAAGGCCAGCACGTGGTCGGCGGCCGGTCCGGTGGAACTCACCGGGGTGTACGACGTGAAGAGCTCGGGCCGGTCTCGGCGCAGGGTCAGCGCGGCCCGGGTCAGGTGCAGCTTGGCCGCGGCGTCGTCCTTCGCAGCACCGGCCAGCACGGCGGCCCGGTGGTCGAAGTCGACCGGGCGCCGGTTGTCGGGGTCGACCAGGCTCTGCTCCCACAGCTCGCTGCCCTGGTAGACGTCCGGCACCCCCGGCATCGTGAGGGCGACGAGCTTGGCGGCGAGGGCGTTCGTGCGGCCGGGCGCGTCGATGTGTGAGAGCAGCCCGTCGAGGACGCGCCGTACGTCGTCGGAGTCGAAGGCCACGTCGACCGCGGCGTGCACCGCGGACTCGTAGGCCTCGTCCGGCTCGGTCCAGGTGGTGTGGTCGCCGGCCTCGCGCATCGCCTTCTCGGCGTAGCCGTGCAGGCGGCTGCGCAGATCTGGATCGGGAGAGGCAGGCCAGGCGCCCAGGATCGCCTGCCACAGCAGGGATCCGAAGCCCGGGTCGGGCAGTGGCGCCAGGGCCAGCAGCTCGTCGAGCGCGGCCGCCCAGACGTCCGGCAGCTCGGCCAGGGCGGTGATGCGCGCCCGCACGTCCTCGCCGCGCTTGGTGTCGTGGGTCGACAGCGTCGTCATCGCACGAGGCCAGTCGGCCTGCCGGGTCGACATCGCCGCGTGGAACTCCTCGACCGAGGCGGAGAAGACGCTCGGGTCGCCGCCGACCTCGTTGAGCGAGGTGAGCCGCGAGTAGCGGTAGAACGCGCAGTCCTCCACGCCCTTGGCCATCACCATCCCGCTGGTCTGCTGGAAGCGGCGCGCGGGAGGGGTCCACGGGTCGCCGAGGATCGGCTGCAGGACGGCGTACGTCGCCTCGAGGTCCGGTCGATGCGTGCGCGCGAGCTCGAAGGCCTGCTGCAGGTGCTCGTCGCCCTCGGGCAGGTAGGACCGGTAGACCGGAAAACACGCGAGCAGCTCGGCGATCGCGTCCTCGATGTCGCGGAAGGAGACGGCCGTCGTCAGCCGGCGTACCTCGCGGGTGATCCGACGGACCTCGGAGTGCAGGATCCCGTCGGCCACCTCGCGCTTGGTGCCGTGGATCATCGCGGGCCAGTCGACCGGGCCGCCGCGCAGCCGGGCCTCGAGCTGGTCGAGCGGCTCCTGCCCGGCCGGGTCGGTGAGCACCCGATCGACGAAGCCCAGGGCGTCGTACCCGGTTGTCCCCTCGGTCGCCCAGTCTTCAGGGAGACTCTCGCCCGGCTCCAGGATCTTCTCGACCAGCACGTAGGCGCCGCCGGTGAGTGCCGACAGGTCGTCGAGGTAGCGCTTCGGGTTGCGGAGCCCGTCGGGGTGGTCGACCCGGAGCCCGTCGACGAGCCCCTCGTCGAACCAGCGGCGGATCTCGATGTGGGTCTCGGCGAACACCTCGGGGTCCTCGACGCGTACGGCGGCGAGGCTGTTGACCGCGAAGAACCGCCGGTAGTTGAGGTTGTCGTCGGCCTCGTGCCAGTTGACGAGGCGGTAGTGCTGCTCCTCGTGCGTGCTGGTTCCGGGGGCCAGCGGGAAGCGGAGATCGTGGTACCAGAGCTCGCCGTTCCGTACTCGGATCGCGTCCTCGTCGTCGTCCCCGACGACGGGGATCAGCAGGCGCCCGTCGCCGGCCGCCCAGTCGATGTC
>Ga0164307_10000295_pt1 | contig 22543 bp, 18 predicted proteins | sample Whisoiple_243_MG_FD_110214 | JGI IMG/M metagenome (GOLD analysis project Ga0164307, IMG submission 110214) | Soil microbial communities amended with fresh organic matter from upstate New York, USA - Whitman soil sample_243_MG | ecosystem: Environmental > Terrestrial > Soil > Unclassified >...
CACGGTGTAGAAATCAGTATTGTCATCAGCCGCCACGACGCGCACCGCACCGGTATGAACGACGTCGCCGACGTCACGCAGATATTCCGCGAAATTCGTCGGGCGCTTGGGCTTCGGCGGCGCCCGCACTACAGGCGGCGGCATGGGCTGCAGATCGCCCGGCGGTTGCGATCGCGGAAACAGACCGAAGATCCTCGGCGCCGGCTCGGTCGGCAGCGGAGCGGCGGCGGGCGTGATCACCGCAGCGGCGTCCTGTTCCGGCGGCGGAGCGGGGCGCGTCACCTCGGGATGATCGATGTCGAACCACTGGTAACATTTGGGCGGCCTGCCGCCCATCCCGCGCGAGCAATTCGAGTAACCGAACGGCAATCCCATCTTGAAAGCGAAATAGGCGCGCAGAAAATAGACGAAGTCCGCGCAGTCGGGCCGGCCGGTGGCCACATTGTCTTCGCCGCGGCCCAGATAGTTGAACAGGAAGTTGCGCGACTGATCGCGCAGCACTTCACTCCACACCTTCCACGACAGATCCTGCTCGGGCGGCGCGTCGAACAGCTTTTCGATCCACGCTGAAAATAGCGCTTCCGTGGTGCTGTTCCAGCTTCCCCTCACCTGCCAGATTTTTCCAGGTGGTGCCGAAATGCCAGCGGGCTTGCGCGCCTCGACGGCGATCTCGCGCGTGACCGGACTGCATCCGGCCGACGAAGCCGCCAATGTCGCCCGCCATTTTCCAGCGGCGGGCTTGGCGACTTCAGCAAACCAGAAATACGGGTCGGATCCGCGCCGCCTAGGCGATGTGGCGGCAACGCTGCCGTCAGGTGCCACCAGCGAAAGCGCGCCTTGGACCGGCTTTTCCGCAACGACCATGACGCGCAGTGGCGCGCCGGTCCACGGCGCGGCTGGCGAAGGCAAGACGGTGAGATCAGCGACCTCTGCGCAATCGGCAGCGAACGCGGGTGATTGCGCCGCCCAGAAAAGCAATGCGCCGAATCCGGCGGCAACCGGCAGCAATGCCGTGGCAGCGGTGACAAACCAGCTTACGCGAAGCATTTGAATGATCCTTTCCCCTAGGATTTCGAACGCTATTCAGCCCGCCAAGCCGGCCGGACCGCAAGATAACCCAGTTGACGGGGGTCAGTCAGCAGGTTTGAGCCGGCCTGGAACCGCAGGGGTTCAGCGGACAGATGGGGTGTGCACGTGGCATTGCGGCGAAATCAGGGTCATCCCGTGATCGAAGACAAATGGATGCAGTGCCTTCCCCGAGATCGCGAGCGGGTCGATCTAATGGCGCGACGCCGCTTCAGCCGCCTGGGAGGCGCGCCGCCTCAGCAGTTCACGCTCTCTGCTGTTGGTGGCAAGATTTGCCGCGGCCTCCAACGTCGTGCGCGCCTCCTCAAAGCGGCCAAGCTTGTGCAAGAGGTCGCCGCGCACGCTGCCCAGCAGATGATAGGATTTCAGCGCCGGCTCGGCCACGAGCCGGTCAGCGATCGCCAATCCCGCTCCCGGACCTTCGGCCATGCCGACCGCAACCGCCCGGTTGAGCTCGATGACCGGCGACGGCGCGCGTCTTGCGAGCTCGGCATACAGCCCCGAGAAGCGCCGCCAATCGGTCTCCTCCACACTCGCCGCTTGCGCGTGGCAGGCGATAATGGCGGCCTGCAACACGTAGAAGCCGTCGGTCGCGGCGAGTTCGCGAGCCCGCCGCAGCGCCAGCAGGCCCCGACGGATCTGCAGGTGATCCCAGCGGGCGCGGTTCTGATCCATCAGCAGAACGGGTTCGCCCGCGGCATCGGTGCGCGCGGCGGCGCGCGATGCATTCAACTCCATCAGCGCCAACAGCCCGAACGCCTCGGACTCTTGCGGCGCGATCGACGTCAATACTCGCCCCATCCGCAGCGCCTCATTGCAAAGCTGCGGCCGCAGCCAGTGTTCGCCGCGCGCAGCGGTATAGCCTTCGTTAAAGATGAGGTAGACTGCCTCGAGCACCGACGCGAGCCGCTCCGACAGTTGCTCCCGTCGCGGCGTTTCATAGGCAAGGCCCGATTCCGATAACGTCCGCTTGGCGCGCACGATTCGCTGGGCCACCGTCGCTTCCGGTACCAGGAAGGCGCGCGCGATCTCGTCCGTGGTTAGGCCGCAGATCATCCGCAGCGCCAGCGCGACCCGGGCTTCCTGCGATAACAGTGGATGACAGGCAGTGAACACCAGCCGGAGCATCCCGTCGCCGATGTCGTCTTCCAGCGCGGCATCGAAATCGGGCATGGCCTGCTGCTCCTGCTGCATGTCCCGTGCCACGATGTCGTGCTTGTCCGCCAGCATGCGGCCGCGGCGCAAATGATCGATCGCCCGCCGCTTGGCGGTCGCCATCAGCCACGCGCCGGGCTGTTCCGGGACCCCGGTCGCAGGCCAATGTTCGAGCGCCGCGACCAGCGCTTCCTGCGTCAGATCCTCGGCGAGTGGCACGTCACGCAGCATCCTCGACAGGCTGGTCACCAGCCGCGGCTGTTCGTTGCGCCACACGGCGAGGATGGTGCGATGGATATCGGCGGCCATCATCGCCGCCGATATCGGCCGGGAGGCGGTCGGCTCAAGAGGCGACCCGCGCTTCCGCCTGGCAGGTCATTTCGTCGCCCGGCGTTACGAACGAGCGAACCTCGCAGGTGCCTTCCCAGCCCGGCATGTGCTCCCTGTGGAGCTGCATGAACTCGACCGCCGCAGCTACCGCCTCTTCCTTGTCGCGCAGTTCGAAGATCGCGTAACCGCCGATCAATTCCTTGGCTTCCACGAATGGTCCGTCGACGACGCTGAGCTTGCCGTCTGCGACTTTTACCTGCGCCCCCATCGAGACCGGCATCAGGCCGCCGCTATCCAGCATGCGGCCGGCCTTGATCTCCCGATCGGCCAGTTTGTGCATAGCCTCCATCAGCGCCGGGGTCGGACCGCGATTGGGCTGGGGAGAGGTAACGATATACATGAAGCGCATCGGAAAAACTCCTCGGGTTAGAGCGAGCCGCGACCGCCGTCGGCCTGCAAAATCGCCTCGCTATTGGGGACGACGAACGAGCCGAAGGCCAATCGACAGGGCCGCGGAAATTATTTGCCCGGGAAAGCACTGGGCGATCACCCCCCAAAAATGACAGAATCTACTGGCGCAGCAGGATCAGCGGATCGGCGCTGTCGGGCACCCGCCGCCACTGGGCGTTGTCGTCGGCTTCGAACGTCCAGGTTTCGCCGCTGGCCGACATCAGGAGAATCTGGCCGCGCTCGAGCCGCCACTGCGTCGGCGCGAAGGTGGCCACCAGCGGATCGCATTTGGGCTTGAGGAACACCTGAAAATTGTCCTGGCCCGCTTCCGTGTTGGTCAGCGTCAGGCCGCAGATCGCCTGGCCGTTGCCACGCACCATTGCCCAGTCCCCGATCATCTGGTCCATGGATTTGGCCAGCGAGCGTGCGGCCGCGAGATTCTGCAGGATGTAGATGCCCTCACCGGAGCGCACGCCTTCGAAAATCCCGGTCTCGACCTCGGTAAAATCGATTACCGGCTCGCCGGCGGCATCCTGCAGCCGGACGATATCGCCCAATCCCTTGATGCTCCAGGCTGTGATATCGGCGGTGAACGGCAGCGCCTTGCCGCAGCCGGGCTCAAGTTCAAGCTTGAAACCCTGTGTTCCGGCATCGCTCATCAAGGTGACGACGCAGGTCTTGCTGCGCTCGGTGGTCGAGAGTTCCCACTGGCCGATCATGTCCTTTTTCAGGGTCGAGATGTCCTGCGCGCTGGCCTGCGGGACCCAGGCCATCAACGCCAACAGCGTGGTAACGGCGATAGTCGCGCGAGCGGACATCAACGTGCCTTCGCCGGGGTTTCCGCCACCGGCGTCAACGGCGGCTTGCCGGCGAACCAGGCCTTCAGATTGTCGACGATGAGCTGATCCATGGCGTTGCGCGTGAACACCGAAGCCGATCCGATGTGCGGCAGCAGCACGACGTTCTGCATCGCCTTCAATTCGTCCGGAACGTGCGGCTCTTTCTCGAACACATCGAGGCCGGCAGCCAGGATGGTCCCTGACTTCAGCGCCGCGATCAAGGCCTGTTCATCGACGACGGAGCCCCGAGCCAGATTGATGATGACACCGCGCGGCCCCAGCGCCTTCATGACATCGGCGTTGATCATTTTCGCAGTCGACGAGCCGCCCGGTACGATCACCATCAGCGTATCGACCGCCTTCGCCATCTCGATCAGGTCGGGATAATGCTGATATGACATGCCGTGGACCGGCTTGCGTGAATGGTACACGACCGGCACGCGCGAGGCATCGAGGCGCCGCCCGATCGCCTGTCCGATCCGGCCCATGCCGACCATGCCGACCTTGCGATCGCGCAGGGAGCCTACGCTGAGCGGGAAAATCTGCGTCGTCCACAACCCGGAACGCAGATAGCGGTCGGCCTTGACGAATTCGCGCAAGGTCGCGATCAAGAGCCCCAGCGCGACGTCGGCGACTTCTTCGGTCAGCACGTCGGGCGTGTTGGTGACCATGATATTGTGGTCGCGGGCATAGGCCGCATCGATGTGGTCGTAGCCGACGCCGAAGGTGGAAACGATTTCCAGTTTCGGGAACAGCGCCAGCGTGGTGCTGTCACCGCGCACCGTATTAAACGTCACCGCGACGCCGCGGATTTTGGCGGCGACTGCCGGACTGAGACGCTCCAGGTCGTGCTTGGTCTCGAACGCATGCAGGACGAACTGGTCGGAAAAACCGTTGGTGACGACCGGCTTGCTCGGACCGTAGATCAGAAGATCGATCTTTTCCGAGGAAACATTCGAGCTCGCCATCAGTTTTCCTTTCCGAGCGCACTCTCGTGCTAGCGCCGCAATATCAGATGCGAAACGAGCGCCAGCAACCCATAAATGACAATTCCGGCGACGGAGAGCAACAACAGCGCGGCGAACATTCGGGGAATGTTGAGACGGTAGCCGGATTCCGCGATTCTGTAGGCCAAGCCCGAGCCAGCGCCAGCAGAGCCCGCAGCGATTTCGGCGACCACCGCGCCGATCAGCGACAGGCCGCCGGCAATCCGCAAACCGCCGAGGATAGAAGGCAGCGCGGCCGGCAATTTGAGATATCGAAGCGTCTGCAGCCGCGACGCGCCATTGAGCTGAAACAGGCCAGCCAGATTGCGATCGACCGAATTCAGGCCGAGCGTGGTGTTGGACAATACCGGGAAGAAGCCCACGATCCAGGCGCAGACGATCACCGCGGTCTGTTGCGGCAGATAGATCAAGAGCAGCGGCGCGATGGCGATGACAGGAGTGACCTGCAGGATCACCGCATACGGAAACAGCGAATATTCCAGCCATTTCGATTGATTGAACAATAGTGCCAGCAGGATGCCGCCGACGGCGGCGGCGACAAACCCCTCCAGCGTGGTCCATAACGTCATGAGCAGCGAACTGAACAATACCGGCCAATCGCTGATCAGAGTTTTAAATACTGCCTCCGGTCCCGGCAATACGTAAGGCTGAATGTTGTCGATACGCACGATCAGGCTCCAGAGCCCGATGCTGACCGTCAAGACCACGATGGGGGCAAGTATTCTCACAACGCGCAGCAGACGCTCGTCCGCCGCGGCTTTACCTGTGGAAACCAGTGGTGTTTGCAGAGTGCTCATCGGGTCGAACGTCCCTGATGTAGCGGCGTCAACGCGTGCGACACGTTGCGGCAGTAACCGGCGTATTCAGCCGAAGTCCGAAACTCCTCTCCGCGCGGCACTGCCGCGTCGATATGGAATTCCGCCGCGATACGACCGGGACGCGCAGTCATGACGATGACCCGCTGCGACAGATAGACGGATTCGAAGACCAATGGGTGACGAAGATAACGGTTTTACGCAGTTCGCGCCACAATGTGAGCAGGTCGTTGTTCAGCCGGAAACGCGTGATCTCATCAACCGCCGCGAACGGTTCGTCCATCAGCAAAATATCGGGATCGGTGACCAGGGCGCGTGCGAGTGAAACCCGCATTTTCATGCCACCAGATAGTTCGCGCGGGAATGCATCGACGAAGTCGGCAAGCCCTACCTGCGCCAGCGCTTCGTCGATGCGCGTATTCGCCTCGCTTGTAGGCATGTGGCCAAGCTTCAGCGGCAGCCGCACGTTCTCGCGAACGCTGGTCCATGGCATCAGGGTCGGCTCCTGAAACACGAAGCCGATCGAATGTCCTGCGCGCAGCTCATTGCCGCGATGCGAGACCCGGACGACGCCGGCGGTCGGCGCGTTGAGGCCCGCGATCAGGCGCAGCGCCGTCGACTTGCCACAACCTGATGGCCCGAGCAGCGAGACGAATTCGCCACGCCGCACATCGAGGTCGAGCGGCCCGAGCGCTACGATCCCGCCGTCGTAGGTTTTGGTGACGCCGCGCAGGCTGACCGCAAGGGGCGCCGGACTCAGATCGAGTTCGGATACGCGTTGGGATTGGCCATTACAGATTTAAGACATGAGTAAGTTGCTGGATGCCCGACTCATCTACTTGGTTCTTTTTCCGCTGAGTGCTTTGGCCGCAGATCGAGGCCGACGCCCTTGTTGATGAAGCGCAGCGTGTAGCCCTTGCGATAATCAATATCGGAGCGGACCACGCCGGCGCGCACCATCTTGTCAAAAAAGCTCGCGACCCGCGCGTCGTTCATTGCGCCGATGCCGTCCCTCAGCGTGTCGCCGGAATCGACGATGCCGTATTGCTTCATCTTGGCGACGGAATAGGCGAGCAGTTCGTCGGTCATTTCGGGATTGAGCTTCTTGATCATCGCGTTGCCCGGCGCGTTGTCGCCGTAGAGATAATGGTACCAGCCGACGATCGAGGCGTCGACGAAGCGCTGGACGAGATCAGGATTCTTGTCGACCAGGTCGCTGCGGGTTTCGATCAGGGTCGAATAGGTATTGAAACCGTAATCCGCCAGCAGGATCACGCCAGGCTTGAACTTGGCGGCTTTCTCGATGGCGAGCGGCTCGGAGGTGACGTAGCCCTGCATCGCGCTCTGCTTGTCGGCAATGAAGGGCTGCGAATTGAATGTGTAGGGTTTGATTTTGGCTTCGCTGAATCCGTATTCGGATTTCAGCCACTGGAAATAGGTCGGGATGCCTTCCTTGGACACAAACAGGTTCAGCGGCTTGAGGTCCTCGAGCTTCGTCACATTGGATTCCGGATGGGTCACGAAAACCTGCGGATCCTTCTGGAACATCGCGGCGACCTCGACCACGGGCACCTTGTTGGCGATCGCATCGAACGACTGAAGCGTGTTCGCGCTCATGAAGAAGTCGAGCTTGCCGGCGATCAGCTGGATTCGGTTGTTGTTGTTGGGACCGCCCGGAACGATGGTGACGTCGAGACCGTATTTCCTGTAGGTACCGTCGGCGAGCGCCTGGAAAAAGCCGCCATGCTCGCCTTCCGCGATCCAGTTGGTCCCGAACGAGACCTTGTCCAGCGCCTGCCCGACGGCAGCCCCGGCCGACATGCCGGCAGTGAGCAACCCGGCCATTAACGCTCGCAACAAAAGGACCGGGTTCATGGTTGGACTCCGTCGATCAATATGGCCCAATAGGGGTAAGATAGGACAAATTGTCCGGGTTGCGGAACGCGGGACACGGCCGCTTTTCGGGACGCGGCAAACTACCCTGCAAATGGCTTCAAGGAAACGCTTCGCTCGATGATCCCAGCCACCCCGCCTCGCGACTGGAGCGACATCCACCTGCCCGAGCTTTCGGGGGCCGGGGTGGAACGCTGGATTGCCGTGCTGCCGCTGGCGGCGACCGAGCAGCATGGTCCGCATTTGCCGCTCAGCACCGATGTCATGATCGCGCAGGCCTATCTGGAACGGGTGCGCGAACTGTTGCCCGCGGCCCTGCCCGCGACGTTCTTGCCCGTCCAGCCGGTCGGGATCTCGACCGAGCACATCGATTATCCGGGCACGCTGACGCTTTCGACCGAACAGGCGCTGCGAGACTGGATGGCGCTGGGCACAGGCGTCGCGCGCGCCGGCATCAAAAAACTCGTGATGGTCACGAGCCATGGCGGCAACAGCGCGGCGATGACGCTGGTGGCGCAGGATCTGCGCGCCAGGCGCGGATTGCTCGCGGTCACCACCGGCTGGGCGCGCTTCGGTGCGCCCGAGGGACTATTCACCGCAGAGGAACTGCGCCACGGGATTCATGGGGGCGCGATCGAAACCTCGATCATGCTGGCGCGCTATCCGCAGCACGTGCGCAAAGAGAACATCGCGAATTTTCGTCCCACCAGCATCGCGATGGAAAAGAACTATCGCTGGCTCTCGGCGCATCGGCCGGCGCCGTTCGCCTGGCAGGCGCAGGACATTCATCCGAGCGGCGCGGCCGGCGATGCCACGCAGGCGAGCGCGGAAAAGGGCCAGCAGCTGCTCGACCACGGCGCACGCGCGTTCTGCGAACTGCTGGCAGATGTCGATAAATTCGACGCCAAAACCCTTGGCGGCCGGCCGCAGGGCTGATGCCCCGCCTCCCTAGCCATCTCTGACGTCGGATCAATTGTCGTGGTCGGAAATCACCGGTCCGTGATCGAACCGCTTTTGAACACGCTCCGTCCAACCCTGCGAACGGACGATAACGGTCCGCCAGCAAAGGATGAGTTTCTTATGTCGATCAGAACCAGAATTGCCGTAGCTGCTCTCGCCACCCTTGCCGTCACCGGCACCATCGCTTCCACCACGCAATCCGCCGAGGCCAAGGGTTTTGGCTGGGGCTGGGGCGTCGGCGCGGGCCTGGTCGGCGCCGCCGTGGTCGGCAGCGCGATCGCCGCCAGCAACGACGGATATTATTACGACAGCGGTTATCGCCACTGCTTCTGGGTTCGCCAGTACAACGCCTATGGCGACTACATCGGCCGCGTCCGCAGCTGCAACTACTGACGGGCTGCTGACGTTTAATTTTTGACGCGTTTTCTTCACGCGAACCGGCTGCCACTTCGCTCGAAAGCGCTTTGACTCCGGCACAAGCGACTCATCCACCTCGTGCTGTGCCCGACCCGTCCGGCGGCCCCGGACGGGTCATCTTTTTTATCGTTGCGTTCGACTGCATCCGCGCGCCTCGCGCAGGCGTTTTGTGTTGCAGGGCTGTCACAGAACAATGCCAACAGACTGAGGTTATCCCCATCCGTACTTGCAATTGCGAATTATTTGCAATACTGCTTTGATAAGCAACTCAAAGGCTTGGCAAGGATTGGAGGTCACAAACCGGGCTTTCCGATCAGGCTTTTGGCCGACGGCGAGCACATCGAACCCGGCGGCGTGGCCGTTGGCTTGATTTCTTTGGTGGCAGCGCGACGGCAAATCTGCAGTGATGGCAAAAGAAACCGCCGGAATGTTCGCGCTGGAAAAACTCACCCGATGAGCTGCTGCAGTCGAACCTCAAAATGCGTATTCGCTGGCCTCGGCATGCTCTCGCTTGTCAATGCGGCAACCGCAGCCGACCTGCCGCTCAAGGCGCCAGCGGCTTCCGATGCCGTCTTTAGCTGGACCGGATTTTATATCGGCGGCCATTTCGGTTATGCGGCCGGCCGCCCCGACTGGTCGGCGACTGACGCCGGCGCGGCAATGCCTGCTCTTTCGGGGTCGCTCGATTTGTTCAACGGGTATGATGCCTTCAAGGGCACCGGCAGCTACTTCTTCGGTTTGCAGGCCGGCTACAATTATGTGCTGCCTTCGCATTGGCTGATCGGATTCGAAGCCGATGCTTCCGCGCCGAACACGCTCGCCGGCAGCCAGACGGTCTATACGCCGGCCGACGGGCAAGCGACTTACACCAACACGGTGCTCGATTTCGGCACCGCGCGAGCCCGCGTCGGCTACGCCTTCGATCGCTGGCTGGTGTATGGCACTGGCGGCGTCGCCTGGAGTTACGACAGGCTGCAGCGTACGCAGCTGGCGGGAGGCATCGTCACCTCCGGCACTACAGAAACTGCATTCGTGTGGCGATGGGGTTGGGCCGCGGGCGCCGGCATCGAGTTTCCGGTCGCGCCGAACTGGACTGCGAAGGTCGAATATCTCGCGGCCGGATTTGGCGACGGCAGGAAGTCTTTCCCGGCCGCTGGCCAATCCTTCGATTCGGATCTGTCGATGCAGAGCCTTCGCGTCGGCGTCAATTATCAGCTCGGCGCCGATCCCCCGAAGAACGAGGCCTTCACCAAGGGTGTCCCGCCGCTCGAAGCTGGCGATTTCGCCGTGCACGGCCAGACTACCGTTATCGAACAATATGCAGCGCCGTTCCACGCGCCCTATGCCGGCCAGAACAGCCTGGCTTCAAATTCCGGCCGCGAGACCTTCGATCTCGATCTCTATGTCGGCTACCGGCCGTGGAAAGGCGCGCAGATCTGGGTCGATCCTGAAATCGACCAGGGTTTCGGGCTCAGCGGCACGTTCGGCGTCGCCGGTTTCCCGAGCGCAGAGGCCTACAAGCTTGGCCAAAACTATCCCTACGCGCGTATCCCGCGCGCGTTCCTGCGCCAGACCATCGATCTCGGCGGAGAAAGCCAGAAAGTCGACGCCGGCATCAACCAGTTCGCGGGTAGCCAGACCAGCGACCGCCTGGTCATTACCGCCGGCAAATTCGGCGTGGTCGATATCTTCGACAAGAACAAATACGCCAACGATCCGCGCGGCGACTTCCTGAACTGGACGCTGGTCAACACCGGCTCGTTCGATTACGCCGCCGATGCGTGGGCCTTCACCTATGGCGGCGCGGTCGAATGGTACACCGGGCAATGGACCTTCCGCGCCGGTGTGTTCGACGGCCCGGTCGTTCCCAACAGCACCGATCTCGATCCGACTCTCGGCCAGTTCCAGATGGTCGGCGAAATCGAGCGCCGCTACGACCTGTTCGGTCAGCCCGGCAAGGTGCTGGTGACGGGCTATCTGACCCGCGCGCGGCTCGGCAATTTCCAGGACGCCGTCAACCTCGCGGCGGCGACCGACACGACGCCGGATCTGTCGCTGGTGCGGACCTATACCAGCAAGGCCGGCATATCAGGCAATATCGAGCAGCAGATCATGCCAGGCGTCGGCTGGTTCGCCCGCGCCGGCTATACGCCCGGCAACCTCGAGGTCTATGCCTTCACCGACGTCGATCAGACGGTGGCAACGGGCACCTCGATCTCAGGCAGATTCTGGGGCAGGTCGGATGACACGTTGGGGATCGCCGGCGTCGTCAACATGATCTCAAAGGAGCATCAGGCCTACCTCGCCGCCGGAGGCCTCACCGCCCTGATCGGCGATGGGATGCTGCCGCATCCGGGCCCGGAGCAGATCATGGAGATCTACTACCAGCTTCCGGTGTATTCTTGGCAGCTGACCTTCGATTATCAGTTCATCACCAATCCCGCCTACAACAGGGATCGCGGGCCGGTTTCGGTGGTCGCGACGCGGCTGCATACGCAGTTCTAGCCGCGCACATCCGGCCGGCGCTACGCTACATCGAAGCCCCGCAAGCACCACTCATCCCGGGTTCATATTGCTTTCCTATAAGCAAACATGCCGATGGTCCGGCGCTGTCACATAAGCGTCATGCCGATTTGAGACCACACCACCAGCGTTTGCCCCACCACTGCCTGAGACCCCCCGCATGAACTTCCGGGAAATTTCGTCACCGGCGCTGGGGCAGGCGTTGCAGCCCAACATCTGGGACATCGTCGCGCTGGTCCTGGTGACCGGCGCGATGGTCCTGATCGTCTATGGCGGCGAGCAGACCACCGCCCCCTTGTCAACGCTCGATGTCACGCCGGTAACGCTCGACGCGGTCCATCTGCCCGCCTATGCGCTGCGCACCACGATGCGCATGCTGCTCGCGATCGTCTGCTCCATCATCTTCACCTTCATTTATGCGGCGCTGGCTGCCAAGAGCCGGCGTGCCGAGATGGTGCTGATCCCGCTGCTTGATATCCTGCAGTCGGTGCCGATCCTGGGCTTTTTGACCTTCACGGTCGTGTTCTTCATGAACCTGTTTCCCGGCCGCGTGCTCGGCGCCGAACTGGCTTGCGTGTTCGCCATCTTCACCAGCCAGGCCTGGAACATGACGTTCAGCATGTACCAGTCGATGCGCAACGTGCCGAAAGACCTGGAGGAGGCCTCGCAAAGCTTCCATCTCAGCGGGTGGCAGCGCTTCTGGCGGCTCGACGTGCCCTTCGCGATGCCAGGCCTGATCTGGAATACGATGATGTCGATGTCCGGCGGGTGGTTCTTCGTGGTGGCCTCGGAAGCTATCACGGTAGGCAAAACCACGGTGACGCTGCCCGGCATCGGCTCCTATGTCGCGCTGGCTATCCAGCAGCGCAACCTGCCTGCAATCGGCTACGCCATCCTGACCATGCTGCTGGTGATCATCGCCTATGACCAGTTGCTGTTTCGCCCGGTGGTGGCCTGGGCCGACAAATTCCGCTTCGAGCAAACCTCGTCCGGCAACGCGCCGACCTCCTGGATGCTCGACCTGTTTCGCCGCACCCGCGCACTGCGATCGCTTTCCCGGCCATTCGCGGCGTTGAACAAGATGATCTCGAATCTGCATATCGTGCCTCCGGGCGCCTGGAAGCTGGCCTCGAAACCGCAAGGCCAGTCATCGCGTATCATCGATGCGCTCTGGCTCGCCCTGATCGTCGCGATCACCGGTTACGCCGCCTGGCGGACCTATGAATATCTCTCGGCCACGCTGAATCTTTCGGACGTGTTCCGCGCCTTCGGATATGGCCTGCTCACGCTGGCCCGCGTCATCGTGCTGATCGCGCTGGCCACCATGATATGGGTGCCGGTCGGCGTCTGGATCGGGTTGCGGCCGAAACTTGCAGAACGGATCCAGCCGCTGGCGCAGTTCCTGGCGGCATTTCCCGCCAACCTCGCCTTTCCGGTGTTCGTGGTGGTGATCGTACGATACGGCCTCAATGCCGATGTCTGGCTCAGCCCGCTGATGATCCTGGGCACCCAGTGGTACATCCTGTTCAACGTCATCGCCGGCGCGAGCGCCTTTCCGACCGATCTGCGCGAGGCCGCCGGCAGTTTCCACCTCAAGGGTTGGCGATGGTGGGTCAAGGGCGTGTTGCCGGGGATCTTTCCGTACTACATCACCGGCGCGATCACCGCGTCGGGCGGCTCGTGGAACGCCTCAATCGTCGCGGAAGTCGCAAGCTGGGGCAATACCCATCTGACCGCCAGCGGTCTCGGCGCCTATATAGCGACAGCGACGGAAAGCGGCGATTTTCCACGCGTGGTGCTCGGCATCGCCGTGATGTGCATTCTGGTGACGTTGTTCAACCGGCTGCTCTGGAGGCCGCTTTACGCCTTCGGCGAACGACGTCTTCGTCTCGGATAACGCGAGAGGATCTCATGCTCGATCCCGTAAAACCGACCAGCCTGCTGGATATCCGTAGCGTCTGCCGTTCGTTTCCGAAAGGCAGCGGCGAGGACTTGCTGGTGTTGGAAAAAGTCGATCTCACAATCCACGCCGGCGAAATCGTCGGCCTGTTGGGCCGCTCCGGATCGGGCAAGTCGACACTGCTGCGCATCATCGCCGGCCTCGTTTCGCCTTCCTCGGGCGAGGCGAAATGCCGGGGCGAAACCATCAAGGGACCGCCGAACGGCGTCGCCATGGTTTTTCAGTCGTTTGCGCTGTTTCCCTGGCTGACCGTGCTGCAGAACGTCGAACTGGGACTGGAAGCGCTCGGAATCGACAGCGCCGAGCGCCGCGCCCGGGCGCTTGCGGCCATCGACCTGATCGGCCTCGACGGCTTCGAATCCGCTTACCCGAAGGAATTGTCCGGCGGCATGCGCCAGCGCGTCGGCTTCGCACGCGCCCTGGTGGTGCACCCCGATCTATTGTTGATGGACGAGCCGTTTTCGGCGCTCGACGTGTTGACCGCCGAGACGCTGCGCACCGATTTGATCGATCTGTGGATCGAAGGCCGGTTGCCGATCAAGTCCGTGCTGATGGTGACGCACAATATCGAAGAGGCGGTGCTGATGTGCGACCGCATCCTGGTGTTCTCTTCCAATCCCGGCCGTGTCGCAGCCGAGATCAAGGTCGACCTGCCGCATCCGCGTAACCGGCTCGACCCGACCTTCCGGCAATTGGTCGACAGCATCTATGCCAGCATGACCAAGCGTCCGGAGCCGCGCCCCCTCGCCGTCGAAGGCATTCACGGCACCGGCGTCGGCATGGTGCTCAATCACGTCTCCTCCAACGTGCTGTCAGGGCTGATCGAGACGCTGGCAGGTCCGCCCTATAATGGTCACGCCGACCTGCCGGTGCTTGCCGGCAGCCTGCAACTGGAAGCCGACGAGATCTTCCATCTCGGCGAAGCCCTGCAGTTGCTGCGCTTTGCCCAGCTCAGCGAGGGCGACCTGATGCTGACGGAAGCGGGCCAACGCTTCGCGCATCTGGAAACCGATGCCCGCAAGAAGCTGTTCGCCGAGCACCTGATCAACTACGTGCCGGTCATGGGTCTGATCCGCCGCGTGCTCGACGAGCGGCCGTCGCATAGCGCACCGGCGGCGCGCTTCCGCAATGAACTTGAAGACTACATGTCGGAGGATTATGCCGACGAAACCCTGAAAACAATCGTATCGTGGGGCCGCTATGCCGAGTTGTTTGCCTATGACGAACAGGCGGAACTGTTCAGCCTGGAAAACCCGCACTGAGTGTCGTCCCTGCCAACGCTTCATCACACCATCATTCCGGGCTCGCGCTTCGCGCGTGCCGGAATGAAAGAATCCTACCCCGCTGGCAGGAACGAGTCCGCCCGCGCCATCGTCCAGGCGTCGCGAAAGCGGACGTCCTTGGTGCCCTTGATCAGTTCGCCGGGGCGCAGCGACGGATAGAGTTGCGCGAACGAACACACTTCGGCGGTAGACATGCGTTGGGAGAAATGGATCGGCCGGATCTGCCTCGGATGTTCGAGGCCGGCGGCTGCGATCAACTCGGTCAGCGCGTGCAACGTCGAGTGATGGTAGTTGTACACCCGCTCGATCTTGTCCGGCACCACCAGCGCGCGGTTGCGCGAGGGATCCTGCGTGGTCACGCCGGTCGGGCAGCGATCGGTGTGACAGCTGAGCGACTGGATACAGCCCAGCGAGAACATGAAGCCGCGGGCCGAGTTGCACCAGTCGGCACCGATCGCCATTGCACGCGCCATGTCGAAGGCGGTCGCGATCTTGCCGGAAGCGCCGATCTTGATGCGGTCGCGCGCGTTGATGCCGATCAGCGCATTGTGGACGAAATTGACGCCGTCGCGCATCGGCATGCCCAAATGATCCATGAATTCGAGCGGCGCTGCGCCGGTGCCGCCCTCATTGCCGTCAACCACGACGAAGTCAGGATAGATGCCGCTCTGCAGCATCGCCTTGCAGATCGCCAGAAACTCCCAGGGATGACCGATGCAGAGCTTGAAGCCGGCGGGCTTGCCGCCGGACAACCGCCGCATCTCTGCAATAAAAGCCATCATCTCCGGCGGTGTCGAAAATGCGCGGTGATAAGCCGGCGAGATGCAGTCCTCGTTCATCGCGACGCCCCGAATCCTGGAAATCTCCTCGGAAACCTTGGCGGCGGGCAGCACGCCGCCATGTCCGGGCTTGGCGCCCTGGCTGATCTTGAGTTCGACCATCTTGATCTGGTCGTCGCTGGCGATACGCGCGAACTCATCCGGATTGAACGAACCATCGCGATTGCGGCAACCGAAATAGCCGGAGCCGATTTCCCAGATGATGTCGCCGCCGTGCTCCCGGTGATAGGGACTGACGCCGCCCTCACCGGTATCGTGTGCAAAGCCGCCTTTTTTGGCGCCTGCGTTCAGCGCGCGCACGGCGTTGGGGCTCAGCGCGCCAAAACTCATCGCCGAGATATTGAAAACCGACGCCGAATACGGCTTCTTGCAGTCCGGGCCGCCGATCGTGATGCGAAACTTCTCCGTGGCATGCGGCTTCGGCGCCACCGAATGGTGCATCCATTCATAGCCCTCGCGGTAGACGTCTAACTGGGTGCCAAACGGCCGTTTGTCGAGCACCATCTTGGCACGCTGATAGATCACCGCGCGGGTGTCGCGGGAAAACGGCATTCCATCCTTCTCGGACTCGAAGAAATACTGCCGCATCTCCGGCCTGATCTCTTCCAGCAGGAAGCGCAAATGCGCGGAGATCGGATAATTCCGCAGCACCGCATGGCTTTTTTGGGTGAGATCACGAAAGCCGAGCAGGGTAAGAGCGCCGAAGATGGCAAACGGGATCGCGATCAGCTTGAGCACCTTGTGATCGACGATTCCAATGCCGAGCAGCAATGCTGTGACGACACTGCAGATCGTCAGAACGATGAAACGCGGAGAGAACGGAAGCAGCAGTGTTTCCATGGGACTCCCTGAGCAGATCCTGCCCTGTTACTCCGTGCCGGCCGCAAGGCTAGTTCAAGACCGCTAATACGCTCTACACGATATTCGGCGCGCCGGTCATGGATATGACATGACAAGGCGACTGAATCCCCAGCCGGACCGACAGCACGACGGATTCGAACGGCATTTCACGTTTTTTGCACTGCAACCTGGTCGCCGGACTTTTCGGCGCTCAGTGGCTATGGGGTCGCATCTCGTCCGGGATATTGCCCTGTTGCAAGCCGCTCTGCGCCAGCCACGCATCGGTCGCGCGGATCGCCCGCTCGATATGATCGGCGGTTCGGGTGAAATCATAAGGCGATCCCACCAGCGGGCACAATGGCGGCACCACGTAATATTCGATGCTGGGGTCGAGGCCTTCCAGTTCGCTGACCAATTGCCGCGAAATCAGTAACGTCAGCGCATGCAGCGCATTCGCTATCGCACCGACCGGCGGCGCATCGGTCGCGCAGGCGTGTCCCGTTGGCAGAACGATCAGCCGCGTCGCGCCCTTCTGAACCGCGACCCGGATCGGGGTGTTGCTCGAGATCGCGCCATCGGCCAAATAATGATTCCGGTAAAGAACCGGGCTGAAGGCGCCGGGAATCGCCGTCGAAGCGACGATGGCTTCCGCGGTCGAGCCTTCCGACAACACCACGCTGTCGCCGGTAATGATGTCCGTCGCGACGATATGTACCGGCAGCCTTGCATCCTGCAGACTGCGATAGGGAATGTAATCGTCGATCAGCTTGCGGATGCCGTCATGTGGAATCAGAAAATCGCGCCGCCAGAGGAATCCCAGCATCGTCCTCCATGTCACCGGGAAAACATCGTGCCGGGTCAGCCCGCGCCAGATCGTCCCCAGCCGCTCCACTCCGCCAGGCGTGGGATCGCCGGCATAGAAGGCGCCGTTCAGCGCGCCGACGCTGGAGCCGACCACCATATCCGCGGTGACTCCATGGGTTACGAGCGAATGCAGCATGCCGACCTGAATGGCGCCAAAGCTGCCGCCGCCCGCGAACACAAAGGCGGTTTTCCCTCGCCCGGTCTGAACGGATACTGACAACACCCACCCTGCCAAATCGCCGCGCCGGCAACCGACCGCGCAGTTCCGGGGGCGTTATAGCAGCCGAAAACGAAGCTGCACCATCGGCAAAAAGAGGGCCGGATTAGAGGTACGTCCGCTCAAACCATCGTCATTCCGGGCGCAGCGCGAGTCCGAAGATGACGTAGGGCTTTACCGCTCGACGAACGCCTTCTCGATTACGAAATGACCGGACTCGCTGCTGTTGCCTTCGAGAAAACCGCGATCTTCGAACATCTGGCGCAATTCCTCCAGCATGGCCGGGCTGCCGCACATCATGATGCGGTCGGTCCCAATATCGAGTGGCGGCTGGTGAATGTCGTTGAACAATTGCTCTGAAGTGATCAGGTCGGTGATGCGGCCGCGGTTGCGAAATGGCTCGCGGGTCACGGTCGGATAGTAGAGCAGCTTTTCGCTCAGCAGCGGTCCGAACAATTCGTCGTCGCGCAGCCGCGCCACCAATTCCTCACCATAGGCGAGTTCGGAAATCTGCCGGCAGCCGTGAACCAGCACGATGGTGTCGAACCGCTCGTACACGTCCGGGTCCTTGATCAGGCTTGCGAACGGCGCAAGCCCGGTGCCCGTCGACAGCAGCAGCAGGCGCTTGCCCGTGAGCAGATTGTCGGCGATCAGGGTGCCGGTCGCCTTGCGGCCGACCAGGATGGTGTCGCCCTCCCTGATCTTCTGCAGGCGCGAGGTCAGCGGACCGTCGGCGACCTTGATGCTGAAGAATTCGAGTTCTTCCTCATGATTGGCGCTCGCCATGCTGTAGGCGCGCAGCAGTGGTCGACCGTCGACCTCGAGACCGATCATCGCAAATTGTCCATTGAGGAAGCGGAAGCCGGAATCGCGGGTGGCGGTGAAGCTGAAAAGCGTGTCGGTCCAGTGCCTGACTGAAAGAACTTTCTCTCGATAAAACGCGCTCATGAGTTCTGATTTTTCCTGACGTCTTGATTTAGAACAATCCGGTGGTCCTGCCCGGATATCGGGAACCTCGATCGGCGAAAACTCCCTGAAATACCTTATTATTTTAGTGCATGACCTACCCCGATCCCGGAGATAGTCAACCATCATTGCCGCGTAACTGAGGGCTCAAAAATGGCAGTCCATCCCCTGTGCAAGATGGTTCGATAAAGCAGCGCTGCGGCGCAATTAACTTGCCGAAATGGATGCTCCTGCAGCAATAAGTTTCCCACTCGCGTTAACCCAGGGCTAAGGTCAGATCACCGGACAGTGCATGCAGGATCTCGCAAAAATTCGATTGGGAAAGCCGGCCTCCTACCCGGACCAAACCGTGTATGCGGAATATGCCTGCGCCGAATTCGGGCTCGCGTTCGAGGATATTGATGGCGGAACAGGGCTGGCCTTCAGCGTGGCGTCAACGGCCAAATGCATTCATTTCGGTGCCGGGCGATGCTCATGGTATCCGCAAAACAACGCTACCGCGACCACGCTGGCCTCTGACAAATATTTTACCAACATCATCCTGGAACGCGCCGGCATTGGGACGCTCGGGGGCGACTATTTTTTCCTTCACGAACGCTTCCGCGCCCGGCGCCCCCGCGGTCACGAGATCGAAGATGCACTGAAATATTTCAAGAGTCTTGGCGCGACCGCCTTCGCCAAGCCGCTGCTCGGATCGCGCGGCGATTTCGCACAAGCCGTGTACGACGAGGCTACGCTCAAAAGCTATATTCTCAGCGTCTCGCGCTGCTACGATTCGATCCTGATGCAGCCGCTGGTTTCCGGCGACGAATACCGCGTCTTCCTGTTGGACGACGATGTACTGTATGCGGCGCGCAAATATCCGCCTGTTGTGCTGGGCGACGGCGTGCGTTCGATCCGTGATCTCCTGAGCGAACACAACGCTGCCCTGCAGGCGCGTGGACTTTCGCCGGCTGTGAGCCCAGCAGGTGACCCGGTGCTCGACCGCGTGCTGCCCGGAGGTGAGCGCTGGGCGCTTCCGGGGCGGATGAACCTGAGCGCTGGAGGAACGATGACGCTTGAGGCCAGGCCATCCACGGCCGTGACCGCCGCGGCAAGCAATGCCGTCCGCGCCCTCGGACTTCGGGTCGCAGCCGTGGATCTGTTCAGCAACATCAACGGCAGGCCGGAGGCACCAGCGGTGATCGAGGTGAACTCCAATCCGTCGATCCGGCTATTGGAAGATTCCGCGCGCGCTGACCTGATCCTGAAAATCTGGCATCACACTTTTTCCTCGATGGGATTGCTTTAGTGTTTGAACTGCCGAAATATGGCGCCGGCATCTGTCTGGCGCGGTTGGCGGCGCTGCTCGAATCGCTCGCGGTCGATCGAGACTGGCTTGAGCGCCGCTCGGTGGTAGTAGCGGGCTCGAACGGCAAGGGCAGCACGGCGGCATTTTGCGCCAGCATCGGCAAGGCGCATGGCCTGTGCACCGGCCTGTTCACCTCGCCGCATCTCTATCGAATCAATGAGCGGTTTCAGATCAACGGCTCGCCGATCGGCGACGCCGAGCTGGCGAAGCTCGCGGCGCGGGTCAGTGCCGGGATTTCGCGGGTGTCGGCGCGGTTGAACCAGCGCTTTGGCGCGTTCGAAGCCATGTTCGCACTGGCCTGTCTCTATTTCCAGGAAAGCAATTGCGATTTCGCGGTGTTCGAGGCCGGCATTGGCGGCCGCTACGATCCGGTACGTCTGGTGGGAGCTCGCGTCACTTGCGTCACATCGGTCGATTACGAGCATGTCGAATTGCTCGGCCATTCGCTGGAACTGATCGTTTCCGATAAAAGCGATGCCTGTGCCTCCGGCGGCACCGTCGTCTACGGCGAGAATTGTCTGAACCTGAAGCCGCATCTGCTCGAATATAACCGCCATCGTGAGGTCGCCTCGGTGTTCGTCCGCGAACAGATCGTCATTGATGGCGAGGTCGCCTCCGCCTCGGGACAGCGGTTCAACTACCGGTTCGCAGGACAAGATTTCCCGGCGTTGGAGATCGGCGTGCTCGGTGGATTTCAGTTCAACAATGCTGCCATCGCGGTCACGCTATTCCTGCGCTGGCTGCGCGAGACCCGGCCGCAGACGACCTCTGCCGCGATCGATTGCGCGATTCGATTAGGCCTGCACGAGACGCGTTGGCCCGGCCGGCTGGAAGTAATTGAGAAAAATCCACTCATCGTTATCGACGTCGGCCACACGCCTGATGGCATCAAGCAGTCGCTCACCAGCCTGCGATCGATCCACGGCACCGACGGATGGATTCTTGTGACCGGCGCCTCCGCCGACAAGAAAGCCGACGAGATCGTCCGCGCGCTGGCGCCGTCGTTCCGCACCGTCATCTGCACGGAGGCATATCACAAGGGCGCGGACGCGCAGGCCATTGCAACGTCGGTGCGCGCGGCTAATCCGAATGCCAGGGTCGACGTCACGGCCACGATCGAAGATTCAGTCGAACTGAGCCGTTCGCTCGCGAAAACCCGGAATGAAAAAATCTATGTCGCCGGCGGTCTGTTCCTTGCGATCGAATTCGCGACCGTTGCGCGCGGCGGCAATGCGCGGGACCTGACATTTTTCTGAGCCCCCGCGAAGATGCATTAACCGCTCGTTAACCATATCGCTCCGATGGTCGCCTGATGCGGGGGAGCATCACATGACCGACCTGTCGTCCATCACCTCGTCCGCCACGGCGTTCGTTGCCAACCAGACCGCCCAGATCGGCAAGGCCGCCGATGACGCCAAGAACAGTTTTTCCGCCGCCTTGACCCGGGTGCAGACCACCGTCGGCCTCAAGCCGAAGGCGGGCTTCACCGCTGGCCCGACCTACGAGGCGACGACACTGGCCGGCCAGACCAAGGCGGCGATCAACAACACAGTCAGCACCACCGTCAACGCAGCCAAGTCGGTCTTCAACATCAAATAGCAGCGTTGCGGCTTCGTTGAATGGCAGCACCGGCGCGAACGCCGGACATGCAAGAAGCCACCCGAAAGGGCAGCTTCTGTTGTCGGGAGCGATGTTGGCAGAAGAGCGCTGTCGTCAGGACTGCATTTGCAGCAGAGACGACATCAGGCCGGTGTCGAGCATCTGCGAGGGGCTGACCCGCCGCCCGCGCCGCTCGTGTTCTGCAGACATTGATTGAGCGATTGCTGAAACGCGGCCGCGGTATTGGTCGCCTGAAGATACCCCAACGGCGCTGATCGGATTGCTGGTGGGCGAGAATCGCGGCAAGCGCATGATCAACGTGTGACATTGCTCTGTTCGCGCGGTCGCCGCGCGCGACAATTTGCTTGCAGCAGAACCCAAAAACGAAAATGATGTTGCCTGATTTTTTGCCGGACTTTTCCAGATTTCACTTCGGTTGAGCTGCGGCTCCAGCGATAACCCAAAAGGATTTGGCCAAATGAGCAATATGTCGAAACAAGCGCCAACACTCACGGTGCTGACGGTAGCCCTGACGTTCACCATCGCGATGCCGGCATTCGCGCAAGCCCCGACCGATGCGCAACGCAGCGAGATCCGCTCCGCCTGCCGCTCCGATTATGCGGCTCATTGCTCCAGCGTGCCACCGGGCGGCATGGAGTCGCTGCAATGCCTGCAGAAAAACATGTCGAGCCTGTCATCCGGTTGCCAGAGCGCCGTGCGCGCGGTTGAGCCGGCGGCCGAGCCCAAGGCAGAAGCCAAGCCTGAAGCCGAGCCCGAAGCCAAACCTGAACCCAAAGCCGAGACGAAACCCGAGCCCGCTCCGGCGGACAAACCGGCGGCCGAAACGGTGGCGCCAGCCACTAAATCGAGCGAGAGTCCTGCGGCCGGCGCGCCCAAAAAGCCGAGCAGCGCACAAGCTGCCGCGATCCGCAGCGCCTGCCGTTCCGATTACATGGCGCATTGCTCGAGCATACCGCCCGGCGGCGCAGCGTCGCTGAAATGTCTGAAGCAGAATGAGGCTCAACTCTCGGCGCATTGCCGGCAGGCCGTTAACGCGGTCGCCGGCGGCACGGCAGCGCCTGCCGCGGGCGGAACTGCCGCGACCGCGAGTCCCGGTGCAGCGCCAGCTGCGACACCCATGATGCTGCG